>Ga0073907_1000494_pt1 | contig 60977 bp, 56 predicted proteins | sample GluameincwithD2O_FD_65483 | JGI IMG/M metagenome (GOLD analysis project Ga0073907, IMG submission 65483) | Mouse cecum microbial communities from Vienna, Austria - Glucosamine amended microcosms incubated with D2O | ecosystem: Host-associated > Mammals > Digestive system > Large intestine >... | reverse complement strand
TCCGGCACCAAATCCTCGATTGTCACCATGTGATACTTTAGCTGCATTTCTCCCGCCCCCTCTTATTTCTAATTATATCATACTGGCGGCATTCTTGCCCCTATTTTGTCAACAGGCCCAACTTGAGATGCATTATCAACCAGTATTAGGGGCCGAAATCATGCTGTGCCGCCGCCTGATAGTAATTACTGATGGTCGTTGGGACGTTGTATAAGGCGGTCAGCAGGTAGGCCCGGATGTTGCGTATCTGCGTGGTGTTGTTCCGTAGGCAGTCAAAAACATATTCCAGGTGGTCGGAGTCCAGTCTGTAAAACCGCTCTTTCACCTGAGCGGCGGGAACGTCCTCTCCGCCTATGCGGAGGGTGGGGCGGGTGGAGCATAGCACATCGACAATCAGCTCCGCGATCTCGTCCACGTCCTCACGGCTGAACTGGCTGCACAGGCTCTCATAACTAATGGTCTCATCCACTTCTCTCCTGCACTCCAATCTATCCATCAATCCCATATCTGGCGGGAACCCTGATGGAAGGATAGATGGATCAGTATAGCTGAAATCAGTTTAATTTGATTTAATATAACTTGCGTCCGGTTTTCGGAAGTCTGGGAATGTCCTGCGGCGCAGCGGGTTGTGGCGGTTTCTCGCGTGTAGTGAACCGCTTGACGTAAATTTTGGTGGGACGGCCCTGGCCCTGCTTGACACGCTCAATCAGGCCAAAACCGTTTCCCGTATCCAGCTCAGACAGGAGTTTGACCGCTTTCCCATGGGCGCAATTCAGATCTTCCTGTATCTCGTCCAGCGTGTAGTAGATAAAGACGCGTCCCTGTTCATCGTACCAGCCATTCTTAGCCGACAGCCCCATGCGGTCCAGCAGCAGCCCATATAACAGTTTGGCATCCGTGGACAGGCGCTTGAAACGGTCTCCGGTAATAAGCTGGCGGGGAATACGGTAAAGGGAAAATTGATTGCTCTCGTCGCCGTAGTAGTAATCAAAGGATATTTCTGCGGCCATGTTCCGGCTCTCCTTTCAGGCAACAAAAAAGGCGTCCCTTTCGGAACGCCTTTACCCGGACTTTCGCCCATATTGCCTTTTTCAACAATATTTTCATATTCGGTATATCAATGCAGGGAAACGTACTAATAACATTGTTCATCAGAGCGTTGGTTGGACAGCCTCTTATAAAGATTCTGCAAGTGAATTTCTCTGGCCGCCATATATCACCGTTCTCTATTTTTCGATTTTCCTTTCTAAATTTCTACTCAAAATCCTATGATTTTTTATCATAGAAGTGTCCCGCTTGGATATGCACGCATCAGCAATACCCCCGAAGCCGAACATAGCAAGGCCGAGTACGAGGGCTTCGCCCAACTGTACCTAAACGATGGCCAGCAGTATGTTTTCTGGTATTAGGGGGCATTGATTCCCTGCTGGGAGGCCGTTTGGGCCTGGGAGCAGAATTTGAAAAGGGCTTTGAGGCGGCAGGCCGGCTGTTGTTGTGCATGACTGGCTTTCTGGCTTTGGCTCCAGTTATTGCTCGGATGTTCTCGCCAGTTGTTGTGCCCCTGTTGCGTGGAGTGGAAATTGACCTCTCTATGTTCGCTGGAATACTCTTTGTCAACGACTCTGGTGGTGCGGCTCTGGCTTCAGAGTTGGCAGACAATCCTGATATGGGACGTTTCAGCGGACAGATTGTGGGTTCCATGTTGGGAACAACCGTCATGTTTAATATTCCATTGTGCATCGCTGGCACACGGCAAGAACAGCACCCAGCCGTGGTATATGGACTGCTGGCCGGCATTATTACCACTCCGCTCGGCTGTTTGGCAGGTGGGCTGGCGGCAGGCTTTGAGCTGAATATAGTTCTGTGGAATATGATTCCCGTCCTGTTGATTTCTGGGGTCCTGGCTCTGATGTTGATACTTTGCCGGGAATTGATTGTTCGGCTGCTAACTATGCTGAGAAAGGGAATCCTGGCTTTGGGTGCTGTTGGCTTGATTGTTATTGCGGTGCAGGAGCTGACCGGAGTAATTATACTGGAGGGAATGACCTCCTTGGATGAGATTTTCATTATCATCGGGAATATCTGTATTTTCTTGGCCGGAATATTTCCCCTGCTATCTGTGTTTTCTCTGCTGGCTGAAATGGATGACAAGGGACGGATGCTCAACGTGGCCTTTCTGGTATCGGGCTCCTGTCTGTTGGGGGATCACTTGGCATACGCTGCTCAGGTAGACCCTGCCATCTGCGGTCCTATGCTGGTGGGCAAACTGATTGGCGGTCTGAGTGCGGTATTGCTGGCGCTGTTGCTGGCCCCCCGACTACTGGAATGGAAACCTTGAATCGATCATGGAGGCAAAAGTTTCACTCGCTCCGCTTCTTTCAGCAGCTGAGCAGGGGAAATTCCCGAAAAATTTTTAAATGCCTTGCTGAAATGGGCCTGGTCGCTGCATCCCAGCGTCTGGGCCAAACAACACAGGCTTATGTTCGGATTGATCTGCATAATGCGCAGCGCATTTTGGAACCGGACCTGGCGACACATCTGTTTGGGTACAATCCCTATCTGCCAGGTTATCACATCCTGAAGGCGGCGTGAGGAAATAGGCGGTCTCATTCTCCAGCTCCCGAACCCGGACATGCCCCTGCTTTTCTCGAATCAGGGGGGCCACCTGTTTTGCCAGCTGGCACTCCTGGGAAGGGAGCTTTCCCTCTGCCCAGCCTCCAAACAGCTCCAGCAGAGCCCGCTGTGGTGTGGGTGAGGCCATAGTGTCCTTCATCAAAGTCACCGGATCCGCAGAAAAGATATCCTCCAAGGGCATCCCATAAGGATCAATGAGTTTGGCGGGAATATGGAAAATATCAGAAAAGCTTCCTGGCGAAAAATGGATGAAAATACCTTGATTGACCCCATGCAGCGGGATAGTTTCTTTCGATTCTACCACACCGTAACAAATGCCCTTCCAATCCTCCGGCCCTTGTAATATAACACTTACCTGCTCGTTTCCAGTAACACTCTCCATCTCCTCTGGGCCCCAGCGGAACGAGGAGACTGATATGCTTCCCGTACCCCCCATATGCCAGTCAAACTACAACTCTGGTTTCCAGAATGGCTGTATGGAAAAGAAATAGTAATCCTCCATCAGATATGTCAAAATACCACATCCTATCCAGGATTGAGCTATGGACTCCCACCATATGGGGCTATGAAAGCTGCCTCGTTCTGTCCTTTTGTATTGTATTAGCCTTTTTTATCACGATTCTTCGACATCCTGATAATCGGCTTCCGTTAATCATAGTTAGGGATGTACCGCAAAAGTATTCTCAAATGTCGATTTTGCCAGCGAAGCGGTAAAAAATCTCCACTTCCTGCTCCCGGATACCATCCGGCCCCCGTTTCCCTTCGTGAACCAGGATTTTTTCAATCAGGGTGTTGAGCAGGGGAGCGTCCAACTCCGTGATCTCACTGTACTGCCGAATGAGCTTGACCCACTTTTCGGCGTCCTCCGCAGACTGCTTGTCATCTTCCATGACTAACTTCAGCGAAGAAATCTTCTCATCCAGTTCTGCCTGTTCCACTTGATACCGCTCAGACAGCAGATTGAAGTTGCTCTCCGTGATGCGGCCTGTCGACCAGTCCTCATACATCTTTACAAAAAGGTCATTAACGGTTTTACGGCGCTTTTCGGCTTTCCTGAGTTCGGCCTCCCGTTTCTTTCTCTCCGTCTGCCGTCCTTTATCGCCGTTTTGAAGCAGCCGTTCCAAGAGCTGCCGCTCGTCCTTCTGCGCCATAGACGACCAGAATTGCAGCCGTTCCAGCACATAGGCGTATAGCGTGTTGTAGCTGATAAAGTGCATGGTACACTCGTCCACCTTTTTGCTGTATGTGCCGCAGGAGAAATAGCCTAGATGGTTTCCCTTGTTCTGCCTTGCGAAGTGCATCGTCCATCCGCAGTCCGCGCACTTGACCAGACCAGCGAATATCTGCGTCGTGCCATCTCTCCGCTGCCTGCGGCGGCTGACGATCTGTTTCTGCACCTGATCGAACACATCTCTGCTGACAATGGCCTCGTGAGTTCCCTCCACGCGAACCCACTCTGAGGTAGGATTCCTAGTCTGTTTCTTCAGCTTGAACGATTTGACAGACGTTTTATTGTGGATACTATTGCCAAGGTAGTTCTCATCTGTTAAAATAAGCCTGATCTTCGTTTCATTCCACGCATACCGCGCTTTTTCAGGTGCGTTTTGATAGATGTGCGCATAGGCGCCCTCTCTGACGTAGTAGATATATCCGGGAGTCGGAACCTTTTCCCGAATCAGCGCTTTCATGATCTTCGCCGCACCCATCCCGTGGACAGCCATGTCGAAGATCTTTTCCACGATCCACTTCGTTTCCGGATCCACCAGCAAATGCCCTTTTTGCTCTGGATCCCACCGATAGCCCAATGGGGCAAACGAACTGATGTGAGCGCCGTTCATCCGGCGGGCTTTCAGAGCGGCCTTTACCTTCTTGCTGGTCTGGCGGGCGTGCATCTCGTTGAGGATATTCAGGAACGGGGCCAGCTCACTTTCGCCATTCAGCGTATCCACATTGTCGTTGACGGCAATATAACGGACGCCCTTGCTGGGAAAATAGATTTCCGTATACTGGCCTGTCATGATGTAATTGCGGCCCAGACGGGATAAATCCTTGGTGACCACGCAGTTAATCTTTCCATCCTCAATGTCATCGATCATCTTCTGAAAGCCTGGGCGGTCATAGTTCGTACCTGACCAGCCGTCATCCACATATTCGGACACCACGTTGAGGCCATGGGTCTGGGCGTAGTCCCGAAGCATCATGCGCTGCGTTTGGATGCTGCCGCTGTCCCCCTGTTGCTCATCGTCACGGCTGAGTCTGAGGTAGAGCGCTGTGTTATAAATTGGTTGTTTCAAAAATCAGCCCTCCTTTGGTTGAAACAACCCACGCTTACAGTACCACAATACCACAAGCGTGGGCAGATATCCAGCGCTTTTCCCTAACAGGCCGGGCGAATTTTGTCATCCTGCTGTTTAGCGGAAAATTGAATTACGTCCTCCAGCAGCGCATGCAAGGGCTTTCCCTCCGCAGAGAAATGTTCTGTAACTTTGATGCGGTTTTTTCCATGGATAAAGTATAATTGTCCATCCTTTGAATACCGATATCGACCGATCCCAAACACTTGGTCGGTCAGACTATGGTTTAGCTTTTTAATAGGCATTGTCTCCTTTTTCTTGTCGTGTTGGCCCACACGGGGCGGTGTGTGGGCCTGTGGGGTCTTATGGGTCCAGGGATGCGGATCGCCCTAAAAAGCCGACAGGAGGCGGTTTTACCGCCCCCTGTGGTTCTTATGGTTTTCAATTTCTCCGGATTCAGTTTTTTGATCGTCCGCTCAATTTGAGGCATTCTAACATGACTTACCTCATCGTTCCGGTTCATTTTTATGTTTCGCCGGCTTGGGTTTACCTTTTTCTGACTTCTCCGCACATTTCCACAGCGCCATAGGATGCTGAGAGATACGCGACAAAATATCAGTGTCTTTAAATAAAAGGACTGGTTGATACTGCTTTTCCTTAAACAAACGAAGAAACTCGTGCTCCCTGTCAGTCAGATTAAGCAACTGCGTCAGGTAGTCTATACACTCGCCCTGTGCTGCCTTTACATCGAAGAAAGGGCTGTTTCGCAACACTGGCAACAGTTCGGTTTTGATACGGTTCTGCGTGATTGCGCGGATAGAATCAAAAGAAAATGATGTTGGAGTCTCATCCGAGCCGATGGCACTATAATATACCACGCTCTTTCGTAGCAGTTCCAGCTCCCTTTCATCGAACAGGCCGAAATGAATCATATTGTGGAAATCGTAAAGGTCACGTGGCGCAGCCCTGTTCATCAGAGCCACGATTTTTGATGCGAATATTTCGATTGGGTCGACACACAAAACTGTCAGTTCCTGGTTGAGCCAAGGCAGCTTTACCATTCTGAGACTGACATCAAATATGTGGCAGCGCAGCATATAGTTGATTTCAATTTTCAGGTTATCTCTCATACCTCCGGCGTTTTGATACTCGTAAACGAAGGAGTCCAAGGCGTGATATTTCTTCGATTTTTCGCTGAGCGTATAGCTGTGCGCCCTCATATTTTTTCTGATGCGCTCTGCTATCTCTCCGCGCTTTTCCAGCATTTCAACACGGCCAAGAGCTTCGGAAAAATCAAGGTCTATGTCTACAGACAGGCGCGGCAGGTCAAAAATCGTCAGATTGATCGCCGTTCCGCCTTTTAGGGCAAGCGAATTTTTCAGAAATATGTCCCGCTGCATAAAGTCGAGAACATCGGCAAGACGGCATACTTTCTCGAAGGTATCTCTTACAAAGCCAAGGCCCTTTGCCTGACGGCCAAGAACCATACGGTCATACTGTATCACGGAAATCTCCCCCCTTATCCGTCAGAGTGCGTATAGATTCAGGGACATATAAATCCCATTTTCTGTTCCAGATTACCGGTCCGACAGTTTCCTTCAAAAGAGCGCGTTTACTGCCTGCAATATGGTCATGACAAGCCTTAAAAAATTCAGGTGAAAGATGGAGCATGCCGTTCAATTCCTCCAAAACATATCCACACTTCTGCCAAAGATAGCCGTTACCCAATTTACCAAGAATGCGAACGAGTTTTCCCTCGTCTAACGAGGGGATCAGCATTATACAGCGCAGAGTCTCCTCCAGGCCGGTGATTTTTTCAAAATCAGCGATACTGTCTATCACGGTCTGCTCCAAGCTTGTGACTCGGACACCGCTGTTGTAAACAGTATCCATACCGCTTTTCGGCGCAAGACGATGATAGGAAACGCCGTTGTACTGGAATTCAGGGAAACGGTGGCCTGTGCAGACATAGACCTCATAGAACACCTGATTTGCAAATCCGAAAACCTCAAAGGCGCTGTGATTGGCTATGACGGCATCGTCAAAAACGGCACATCCGATCTGGTACCGGGATACTACCGGCTGTTTTGTCTCAAGGCTTATGACAACATACAAATCGCGCCGGACACGCTCAATATAACCCTTTTTCTGATACTCTCGCAGTAGCGAACCCGCCGTTTCATCGTTGCCAAGCAGAGCGGCAATCTTACCGCGTGAAAAACAGCCAAGCTCCAGCAGCGTTTCATAATGTTTCAACGATATCACCTTCTTTACAAAATTGATTATAGCGAATAACAGTCAAAATATCAACTGTAATTTGCGGTTTATAATATTCTTGTGGATAATATTAAATCCTTTTTTGCTGTGTCGGCTCACACGGGACAGCGTGTGGGCCTGTAGAGTCTTATGGGGGCCAAGGATGCGGACCTCTCTGAAAAGCCGGCAGAAGGTGATTCTACCGCCCCCTGTGCTTTTCATGGTTTTCCGCTTCTCTGGATTCCATTTTCTCTATCGTCTGTTCCATCTGAGGCAGGCGGTCTTGGATTTCCCTGCACAGCGCCAGTTCCTTTCGGGCCGCCCGGATTTCCCGGTTGACCTGGGCCAACTGCTCATACAGCTCAGCCTTTTCCGCTGTGATTCGTTCCAGGGGAATGCCGCACTGCTCCAGAATAGTGCGGGCCTCCATGTATCGGGAAAACTCCGTTTCCATACCGGACAGCCCCTCGTCATACAATTCCTTGATCTGGGTCAGTGCCGACACATCTGCCAGGGCGTTGTACAGCTTTTTTCGCTTTTTCTTCCGGACATTGAGAATAGTGCGCTGCTTAGTCAAGGTGTCCAGCGTTTCCTTCGTGCGTTCCTGGAAGGAGGCCATGCTATCCGGGGTGGTAACACCATTATCCCGGAGAAACAAAAATTGCTCCCGGATGCGGTCAAAGCGCATGACTTCCTTCCGCAGCCGGAGCGTTATCCGGGGCGGATACTGCCGCTTCTCAATTTTGCCTAAAACGTAGAGGTAATGAACGTATAACGCCATCAGGCCGGTATATTTCGGGTGCTTTTTATAGGGTTGGAAGGGTGGACGATAAACTATGGCGGGCTGCTGGCCCGTTTCGATAGCCGCCAGATTGCCCTGGATCGCCGTCATAATCCCCTCCTCGGTGAACAGCGGATTTTTTCGGCCTGGAATCATGAACCGCTCCTGCCCGCGAAGGCGGAAGCCCAAGCGGTTTCCGTGGCTGATCTCCCAGCCCTTATGCTCCATGAGCAGAAAGAAATGCCCCAGGTCGTTGGCATCCTCAATTGCGGAACGCAGGTCGGCTTCTAGCATGGAGCGGAAGGTGGGTTGGCCCCTGGACTGACGCAGCCATTCGATGTAGCTGACCGTCTGGGCAGGCTGACCCTCCATGATGACGGACAGCCCATGCTCCCGGCACAGCCGGTCTGAAATGGCCCTGATTTGACGGTAGTATTCCTGGGTTGTAATATGATATTTTTCGCCGGTCTGGGCGTTCACCGAGTTGAACACCAAGTGGGAGTGGATGTGCCCTTTATCAACATGAGTCCCGATGACCACTTCGTAATCCGCCAGATACTCGGCGGAAAATTCCCTTGCGATCTCCAGCGCCAGTTCCGGGGTGATCTCTCCTGGCTTGAAGGACTGGATGATGTGGTAGCACTGGCGGCCATCCAGTTTACCAATCTCCCGCTTGGTGTCCATCATCTGGCGGTACTCCCAGCCTGGGTCACAGTCCTGATGAGCGGTCAGAATTTGGCTGTCGGTCTTATCCCCGTTCAGAACATATTGAATGGCCTGATCCAGGCGGGCGTTCCTGGCGAGTATTTTCGTGACAGCCATTATTTCCTCGCTATCTGATACATTAACTCGTAAACTTGGTCTAACAGGCACAATCCCCGTTTGGCATCCTCGGCGGTAGCGATCCCGGCATTGACGCTGCGGGCAATCTGGTTAATATTATTCCCGATTTGATGAATCTCGGTGCGCAAGGCTTTGGCCTCCTGGGAGGGGCGGGCCTTGATTTCTGTTCCCTCCAACAGCCGGATGATCAGCGCCCGTTTGGTAAGGCCACACCGCTTGGCGCTGCTTGTGAGCAGTCGGTACTGCTCCAGCGTCAGCTCAATGTGAAGATGTTGTTTGTCTTTTTCGTTAGGCACATTTTTCTCCTTCTACGGCTATGGCCGCGAAACTACCGTCCGCAGGCGGCGTCGGGGTTAGGGGATTTCCCCTGCAAGCTGTGCAAAATGTACATTTGCGCGATGCTTGCGCCCTCGCCGCCCTCGCCGCCGGAGGGCGGCGAGGGCCTCGGCCCCGCCAGCGGTGGGGCTTTCCTTCAGAGGAAGAGCGATTTTTATTTACCGCAACGGGAATAGCATTTTCGTTGAAGCAAAAATAGCACAAATTCCTTTTCTGGTATCTGTGATGTGGCTGATTTTTCCCATGCGCGGTAAAGCGGCAAGGAGGGTGCACATTTGACACCCTCCCCATATTCCTTGTGGGTATGTAGGGTGTCTCGTTTAACACCTTGTCCTTACGTTTTACCGGCCTAGGAGAGTATGTCCTCCTCGTTGTCCTCGTCCTGCCAGACACAGGAAGTCGCGCAGTCCATGAACCAGTCAGCCCGCAGCAGAGACAGGATAACGTCCCACATAACGGCGAAGTCATCGCCGTGGCCCCTGTCTTTGAAAGCCAGGATTCTGCCATCAGAGCCGCAGGGAAAATCGTGGACAGCGAACAGATTTTTTATGGTTCGATGCACGTCCGCCAGTGTGTGACCTCGCCGCTCAACGGCGGCTTTGTCAAAGGAAAATTTCATGTTCATTTTGTGAGCCCTCCTGTTGTGTAGTAACCCACATTATATCGAGACTGCCCCGACATATCCAGATAAATCGGCAGACAGCTCTCTGTCCAGAGTACTGAGGAACCACCGCACCTTGAAGCTATGCGCACTGCCCATCGGAACACCCACTGACCCGCCAGTCGTTGGGCAATATCTCATTTTTGAGAATATTTCCAATCGTTTGAAATGTCTGGGCCAATTCATAGGACTCCTTCACAGAGTCTTCAATTTCGTCTGGCTTCATGCGGGTACCATCCACCCAACAGCGGACGTTTTCCAACGTGGGTGTCAAAAGAATGGCCCTTTCGTAAGCTTTACAGAAAGCATCCGCAATTTTTGATTTTCGGTCAGCCTCTGCATCGCATTGATCGATTTCCCGCACAGCCGACAGCATCTCGCCAGCGAGAGTCTCCTGTTCCTCCGGAGGATATTGTTGAACAGCTTTCAGGATCTTCCATGCCCGGTTGATGGATAGTTCTTTCCTATCCAAGGCGTCTTTCAACACCTGGGGCGCGTTCTCGGCCAGCTGCGCGATTCTGCCCATGGCCTGCTCCCCAATACCAACGGCCTGGGCCATTTCCTTACGGGTATCCGTGGGCGGGTAACTTTTCGGTGAATTCACCGAAAGGTCGGTGCGGGTCCCCCGATTTGCCCTTGCCTTGGCCTCGATCTCCGGTTTCAGCTTCAGCGCGATCTGGCCCAACTCCCATTTGTTCAGATTGCGGCGACCCTTCTGTGTATCCAGCGCCCACTGTTTGGCTTCAAGCAGGTTAGCAAACGAAAATACCAGCATTGCAAACGGAAGGCCATGTTTTTCGCAGATGCGGAACCGGTTATGCCCGTCCACAATAACCATGTCCTCGTTGACAATGATGGGGGCATAGCAGCCGTTTTCCAGAATATCTGCCTCTAACGCAGAAAACTGCTCTCCGCTGAGAGGCGGGAGCAGTTGTTCCAACTCTGGCAGAACGACGGGTGTTCTGTCTGAACTGCTGTATTCAACTTTTGTGTTTTGCAAATTACCATTCCTTTCAGTTTGATTTATGAGCTTCCGCTGAGATTTGCCGTTCTACCCAATCCGGTTCCTGACAGGCAACCCTGCTCGGCGCTGTGTCGTGTAGCTTCTCTTGGTCCGCTCCTTCAAACTGAAATCATAGCAGGCTTCCCCGTAAAAGTATCTGATTGGACGGTCATTTACTTTTACCCCAAGTGCAAAAAGTACTTGGGGTACAGCGAAAAACCTATAAATGATTTCCAATCTCTTTCGAGAAAGCCTGTTAATGATAATGTAAAAGTAAAACAATATTTTCTAATTAAATGCTGTAATGGAATTATAACACCAGCGGATGGACTTGTCAAGCGGAAACTCAAGAGGTTTGGGCTTGCACAGAAAGTCACATGATGTTACAATAACTGACAGAATTCAAAATTCGAGAGCGAGTTATGGAGAGCTACAATATGACCGCTGATTATTTTCTTTAACTTTAGCATCTAGGGAGTGTCCAAAAGTTTGAACGGACAGATTGTTTCTAATGTCCGATTTATATTGTAGCTGTGAACTTTCTGGGTTTGCCCATTGATTCTGCAACAAATCTCAATCTGTATAGGTTGTTTAATCTACTCTGATTAATCATCAGAATAACAGAAGATAACAGATTGTATCCCATTGTTCACTGCAGCGTAGCTAATACCATAATCTTGAGGCCCCCTTGGTTTTGTCCATGGACACCATTCTATCCCCATTCTAAATCCACTTTCACGCAAACATATTTGGCAGGATGAGAAACAGGGAATATTAGGTTACTGAAAAGTGTAATATTTCTGGATAATTTTAACAGTTAGGAGACCTTATTATGCTGAGCAAAGCAGAAAAAGACTTTTTAATTGATTTACTGGAAAAAGGGCAGAGTATACCAGAAGATTTTAGGCACAAGTTATTTCCTGTTGAGCACAAGGAGTATGAACTTGCATATGCTGGAAAAATGCGTAGGGAGGACTTGCTTGCTGACGATGATGGTTCCTTCCCTGTACCCTTGCAAGTTGAAAAAATATTTAACGGGGCTGAGCACCCTGCCTACGATGACGGCTGGAAAAATATGATAGTTTTTGGAGACAATCTTCAATTTCTTAAAACTATTTACAAAAATGAAGATCCGCTTATTAAAGACACTGTAAAAGGGAAAGTCAAATTGGTCTACATCGATCCGCCTTTTGCGACTTCGGATGATTTTCAAAGTAAAGAGGGGGCCAAAGCCTACACAGACAAGAAAAAAGGATCTGAGTTTATTGAATATATTCGTCGTCGCCTAATTTTGATTAGGGAAGTCTTGTCTGATGACGGTTGCATCTTTGTTCATCTTGATTGGAAGAAAGCACACTACATTAAAGTAATTCTTGATGAGGTTTTTGGAGAGGCATATTTTGTGAACGAGATAATTTGGCATTATCCAGATAACTTTCAGGGAAATGTAAATGGCTTTGCAAACAATCATAATGTGATTTTTTGGTATTCAAAATCTGGTCACTACACTGCTAATAAGGTTTTGATTCCACTGGCAAAAAGGACAATGCGCGATAAGCGTGTTTGGTCGTCAGAAGAAAAAAAACTTGTGTCTGCGCGGGATGAGAATGGCAAATTGATATATGAAGAATTTACAGAGAAAAAAGCTGATGATGTTTGGGATATCGGCCAAAGTTCAACCACTAAAAGAACTAGCACGGAATTTATCGACTATCCCACACAAAAACCGGAAGAACTGATTAGACGAATAATTCTTGCAGCGTCCAGTGAGGGCGATATTGTCATGGATTGTTTTGCCGGTTCAGGGACAACGGCGGCAGTTGCTGAGAAATTAGGGCGCAGGTGGATTCTTTGTGACATTGGTAAACTGTCCCATTATACATCCCAAAAAAGAATGCTCGAACTACAAAAATCAAAATCACTAACGAAAAAGAAAGGAAAATATAATTACCCAGCGAAAACTTTTATGACTTGTTCGCTCGGGACCTATGATTTGAAAATGGCATTGGACATGGAATTCGGTAAGTATAAAGAATTTGTATCTGGCTTATTCAATATCGACTTAAAGCAGCATAAAATTGGGGGCTACCCATTCGATGGAAAAAAAGATGGGAATCCTGTTGTGATTTTTAATTATAATCTATATGCAGATTCAAATATTGATGACTCATTTCTTGGAGATATTAATACGCATATAGGGAACAGAATGGTAGGAGGCCGAGTATACATTGTTTCTCCGTCTACACGCGTAGACTATATTACAGATTATGAGGAAGTAAATGGGATCCGGTACTATTTCTTAAAAATTCCCTACCAAATCATCAAGGAACTTCACCAAAAAGATTTCAAAAAATTTAGGCAACCTCGATCTAAGGCTGACATTAATGCTCTGGACGAGTCGATTGGCTTTTCTTTCAATAGGACCCCTGTTGTCTGTAGCAGCATAGAGGTGGATGATGACAGACTCATCCTCTTGATACATAAGTTCTCCTCTGAAGAACCTCGCTCCGGAAAAACTTCCGAGGAGAAAACCTTGAGCGGGTTTGACTTGCTTTCGGCTGTGTATGTCGACAGATGTTACAATGGAAAAGAATTCATCATGACAGATGTATTCTTTTCAGACGAAATGCGAACCGAAAATGGTGCTCTTATCATAGAATTAGATCGGAAATCCGTTGGGAACAAAGTTATGGTCATTTATACAGATATCTTTGGCAATGATTTAACTGAGAGCTTTTCTCTATAGGGGGCTTATTATGCAGGAAGTAAGAATATTTAAGCAATCTGAGTTAGTGTTGAAGGTCAACCACGCATATGATGCGGCTTCGTTGGATTTGTACGCTTGGGAGCCATATATCGACAGATTGTGCGGTGAGCGAGTTTATCAGAAGGAAGCAATCAAAACTGCTGTGATTTATCTTGCGTCTGGGCAATACAGGTCATTACAGGATCTGGCCGAGTATAATTATGCGTTGAACTCTTGTCTAAAGGATAAGTATTCTTCTTTGGATGACTTTATCAAGACGCTCCAGATGAAGAAAAAACTGTATGCAACCATAGATTTGGCCACAGGCACGGGAAAATCGTATGTAATATACGGGATCGCGCAGATTGCACTCGGAATTGGGCTTGTAAAAAGGGTACTGGTGCTGTGTCCATCCCTTACCATTGAAAGCGGATTGATGGAAAAATTTGAGGGCCTCAGCGGAGATGCAGAACTAAAAGCCCTGATTCCCTCAAACGCAGTGCGCAAAAACCCGAGAATAGTCAGTGCGAATCAAACAATTGCCGAAGGAGACTTGTGCGTTGAAAATATACACGCCGTATATGAAAACACAGGGTCTTCCATCAACGACAGCTTTACGGGGAAGGGACAAGATACGCTTATCCTCAATGATGAAGCACATCATATTTTTAATCGATACTCCGATGAGGATACTAGCATAAAGCAGTGGCGAAAGTTCTTGCTGAGTGATGAATTTGGTTTCAAATATATGTTGGGCTTTACAGGAACCGCTTACATTGAAGACGAATATTTCCCTGATGTGTTGTACCGATATTCTTTGCGCCAAGCGATACAAGACCGTATTGTAAAAAATGTCGACTACGTGAAAGAGGACGAAAGCCAAGGCAGTAATGAGCGGTTTCAGAAGATTTATCAAAACCATAGGGACAATATCGAAAAATATCCCTTGGTAAAACCGTTATCTATCCTGGTTACCCGCGACATAACGCGCGCTAAGGCGTTGTATTCAGACTTTGTTGAATTTTTATCCAAACAAGAGAACAAGTTCAAAAAGGACGTGGAACAGAAGGTCCTCATTGTCACATCTTCCAGAGAACATCGGGCTAATGTTACTAGGCTGAAGTATGTGGACGACAAGGCAGACGCTGCGGAATGGATTATCTCTGTTTCAATGCTGACGGAAGGTTGGGATGTTAAGAATGTCTTTCAAATCGTCCCTTGGGAGGACCGTGCCTTTAATTCGAGGCTACTGATTGCTCAGGTTTTAGGGCGGGGACTCCGGATTCCTAAAGTGTATCAGTCGCCGCAGCCCAAGGTTGTGGTTTTTAACCACAAGGCATGGAGCAGCAAAATTAAGCGACTGGTTGATGAGGTTCTTGAGATTGAAGCACGTATAAACAGCGTCGTTATCACAGAAGGGACGAGAAGCGTCTATCATTTTTCCGCAAAAAACATCAACTACTCTACGGAACAAATAACTGTAGATAAACAGGCTGAGCCAGGTTCCATAGATTTTACCCGGCTGATGAAAGAGGGCATTGTACTGGAATCCCAATCTGTTGAGGTGGAACGGGGGACTACATATGAATCCGTTCTTGATGGCAGCCCACGAGAAAGGAATTATGCTATCCGAAACGTAACGTGGACTATAGACGAGGTAATCGACAAACTGTTTGAAGAATTTGAACAGCGGGAATGGGAGGGAAAGACCTTAAAATTGGGTGAGGATGAATATACACAGAACGCTCTTCCTCCGCGAAAAGTGATCGAAGACATTGTAAGGCTATCTATGGAAAGGCGCGGGAATTATGGCGAGGAGATTATAGAGGCCAATGTCCATAAAATTCTCTCTGCTTTCACCCCTCTGCTGCGAAAAAATAAGAGATCAATTATTTCAAAGTCCATCCCAAATGATGTGTTTGACATTACGACACGGTCGCTGGCCAAACAGTCCACAAGCGTCGGCATGCTGAGGCAGGACCGCACGGTATTTCTGACAAACAACTGGGAGCAAGAGATATCAGACAGTGAGCAGAGGGCCATCATTGCCGAAACCTTGGACGATGAATCTCTCCCAAAATCATCATCTAAGGAAATCAATTTTGGGTTTTTCAAAACTCCTGTCACCACGGTGATTACGGCATCCAAACCAGAACGAAAATTTGTCGAACTGCTCTGTAAAAGGGAAAATGCCGACTTACTATCTGCGTGGATAAAATCCAGAGACAGAGGATTTTACGAGATTGAATACACTTGTCGGTACGGCTCCAGGGATTCAAAGTCAAGGAGGTACTACCATGACAAATTTAATCCCGATTTCTTTCTAAAGATTGATAAGGATGGTATCACATATTTCCTCGTAATTGAAATTAAAGATGATGACGACGACTGTGAGGAAAATAAGGCAAAATACAAATATGCTTTGCTACATTTTGCAGAGCTTAATGAGCGATTGGAACGGCAAGGTATTCCAGAACGATATATTTTTCATTTTCTTTCGCCAAATGCCTATGATGTTTTCTTCCAGCACCTAAAGGACGGTACCGTGCTTTTCGGACAAGGAAGATTCCGGTGTGCTCTTGAGAATATGCTTGAGGATGTTTAAGGTCAGAATCTTGCCCCAGATTTAGTGACAGATCAATACAGCAGTTCCGTCATGAACAGAGAGGGAAAACTTGGAGAATAAGGGAAAAAGCACCAAAACCAGATATTGCACCGAATGTAAATATTTATAAATAAGCGTGGGCTGTTTCATAATATCTTTAACTGTGATTTACATCCCATAGATTATGGTCTGTGCCTTGTCATAAAGGTCTGCAACGATTTGGGATTCATAGGGAAGCTTTCCGATCCAGTCGTCCCCTGTCCGTTGCGTTATGTCTTACTCCAGTTCTCGTTCATATAAGGCCAATGCAGTCGTAACTCTATTTTTGAGCTCTTTAGAACGGCAAGCGACTTGACCGGGCTTAAGTCCCAACTGTTCAGCGATTTCCGCCTGTGCAAATCCCTTTAAACAAAAACTCAAAACTTCAAGACCTACATGGCTCACAAGCAACCGCTTATACGCTTCAGGCTAAAGGCAACATCAGCAGTTCAACAATACGTCGTCTGGAAGCTGGCGAGTCCGTTTCGACCAACACCTTAGAGACGTTGAGCAAACTCCCTGACTGTAAAATTCAGGACATTATAGAATTTATACCGGGTGAGCCAAGGTAAACACTTCGTTATTAAGCAGCACCATGTTGATGCATGGCGCTGTCTTGCGTGATTGGTGCTTCATTTATCTCTCATTTTGCCGTGTAAAATTTAGTGATTGACCAATATCACGGACAACTTTTTTATTCAGCATACCATACACTAACCATGATTGCAAATCTTCTTTGAAAGCGGTTCGGCCTGCGGAGCATCATCTTAAAGGGGGCATAGGTTACGGTCGCACGCCTGAAAAGCCTGGACTTCCTGAGGGGTCAGGCCCTCAATTTTACCGGGAAACCTGATAGTAACGGTTTCCCATCAAGGCAAATACCAAGCGAGGACACCTGGGAAAACGGCTGACCGCAACTGTTTGCGCAAACAGAGAAACGGAAAAGCGCTCAAATTTCTTCGGGCGCTTACAAAAAAGTCGAATCAACGCAAAAAGCATAATACTGCCCGAAATATGACGGCGTATTAAATTTTAAAGAGACTAATATTATCATTGTATCAATGTTCAAAATCCCTTGATTTGCAAGGAGGACAAGCAAAAACCAGCCCTGATTTTCGATAAACGGCTTGAAAATCAAGGCTGGTTCAGGGTTATTCAGGGGAAATCAACTCAAAAACAGTTCATTCTCTTTAAATTGCAAACAAATTTGCTCCAGTCTTTGCGAAGCTCCGGCCAGCATCTGTGCATCCAGCGTCCTGGCCTGGACAGGGCAGACGCGAATACACCGCATACAACTGATACAGGTTTCGGCATCTGTGAAGGACGGCTTGTCTGCTGGTATCGCTCCCACGGGACACTTCTGTGCGCACTGGCCGCAGCCGACGCAGGCCTCCCCTGCCTTCGGCTTCAGCGGAATGCCCCGGTACTCCCGATAGGGCGCATTGCCGGGCACATCTACATGGTCCATTACGGAATCCTTTTCGATAGCTTCTTTGATCTGATGCCCAAACTGCTCCAACGCCTCCAGGTCCTCCTGATTCGGACGTCCGGCAGCAAATTGCCGCATGACAGAATGCTCCGCCACGGCAGCCACCGCCGCAACACAGTGGAATCCCACCCGAACCAGAGTCTCCTTCAGTTCCAGCAGAGTATCCTCATAGGCGCGGTTACCGTAAACAGCCATCAGGACCGCCTTTGCGCCATTCCCGGCCATGCCGGCAAGCCGGGATACCGCTGCGGCGGGGACCCGCCCTCCGTAGGAGGGAACCGCGACGACACAGGTATCGCCGGCGCAGAAGGCAAATCGGCTGTAATCCGTATCCGGGACAGTCAGATCAATTTCTTGGGCGTGCTGTCCGAATGCGGCAGCAAGGCTGTCCGCAGCCTTTTTTGTCCCCCCTGTGGGGCTGAATGTAATGAGATAAAGGGACATTTTATATATTCTCCTTATATAACATGTAATCTAAGCGTTAAAGACGTATTTATCCAGCCGGTTAAACGCCTCCTGAACACGGCTGAGGGGCAGCGCCAGATTGATACGCAGATGGCAGGGGCCGTGGAACATCCGCCCATCTTGAATGGCGGCGCCCACATTCCATGCGGCCTGTTCCACTTCGTCCAAGGTTTTCCCGTGGGCCTCACACCACTTGGAGCAGTCCGCGTAGAGCATGTATGTGCCCTCCGGCTTGAACACCTCCACGCCCTCGAAGTGCTTGGCGATATACTCGCAGGCGTAGTCCACATTGCCGGTAATCACCTGCCTGAGCTCGTCTGCCCACACATAGCCCTCAGGCTGGTACGCGCCAATGAGGGCGTACATGGAGAGGATGTTCATATCGTTATAATGGCACAGGGAGGACTCCTTCTCCATCCGCTCCCGAATCCACTTGTTGTACACAATGTGGTATGCCCCGATCAGGCCGGCCAGGTTGAAGGTCTTGGAGGGGGCGTAGAAGGCCACGGTGCGATTTCGGGCATCCTCAGAGACCGACTGGAGCGGGATGTGCTTGTGCCCGCTCAGGATGATGTCCGACCAGATCTCGTCGGAAACCACAAAAACGTCGTGTTTGCGATACAGCTCCATGACCCGCTCCAGCTCCCATCGCTCCCACACCCGGCCGCAGGGATTGTGGGGAGAGCAGAAGATTGCTGCGTGAATGTGCTGCTCCACAATTTTCCGCTCCATGTCCTCAAAGTCCATGCGCCAGACGCCGGCCTCGTCCTTCACCAGGGGGGAGTGGACAATATTGTAGCCGTTGTTGGTCAGGCTCTTGGTAAAGCCGATGTAGGTGGGTGAGTGGACCAGGATGTTGTCCCCCTTGGAGCAAAATACGTTCATTGCGGAGACTACTCCGCCCAAAACGCCGTTTTCATAGGCGATGTGCTCGCGAGTCAGGCCGGTCACCCCGTTGCGCCGCTCGTGCCAGCGGATAATGGCGTCAAAATACTCATCCCGGGGCTGGAAATAGCCGAAGTGCGGCTCCTTCACCCGGGCGATCATGGCCTCCTGAATGGCGGGTAGGACGGGAAAATTCATGTCTGCCACCCACATTGGGATGATATCAAAGCCCTCCTTTGGGGGATTGGGCGCCATATCCGGCATTTTGCCCAGCGCATCGACCGCCAGCGCATCCTTGTTCCGGCGGTCTAAAATGGACGTAAAATCATATTTCATTCTATTCATCCTCCTGTCTGTCATAGTTACCGCTCTTACCTCCTCCCGCCCCTGCCGGGGCGGGAGGAGGGGCCAGCCCTCAGCGGTTCATGTACTCCAGCGCGGACAGCGCCATTACCCTGGTGCAGAACTTGATGTATGCTTCATCCACCTGGAACTTCTGGTTGTGGGCCGGAGCGTAGTCGCCGGTGCCGATGAACATAAAGCAGGAGGGCACCCTCTGCCCGTAGTAACCAAAGTCCTCTGCCGCCAGCATCTGCTCCGGAGCCTCGTTCAGATAGTTCTCGGGAGGCTCGCCCAGGCCCTGGAAGAGCGCCTCCCGATGCTCCCTCAGGGTGTCGTACAGGAAATCGGCCACCGCCGGGTCATTGTACACCGCGGGGTAGCTGCGGAGAAAATCGGTGTCGCAGCTGCCGCCCATCGCCGCGGCGGTGTTCTTGCAGACCTCCTCCACCCGTTTGAACATGACCTCCCGGGAATCCGGGTTCACGTTGCGCATCATGCACAGCAGCACTGCCTCGTCGGCCAGGATGTTGGGGGCAGTACCGCCCTTGATGGTGCCCACGTTCAGGTTGGCCCCGTCCTTGGGGTCCAGGTTCCGGCTGGTGATGGTATTCAGGGCCATGACGATATTGGCGGCGATCAGAATTGCGTCTACCCCCTCCTGAGGCTTGGAGGAGTGGGCCGCCTTGCCGTGTACCGTAATGGTGCAGCCGTCGGAGTAGGCGGTGCGGTATCCCCGGCCCAGGGTAATCCGGCCCTGCTTGTCAGGCCATACGTGGATGCCCAGGCAGCAGTCCGGCATCTCGTCGAACAGGCCCGCCTTAATCATCTCCCGGCCGCCGCCGCCGTGCTCCTCGGCGGGCTGGAACACCAGCCGGATGCGTCCGCTCCAGGCCTCCTTCATCTCGTTGAGGATGGCCCCCACCGTCAGCAGGTTGGAGGTGTGGATGTCGTGCCCGCAGGCGTGCATCACGCCGGCCTTTTTGCTCTGAAAGGGCAGGCCGGTCTCCTCCTGGATGGGCAGCGCGTCCATATCCCCTCGGAGGAGGAGCAGCTTGCCGGGCTTTCCGCTGTCAATGGTGGCGATCAGGCCGGGCTTGACGGGGCTCTCCACATAGGGAATTCCCAGGCGGGCCAGCTCCCCGGCGACCAGTGCGCTGGTCTCAAACTCCTGATAGGACAGCTCCGGGTTTTCATGAATCCGGCGGCGGAGCTCGATCGTGTAATCCGCCCAGCGGTCTACCGCTTCAAGCAGCTTTTGAATACGATCCATTGTGGGTCTCCTCCTTCAATTATTTCCTCATTTTACAGCAGTGTTCAAAAACAATCAAGTTTCTTTTGTCCCCCTCTCCGGGGGACAAAAGAATCGGAGCTCATGTATCAGCAGTAACCGATTGCTGTGCCGACAAAGATGGAGGCAATCAGCACAATCGCGAGGATCGCATAGAGCGGGACACACAGCTTGTACCAGTCCTTTAAGCCGATCTTCGCGGCGGCAAGACACGCCATCAGGTTTACGCTGGTCGGCGCAAGGAGGTTGGTAAAGCCGTCGCCGTACTGAAGCGCAAGGACGGACATCTGACGGGTCACGCCGAGCACGTCCGCCAGGGGCGCCATAATCGGCATCATGATTGCCGTCTGGCCGGAGCCGGAGTTGATGAAGATATTGATAATGGCGTTCGCGATAAACATACCGATGGTTGCCAGGCTGCCGCTCAGATAGCTCAGGGGCAGGGAGACGTAGTATACGAGGGTATCCAGGATGCCGGAGTTGTTCAGGATCACGTTCATGTAGCAGGCGAAGATCATGAAGAGCATCACGCCGGCCATGCCGCCAGTCCCCTTTACCCAGTGCTTCATGGTCTCGTCCAGATCATAGCCGCCCAAAAAGCCGATGACCAGGACCAGAGGCAGCACCACAGAGGCCAGAGGCAGCATGCTGAGTTCAAGGGCCACACCGCCGGCGGCGAAGAAGATAAAGGTCCCGAAGAAGAGCAGCAAAATGATGATCTCTTTTCCGGTCAGCGGGCTGTACTCCTGCACATTGTCCATCCCGTCTCCGATCTCCGCGCCGCTGAAGTTCTTCTCATAGATGGACGGGTCCTTCTGGCAGCGCTTGACCCACAGCATCAGGAATGCGGACACGATGACCAGATTGATAACCGTGACGATGGTCCGAAGGCCTGCGCCGGAGTATTCCGGAATGCCTGCGATGGTCTGGCCCATCACACAGGTCAGCATATTGATGGGGGAGGACATGAACGCCGTGAAGGAGCCGCAGATGACAAGGCCCACCGCAAAGGCCCGATCCGCTTTCAGCTGTTTCGCCAGGGAGAGCCCCAGCGGGACAAACAGCACAACAGTGGAGATCATAGAGCCCATCGCGCCCAGGACGCCGGTGGCGAATACATACACCGGGATAATGAGCAGCGCCTTGTCCTTAAACTTGCGGATCATATTGGCAAGAGCCTTGTCCAAAACGCCCGTGGAGTTGGTAACCCCCATCAGGCCGCTTATAATCATCAGGGTGACGAACAGCTTGCCGAAGGTGTTATAAGCCTGATCCCCCACCTTCATAATAACGTCAAGGGGGGAGAGGTAAATCTTTTCCACAACCTCATAGGAGCCCGGGATTGCGGTACCGCTCTCTGTGCGCTGGTAGGAACCGGAGGGCAAAAGCAGAGAGAGGATGTAAACAACCGCGATAACAATAATGATTGTGGTCCACATGCTGATGTCTTTCTTTTGCTTCTTTGTTTTTTCCTTTACCATATAAAATACCTCCCTGGTTTAATTTTTCTCCTTTTTATTCTCTTTTACTGATTTTCTCCCTTGCATCTGGCGATCAGGTCCTCGAAGAGACGGCGCATTCTGGGCTCCGTCTCCAGCAGAGCCTCCGGGTGCCACTGGACCAGCATAATCTGTCCGTCCTCCGACTCCAGCGCCTCGGGAACGCCGTCGTCCGTCTGGGCAACCTGCTTCAGTCCTTTGCCCGGCTCCTTCACGCACTGGTGATGTATGGTATTGGTATATACCGGCTCCTCCCCCAGCACCGTGCTCAGCCGGCTGCCCTGCACCAGCTTGACCTCGTGCATCAGATAGTCCCGTCCCTGTTTCTGGGAATGCAGGTACGAGGGGACTCCCCGCCGGGACAGGTCCTGATACAGACTGCCCCCCAGACCCACGTTGACAAGCTGCATACCCCGACAGATTCCCAGCACAGGGAGCTTGTGGGTCAGGGCGAACTCCAGCGCCTGGAGCCAGAACCGGTCCATCGTGCTGTCAACGGTGCCGAGCATGGGGTCGGGCGCCTCCCCGTAAAACCTGGGGTCTACGTCGAATCCGCCCGGGAAAAGAATCCCGTCGCACAGCGCAAGCATCGACTCCGCCAGGTCCGGTTCGGGTGTTACAGGGAGCAGAAGCGGTATTCCACCGCCCCGCACCACCGCCCGGCAGTAGGCGACACTGGCATATTCGATGGAGAGGTTTTGTCCCCCGGGGAGCGGGATATCGGATCTGCTGCTCAAAATGCCGATGATTGGTCTGCCCATTAAGTTTACCTCCTTCTCCTTAAAAAGTTACTGCTTAATTATTAAGCATATTTATTATACTATATTTCTGGGATAAATCAAGGTAATTTTTGTATTATTAAGATACTTCGATTTTATGCACAATTCAAAACCTGCCATTTTGTGACATTACAATAAAAAGCCGCGCGGTATACACCGCGCGGCTTTTTATTGATGGCTTCTTTTCGCTCCCGTCGCCGGGGCCTAGGGTCTGGACAACTGTTCCCTGCTCCGCTTCACATCGTCCTGATAGGCCTCGTTCAGCCTCCTCTGAACCCGCAGGTGAATCGACAGCTCTTCTCCGGTAAAGTCCTTTAACAATTCGAAGGTCTTCTTCTGGCACTCCTGGTTAAAGCTGATGTGGGCCTGAAATACCTCCGCGCCAGCCTCTGTCAGCTCCAGGTTATAGAGCCGGTTGTTGTCCGGGTTTCGAATCTGCTCCACAAATCCTTTGGCCCTCAGCTTCCGCACAATTTGCGAACAGGCACTGGTGGTTTTGTTCAAAGTCTCAGCCAGCTGGGTCACTGTGATGCCCGGGTGCTGTCCAATCAGGTTCACGATATATGCCTCTGCCTGGTAAAGCACCACGCTGCCATAGCAATGAGGCAGGGAATCATATTCGCTCATTAGATCATAGGCAGTATCCTGTGCCGCCCATATCTGCCGAAAGAGTTGCGTGTCCATTCTGCCTCATTCCTTTGCTCAAATTCTTAGCTCCTTATTATAATCCACCATTCTTGCTTTCGCAAGGACTTTTTTAGAATCTTACCCTAATTTTATAGTTTTTGGACCTTTTACTATATTTTCGATCAGCAATCTCTCCTGAACAGCAGTGCCCTCCAGGCCGCCGGTTCAGCCTGAAGGGCACATAGAAGCGGGGTTAACTCTGTCTTACCTTAGGGTATCCTTCATCACGCGGATCACGTTTTGATAGAATATTTTCTCAATTTCATCAGATGAAAAGCCTTCTTTTTTCAGTGCATCCTCCAGCAGGCAGACCTTCGCACAGTCGCTGATCTCCAAATTGCCCGAAATACCGTCAAAATCACTGCCAATCCCCACGCAGTCCACGCCGCCAACATCAGCAATATGCCGCGCATGCTTTGCAATCTGAGCCGCTGTGCTGTCCTTACACTGGACATCCCGGTTCAAAAACTCAGGGCCGAAATTCAGCCCGGTCATACCGCCTGCGCCGGCAAGGACCCGGATCTGGTCATCGGTCAGGTTCCTCGGATGCGGGCAAAGGGCAAAACTGTTGGAATGGGTAGCGATAAACGGTTTTTTACAGATACGGGCCACATCGTAGAAGCCGCCCTGGGACAAGTGGGATACGTCCACAAGGACGCCAAGCTCCTGCATATACGCCACTGCATCTTTGCCAAAGTCCGTGAGTCCCTGACGCATAATTTCCGGGTCGGCGGAATTGGGGGCTCCAAAGCAGTTTGGCATGTTCCACGTCAGCGAAATGGCCCGAAAGCCCATTTCATGGAAGCGCTTGATGTTTTCCAGATTCCCCTCTGCGGCCCTGCCATCCTCCATGGTGAGGATGGCAGACATTTTCCCTTGAGCCCTGTTGGTCAGAATGTCCTCCGCATGATAGGCCATCCGTATGGAATCAGAGTGCGCTTCTACATTTTTAAGCAGATAGCCGCGCAGCGTTTGAATGTACTCCTCATCGCTGATCTCCGGAATATGAAAGGGCGCAAGCATTCCGGGAGCGGGCAGGAACACCGCAAAAAATTGGGCCAGCTGCCCACCCATTTTCATGCGATTAAAATCAACCATGGTTGATTTTGCATGATTCAAATCCGCCTTTTCCCGATCTGTCAACAACAGGACCATCAACGAATCACAATGCATATCAATAAATTCTATTGTCTCCGCCTCCCTGAAATATAATTGGGCTACTTGTTCATTTTAAACTCTTTCTATAAAAAAATCAACTGCCGCCGCTTACTCTGAAATAATTTCAAATTGCGCCTTCTCATGGTTCCTCTAAAATAAAGCTATCACAAAAAGGAGGCACAGCATGAACACATATGGATACGTTCGGGTTTCAACCAAGGAGCAAAACGAGGACAGGCAGGTGGTTGCTATGAGAGAATTTGGCGTGGAGGACAGCCGTATCGTCTTGGACAAGCAGAGCGGCAAGGACTTCGACCGCCCCGGGTATCGCCGGCTGACACAAAAGCTAAAAGCCGGAGACACCCTTGTTATCAAGAGCATCGACCGGCTGGGACGCAGCTATGACGAAATTCTGGAGCAGTGGCGGCTGCTGACCAAGGAGAAGCAGGTAGCCATTGTGGTGCTGGATATGCCGCTGCTGGATACCCGACAGGGCCGGGACCTGACCGGTGTTCTGATCGCCGATATCGTCCTTCAGCTGCTGTCCTATGTAGCTCAGACGGAACGGGAATTTAACCGCCAGCGGCAGGCCGAGGGAATCGCGGCAGCCAAGGCCAAGGGTGTTCACTTTGGGCGCAATTTCAAGGACCGGGGCGAAAATTACGGGAGCGTTATGGCCGCCTGGAAGCGGGGGGAGCTGTCTGACCGGGCGGCGGCGAGAGAGCTGGGGGTGGCCCACGGCACCTTCCAGCGGTGGCGCAAGGTCGAATTTGGCCAATAAAGCGTGGGTTGTGGTCCACGCAGAATGAGCTATGCTTCTAAGCGGGATTTGTCGTTTTTCACACAACGGCAAATCTCGCTTTTGTCAATTTTGCAGAGATATTTTACCACAGCTGCTAAAAAAACGCAATAGATAAAATGGCCTGCAACCCACACCTTGTAAGCCGCATCCTTTGAAAAAAGCAGACCTATCATTTGCGGTCAGGGAATGCAGGCGCGCGGAGAATATCTGGCCGTTGCTAAGGGTGTGGGCTTACATGCTTTTTAAGTCTGTATTGCTGAAGAATATTTTAGCGGCTGTGGAGGCCGGGGGGTGATGAGGTGGCAGCCGTGGACCTGGAAAAGGCTTTGCGTGAGGCGTCCTCGAGACAGAGCCATCTTTTGAGCTATCCAAAAATGACAAAGAAGCGGTGCGTATATCTGCGCGTCAAGCGGATACAGGACACCGTATTATCGGCACTGGCCCTGGTAATCCTTTCTCCGCTGTTGCTGCTGATCGCGTTGGCCGTGGTGATTGACGATCCCCAGGGCGGCCCGATCTTTTCCCAGATTCGCTGCGGCCAGGGTGGAGAGCTGTTCCGCCTCTATAAATTCCGCACCATGTGCGTGGGCGCGGAGCAGCGTCTGTCCGAGCTGCTGCCCTACAACGAGATGACCGGGCCGGCATTTAAGATTCAGAACGACCCGAGAATTACCCGTCTGGGGCGATTTTTGCGGTCTACAGGCCTGGATGAGCTGCCCCAGCTGGTCAACATTCTGAAGGGGGACATGTCTGTTGTCGGCCCCCGTCCCCCGCTTCTCAGAGAGGTTGAGGCATATACCCCATATCAGCGGCAGCGGCTGGCGGTCACTCCAGGGCTGACATGCTTCTGGCAGGTGAGTCCCCGCCGAAACAGCCTGAGCTTTGACGACTGGGTGGAGCTGGACCTGCGTTACATACGAGAGCAGAGCTGGCTGTTGGATTGGAGGCTGACTTTTCGGACCGTAAGGGCTGTTTTGCGAAGAGAAGGGCTGTAGCGAGCGGAGCTGACAGGAGGTTTGAATATGCAAAAAAAGAAGGGCGGACCCGGCGGAAGCCGGGCGGTCAAGCCAAAACGGCGCGGGCGGGTGTATTTGTGCGGACTGCTTATCACCGCGCTGCTGGCGCTCGGCGGATATCATCTTTTCTCAAACGAGCTGGAGGTGACATTCTACCATCTTTATTCCCCAAAGACTGCGGGCGGGGAAAATATCCGTGTTGTCGTTCTGTCAGACCTGCACAACCGGGAGTTCGGCCCCGGGAACACAGAGCTAGTGGAGCGGATTGCAGCTCTGAGGCCGGACCTGATTGCGGTAGCGGGCGACATGGTCAATGCGGACGACGATAATCTGGATGTGATTCTGACTTTGTGCAGCCAGCTGACAGAGGTTGCCCCCGTCTATTACAGCCCGGGAAATCACGAGAGCAATCTTATGTATGAAAAGGGCAGCCCCATTGAGCGTATGCTTCTGGAGCTGGGCGTCCATGTCCTGGTGAACCGGGCGGAGGAAGTGACCATAAACAGGACCCCCCTCCTCATCGGCGGACTGACCACGTCCACAGAGGGATATGAGGAGTACGGCGCCGTGTTTTTTGACGAGTACGAAAAGAGCAACGCCTTTAAGCTGCTGATTGCCCACTACCCCAGTCTCTACTACGAATATCTGGCGGACGGGCATATCGACCTGGGCGTCTGCGGCCACTATCACGGCGGCCAGTTCCGGCTCCCGGTGGTGGGCGGGGTCTACCATGGGGATACGGGCTTCTTCCCCAAATACAGCGGCGGGATGTACCGGCTTGCCAACAGTACAATTTTTGTCTCCCGGGGCATGGGGGGACACAACGGACTGCCCCGTATCAACAACCGGCCCGAGCTGGCTGTGATTGATATCAACGGCCGTCAGGAGAAACATTATTCGTGAATCGTATTATTGGAGGAGTGATGACAGCATGATTTTGGTATGTGCGATTGTTCCGGCGCTGATTTTATGTCTGGCCATTCTGTACATAATGCTGCTCCGGCGCTTTTACCTGGTCAAGGCAAAGCTGCCGGTTCTGGGCATACGGGGTGTGCTGGACCGCACAGAGGGTAAGCGGCGGAGGATAGCGGTCCTGGGAGCGCTGTTCCTTGCGGTCTGCCTGAGCGCTCAGCTGGCCGTCGGCGCCTGGGCGCCCGGTATGCTGATGGTGTTCAGCTACGAGGAGGCGGCCCGGGGGCAGAATCCCAATGTTACCCGGTTTAATGAGTCCAGCATTCTCTCCGACGACATTCTGGAGCTGGTTGTCCAGCGGAGCGGCCTGGAGATCAGCGCGGAGCAGCTGGCCAGCTGCCTGAGCATCTCCACCTCCCTGGACGCGGAGAAGCTGGATGTCACCCAGGAGTCGGACATGAAGATATCCACAGAATACCGGGTCTGCTGCTCCGGGCGGGTGGCTCTGTACGGTACGGACCCCAAGACGGTATTGAATCTTCTGTCCGACGTATACTGGGAAAATTTTGTACTGAACTACGCGGAAAATGACAGCATCCTGGACCTGTCCTTTGAAAAGCTGGAGGGTATGGAGTATCTGGACGCGAAGGACTATCTGGAAATGCAGGCAAACAAGCTGCGCAACTACCTCCCGGGCTACAGCAGCGAGAGCAGCAGCTTCCGGGCGGCCGGAAACGAGGAGACATTTTCCTCCCTGTCCCAAAAAATCAGCAATTTTATTGATATCGAGCTGGAGCGCTATGAGGCCTTTGTCCTGGAAAACGGTCTGGCGGACAACCGGACCACCTATCAGTCCCGAATGCAGTATGCCAACCACCAGCTGGACGTCTCGAGGCGGAAGGAGATGGCCTCTCACGACGTGCGGATTGAGGCCATCAACATGTATAACGCCTACATGACCCGCTTTGTGCTCATTCCCACCTATGACACCGACAAGGAATTTTACATGTCCAAGACCAAGGTGGGCGTGGACTACTTCGCTGACGAGGCGAAGGAGCATCTGGAAGCTGCCACGGAGCTGGTGGAGAAAACCGAACACAACACCTATGCCTCCCGGCAGGTCGGCAGCTCCCGCGCCGCCCTCTCCACTTACGAGCAGGCGGATCAGCGGATTGATGCTTTGAAGGCCGAGCTGGTCAATCTGGCCGCCCAGAGCCGTGCGCTTTGCAGCACCTACGTCCGTGAGAAGCGGGACGGCTACATTCAGGTGAGCTTTGCCGCGCCGGCTGTTCTGGACAGCACCCTGAAGGCGCTTCTGCTCACAGCCCTGTTTGCCGCCGCCCTGGGCGGAAACGCCGTGCTGGACCCCTTCTATCGGGAATACCGGAAGGGCCGTCCCGCCGGGCGGAGAGGCAGCCGCAGAGCAAAGAGCAAGGAGGGGTCTGCGTCATGAAAGAACTGGATGTATTTCGCTATCTGAAAAAATACCGCGCCGTCATCGCCGGCCTGTCGGTTCTGGCGGGTATCATTTTCTTTCTGATTGCCCAGCTCCGAATTCAGCAGTACACCGCTGTCACAGTGATCGAGTATACCGGCGCCCGGGCGGAGGAGGGGTACTCCCCGGACGGAAAGAAAATCGACACCGCCGAGCTGTACGCCACCAACCTGGTTGCCCAGGCGATGAAAAAACTTGGCATCGACGACACCCAGGCCACAGCGGACAGCATCCGCATGAATATCCATGTGGAGCCGATCATCACAGAGGAGGACCTGATGCTGCAGCAGTCCATGCTGGACAACGGAGAGCTGGACTATGAGCTGAATCCCACCCGCTATGTGGTGTCCTTTCATTGCGGCGTCAGCAATGGCAAGGAGTACCCCCGTAAGGTCCTGAACCAGATCCTGCAGGAGTACGCCAGCTATTATGGAAAGAACCATGTCAACACCTCACTGGCCGCCAACCCGGTCAGCGACATTACCACAAAGGGCTACGACTACCTGGAGATGGCGGAGGTCATGGACGACACCCTGACCAATATTGCTGAGCATCTCTCTGACAAGGTGGAATGGAACGGCGAATTTCGTTCCAGCCGGACTGGCCGAAGTTTTCAGGACCTGAAGGACGAGTTTGAGTTCATCCGGGATGTGGAGGTCCAGCAGCTCTTTTCTGAGATTCTGGCGGGCAGGATTACCAAGGACCGGGACCTGCTGCTGGAAAAGTACCGGAACCGGAACAACAATCTGGCTATCTCCAACAATGCCGTCGCCTTTGAAATCGACCGCATCCAGGGCATTATCCGCGCCTATGAGGACGCTATAGGGGAGTTCAGCGTCCCCGTTGTCAACGACGCGGGAGAAAACGTGGGCGATGTGCTCCAGAACAATGTTCTGCCCGATGTTTATGACGACTGGAACGAGGACGAGGATGGTAATTGGGCGCCGGTGGATCGAACCGCGGAGTACGACGTGCTGCTGCGGAAGTACATCGAGGACCGGACCCTCTATGAGCACAGTATAATCGACAGCGACTACAACAACTATATTCTCAGTGTGTTCGCCAACGCCCCAGCCAGCTCGCCCCAGGCCGCTCAGGATCAGATCCAGGCGAAGATTGCCCGTCTGGCAGAGGAGATCAACGCCCTCCAGTCCATCTACTATGAGACCAATGACGAGTACAACGAGTATCTGGGCGCCCAGAATATTATGATGCTCTCCAGCGTCCGTGTCACAGAGCGATTCCCCATTTTGATCTTCACCATCCTGATTGTGGTGATCTTTGGCGCGCTGGGCTGCGCCGGGGCGGCGCTCTTCGGGCGAATTGAGGACTTCATCGAGTATTACGCCTTTACCAACAAGGTGGACGGACTGCCCAACCGGGCCAAGTGTGACCAGCTCATCGCCTCCCGGGAGGGACGGCCCCTGCCCGAGACCTTCGCCTGCGTCGTGTGCAGGCTGGCAAACCTGCAGGCGGAAAACGCCCGGCTTGGACGGGAGGCGGGCGACCGGATGCTGAAGGACTTCGCCGGAATGCTGACCTCAGTTTTCACACCCTCCGACAAGCTGTTTGTGGGAAATAACGGTGCAGGGCAGTATTTGATCTTCGCCGACTCTCTGGAGGCGGATCAGATAGAGGCAGCCCTGTTCCAGATTGCAGTTGCCCTGGAACAGCGGTCCCGGGATCAGGGATATCTTCTGGATCTGCGTCACAGCTATGCCCAGGCGAGCAAGGAGCAGTGTTACTATATCCGTGAGCTGCTCTCCATCGCCATCAAGAGGGTCAATGCGGCCGGCGCAAAACCAGAGGCCAGCGCTGTACGCGTATAAAAAGCCGGAAGGGGGAATATGGTTGAGCTCCGTTCTATACATGATTCTGGCCACCGGCATGTTCTTCTTTCAGGACACCTATTTTTCTTTGGGCGGCATGGAGCTGAGCCTGAAAAACCCCTGTGCTCTGGCAATTCTCTTTTTGGCGCTGCTGAACCTTACGGCAACGGTGCGTCTGGACCGCCTGATGGTCCTGATCCGCCATACGGCAGTCCAGGCGCTGCCCTATCTGATTCCGCTGGTCTTCTCATCTGTAATCTGGGTGGGCACAAAAGCGGAGAGCGCCGCTGTTTTAAACGGCGTCTCCATGATTTTTCCCCAGCTGCTTTCGGTGCTGGTGGCCGCCGCCACAATATACCTGTTCGGGGGCAAGGGAATCTGGTACTGCCTGGGGGCCATGTGCGCCGCGAATCTTATCCGTGTTCTGGCGGTGATTTATACAGGCGGCCCGACCGAGTTCTTTCAGGAATTTTATACCCTTCTCATCACCTTCAGCCAGGAAACCGGCCCCCTGATGCTGCGGCTGGAGACCCACGACCTGACCTTCGCCTTTGGTCCCTTCCTGCTCTATCTCCTGCTGCACTGGAAAGCGTCCCCCTGCCCCGGTTTCTGGCTGGTCATTGTCTCCTTTTTCTGTCTGGTTGGACTGAAGCGGATCGCATTTCCCGCTCTGGCTCTGGCCCTTCTGACGGCGCTGCTCCTGCGCCGGATGCCAGACCGGGCCGCCAGACAGACTGCGGCGTGTGTGTCCATCGCAATGATGGCGGTCAGCTTCCTCTACATCGCGGGGATTCGCTGCGGCCTCTTTGATTACCTGGAGGCACAGCTTGGTCTGGACACCAAGGGCCGGGCGCTGCTGTTTGCCAATGCAGCGCCCTACTACGAGATCAGCTTTACCTATATGGGGCAGGGGACGGGGTTTGAGCGCATGGTAGAGTGGCTCTCCGGAGCGGTGCAGACCATTCCGCTGCGCACTCAGACTCAAATCCACAACGATTTTCTCCGCATGTATCTGAATATCGGCTTCATTGGGTACTGGGTCTGGCTTTGGAGTTGGCTGCCGGCACGGCTGGGCTACTGGTTCCGTCAGGCGGGAAAGGACGCGGGATGTCTTTTCCTGGGAATCTGCGTTTACTGCTTTGTTCTCTATGCCACTGACAACACGATCTATTACCCTTACACTGTAATCGCCTGCACTCTGGTCCCCATGGCCTGCGGATTCGACATCCAGGCGCAGACCGCCTTGGAACGGCGCTGTGCCCAATGGAGCGCAGGGGCGGACGGCGTGGGGACGCTCTGAAGGTTTGAGAGGTGAGCCAGCTTGAAGGACAGAAAACCCCGGGTCTGCTTTGCCGCCTCCTCCGGCGGGCATCTGTCGGAGCTAATGCTGCTGCGCCCCCTGATGGACCGCTATGACAGCTTTCTGGTTACCGAAAAGACGGGCTACCAAGCGGTTCCGGAGGAACTGCGGTGCTACCGCCTTCTTCAGGTCAACCGGCGGGAGTGGTCCTGCGTTCCAAGGCTGATTGTCAACGCCTTTCTCGCACTGAACATCTGTTTTCGGGAGCGGCCGGACGCGGTTATCTGCACCGGGGTGCTGGCGACAGTCCCCCTGTGCCTGCTGTGCAAGCTGTTTGGGAAAAGGCTGGTATTTATAGAGTCTTACGCCAAAGTTAAGACCCCCACTCTGACCGGAAGGCTCCTCCGCCCCTTTGCGGACCGGTTTTACGTCCAGTGGGAGGAGCTGCTGGAGGTCTATCCAAAGGCCATGTATGTGGGCGGCGTCTATTGAGGTGACAGCATGATATTTGTAACGGTCGGTTCTCAGAAATTTCCTTTTGACCGCCTGATTCGGAAGGTGGACCAGCTGGTCTGGGAGGGGATCGTAGAGGACGAGGTCTTCATCCAGACGGGGACCAGCCAATATATTCCCACATGTCCCCATCGGGCCTTCTGCGGACAGGAACAGTTCGCGGAGCTGATGGAGACCTGTGATATTCTCATAACCCACGGCGGCGCGGGCACCATGGTGGACGGAGTGAAGCTGAGGAAGAAGGTCGTCGCCGTCCCCCGGCTGGCCCGGTATGGGGAGCATGTGGACGACCATCAGCTGGAGCTGACAGCCCGGCTTCATGAGATGAATCTGCTGTGTGCCTGCCCGGATGTGGAGCAACTGCCCGAAGCGCTGCGGGACCTCAGCAGCCGCCGCTTTGAATCGTTCCACTCCAATACGGAGGCCTTCCTCACGTCTCTGGACAGCTATATCCGCTCACTGTGAACAGGAGGCGCCTATGAAAATTTTAGAGATTGGCCCCAGTGAAACCCGCTCCCGGGGCGGGATAGCGGAGGTTATCCGTGGTATCCGGGAGAGCGAGGTCCTTGGCGGAGCGTTTGAGATAGACAGCTTTCCCTCCTACATAGACGGCAGTCTGCCCGTCCGGCTGCTGTACTCCCTCTATGGTTACCTCCGGTTTTTGACCTGCTATGGAAAATACGACCTGTTCCATATCCACACGGCGGAGCGGGGCAGCACCTTCCGCAAGAATTTTTACCTGCGGAAGGTAAAACAAACGGGGAAAAGGGCTGTCGTCCACATCCACGGTGCGGAATACCTCACCTTCTACGACGGGTTGGACAGCCGGAAGAAAGAAATTGTAAAGGACTTTTTCCGACAGGCGGACCTGGTGCTGGCCCTGTCAGACAGCTGGAAGGAGGAGCTGGAACACCGCTTTCCAATGAAGGCCTGTCAGCCCCTGTACAACGGTGTGGACCCAGCATCCCTCCAGCTGGCGGTCTCTGACCCGGCGGGGTGCCGAAACTCCTTTTTAATGCTGGGCAGACTGGGAGAGAGGAAGGGGACCTACGACCTTATCGCCGCGGCAGAGCTGGCTCTCCGGCAAAATCCCGGGCTGAAGCTCTGCCTGGCGGGGGACGGCGAGGTGGATCAGGTCCGGGCCTTGGTAAAGGAGAAAGGGCTGGAACAGAATATTATGGTGCCGGGATGGATTGACCGGGCAGAGAGGCTGCGCCGCCTTCGGGAGGCCGCCACGGTGGTCCTGCCCTCCTATCACGAGGGCTTGCCTGTCTCTATTCTGGAGGGAATGGCGGCGGGCAAGGCCATCATCAGTACCACTGTGGGCGCAATTCCGGAGGTGGTTGGGGAGGAAAACGGTATTTTAATTTCCCCCGGCGACATACCCGCCCTTGCGGGCGCCCTGCTGCGGTGCAGCAGCAGCCCGGGGCTGCTGATAAATATGTCTGAACACAATCGGAAAAAGGTGGAGAGGGAGTTCAGCATCCGGCAGATGCACCAACAGCTGGCAGTGTATTACAGACAGACCATGGAGTGAGGAGACTGCAATGGAGAAACCACTCATCAGTGTGATTGTGCCGGTGTACAATGCGGGGGACTATCTGAAGGGGTGCCTGGACTCCCTTCTGGCTCAGACCTGGCCCAATTTTGAAATTATTTTGGTAGACGACGCCTCCACCGATGGAAGTGGTCAAATCTGTGACGGTTACGCGGGCCGGGACGCCCGGGTGCAGACTGTTCACTTCCCTTATAACCGGGGACCGTCCGCGGCCCGGAATGAGGGGATCTGCCGGGCACAGGGGGCGTATATCTCCTTTGTGGACGCTGATGACCGTGTGGAGCCCGACCTCCTGGAAAAGCTGTATGCGAGCCTGACACAGTCTGGGGCGGAGGTCAGCGTATGTGGGGCTGACGGCATTGCTTTGAAGCGCGGCCCAGCCGCCGTCTATACCCGGTCGGAGGCCATCCACTGTCTGGCACGGGGCGCTCCCTTCAATCTTGTGCCCTGGGGCAAGCTCTACAGTGCGGAGCTGGTAAAAAAAACGCTCTTTTCAGAGGATATTCTTTACAGTGAGGATTTGCTCTTCGTCTATTCCGTCCTGAAGCAGAGCCGGCGGGTCAGCTACCGCCCGGATATCCTCTACCACTATACCCAAAGGGAGGGCAGCCAGATGCAGAGCGGCGCCAGTGAGCGGAAACTTACAGCCTTTACCGCCCAGGATTTTGTCTGCCAGGATGCCGGAGTGAGCTTTCCGGAGACGGCGGAGGATTTCCGCCTTCTGGCCTTGGAGGCTAACCGCTGCCTGGCTGTGCTGACCGTGAAAAAGGGCGGGGAGGGCGGACATACTCTTGGGTACTTAAAGCGGATCCAAAAGAACACGCGACGGCATTTCAGCTGGCAGATACTGAAGCGCTGCCCTCGAAAGCGGGATGCGGCGGCTTTGCTGGCCCTGTGCGCCAGCGCATGGTGCTTTTGGGTGGCGGCATCAGCCGTTACCCGGATGAAGCGGTTGGGAGGCGGCCGGTGATGCTGCGGGAGAGGCCGCTCATTAGTGTGATTGTGCCGGTGTACAACGTAGAGGGGTATCTGGAAAAGTGTCTGGCCTCGCTGGCGGCTCAGACCTATTCCCATATGGAGGTTATCCTGGTGGACGACTGCTCCCCTGACGGCAGCGGCCAAATCTGCGACGCCTGGGCCGCCCAGGACGGCCGGTTTCAGGTGCTGCACCTCCCGGAAAACCGGGGGCTCTCCGCCGCCAGAAACGAGGGCGTCCGCCGGTCGTCTGGGGCCTATATCGCTTTCGTAGATTCGGACGACTATGTGGAGCACCATTTTCTGGAATCGCTGTATGACGCGCTGACGGAAAACCGCGGGGAGATCAGCATCTGCGGAAATGAAGGCCTGCGCCTGAGTGTTGGCCCCGCCCAGGTCCTCTCCCCGGAGGCGGCGGCCCGGTGTATGGCCCGGCGCGCCCTCTTCCTGTGGACCGCCTGGGGAAAGCTCTTTCCAGCAGAGCTGGCAAAGCAAATCCCCTTTGACAGCCAGGCCTTTTGCTGCGAGGACCTCCTGTTTTTTTACCAGGTTTTGAAGCGAGTCCGGCGAATTGCCTATGTGCCGGACCCGCTTTATCACTACGTCTGCCGGGAGGGCAGCATCATCAACCGCGGCGTGACGGCGGAGCGCTGTACGGTGCTCTCCATCCTGGACTGGATATGCGGGGACGCCGCTGGTTTTCCGGAGGCAGAGACATGCTTTCACCAGATCGCGATGGATACCGCTGTCCGACTGGCTATGCAGGTCATGGAAGCTGGCGCGGACAGCAGCGCCCGGGACTATCTGAAGCGTTTCCGGAATACCGCCCGACGTCATTTCAGCTGGAGGGCACTGATGCTCTGTCCGGGTAAAAAGGACGCGGCGGCACAGCTGGCCCTCTGCGCTGGCGCACCGGTCTTTGGGGCGCTGGCTGCCGTCTACCGCCTGATAAAGTCCATGAGGAAGAACGGAAGAGGGTGACAAAGCCCAATGGTCAGCGCGGAACATTTCACAAAAAACATCAAATATGCCGTGGCCGGTGAATTGCTGCTGGCCGTGCTGAAATTTTTGTCCCGCCGGGTATTTGTTCTCCTGCTGGGGCGGGAATACCTGGGGCTGAACGGCCTCTTTACCGATGTGCTCTCCATGCTGTCCCTGGCCGAGCTGGGATTCAGCGTCTCCATTACCTACAGCCTCTACCGTCCGGTGGCCCAGGGTGATACGGAAATGATAAAATCTCTGGTCCTGCTGTACCGCCGGGTTTATCGGGCCATAGGTTTGGCAGTTTTAGTGCTAGGGCTGTCCCTAACCCCGTTTTTGAGCTTCTTTTTTAAGGAAATCCCCCCAAATATCCCTAACATCCCCCTGATCTACGTGCTGAACCTGATAAACGCCAGTATCTCCTATTTTTTCACCTACAAATCCACGCTGCTCTTTGTACATCAAAAGAAGTATATCGAGACCTCCATCCGCGCCGTCGTGTCGCTGGCCGCCACTGCGGCTCAGATCACAGTGCTCCTTTTGACCAGGAACTATCTGTTTTACCTGTATATCACCATAGGCGCTACAGTGATACAGAATGCCGCCATTGCCGTGAAGACAAACCGGCTTTTTCCCTACCTGCGGGAGAAAAATGTCCGTCCCCTGCCTGCCGGGACGCTGGAGGAAATTTACCGCAATGTGCGTGCCATGCTGCTCCATCGGATTGGAGCTGTGGCGGTTTTCAATACAGATAACCTTTTGATCTCTAAATTTGTAGGTGTGGCAACTGCCGGACTGTACTCCAATTACATGATGATACGGGGCTTTCTGAATATTCTGGTCAACGCACTGTTCGATGCCATTACGGCCGCCCATGGACGCCTGACTGCGACAGGGACAGAGGCAAACAAGCAGATAGCCTTTCGCCGCCTGAACTTTTTCTCCGCCTGGCTGTTTGGCTGGATGAGCATCTGCTTGTTCTGTCTCTACGATCCGTTCATTGATATTTGGCTGGGGAAAGGCTATCTGCTGTCCAAGCCGGCAGTGCTTCTGATTGTTCTAAATTTTTATTTCAGCAGTATGCGCACCCCGGTGAACAACACCAAGAGCGTCCTGGGTCTCTTCTGGGATGACCGCTATAAATCGATTGTGGAGGCGGTTGTTAACCTGATTGTCTCTGTGTTGTTGGTCAGGCGGTGGGGCATTGAGGGCATCATGTCTGGAACGTTAATCAGTACGCTGGCCTTTCCCTTCTGGTGTGAGCCCATGGTTCTCTTTCATCGGGGCCTGCACTTGTCTGCTAAAAGCTACTTCAGGGACTACCTGCTGCATCTGAGTGTTACCGGTGCTGCCGGAGTGATCACATGGCTGCTGTGCTGCGCAGCTGGCGAAGGGTATGTCGGTTTTATGCTGAGATGCCTGACCTGTGCGGCAATTCCAAATTTGGTTTACCTGGCTGTGTACCAGCAGACGGAGGATTTTGAGTTTTACCATCATATGCTGATACATGCGCTTCGAAAAAACGCTTAAATCTTTTGATACCATCACCCATTTGGCTGCAAGTCCGGTGGGTGATTTTCTGTATTAGAAATCTTTAAGAGAAAATAAATTGTAATATGCGGATGGAAGGAGTCTGCATTTCCCAAATGTTCAGCAGTTTCGCCTCCCCAAATTGTAAACCTAAAAATAATTTAGTTGACAAACGAGACCCGCTGTGTTACTATCTGAGCCTGTAGAAGGAAACCGAAACACGACAGATTTGAGGAGGCGGTATTTTGAAAACCGGAAAGACAAGAGAATTGGTTTTGTGTGCTCTATTTGTGGCATTGATTGCGGTGGGAGCCTTTATCAAGGTCCCCATCCCGGTGGTGCCCTTCACCCTACAGCTTCTGTTTACCATGATGGCCGGACTGCTGCTGGGCGGAAAGCTGGGCTGCTGCGCCGTAGGGGCCTATATCTTCCTGGGGCTGGCGGGGCTGCCCATCTTCACCCAGGGCGGCGGACTGGCCTATGTTTTTCAGCCCACATTCGGCTACATTATCGGCTTCGCCGTAGGGGCCTATGTGACGGGGGTGATTGCCAACCGCCGGGACCGCCCCGGCTATGGCCGTCTGCTGACAGCCAACTTTGCCGGACTGGCCATTGTCTATCTCTTCGGTATGGTCTACTACTACCTGATGAGCAACTTCTATCTGGATTCCCCCATCGGTCTCTGGCCTCTGTTCCTGTACTGCTTTATTCTGGCTGTCCCTGGGGATATCGCCCTTTGCATTCTGGGGGCAATTCTGGGTAAACGGCTGATTCCTCTGGTGAGAGAGAAGGGACGTGTGACCTATGAGCAGGCTTGACGAGCTGACCCAACAGGTCCTGGACGGCCGGACAATCACCCGCGGCGAGGCGCTGGAGCTGTATCAGCAGCCCCTGGAGGAGCTGTGCCAAAAGGCGGACGAACTCCGCCGCTATTTCTGCAAAAACCGCTTTGACCTGTGCACCATCGTCAACGGAAAGAGCGGTAAATGCGCTGAGGACTGCCGTTTCTGCACCCAGTCCGCCCACAACCACACCGGGGCGGCGGAGTACCCCCTCCTGTCCTCCCGGGAGCTGGTGGAGCAGGCCAAGCTCAACGAGGCCCAAGGGGTGCTGCGCTACTCCATCGTCACCTCTGGGCGGAGGCTGTCTGACGGAGAGGTGGATGCGCTGTGCCAGGCCATCCGCCAGATCAAGGAGGAGACCAATATCTCGGTCTGTGTCTCGGTGGGACTGCTGGACGAGATGCAGTACCGCAGACTGAAGGAGGCGGGGGCGGAGCGGGCCCACAACAATCTGGAGACCTCCCGGCGGAATTTCCCCAACATCTGCACCACCCACACCTTCGACGACAAAATTATGGCCATCCGGGCCGCCCAGGCCGCCGGGCTTACCGTCTGCTCCGGCGGGATTATGGGGCTGGGGGAAACTCCGGAGGACCGGATCGACATGGCCCTCTCCCTGCGTGAGCTGGGGATCAAGAGCGTCCCGGTGAACATGCTCAACCCCATCCCCGGCACCCCTATGGAACAGAACCGGCGGCTCACAAACGAGGACATGCGCCGGATCACGGCGGTATACCGCTTCATTCTCCCCGACGCCTCCATCCGTCTGGCCGGAGGCCGGGGCCTGCTGGAGGACAAAGGCCGGGGCTGTTTCCAGTCCGGGGCCAACGCCGCCATCTCGGGGGATATGCTCACCACAGCGGGCATCACGGTCAAAACCGACCTGGAGCTGCTCCGGGACCTGGGCTATGAGGTGCGCCTATGAGCAAGACACTGTTTATTACAGGCACCGGCACCGACGTGGGCAAGACCTTCGTCTCCGGCCTGATTCTGAAGAAGCTCCGCCAGGCCGGCCTGTCCGCCGGCTACTACAAGGCGGCTATGAGCGGCAATCCCCGCCGCCCGGACGGAACGCTGATCCCTGGTGACGCCCTGTATGTCAAGGAAATCTCCGGATTAGAGCAGCCCCTGGAGGAAATGTGCCCCTATGTCTACGAAAACGCCCTGTCCCCCCATCTGGCCGCCCGGCTGGAGGGCGGACCGGTGGAGCTGGAGCAGGTCTGCCAGGGCCTGGCCGCTGTCCGCAGGCGCTGCGACTATGTCACAGTGGAGGGCTCCGGCGGCATCCTCTGTCCCCTCCGCTTCGACAGGGAGGAGCTTTGGCTGACCGACGTGATAAAGGCCTGGAGGCTGAGCTGTCTGCTGGTGGCCGACGCCGGGCTGGGAACCATCAACGCCGTGGGGCTGACCGCCTTCTACCTGCGGCAGCAGGGCATCCCTCTGAAGGGGCTCCTGTTCAACCGCTTCCAGCCCGGAAACCTGCTCCACGAGGACAACATCCGGATGTGTGAGCACCTGACCGGCGTGAAGACAGTCGCCCGGGTCCGGGAGGGCAGCACCGATCTGGAGCTGCCGGCAGAGGCGCTCCAAGCGCTGTATGAATAGGAGGAGACGGCTATGATCTGGTATCCCTATCAGCAGATGAAGACTATGGGAGCCCCCTACGAAATCGTGGACGCCGAGGGGGTTTATCTGTACACGAAGGAGGGGAAAATGATCGACTCCGTCTCCTCCTGGTGGAGCGTAATCCACGGCTACAAGCACCCCGAGCTGAACCAGGCGATCATTGACCAGGTAAACCGCTTCTCCCACGTCATGCTGGGCGGACTGACCCACCAGCCCGTTCAGCGGCTCTCGCAAAAGCTGGAGGAGTTTTTGCCCGGCGACTTAAACTACTGTTTTTTCTCTGACTCAGGCAGTGTGGCGGTGGAGGTTGCCCTGAAAATGGCGCTCCAGTACTGCATGAACCGGGGGGAGCACGGGCGCACCATGATCCTGGCCCTGGAGCACGCCTACCATGGCGACACCTTCAAGACTATGGAGGCGGGGGACGACGAGGACTACCACTTTGTGCTCAATGCCTACGGCCCCAGCCGGTATGTGGTACATATCCCGACGGAGGTCCAGGCCCTGGAGCAGGCCTTCGCCCGGCACGGCCACCAGCTGAACTGCCTTCTGGTGGAGCCCCTTCTCCAGGGGGCCGGGGGGATGCGGATGTATGACATTTCCTTTTTAAAGCGGGCCCGGGAGCTGTGCGACCAATACGGCGTACTCCTCATCTTTGACGAGGTGGCCACCGGCTTTGGCCGGACGGGCAACCGGTTTGTGGCCGATCTGGTCCTGCCGGACATTCTGGTCCTGGGGAAGGCCCTCACCGGCGGATATATCGGACACGCCGTCACCGTGGCCAACCAAAGGGTTTTTGAGGCCTTTTACGACGACGACCCCGGCCACGCCCTGATGCACGGCCCTACCTTCATGGGCAACGCTCTGGCCTGCGCCGCTGCCCTGAAGTCCATCGAGCTCTTTGAGCGCCAGGACTACATGTCCAAAATCCGCCGGATTGAGGCGGTCACCCGCCGGGAGATGGCCGGCTTCTCCCACCCCAGGGTCCGGGAGGTCCGGATTATGGGCGGCTGCGTCTGTGTGGAGGTATTGCACCCCGATGACCTCCGGGGCTACCAGCAGTTCGCCTATCAGAGAGGTGTGTTCAGCCGCCCCTTCCTGAACTGCATGTATGCCATGGTGCCCTATGTGATCCCCGAGGAAGCGCTGATTCAGGTGCTGGACACCATGAAGGCCTGGTTTGCCGGGCGGGGATAGCTTTGGGCAAAGCCAGGCGGCGCTCTGCCCTTTTGTCAAAAATAATCGGCTCCCTGCGGGACAAATTCCGCAGGGAGCTGCTGTGTTCAGGGGAAGAAAAACCCGCTGGTCATATCCAGATAGTTCTCTCCGCTGTAAGCGGGATACCGCTTCTTTACCTCCGCACAGAAGGTCCCGCCGTCCGAACAGGAGGAGGCAATGGTCTTCAGCTCCTCCAGATATGCGATCTTTGTCCCAGCGTCCTTCAGGTCTTCGGGCGTATAATGAGAGGTGAGAATCAGGTCAAAGCCCCTCTGAATATAGCCCTTCAGCTGGGCAATCATCCCGTCCGCATGTTCCGCGCCGGCCACAATGGAGTGGCAGTCGTGGCCCAGCATATGGGTGTAGACCGCATTGATCTCGGGAATCTCCACATCATAGGCCTCGGCGGTCCGGCGGATGATAAATTCAATCCCGCCAATGGTCACTGCCCCCTCCCCCATTATGTGGGAAATTTCGTGGATTCCGCTGTCAAACTCGCCGCCAAAGGCCGCCGCGAACTGGTCAATCAGAGCCCTTCCGCCCCCTCTTTTGGCGTACTCCACCGCATTGTCCGTGGAATATTTGGGAGCTCCAGGCAGGAAGGACGCCCCCGCCCCGTGGTAGGCCACCAGTATTCCGTCCACCGGCTTGTCCTCCAGATAGCTGCTCAGCGCAGCGATGCTGTCCACGAAGCAGGGGGGCTCCAGCACCACAAACCGGCCGGCCTTCTCCAGCAGAAAGACCTCGTCCGCCAGCGGGTCTCCGGTCTGACAGGCATGGAGCTTTACGGCTCCAAAGTCATAGATGTGCATCTCGCCCTGGCTCAGCCTGACGGTCGTAAAATTGCGCTTGTTCATAAAAACACCTCCAAGTGATCTGCTTTAGGGGGAGGTTCTCCCCCTGACAGCTTCATCATAGCAGACCGGCGATCCCCTGTGAAGTACGCACAATCATGTGCCATAGGCACCCGCAGGTAACTGTCGGGCAATTCGGGGATTCAATCCCCTTTACCTGAAAAAAATTTCACTCTGCGCCTTGACCGCTATGGAGCGGGTACGGTAAAATAAGAAGATACCGCATACAAAAGACCGCTTCAGGGAGGGAAGAGACCATGGATGTGAGAGCCTTGCCCATCTGCCCGGTGGAGACAACGCTGACCCTGATCAGCGACAAGTGGAAGGTGCTGATCCTGCGGGAGCTGCTGACCGGGACGAAGCGCTTCGGCGCGCTGAAAAAATCCATTGCCGGCGTCAGCCACAAGGTCCTCGCCGCCCAGCTGCGCCAGATGGAGGACAGCGGTCTTCTGGTCCGGACGGTCTACCCGGAGGTGCCGCCCAGGGTGGAATACACCCTCTCAGAGCTGGGGTACAGCCTCAGCCCGGTTCTGGAGGCCATGCGGAGCTGGGGCGAGACCTATCAGGCCCGGACCTCCCGCTGACGTCCCCCAGTCTTTGGATCAACCGGATGCCCGCAAACGATTAATAAGGAGGAATCTACCATGTACAAAGTTGACCTGAACAGCGACCTGGGCGAGAGCTTCGGCGCCTATACCATCGGGATGGACGAGGCGGTTATCGCCCATGTCTCTTCCGCCAATGTGGCCTGCGGCTGTCACGCCGGCGACCCCCTGGTGATGGACCGCACCGTGGCCGCCTGCCAGGCGGCCGGTGTGGCGGTGGGGGCCCACCCCGGCTTCCCCGACCTGGCGGGCTTCGGCCGCCGGAACATGAACTGTTCCCCCAAGGAGGTCAAGGCCTATATCCAGTATCAGATGGGCGCCCTGCTGGCCTTTACCGCCGCCCACGGCGTGAAGCTCCAGCATGTCAAGCCCCACGGCGCGCTGTACAACATGGCGGCCAAGGACCTCGATCTGGCCCTGGCCATCGCCCAGGGCGTGGCCAGCGTGGACCGGGACGTGATTCTTTTGGGGCTGGCGGGCAGCCAGATGCTGGAGGCCGGACGGCAGACCGGCCTGCGGGTGGCCAGCGAGGTCTTCGCGGACCGGGCCTACCAGGCCGACGGCTCTCTGGTCCCCCGCAGCAGGCCCGGCGCGGTGATTCACGACCCAGAGGAGGCCATTTCCCGCACCGTCCGCATGGTCACCCAGGGCAGGGTGACCGCCATCACCGGCGAGGAGGTGGCCATCGACGCCCACTCCATCTGCGTCCACGGGGACAACCCCTCTGCGGTGGAGTTCGTCAGGCGCATCCGGGCCCGGCTGGAGGAGGAGGGCGCCGCCATTGTCCCCATCGCCCAGATTGTGTAGCCGCCGGAGAAAGGAGCAGCCTATGGCAGACGTAAGATTTCTCACCACGGGGGACACCTCCCTGTGTGTGGAGTTCGGCAACGAGATCAGCCCAACCCTCAACACCAAAATCCGGGCCTTCAATATCGCCCTGAGCGGCAGCGGCATTCCCGGCATCGTGGAGACCGTACCCACCTATCGCTCCCTGATGATCCACTACGACCCGGAGGTCATCCGGTACGCCCCCCTGCTGGACCGGCTCCGGAGCCTGCTGGACCAGCTGGACAGGGTGTCCGTTCCCCCCAGCGAGGTGCTGGAGATCCCCGTTCTCTACGGCGGCGACGTGGGCCCCGACCTGGACTTTGTGGCCCGGCACAACAGCAAAACCCCGGAGGAGGTGGTCAAAATCCACACCTCTGTCGAATATCTCATCTATATGCTGGGCTTTACCCCGGGCTTCACCTACCTGGGCGGCATGAGCCAGGAGATTGCCGCCCCCCGGCTGAAAAATCCCCGGGTAAAGATTCCCGCCGGCTCGGTGGGCATCGCCGGCAGCCAGACCGGGGTGTACCCCATCGACTCCCCGGGGGGCTGGCAGCTCATCGGCCGCACCCCTGTCCGGATGTACGATGCCGGCCGGGACAAGCCCATCCTCCCTGAGGCCGGGCAATATATCAAATTTTACCCCATCGACCAGGCGGAGTTTGACGCCATCGCCGCCCAGGAGGCCGCGGGGGGCTATGTATGCCGGCGTCACCCCAGAGAGGAGGGTCCGGTATGAGCATCACCGTACTAAATCCCGGCCTGCTCACCACCGTTCAGGATCAGGGCCGCATCGGCTATCAGCAGTTCGGCGTCTCCGTGTCCGGCGTGATGGACCCCCGCTCCGCCGCCCTGGCCAACATTCTGGCGGGCAATGGCCAGGAGGAGGCGGTGCTGGAGTGTACCATGCTGGGCCCCCAGCTCCGCTTCGACCGGGCCAATGTGATCGCCATTACCGGCGGCGATCTGGGCCCCGCGCTGGACGGCCAGCCTGTCCCCGGCTATACCGCCGTGGCAGTCAGAGCCGGACAGGTTCTGCGCTTCACCGCCCCCAAAACGGGCTGCCGGGCCTTTGTCGCCTTTGCCGGCGGACTGGATATCCCCCAGGTCATGGGCAGCCGCTCCACCTATCTGAAGGCCAAAATCGGCGGCATCCAGGGCAGAAAGCTGGAGAAGGGGGACGTCATCCCCTTCCGTAAGCCCGCAGAGGTCCTCCCCCGGATGGAAAATCGCCGGCTTCTACCCGAATTTGTCCCCCAGAGCGTCTATACCCTGCGGGTGGTTATGGGGCCTCAGGACGACACCTTCACCTCCGCCGGAATCGGCACCTTCCTCAGCGAGACCTACACCGTCACCCCCGAGTCTGACCGCATGGGCTGCCGCCTGGACGGCCCTGCCATTGCCCACGCGGACGGCGCGGACATCATCTCCGACGGTATCGCCTTCGGCGCCATTCAGGTGCCCTCCTCCGGCACCCCCATCATCATGCTGGCCGACCGGCAGACCACCGGCGGCTACACAAAAATCGGAACCGTCATTACCGCCGACTTCCGTATTCTGGCCCAGCTGAAGGCGGGGGACAAGGTTCGCTTTATTCAGGTCCCGGTGGACTTCGCCCAAAACCAGCTGCTGGCCCAGCGCGCGGCCCTGAAGGCGCTGAGCAAAATCAATTTGTAAAAAGTGTAAGAGACCGGCACGGATTTCCCCCGCAAATCCCCAGCTCATGGCACAGCTTCTCACACAGAGCCCCGCCGCTTTGCTCGCGGCGGGGCTTTTCAAACGGATCCCGGGCTCAGCTCCTCCGGCGGCACACCCAGCAGAAGGAGCGCCCCCGCGGCGGCCAGGGCGGACAACTCCTCCTCCCCCGGCTCCAGGGCCAGAGGAAATTCCTGCCGCTCCACCACCCGGCCGTCCACCGTCACCAGCTCTCGCTGGAGGGCAGCCCACAGCAGGTCCCCCTCCCGGCTGGAGATGGTCAGGCTGTCTCTGGGAGATACCCCGTAGCTCACTGCGCTGGCCGCCCGGAGGGGCAGCGCCGCCCTGCCGGTCTCCCCGGGCAGCAGCACTGTGCGGCACTCTCCGGACAGTTTCAGCCCCTGCTCCGCCGCCCTGGGAGACACCACCAGCAGCGCCGGGTGATTCCCGCTGCTGCACCGGGCCCGCAGGCCGCCCCGGGCGGACAGCCCCCGGAGAATGGCCGCCTCGATGCCCTCCCCGGCCTCAAACACCTGAAAGCATTCCATCATTTTTCTCCCCTTTCCCATCAGTCTGCGCCGTTTCGCGGGTTTTATGCGGTATGCTTTTTGGGGGACGGCCTCCGCGCCCGCGCCCTACTTGACTTTTCCCCCGCCTCTCTGGTAATATTAAACTGATATATTGGGGTTATGTACCCAAAAGAAAATGTGAGGTATCATAATGGCACAGAAGAAAAGCTACGGCAACGACTCCATCTCCGCTCTGAAGGGGGCCGACCGGGTCCGGAAGCGCCCGGGGGTCATTTTCGGCTCCGACGGGCTGGAGGGCTGTGAGCACGCCGTGTTCGAGATCATGTCCAACGCCATCGACGAGGCCCGGGAGGGCCACGGCTCCATCATCACCGTCACCCGGTTTGAGGACGGCTCCATCCAGGTGGAGGACCAGGGCCGGGGCTGTCCGGTGGACTGGAACGAGAAGGAGCAGAAATTCAACTGGGAGCTGGTCTTCTGCGAGCTGTACGCCGGCGGCAAGTACGACAACACCGGCGGGGATAACTATGAATATTCCCTGGGTCTCAACGGCCTGGGCTCCTGCGCCACCCAGTACGCCAGCGAATTTATGGACGTGACCGTATGGCGGGAGGGAAAAAAGTACACCCTCCACTTTGAGAAGGGGGAGAACATCGGCGGCCTGCGGTCCGAGCCCACCGACCGGGGCAAAAAGACGGGCACCACCATCCGCTGGAAGCCCGACCTGGAGGTGTTCACCGACATCAGCATCCCGGTGGACTACTACCTGGACGTAATGAAGCGCCAAGCGGTGGTCAACGCCGGGGTGACCTTCCGGTTCAAAAACCAGGTGGGGGGCAAATTTGAGACCACCGACTTTCAATACGACAACGGCATCGCGGACTATGTGGCCGAGCTGGCCGGAGAGGACAGCCTCACCACTCCCGTCTTCTGGCAGACCGAGCGGAAGGGCCGTGACCGGGCGGACAAGCCTGAGTACAAGGTAAAGCTGTCGGTCTCCCTCTGCTTCTCCAACAAGGTGCAGGTGGTGGAGCACTATCACAACTCCTCCTGGCTGGAGCACGGCGGCTCCCCGGAGAAGGCGGTGCGCTCCGCCTTCGTCTCCGCCATTGACGGCTGGCTCAAGGGCCAGAACAAGTACACCAAGGGGGAGAGCAAAATCACCTTCCCCGATATCCAGGACGCCCTGGTGCTGGTGAGCAACAACTTCTCCACCCAGACCTCCTACGAGAATCAGACCAAAAAGGCCATCAACAACAAGTTTGTCCAGGAGGCCATGACGGAATTTCTCCGTGCCCAGATGGAGGTCTACTTCATCGAAAATCCCACCGATGCTCAGAAGATTGCCGAGCAGGTTTTAATCAACAAGCGGGCCCGGGAGAACGCGGAAAAGACCCGGCTGAACATCAAGAAGAAGCTCACCGGCTCCATGGACATCTCCAACCGGGTGCAGAAGTTTGTCCCCTGCCGCACCCGGGACGTGAACCGCAGCGAGCTGTATATCGTGGAGGGCGACTCGGCTCTGGGCAGCGTGAAGCAGGCCCGGGACGGGGAATTTCAGGCCATTATGCCCATCCGGGGCAAGATCCTGAACTGCCTCAAGGCCGACTACGGCAAGATCTTCAAGAGCGAGATCATCACCGACCTGCTGAAGGTTCTGGGCTGCGGGGTGGAGGTCCACGACAAGCGGGCCAAGGACATGGCCGCCTTCGACCTGAGCGCCCTGCGGTGGAACAAGGTGGTCATCTGTACCGACGCCGACGTGGACGGCTTCCAGATTCGCACCCTGGTGCTCACCATGCTCTACCGCCTCACCCCCACCCTGATCCAGGAGGGGTACGTCTATATCGCCGAGTCCCCCCTGTTCGAGATCACCTGCAAGGAGAAAACCTGGTTTGCCTACTCCAACAAGGAGAAGGACGACATTGTATCCACCCTCCAGGGGAAGAAGTACGACGTCCAGCGCTCCAAGGGCCTGGGCGAGAACGAGCCTGAGATGATGTGGCTGACCACCATGTCTCCCGACACCCGGCGGCTCATCAAGGTCGTGCCCGAGGACGTGGCCCGCACCGCCCAGATGTTCGACCTTCTTCTGGGCGACGACCTGGCTGGACGAAAAAGCCACATCGCCGACCACGGCCACGAATTTCTGGAACTGGCGGATATTTCGTAATCGTTCTTTTCTTTTTTGAAAAAGAAAAGAACCAAAAGAAAAAAGGGACAAAAGGAGGATGGTTATGAATCTGTTCGACATTTTAGGCCCCGTGATGGTAGGGCCGTCCAGCTCCCACACGGCGGGGGCGGTGCGCATCGGCCGGATGGCCCGGGCTCTGCTGGGGCAGGAGCCTGTCAAGGCCCAACTGCTGCTCCATGGCTCCTTCGCCTCCACCGGAGAGGGCCACGGCACCCATCAGGCCCTCATCGCCGGACTGCTGGGTCTCACCCCCGATAACAGCCGCGTCCCCGACAGTTTCGCTCTGGCGCAGGAGCGGGGGCTGGAATTCCACTTCGGCACCTGTGACCTGCGGGACGTCCACCCCAACAGCGTGCTTGTCACGCTGGAGGGCAATCAGGGCGGCAGGCTGGAGGTGGGGGCCTCCTCCCCCGGCGGAGGACGCATCCGGGTCTTCCGGGTGGACGGCCTGGACACCTCCTTCTCCGGAGAGCTGCCCACCCTTGTGGTCCACAACTCGGACAAGCCCGGCTGTGTCAGCCAGGTCACCGGGGCGCTGGCTGCCCAAGGGCTGAACGTGGCCACTCTCCAGCTCAACCGGGGCGGGCGGGGCGGCAGCGCCGTGATGGTCATCGAGTGTGACCAGCCAGTCAGCGAGGCCACCGCCCAATGGCTGAGAAGTCTTCCGGGCATTCTGCGGGTCAACTGCTACACCCCGAACGAGGAGGCGGCACAATGATTGATTTCACATCCATTCACCAGATGCTGGAGGACAGCCGGCAGGCCGATCTGCCCCTGTGGAAAAATATCCAGCTGTCCGACTGCCACCGGCAGGATATCACCCCCGAGGTCTCCTGGACCAGAATGGCCGCCATGCTGGAGGCCATGACCCAGGCGGATGAGAGCTACCAGGAGGGCGACCGCTCCCACAGCGGCCTGGTGGGGGGCGACGGCGGCAGAATGGCCGCCTACGGCCAGGGGGGGAATACCCTGTGCGGCCCCCTGCTCACCGACGTAATCGCCGGAGCCCTGCGCATGGGGGAGTGCAACGCCTGCATGAAGCGCATTGTCGCCGCCCCCACCGCCGGGGCCTGCGGCGTTCTGCCCGCAGTGCTCCTGCCCTATCGCCGGCACTTCCAGGCCGGGGAGGAGGCCCTGGTTCAGGCCCTGTATGTGGCCTCCGGCTTCGGCATGGTCATCGCCGCCCGGGCCTCCATCTCCGGGGCCGAGGGGGGCTGTCAGGCGGAGATCGGCTCCGCCGCCGCCATGGCCGCCCCCGCCCTGGTCCACCTCCAGGGCGGTACGCCGGAACAGATGGCTGACGCCTGCGCCATGGCTGTAAAAAACCTGCTGGGCCTGGTCTGCGACCCGGTGGGCGGGCTGGTGGAGGTGCCCTGCGTCAAGCGCAACGTAATCGGCGCCATGGACGCCATGTCCGCCGCCCAGATGGCCCTGGCGGGCATCCGGAGCCGTGTTCCCCCCGACCAGGTGCTGGACGCTATGGCCGAGGTGGGCCGCTCCCTGCCCCACACCCTCCGGGAAACCGGCAAGGGCGGCCTGGCCGCCACCCCCTTCGGAATGGAGTACGCGCCGAAGGATTAAACCGGCTCCCTTTTGTAGGGCAAGGGCTCTGCCCTTGCCTATAATACATTTTCTCCTCTGTAAAAAGGCAGAGCCCTTACCCTGCACGCGGAATTTTAAGAATAGGAATTGATTCTAATGGCCAAGAAGAAGACAAGTGAAGATAAAAAGCGCACCGCTGACCCCAACGTGATGGGCCTGCGGGCGGAGGTGCTGGAGCAGCCCATCACCCAGACCCTGGAGATCAACTACATGCCCTACGCCATGTCGGTGATTATCTCCCGGGCCATTCCCGAGATCGACGGCTTCAAGCCCTCCCACCGCAAGCTGCTGTACACCATGTACCAGATGAAGCTGCTGGGGGGCGGGCGGACCAAGTCGGCCAACATCGTGGGCCAGACCATGAAGCTCAACCCCCACGGGGACGGTCCCATTTATGACACGATGGTCCGCCTCAGCCGGGGCTACGGGGCCCTGCTCCACCCCCTGGTGGACAGCAAGGGCAACTTCGGCAAGGTGTACTCCCGGGACATGGCCTACGCCGCCAGCCGGTACACCGAGGCCCGCCTGGACGCCATCTGCGCCGAACTCTTCCGGGACATCGACCAGGACACGGTGGACTTTGTGGACAACTACGACGGCAAGCTGAAGGAGCCCACCCTGCTGCCCACCACCTTCCCCAACGTGCTGGTCTCCGCCAACAAGGGCATCGCCGTGGGCATGGCCAGCGATCTTTGCGGCTTCAACCTGGGTGAGGTGTGCGACACCACTATCGCCTTTTTGAAAAACCCGGACCACGACATCATGACCACCCTCAAGGCCCCCGACCTGCCCACCGGCGGCGAGCTGCTCTATGACGGGGCCGCCCTGGCGGATATCTACCGCACCGGCCGGGGCTCCTTCAAGGTGCGCGCCCGGTGGCGCTATGTGAAGGAGGAGAATCTCATTGAGGTCTATGAGATCCCCTACTCCACCACCAGCGAGGCCATCATTGACAAAGTGACCGAGCTGCTCAAGGCGGGCAAACTGAAGGAAATCGCCGACATGCGGGACGAGACCGACCTGTCCGGCCTGAAGCTGACCATCGACCTGAAGCGTGGCACCGACCCGGAGAAGCTGATGGCCAAGCTCTTTAAAATGACCCCTCTGATGGACAGCCAGTCCTGCAACTTCAATATTCTCATCGCCGGCTTCCCCAAGGTGCTGGGAGTGCGGGAAATTCTGGAGGAATGGACCGCCTGGCGAATGGATTCGGTGCGCCGGCGGGTGTACTTCTCCATGAACAAGAAGAAGGAGAAGCTGCATCTGCTCAAGGGCCTGCGGCGCATCCTTTTGGATATCGACCGGGCCATCCAGATCATCCGGGACACCGAGGAGGACGCCGAGGTCATCCCCAATCTGATGATCGGCTTCGGCATCGACCAGGTCCAGGCGGAGTATGTGGCCGATATCCGGCTGCGGAACATCAACAAGGAGTATATCCTCAAGCGCACCCAGGAGGTGGACGCCCTCGCCGATGAGATCGCCGATCTGGAGGACATTGTCAACTCCCCCAAGCGGGTCCAAAAGATCATCGTGGACGAGCTGGCTGAGGTGAAGAAGAAATACGCCGTCCCCCGGCGGACGGAGATCGTCTACGACCACATGGACGAGCCCGTGATGACGGTGGAGGACGAGACCCCCGACTATCCTGTCCACCTGTTCCTCTCCCAGGAGGGATATTTGAAAAAAATCACCCCCCAGTCCCTGCGGATGGCCAGCGAACAGAAGTATAAGGAGGGGGACGGTCCTCTCCTCCAGTGGGAGGCCAGTAACCGGGACGAGCTGCTGGTGTTCACCGACCGGCAGCAGTGCTACAAGACCCGGCTCAGCGACTTCGACGACACCAAGGCCAGCGCCCTGGGGGACTACCTGCCCTCCAAGCTCGCCATGGACCCGGAGGAGAAGGCCCTGTGGGCCTGCATTCCCGGGGACTACTCGGGACATGTGCTGTTCTTCTTTGAGAACGGCAAGGCCGCCCGGGTGGAGCTGGCCGCCTACCAGACCCAGACCCGGCGGAAAAAGCTCACCGGAGCCTACTCGGACAAGTCCCCTCTGGCCGCCGCCTTCCTGCTGCGGGAGGACTTCGAGGCGGCGGTCATCTCCACCGAGGGGCGCTGTGTGGTGTTCCACACAGCCAGCCTTAACCCCAAGTCCACCCGGAACACCCAGGGGGTCAACGTCATGACCCTGAAGCCCAAGTATAAGGTGGCCAGGGTGCTGCCCCTGGAGCGCACCCACATCCAAAACGCCGCCCGCTACCGGGCCCGCTCCCTGCCCATCGCCGGGGCTCTCCTCAAGGAGGAGGACCGGGGGGAGGAACAGCTGACCCTGCTGTAAAGAAATAAAAGGGAGGAAGCCCCGTGAGCGACTTTCACCAGCTGGCCGCCCTGTGCCGCGGAAAACATGTCTATATCCAGACCCACAACTTCCCCGACCCGGACGCCATCGCCTCCGCCTTCGGCCTGCAGCGCCTGCTGGACCGGTATGAGGCGCGCTCCACCCTGTGCTATGACGGCCGGATCGACAAGCTGAGCGCCTCCAGGATGCTGGATGCCTTCCACATCCAGATGTTCCCCTACGCCCGGCTGCGCCCCAATATGTCGGAGGAGGACTATGTCATCTGCGTGGACGCCCAGAAGCACAGCGGCAACATCACTGATTTTGTGGGGGATGAGGTGGCCTGCATCGACCACCACCCCACCTTTGTCCCCATGGAGTACCGCTATCAGGACATCCGCTCCACCGGGGCCTGCGCCACCCTCATCGCCCAATACTACCGGCAGCTGGGCCTTGCGCCGGACCGGGATACCGCCACGGCCCTGCTCTATGGGCTGAAGATGGACACTCTACAGTTCACCCGGGGGGTAACGCAGGAGGACATCGAGATGTTTTCCTTCCTCTTCCCCCTGTGTGACCAGGAGGCGCTGGCGCGGCTGGAGCGGAACAACATGGAATTTTCCGACCTGAAGGCCTACGGCGCCGCCATTGAGAGCATCGAGCTCTATGATAAGGTGGGCTTTTCCAGCATTTCCTTCCCCTGTCCCGACGCCCTGATTGCCATTCTCTCCGATTTTATCCTGGCTCTCCAGGAGGTGGAGGTGGCCGTGGTGTACTCCTGCCGGGAGGACGGCATTAAATTTTCCGTCCGCTCGGAGGACCCGCGGGTCCACGCCGGCCGCCTGGTCCGCGACGCCCTGCTGGGGCTGGGCGACGGCGGCGGCCACGCCGAGATGGCCGGCGGCCTGATTCAGCGAGACCACGTTCATCTGCTGGGAAACTATCCCGGCGATGCCATCCGCAACGCATTTCTGCGGATCCTGACCGCGTAGAGAAAACACGGAATATTGATTTTTCAGGAGGACCCTATGACCAAAAACCCCCTCTCCCGCCTGGCGCAGGACTACCTCTGGATTGCCCTGGGCTCGGTGCTCTACTCCCTCAGCTTTGACTGGTTCTATGTCCCCAACCAGATCGGCTTCGGGGGACTCACCGCCCTGGGCATGATCCTCAATCACCTCTCCCCCGCCGTCCCCATCGGCACGGTGGTTCTGATCCTCAACATCCCCATCTTCATCCTGGGCTGGAAATTCCTGGGCGGCCACACCCTGGTGTCCTCCCTCTTCGCCATGGCGGCCACCTCGGTGCTGGTGGACCTGATCTCCGCTGTGTACACCTTTCCCCCTATGGACCCCATGCTGGCCGCCATCTTTGGCGGGGTAAGCCTGGGACTGTCCCTGGGGATCATCTTCTCCAAAGGGGCCACCACCGGGGGCACCGACCTGATCGCCCGGCTGCTCAAGCTGCCCTTCGCCTGGCTGCCTATGGGCAAGCTGCTCCTTGTGGTGGACCTGTCCATGCTGCTGGCGGTGTCGGTGGCCTTCCGCAGTATGGAGAGCGCCATGTACGGCATTATCGCCCTGTATATCTCCACCATGGTCATGGACATGGTGCTCTACGGCCTGGACCAGTCCAAGGTGGCCTACATTGTCACCTCCAACCCCCGGCCTCTGGCGGCGGAGATTGACAAGCAGCTGGACCGGGGCACCACCTTTCTCCATGGGGAGGGCAGCTTCACCGGACAGGACCGGCTGGTGCTCATGTGCGCCTTCAAGCAGCGTCAAATCGTCCCCCTGAAGGCCCTGGTCCACGAGATGGACCCCGAGGCCTTTATTATCGTCTGCAACGCCCACGAGGTGCTGGGCCAGGGCTTCCGGCGGTATCAGAAGAATGACCTGTAGGGGGCGGCCTCTGCGCCGCCCGTTTCCCAAATTTTTATATAAAAAATATAAGGAGTGTTTTTTATGACAGACTGGACCAGGCTGACCGAAAATCTGGAGCAGCGGGGATTTACCGTCCGCCGCTTTGCCACAAAGGAGGAGGCCGCCGACTATCTGGATGGCCAGATCGACGGGGTGAGTGTGGCCTTCGGCGGCTCCATGACCGTACAGGAGATGGGGCTCTACCCCCGGCTGGCCACCCACAACAGTGCTCTCTGGCACTGGAACAAGGACGGCCTGGCCCAGGCCGCCGCAACGGACGTGTACATCTGCTCCCTCAACGGCCTGGCCGAGACGGGAGAGCTCATCAACATTGACGGAGTGGGCAACCGGGTGGCCTCCACCATCTTCGGACATAAGCGGGTCTACTTTGTAGTGGGCCGGAACAAGATTGCCCCCGACTACGATCAGGCTCTGTGGCGGGCCCGGAACATTGCCGCCCCCCGGAACTGTCAGCGGCTGGGCCTCAAGACCCCCTGCGCCGTCAAGGCCGACAAATGCTACAACTGCTCCAGCCCGGAGCGCAGCTGCCGGGCTCTGGTCGTGCTGTGGGAAAAGCCCCGGAATGTTGAGACCATGGAAATCGTACTTATCGACCAGGAGCTGGGCTACTGATACCGCGGGATACGACGAAAAGGAGTAGCGACTATGACGAAACAGCAAATTCAGGACCGGCTGCTTGCAATATTTTCTACGGTGGAGGGAAACACCATCACCGCAGAACAGGCCGGCAGCTGTCCGGTCGCTGGTCTTCAGCTCTTTCAGCCTCCGTTGGTCGGCTTCGGCAGCGCTGCGGACCCCATGTTTGAGTCCTACAAGGAGGACGGCGTCATCGGCCCCTGGTTCATGGCGCCCCAAGAGTGGCTCCCCGGCGCAAAATCCATCATCTCCTTCTTTTTCCCCTTCACCCAGGCCGTGTGTGACGGAGAGGCCCGCTCCCAGCCCGACGGCACCTCTCTGGAGTGGCTGTTCGGCAGAATCGAGGGGCAGCAGTTTCTCCTCTCCGTCCTCCAGGGGCTCTGCGGCTGGCTCACCGCCCAGGGCGCGGCTGTCTGTATGCCCGCCGCCGACCCCCGGTTTGCCGGCATCACAGGGGGCAAAACAAAGCTGGCCCACCCGGAGATAACCTCCGGTACATACAGCAGCAACTGGTCGGAGCGCCACGCGGCCTACGTCTGCGGCCTGGGCACCTTCAGTCTGACCCGGGCCATTATCACCCAAAAGGGCACCGCCGGCCGCCTGGGCAGCATCATCACCGACCTGGAGCTGGAACCCGACCCCAGGCCCTACACCGGCCTGTACGACTACTGCACCCGCTGCGGCGCCTGTATCCGGCGCTGCCCCGTCCAGTCCATCAGCCTGGAGGGCGGCAAGCTCCAGGACCCCTGCAATCAGCGTTCCGCCATGCTGCGGGAGCGTTACGCCCCCCGCTATGGCTGCGGAAAGTGCCAGACCGGGATCCCCTGCCAATCCCGCATCCCCGGATGAGCTCTCCCGCCCGATTTTGAAGAAGGGGGTATCTCCCATGAATAAGAGCGGAAAGGTTCTGGCCGTGCTGATGGCCGCCGGGCTGCTGCTCACAGGGTGCTCCGCCCTTCTGGAGCGGGAATACAGCCAGGTCACCACCCACAACGCCGTCCCCGCCACCGAGGGCGACCCCTCCATCCTCCGGGCGGACAGCTATCAGGAGCTGGTCAACGCCCTGATCTACTTCGTCAGCGGCGGCGTGGAGGAGGGCACCGTCCGGCTGTACACCGACACAGAGAACGTAGAACCCTACCTGTCCGACGCCTGCCTGGAGGTGGTTCAGGAGGACCCGCTGGGGGCCTACTGCGTGGAGTTCATCAAGTACACGGTGGACCCGGTGGTCACCTACTCCGAGGCCAGGGTCAATATCACCTACAGGCGCACCCGGGAACAGGTGGCCTCCATCGTCCAGGCCACCGGCGTCACCGCCATCCGGAGCGAGCTGAAGGCCGCCCTGACCTCCTTCGCCCCGGAGCGGGTACTGCGCATCAGCTACTTCGAGCAGGATGAGGCCTTCATCCGGGAGCTGGTCCGGCAGGCCTACTACGACGTCCCCGCCTGTGCCCTGGGGATGCCCCAGGTGGATCTGGCCATCTATCCCGGCAGCGGACGGCAGAGGATTGTGGAAATTTTGCTGGATTACCCCCTGGAGCTCCGGGAGCTGACCCGGCGGCAGGCCGCCCTCGCCAAGGAGCTGGAGGAGCTGGCCTGGGACCTGACCGGCCAGCCCGACCTCCCCCTGGCCGCGGCCCGGGCCCTTCTGGAGCTGGGGAAATATGATCCTCAGGGGGGCTCCTCCGCCTACGACCTGTTCGCCGCGAAGCGGGCGGACAGCGAGGGGCTGGCCCTGTCCTATGCCGCCCTGTGTCAGACCCTGGAGGTGCCCTGCCATGTGGCCCAGGGCACCCTGGAGGAGGTCCCCCATTTCTGGGCGGTGGTTCAGACCTCGGAGGGGTGGCGGCATATTGATCTGTCCGCCATGAACCGGGAGGAGGGCCCGCTGTATACCGACCAGCAGCTTCTGGAGCTGGGCTATATCTGGGACGAGACCGCCCTGCCCGCCTGTGGAGAGAGCTGACGGCTGTCGAATACCCTGTTTTTCATGCCAAATTCTTACTCTTTTGTTACAGCCCTTGCCAAGGCAGAAAATATTGGGTATAATAGGCTCATCTCGCAGGCGTATCCAGAAAGGAGTCCCTCTTATGACTACGAAACGATACAAACGATGGATGGCCGCCGCGCTGGCCGCCGTGATGACGGCAGCCCTGTCCATCTCCTCCGGGCTGGCCCTCCCCGCGGCTGAGCCCTTTGCCGAATTCCGCATTGATGCCACAGGCAACGACATCCGGGACCGGACCATCTCGGTCGCCCTGTACCGCCGGGACAAGAGCGGCCAGTTTCAGGTGGACGACACGGTAGAGTACACCTGCAAGCTCAACCGCGCCACCATGGACGCCGGATTCTTCATCCAGCCCAAGGCGGACGGCGTGTGGGTGACGGTGGACTACCTCACCGACATGAACGGCGACGGCACCTATGAGCTGCTGGACGGGGACGACAGCCCTGTCTGGGATGTGATGGACCTTCAGGGCAGTCTGGCCCCGGCTGCGGAGGAGGGCGCCCCCACCCTGACCAGCGGCGAGACCTACATCCTCGCCCCGGAGCTGCTGGTCCACCGCAGCAAGGAGTCGGTTCAGGCCCGGACCGCCGGCGGTGCCGCTCCCCTGGACGTGGGGCAGGGCGACGTTGCCTCCCAGGACTTTCCCCTGTGCATGATTAAGCTGCACCGCACCGACCCCGCCGACGGCGAGGACTATGTGCAGACCTACTATCTGGAGATCTACGACCGCGTGCTCATCCCCTTCGACATCTCCCCCGGTAGCTGGTACTACGACGCGGTGAAGTTTGTCCTGGCCGAGGGCTATTTCGCCGGCACGGACGACGGGCTCTTCGTCCCGGACGGCCCCCTGACCCGTGCCCAGCTGGCCCAGGTGCTGTGGACCATGAGCGGCTCTCAGAACGCGCAGATGTCTCAGTTCTCCGATGTGTCCGCTGACGACTGGTACTGCCGCGCCGTCTCCTGGTGTCAGCAGGAGGGGCTGATCTCCGGCTACAATCACAACACCTTTGCGCCCAACGACCCCCTGTCCCGGGAGCAGATGGTCTCCATCCTCCTCCGCTATGCCCGGCACTCGGGCGTCTCCCTGCGTACCGGAGCCGACCTGTCCCAGTTCTCTGACGCGGCGGATATCTCCCCCTGGGCGGTGGAGAGCATGGAGTGGGCCATAACCAACAGCCTGCTTCCAAACATTGAGGATTCCCTCCGTCCCGGCGAGACCGTGACCCGCGCGGAGCTGGCTGCGGCGCTGTACACCTACGAGCTCAATTCCAGTATGCGCTGACCCGTTCAAGCCACCGGCCGGCAACAGAAATGTTGCCGGCTGGTGTTTTTTCTGTCCTCCGGTTTAAGGGCTGGAATATTTGTCCAGACTATCCATACAATATTAGCAGCGGAAAGCCCTTGAAAGGAGCGACAAATATGGAATCTACCCGAAAGTTCACCCTGCGCCGGGACGCCTCCGCCCAGGAGGAGGAGCGCCGGGAGCTGATGAGCTCCCTGTCCCGCACCCGCACCCTCATCAACCAGGCCTATGGCGGCTTCAACTCCGCCAGCGACAGCGATCTCATCGAATCCTATGTCTTTGAGATTAACTCCCTTCAGGCCCGGTACAACTACCTGCTGCGCCGGGTCAAGGAGCTGGAGGGGGCCACATGAACCCCATGCCTGGTTACACGGCCTGGTGCCTGGCCGGGCTGATTCTGTGCGCCGCTCTGCTCCTTCTGCGCCGGCCGGCGGCACAGCTGCTCCGGCTGGCGCTGCGCTCCTCCGTGGGGCTGGCCGTTCTGGCCCTCTTCTCCCAGGTGGGGCATCTCATCGGCGTCAGCCTGGGCGTCAATCTGGTCAACGCCCTGGTCCTGGGGGTGCTGGGCGTCCCCGGCTTCGGGCTGCTGCTCATGCTCCAATGGATACTGCGCTGACATTCCTACATAGGGACGGGCATCTGTCCGCCCCTGATATTTATTTATAAAAGCTCTTGACAAATTGCGGCACGGGTGATAAGATAACAAGCGTCTCTGATTGGAAGCCAATTTGGAGAGATGTCCGAGTGGTTTAAGGAGCTGGTCTTGAAAACCAGTGACTCGCAAGAGCCGTGGGTTCGAATCCCACTCTCTCCGCCATGTCGGAGCAAGCGGCGCCTGTCCTGTATTTTCCAAAATTCAATACACCGTTTTTACTTGCAGCCATGCAGAAGTACCCAAGTGGCTATAAGGGGCTCCCCTGCTAAGGGAGTAGGCGGGTAAAACCGTGCGGGGGTTCGAATCCCCCCTTCTGCGCCATGTCGGGGCAAGCGTCGCTTGCTCCGGCTTTTTTAAAGTCGGAGCACATTTTTTCCATACCAATCGAAAGGGAGTATTTCACCATGGATATGAAGTTTGACATCAAAGAAAAGGTCGAGGAGCTCGCCGCCAAGCTCCAGAAGGACCCCGCCCTTCTGGAGAATTTTCAGGACAGCCCCGTTAAAACGCTGGAGGGACTGCTGGGTATCGACCTGCCCGACGATCAGCTCAAGCCTCTGGTCGCCGGCATCAAGGCCAAGCTGGCCGCATCGGACCTGGGAGGAAAGCTGGATGGTCTCAAAAAGCTGTTTTAATGATTTCGCGCCATGTTAAAAGGCACCTCTATGGGGTGCCTTTTTTGGTGACCGCAGAGAGGAGTGAGGCGGCCTGTGAACCTGTGTGACATCAATCAAATCAAAGCTCTGCTGGCCCGGCACGGCTTCCATTTTTCCAAGTCTATGGGGCAGAACTTTCTCATTGAGGACTGGGTTCCCCGGGAAATTGCCAAAGCCTCCGGAGCCGGACCGGGCGCAGGGGTGCTGGAGGTGGGGCCGGGCATCGGGCCGCTGACCCGTGAGCTGGCCGGCCGGGCGGACAAAGTTGTCTCGGTAGAACTGGACACCGCCCTGCTGCCCATTCTGGCCGAGACGCTGAGGGACTGTCCAAAGGCCGAGGTCATTTGGGGAGATATCCTGAAGACGGATATTCCCGCTCTGACCGGGGAAAAATTTCAGGGTCTGACCCCCATCGCCTGCGCCAACCTGCCCTACAACATCACCACCCCCGCCATCACCGCCCTGATCCAGGCGGGATGCTTCGCCTCCATCACGGTGATGATCCAGCGGGAGGTGGCAAAGCGGATCTGCGCCGCCCCCGGCACGGCGGACTACGGTGCCTTTTCCGTCTACTGCCAGTACCACACCAACCCGGAATACCTCTTCGAAGTCCCCCCGGACTGCTTCATCCCCGCCCCCAAGGTAACGTCGGCGGTGGTTCGGATGGTCCCGCGCCCCGCGCCTCCGGAGGTGGACGACCCGGCGCATTTCTTCCGGGTGGTGAAGGCGGCCTTTGCCCTGCGGCGCAAGACCCTGCTCAACAGCCTGTCCGCCGGTCTGGGCGGACAGCGGGAGGAGATCGCCCAGGCCATTGCGGCCTGCGGACTTCCCCCCGACGTCCGGGGAGAGCGGCTGTCCATTCCCCAATTTGCCCAACTGTCCCGCCGCCTGCGGGGCTCGGTTTGAGGCTTTTGCCCATTCCGCTATTTTCCCCTACTTCACTCTTGCAAAGCCCTGAAAAATGGGGTAAAATAAGGCATGATCGGAATGGATGACCATTTTCACCATTCTTTATTAAGGAGGAACGCAAATCATGGAAACTTATGGTTTGGAAAAGCTCGGCATCAGCGACATCAAGGAAATTGTCTACAACCCCAGCTATGAGCAGCTCTTCGAGGCGGAGATGGACTCCGGCCTGGAGGGTTTTGAGAAGGGTCAGATGACCGAGCTGGGCGCGGTCAACGTGATGACCGGCATCTACACCGGCCGCTCCCCCAAGGACAAATTCATCGTTATGGACGAGAACTCCAAGGACACTGTGTGGTGGACCTCCGATGAGTTCAAGAACGACAACAAGCCCGCCTCTCAGGAGGCCTGGGAGGCCTGCAAGGCCCTGGCCATTAAGGAGCTGTCCGGCAAGAAGCTCTACGTCATGGACGTGTTCTGCGGCACCAACAAGGACACCCGCATGGCCATCCGCTTCATCATGGAGGTGGCCTGGCAGGCCCACTTCGTCAAGAACATGTTCATCGCCCCCACCGAGGAGGAGCTGAAAAACTTCAAGCCCGACTTCATCTCCTACAACGCCTCCAAGGCCAAGGTGGAGAACTTCAAGGAGCTGGGCCTGAACTCTGAGACCGCCGCCATCTTCAACATCACCAGCCGCGAGCAGGTCATTCTCAATACCTGGTACGGCGGCGAGATGAAGAAGGGCATGTTCTCCATGATGAACTACTACCTGCCCCTGAAGGGCATCGCCTCCATGCACTGCTCCGCCAACACCGACATGAACGGCGAGAACACC
>Ga0073907_1000449_pt1 | contig 63670 bp, 61 predicted proteins | sample GluameincwithD2O_FD_65483 | JGI IMG/M metagenome (GOLD analysis project Ga0073907, IMG submission 65483) | Mouse cecum microbial communities from Vienna, Austria - Glucosamine amended microcosms incubated with D2O | ecosystem: Host-associated > Mammals > Digestive system > Large intestine >... | reverse complement strand
CACCAGATTATAGCCCAGGCCATACTTCTCGGCGGCCTCCACGCTCATGGAGTAGATGGTGTCCATAATCTGGTGGAGCTGCTTGTCAACCTCTTCCTCCGTCCAGACCAGGCGCTCGCTGTTCTGGGCCATCTCCAGGGCGGACGTGGCCACGCCGCCGGCGTTCACCGCCTTGCTGGGGGCCACGATGACGCCGGGCTGCTCCATCAGGAACCTCAGCGCGTCGTTGGTGGTGGGCATGTTGGCCACCTCGATATAGTATTTCACGCCGTTGGCGGCAATCTGCTTGGCCTGCTCCATGTGCACGTCATTCTGCATGGCGGAGGGCATCACCACATCCACCTTCACGCCCCAAGGCTTCTCCCCGGCATGGAACTCCACGCCGAACTTGTCTGCGTAATCCTTCACCTGGTTGCGGCCGCTGCCGCGCATCTCCACCAGATAGTCAATCTTCTCCTCGGTGCAAACGCCGTCGGGGTCATAGATATACCCGTCCGGGCCGGACAGGGTGACTACTTTCGCCCCCAGCTCCGCGGCCTTCTTGCAGATGCCCCAGGTCACGTTGCCAAAGCCCGCGCAGGCGATGGTCTTGCCCTTCAGCTCCTCCCCCTCGTGCTTGAGGACGTTCTCCAGATAGTACACCGCGCCGAAGCCCGTGGCCTCCGGGCGGATGAGAGAGCCGCCGTAGCTGAACCCCTTGCCCGTCAGAACGCCATTTTCAAACGCGCCCTTCAGGCGGCGGTACTCGCCGTAGAGATACCCGATTTCCCGGGCGCCCACGCCCATGTCCCCGGCGGGCACGTCCACGTCGGGCCCGATATAGCGGTACAGAGCCTGCATGAAGCTCTGGCAGAAGCGCATGATCTCCGCGTCCGACTTTCCCGCGGGATCGAAGTCGCTGCCGCCCTTGCCGCCGCCGATGGGCAGGCCCGTCAGGCTGTTCTTGAAGACCTGCTCAAAGCCCAGGAACTTGATGATGCCGGGATACACGTTCTTCTGGAACCGAAGGCCGCCCTTGTAGGGGCCGATGGCGCCGTTGAACTGGCAGCGGTAGCCGATGTTGGTGTGCCAGCTGCCGTCGTCCGCCATCCAGCAGACCCGGAAGGTGAACATCCGCTCCGGCTCCACCATCCGCGTCAGAAGGTCGGCCTTCTCATATTCAGGGTGCTTTTCGATCACGGGCTCCAGAGAGGACAGAACCTCCTCCACCGTCTGGACAAATTCCGGCTCGCCCACATGCCGGCTCTTCACATGCTCGATCACACTGGAAAGATAGGCGTTCATAAAAACATCCTCCTTATTTCATAGGGTTCCTCCCGCCGTGGGATTCCAAGAAGAAGCCGGGGCTGTCCCCGGCCTCTTCTTGATGGATGAAAGGGCAGAAGCCGTTTGAACTCTGAGAGATTACAGCTCCTTCATCTGCTCGGCGACCTGGGCGTGGAAGCTGGACAGGAAGTCGCCCATGCCATCCTCGTGCTCATAGAGCCGCTTCTTCGGGGACACGTCGCAGAAGCCGTAGGTCTTCAGGCGGGTGAACTCCGCGCAGGAATAGCCCGCGCCCTCGCAGCCGATGCCGGTGGACTTGCAGCCGCCAAAGGGCTGGTCGTTGTGCCGCAGGGCGCTGGAACCGTTGACCCACACGGCGGAGGACTCGATGTGTTCCGTGTAGTAGAAGGACTTTTTCAGGTCCTTGGTGATCACGCAGGCGCTGAGGCCGTACTTGCTCTGGTTGGCGATCTCCACAGCCTCCTCGTCGGTCTCGAAGGTGATGATGGGCACCACGGGACCGAAAACCTCCATGTCGCAGGCGATGTCCATGTCCTTGGTCACGCCGTCGAGAATGGTGACGTCCATCTCAGGGCCCTTGTTGGCGCCGCCGTAGATCAGCTTGGCGCCCTGATCGATGGTGTGCTGCACCTGGGCAACCACCCGCTCGGCGGCCTTGGTGGAGACCAGGCGGCTCAACTGGGCGGTGGGGTCGGTGGCGTGGCCCCGCTTCAGGGTGGACACGAAGCTGACCAGACACTTGACAAAGGCGTCGTGGGCCCGCTTGTGGACGATGGTGCGCTTGGGAGAGGCGCAGACCTGGCCGTTGTTCTCGTTGATCCGGCCCCAGCACAGGCACTCGATGGCCTTGGCCATCAGTTCGGGATCGTCGGCGGCCTCCTCGGTGATAATCAGGGGATCGTTGCCGCCCAGCTCCAGAACGATCTTCTTGATGGTAGGCGCGGCGGCGCGCATCATCTCCCCGCCGCCCTCGGTGCTGCCGGTCATGGCAATGCAGGCGACCTTCTTGTTTTTCAGCAGGTACTCGGTGCAGTCCTCCCGGCTGCCGGTGACGAAGAACAGCACGTCCTCGGGCACGCCGGCCTCATGGGCCAGCTGGATCAGCTTCTGCACGCAGCAGGGGGCGGCGGTGGAGGCCTTGACAATGACGGTGTTGCCCATGAGCAGGGCAGGGACCACTTTCTGGAGGGTCAGCTCCACGGGGTAGTTGAAGGGGATGACCGCCGCGATGACGCCCAGGGCCTCGTGGCGGACCATGACGACGTGGTCCTCATATCCCTCGGAGCTGTCGCACAGGACCTCGCCGTAGAGATGCTTGCCCACCTCGATATTGGCCCGGCCGATCTCGGCGGCGTAGGTGGTTTCGGCGCGGGACTGGAGAATGGGCTTGCCCATCTCGCAGGACATGAAGGTCGCGATTTCCTCCCGGTTCGCGTCGATCAGGTCGCAGAACTTGTAGAGAATCTGGCCGCGCTCAAACAGGGGCACTTTCTCCCAGCCGGGCTGGCTGGCGAAGGCGGTGTCCACCATGGCGGCGATTTCCTCGCCGGTGTACTTGGGCACTGTGTTGACGACCTTGCCGGTGGATTCATCAATGACTTCGACCATTTTCATAGCTGTGTTCCTCCTTAAAAAATGTTCTATCGTTTCTATAGGAAAAGGCGGCGGCAGTCCCGGCGGGGACGGGTCCCGCCGCCTCTCTATATTTATTGAACTTCATATAATACTTAGAAAAATAGGCGCAAGACGCCGGCGGAACGCGGCGCACCGGGGCTCAGAAGGTTTTGAAGATGTCGTCCATCCGGTTCAGGGTCTCGTCGATGTCCTGTTCCGTGTGGGCGATGGTGATGCCGTAGTGCGCGGGGGAGACGGGGCCGGCGGTGTCGTGGAACCAGAGTCCCTTAGGAAGGCAGGCGGTAACGAATTTCTTGTACATGTCCCGGTCCTGGACCTGGGCCACCCGGCGGAAATCGAAGTCGTCTTCCGCGTTCTCCACGCCGAAGTAAATCGCGAAGCGGGCGCCCACGCCGCGGCAGTGGCCCTTCTTTTTGTGCTGGAGGAACAGGCCGTCGATACCGCGATAGAGCTTCTCACCAATCCGTTCAATCTGATCGTAGAAGCCGGGCTCCAGGGCCATCTTCATGCACTCGCAGGCCACGGCCACCGGCATCAGCGAGCCGGTATAGGTGCCGCTGACCATGGTCTTGCCAATGGGGTTGAGGACGCTCATGATATCCGCCCGTCCGCCAAAGGCCGCGATGGGCAGGCCGCCGCCAATGGCCTTGGCCATGGTGGTCATGTCGGGGATCACATCAAAGTATTTCTGGGCGCTGCCGGGGCGCATCCGCAGGCCGCAGACCACCTCGTCAAAGATCAGGACGATGCCCTCCCGGGTGCAGAGCTCCCGGACCTTCCGCAGATACTCCCGCCGGGCCTCGTAGCAGCCGCAGTTGTAGCTGATGGGCTCCAGAATTACGCAGGCGAGTTCGCCCTTGTACTTTTCAGCCGCGTGCTCCAGAGCGGCGATGTCGTTGAAGACCACGTTGACGACGCTGTCCTTGGCGTTTTTGGGAAAGCCCTGGGAGTCGGGAACCGTGGTCACCTCGCCGAAGGCGTCCACGTCGCTGACGCCGTTGTGGTTGAACCAGATGTTCTCGTGCATGCCGTGGAAGTGCCCCTCGAACTTGACGATCTTGTCCCGGCCCGTGAAGCTCCGAGCCACGCGGATCGCGGCCTGGGTGGCCTCGGAGCCCGTGTTGGCGAGGCGGATGCGCTCACAGCTGGGGAAGACCTGCTGAAGGAGCTTTGCCAGCTCCACATGGTGGGGCGTGTCGAAGTTCATGAAGAAGCCCTGCTCCATGGCCCGGCCAATGGCCTTTCGGATGCGGGGATGGTTGTGGCCGAACAGGCCCGCGCCGGCGCAGGTGTGATAGTCGATGTACTCCTTGCCGTCCACATCCCAGATGTGGCTTCCGTCGGCATGGTCCAGATACAGCGGCTGCTTCAAAACCGCGCTGTAGCGCTGGCCCGCCGAGGCGCCGCCAATGAAGCACGTCTGCGCCTGCTGGAAAATCTCTTGCATTTGGCTCATGTTACCCACTCCTTTAACCAGGTTTCGCTCCGGCGGATTCCATGGAACTCGCGGAGCGCACTGCTGCTTTATCGCTGCCTTACCCGTATAGTAACACAGAGTCTTTCCTTATGTCAACACTTATTTTAATATTTAAATAAATATGGAAAAATAATTTCCCTCCACCGGAAAACGGAGGCCTCCAAGCCTCCGTTTTCCGTGTCCTTATTCCCGCGGCGTCCCGGCTGTCTCGGGGGCGTACTCCAGCAGAATCCGCTTCTTCATCCGTCTCTGACTGGCCAGATAGTAGGGGATCAGCAGCAGGTCCGCGCCGGCCCAGGCCGCCACCTCGGTATAAAAGATGCCGCTTTGCCCGATGGCGGCCGGCAGGACCAGAGCGACGCCCACCCGCATCACCATCTCTATCAGACCGGACAGCATGGGGATTATGGTGTTCCCCAGGCCCTGCAGGGAGGAGCGGTAGGCGTGAAGCAGATACAGGGACAGCAGCATGTAAGCCATGGTGCGCAGATAGCGGAAGGCGATTTCGATCACCTGTTCCGCGTCCGCTTCCCCAGAAGAGACGAATAGAGACAGAACCGGCCTCCCCCACAGCAGCGCCGCCGCAGACAAAACCAGGGAAAACCCCAGGCTCAGCAGCAGCACGCTCCGCATGCCCTCGTCAATCCGCCGGATATTGCCTGCACCGCGGTTTTGCCCCATGTAGGTGTTCATGCCCTGCCCGAAGGCGACGGCGGTGCTTTCCAGCAGTCCCAGCAGCTTGTTGGTCGCCGTGAAGCCCGCCACAAAGAGCATGCCGAAGCCGTTGAGCACGAACTGCACCGTCATGCCACCCAGGGCAATCAGGGCGTTTTGCAGCGCGGTGGGCAGGCTGCACCGGCACAGCCGCGCCGCGGCGCTTTTGTCCCAGCGCCAGTCCTCCCGCTCCGGCTTCAGGATGTCCATTTTCCGCAGCGCCCGCAGGCAGAACAAAAACGCGAGCACCTGAGCCAGCACCGTGGCCAGCGCCGCACCGAAAATGCCCCATTGAAATACCAGGACGAAAAGCAGGTCCAGGCCGATGTTGACGGCGGATGCGATTAAAATCGCCGCCAGGGGCGTTCCGCCGTCCCCCAGCGCCCGCAGCATGGAGGAGGCCATGTTGTAGGCCAGCACCGCCGCCGAGCCGGAAAACAGCACCCGCAGATAGGTCTGCGCGCCGGGGAGGATGGCGCTCTCCGTCCGCAGCAGCCGCAGGGCGGGAGTAATGCAGAGGAGGCTGACCGCCGTCACCGCGACGGCGGCAATCAGGCACAGCTCCACGACCGCCGCCGCCGTTTTCCGCAGACCCGGGAAATCCTCCGCCCCGAAATGGAGGGAGAGGGGGATGGAAAGTCCCTGGGTGAAGCCCTGGATGCCCCAGAGCAGAAACCAGTTGATCCAATCCGCGGCGCCCAGAGAGGCCAGCGCCTGGATTCCGACGCCCCGGCCCACAATGACGGAGTCGATGATCATGTACATCTGCTGGAGAATTCCCCCCAGCATCAAAGGAAGGGCAAACTTAAAAATTACAAAAACAGGCTTTCCCCTGGTCATATTTGTCATAAGAGCGCTCCTTGGGCCCCAGAATGGGCGGGTGTAAAAGGTTTTTTATTTTATTGTACTCATTTTATTGCTAAAATCAATCTTTTTTTCTGCAAAACTTTTTATTTGCATTTTAAAAAAAATCATATATAATTAGAGCATCCGTTTTGCGCGCATTAAATCGAGTGAGGGGAGAAAGATTGGTATGGGGCCGATTACCATCGTGGAAGTACGACAGATTAATAAGGAGCGCATCCGACGCGCATCGCAGCGGTTTGACCGCTACACCAAAGCGGACATTTCGAAAGAGACCGCCCTCAGCATGGCCACGTGCAGCACCGCGCTGAATGAAATGCTGGAAAGCGGGGAGGTTTTGAAGATTGACCAGACCGGCTTCAGCATCGGCCGCCCGGCCGACGTATTCACCTATAATCCCGATTTTCTCCACGCGCTGGCCCTGTGCACAACGATCCGGGAGGGGCGCTATGTGCTGGAGTACGTCATCGCCAACGCCCTGGGCCAGGTGGTCTTCCGGGAGACGATGACCCCCAGGGACATCACCATGGAGACCCTGGACGACCTGATCGCCTCTCTGCGGGCCAAGGACCCCTGCATCAAGACGGTGGGCCTGGGCATTCCCGGTCAGGCCAGGGACGGCTACATCGCCCAGTGCGACATCCTGGGGCTGCAGCAGCTGGACTTCGCCGGTCCCATCGGCAGGAAGTACGGGATACAGGTCATAGTCGAAAACGATGTGAACATCATCGCCTATTTTCTCCACAAGAACATCGCCGGCGGCTCCGCTCCGGAGAACAACTTCTCGGCGCTCTTTTTCCCGGATAAGGAGAACGGCTATCTCGGAAGCGGCCACATTGTCAACGGGCACTTGCTGAAGGGCGACACCATGCTCTCCGGCAACCTTTTCCGGGCGGCGGCGGCGTTTGGGATTTCGCTGGAGCGGCAGCTGGCCCTGCTGTCCAACCGGGAGGAGTTCCTCACCTTTGCGGCCCAGATGGTGGTGATGATCGCCTGCACCATCAATCCCTCTCATCTGGTGCTCATGGGTAATCACCTTGCGGTGGAGGAGCTGGACACAATCCGCCGGATTTGTCTCCAGTTCATCAGCGAGAAGGATTTGCCCGCCCTGGAGATCGACCACAACACCTTTGACGAGTACGCGGAGGGTCTGCTCCGCCTGACGCTGGACACCGCCCTGTTTCCCATGCTGATGTGACCGGGGCTCCGGGGGACCGGAGGCCATGGAGAGAATGGAGGTACTGCTATGCCCATCCGAACCACGCTTGGCATCGACACCGGCGGCACGTACACGGACGCTGTGATTTTGCGGACGGACACCGGGGAGCTCCTGCACAAGACCAAGACGCTGACGCTGCACCACGACCTCCATCAGTGCGTCAAAACCTGCATTTCCGCCTTTCCTGCCGAGGCGCTGGAGACGGTTTCCTCCGTCTGTTTGTCCACGACCCTGGCCACCAACGCCGTCGTGGAGAGGCGGGGCTGCCGGGAGGGGCTGATCCTGATCGGCGGCCGGCCGGAGGGCAATCTGCCCACTGAGCGCTGCCGCGTGGTCCGGGGGAGGGTCAACATTCAGGGGCTTGTAGCGGAGAGCCTGGACCTGGAGGAGGTGGACCGGGCGATTGAGGATTTTCGCGGCTGCGTCGAGTCCGTGGCGGTCTCCGGGTATGCCAGCGTCCGCAATCCGATTCATGAATTGCGGGTGAAAGAGCGGGTCCGGCAGAAGCTGGGGGTTCCCGTGGCCTGCGCCCATGAGCTGACCACGGCGCTGGGCTTCTATGACCGGACTGTGACCGTGGATTTGAACGCGAAGCTCATTCCCCTGATTTGCGGGCTGATGGATTCCGTCCAGCGGACCCTGGCCGAGTTTCGCATAGAAGCTCCGCTGATGGTGGTGAAGGGCGACGGCACCCTGATGACGGCGGAGCGGGCCCGGGAGACGCCCATCGAGACCATCCTCTCCGGCCCGGCCGCCAGCGTGATCGGCGGAAAGTTCCTGTCCGGGCAGGAGGACTGTCTGGTGCTGGACATGGGCGGGACCACGGTGGACATCGCCCACGTGGACCGGGGGGAGCTGCCTGTCAGCGATGAGGGCGCCCAGGTGGGCGGCTGGCTGACCCGCATCCGGGCCATCCGGATTTATACCACCGGCCTGGGGGGAGACAGCCGTATCTTCCTGGATGGACGGCGGTGTCTTCAGGTGGGCCCCCGGCGGGTGATTCCCTTCTGCCGGGCGGCGGCGTGGTTTCCGGCGCTGGCGGAGGAGCTGCGGGAGATTCTGGAGGACCCGGAACACCGGCGGTTCTGCCGGAACGAGCAGGAGGTGTTTCTGATAACGCCGGGCAGCTCCTGGGGGGACCGGAGTGAGGCGGAGCGGGGCGTATTGGAACTGCTCCGGTCCGGTCCCCATACGCTCTATCGCTTGCAGGCTCAAACAGAGGCCCGGAATCTGCTGGCAATCCTGGAGACGCTGGTTTCAGACCGCCTGGTGCTGCGGGCCGGCCTGACGCCGACGGACCTCCTCCACGCGGAGGGACGCTATGCGGAGTGGAGCCGCCCCGGGGCGGAGCTGGCGGTGCGGATTTTGGCGGACCAAATGGGAATCTCCTTCGCGCAGTGCCTGGAAACGGCGGCAGGGACCGTCCGCGGCGCCCTAAGCCGGGCGTGCGTCAAGAGCGGCTTCTACTATGACGGCGGGGACGCCGGCGTGGATGCCGGTCAGGCGGCGGACTACCTCATCGACCATATTTTTCTGGGAAAAGGCGGCGCGGTCCTGGGCGGCCGCCTGGAGCTGAAAAAGCCCCTGGTCATGATCGGGGCTCCCGCCCGGGCCTGGAGCGGCGGGCTGCCGGATGCTCTGGGGACAAAGGTTTTCGTCCCGCCCTGGTCCGATGTGGCCAACGCCGTGGGCGCGGCGGTGGCCCAGTCGGTGGACCGCCGGGAAATCCTGATTCGGTTTGACTCCGCAGCCAGCCGCTTCCTGGTCTTCTCCCCGGAGGGACGGCGCGCTTTCCAGAGCCTGGAGGAGGCCACCGCCTATGCCAAAGAGTCCGGCCGCCGTCTGGCCGCCGCCCATCTGCCAGACTGCTCCGGCATCCGGGAACAGGTGGAGGACCTGGAGGTCCCGGACCGCCTCAGCGGGGAATCCCGCTTCGTGGAGCGCCGGGTGATCGTCATGGCCTACCGGGAGGGAGCGGGCTCTGAGGCGGGCGCTTCCGAGTAAGTCCAGGGAAGGCCGTTTTTGCGGATATTTTTTGTGATATTAAAAATAAGTAAAATAAAAAACGGCGGCAGTATCCGCCGGAACACAAGACCTTATGGAAAGGAGACGCTGCGATATGGATGAATCCCTGCGGGAATATATTCAAAGTCTGCTCCCCGCGAACCTCCCGGACGGCCGGAAGCTGGTGGAGGAGGGCCGGGCGATGGGAAGGACCATTCAGGTGCCCCGGACGCCCTTCCTGGAAAAGCACGGATGCAGGACCTATTTGGAGTACCGGAAAAAGCGTCTGGCGGAGGGAAAGCAGACCTGGCAGCTGCTGGTGGGCCTTGCGACGCTGGAGGACGAGATCGCCGCCATCAAGGAGATCGACGCCTTCAATCAGCGCCACGCCGGGGACGGCATGGAGATTTCCGGCGTGCAGTCCATTCCCTCTCAGATAGTGGGGCTACCCCATGAGTACTGGGGCGGCTTTCCCAAGCAGACCAGCTATGAAATGTACAACCCGGAGGACTGGAAGGCCCACACCGCCGCGGCCCCGATTCAGGTGGCGTGGCAGGACTTCCACCTAGCCTGCCCGGCGGCCCTCCAGACGACGGTGAACGCCCTGGAGGCGGGCACGGACCGTCTGGGAACCTTTTCCACGCTGATTTGGGAGTACACTGGCTATCACGACGAAATCCAGCGCTTCTCCGACATGGTGCGCTCCATTGGCATGGTCTCCGCCAAGCGGGACCTGGACATCGACGTCGTCACCTATCCGGAGGACGGCATCCCCGGATACTTCCTGGATGTGGTTTCCTGGGTGGGCTATACGATGATCGAGGAATACGTGACGGCGAAGCTCTGCGGCGCGCTGTTCAGCGTCAGCTTCGGCGGACTGCTGACAGAGGTGCAGCCCCGCATGGCCTTTGCCCTGGCAATGCATAAGCTCTTTTCCACCCCGGACCATCCCGCCGTCGCTTACTTCAACGGCGGCACCCTGGACCAGCTGGCGGAGGACATCAACTGCAACTTCGGAACCGGCGTGCAGGAGATGCTGATGCAGGTCCTCTTCAACCTCAAGTATCAGGTTCCCATCATCATCAGCCCCGTGGCCGTCACGGAACGGCTGCGCACCCCCTCCCTGGAGGAACTGATCGACATTGCCTCCGCCGGCATGCGGGCCGAGACAAAGGCGCGGGAGTGGCTGCCGATGATGGACTTCACGCCGGTGGAGGAGCTCAGCGATCTGATGATTGAAAAGGGCGCGGCATTCTTCCGCAACGCCATGGCCGCCTTTGCGGACGCCGGCGTCGACCTCGAAGACCCGCTTCAGATCATCCTGGTCCTCAAGCACTTCAACCCCGTCCGGTTTGAACAGAGCTTCCACCCCAGCGTGCGGGAATTCGGCTCCTACCGGCCCTACTGCCCCAGCCAGCTGGGGCGGCAGACCATGGAGATGAAAGATGCGGGCGTGACGGAGCTGAAGGGCCAGGGACTCTCTCTGGAGGGGCGGAAGATCGTCTGCATCTCCGCCGACGGGCACAGCTATGGGCTGATGCTGATTGACAACGTCTTCACGGAGATCGGCGCCCGGGTGGTCAACGGCGGCGTCGCCGTGGAGCCGCCCGCCGCCCTGGACCTGGCGGACGAGGAGGGGACGGACGTCATTTGCATCAGCGTCCACTGCGGGCAGTGCCTGGCTTACGCCCAGACCATCACGGAACTTGCCCGGCAGCGGCACAGGCGGTATAAGATTCTGATGGGGGGCAAGCTCAACGCGCTCCTGCCGGGGAACCCCCTTCCTGTGGACGTGGAGGATTTGGTGCGGGAGACCGGCGTCTGCGCCACCAACGACTTTGGCGAACAGGTCCGGTTTATTCTGGGGCAGTGAGAGGGGCGGATGATTTTGGAAGGAGGAGAGGCTATGTCCCGGCAGGGCGGCGCCATTCAGATTGTGGGCGCCAGGGCGAACAACCTGAAAAACGTCTCTTTGGAGATTCCAAAGAACAAGCTGGTGGTGGTGACCGGCGTCTCCGGCTCCGGGAAATCCTCCCTTGTGTTCGATACGATCGCCGCGGAATCCATGCGGCAGCTGTACGACACGTTCCCCCTCTACATCCGCAGCCGTATGCCCCGCTATGAGCCGCCCCAGGCGGAGCGGCTGGACCACCTCTCGCCCGCCATTGCCGTCGGCCAGAGGCCCTTCACCGGGGACGCGCGCTCCACCGTTGCCACGATGACGGACGCCGCGCCGCTGCTCCGCCTGCTCTATTCCCGCTGCGCTACTCCCAGCGCCGGAAGCTCCTCCTGCTATTCCTTCAACGATCCCCAGGGCATGTGTCCGGTTTGCAGCGGCCTAGGCAGCGTGGTGGAGTTTGACCTGGATAAGGTTCTGGACAAAAGCAAGTCTCTGGAGGAGGGGGCGATTCGCTTTCCGGGCCACCAGGTGGGCAGCTATCAATGGCAGCTCTACGCCCGCTCCGGCCTCTTCCCGGCGGACATGCCCCTGAACCGCTTTACGGAACGGGAGTGGGAGGACCTGCTCCACGGCAGCGGCAAAATCGTGCCGATTCACAACCAGACCGGAAAGGTGTGGGGGGACTACACCCTCACTTACGAGGGCCTGCTGGACCGGATTACGCGGCTGTACCTCAAGCGGGACCGAAACGCCCAGAGCAAGAGCGGCCGGCGGATTCTGGAGGAGTTCACCTCCTCCCGCGTCTGCACGAAGTGCGGCGGAGCCCGGCTGAACGAGGCGGCGCTTGCCGGCAGGCTTCTGGGGCGCAATATCGCCCAGCTGGGGGACATGGAAATCTGCGAGCTGCTCCCGTTTTTGGACCAGGTGGAGGATCCGGTGGGGCGGGCCGCCGTGGAAAAAATCCAGCGGATTCTCCGGGGCGTCGTGGAGATCGGCTTGGGCTATCTCAGCCTCAACCGGCCCAGCGCCACCCTGTCCGGCGGGGAGAGCCAGCGCCTGCGGATGGTGCGGCATCTGGGCAGCAGTTTGACGGGGCTGACCTATCTCTTTGACGAGCCCACCGCCGGACTGCACCCCAAGGACGCGGACCGGCTGGGCCGCCTCCTGCTGCACCTCCGGGACCGGGGAAACACGGTGCTGGTGGTGGAGCACAACCCCGCCATCATCCGCATTGCCGACGAGGTCATTGACATGGGCCCTCTCTCCGGCCGCCAGGGCGGGGAGGTGGTGTACCAGGGACCCTACGAGGGTCTGCTGGCCCGGGACACCCGGACCTCCGCCAGTCTGCGGAAGCCGCTGTCCGTCAAAGCGGGGAGACCCTGCCGGGAATTCCTCTCCGTGGAGCACGCGGCCCTGCACAATTTGAAGGACGTCTCTGTTCATGTGCCCCTCCATGCCCTTACGGTGGTCAGCGGCATGGCGGGGGCCGGGAAGTCCACCCTGATCTGCGGCGAACTGCCCAGGCGGTACCCCCAGGCGGTCCACATCAGCCAGGCCCCCATTGGGATTACCTTCCGCTCCACGCCCGCCAGCTACATCGGAATCCTGGACGGTATCCGCAAGCTCTTTGCCCAGGCCAATCACGTGCCCGCCGCCCTGCTGAGCTTCAACTCCCAGGGCGCGTGCCCGGTCTGCGGGGGCAAGGGGACCGTCAAGACGGAGATGGCCTTCATGGACCCGGTGGAGGTCCCCTGCGAGGCCTGCGGCGGCACGCGGTTTTGCAGCGAGGCGCTGGCGTGCAGGCTGGAAGGGCGGAACATTCTGGAGGTCTTGGAGATGACCGCCCGGGAGGCGCTGGCCTTCTTCTCCCAGCCGAAAATCCGGGGCAAGCTCCAAACCCTCTGCGACGTGGGGCTGGACTACCTCACCCTGGGCCAGCCCACCGGCACCCTCTCCGGCGGCGAGTGCCAGAGGCTCAAGCTGACGGCCCACCTTCGGGAGACGAACCAGCTTTACCTGATTGACGAGCCCACCGCCGGACTGCATTCCTCGGACACGGAGCGGCTGCTGGAGCTGTTTGACAGGCTGGTGGAGCGGGGGAACACGCTGGTGGTGATTGAGCATGACCTCCAGGTCATCGCCCACGCGGACTGGGTGATCGACCTGGGGCCGGAGGGGGGAAAGAACGGCGGACGCCTGCTGTTCGAGGGAACGGTTTCCGACTTCCTCGGCTGTGACGGCTCCGCCACGGCGGAGTACCTGCGGAAGGAAATCCGCCGCGTTTGAAGATCAAGGGAAAACGGCCGCCAGGGCGTTTTGGAAAGGAGGAGCGCGATGTGTGAGAAACAGCCGGATCGGGACCGGCCTTACTGGTATGGAAAGGGCTACGCCTTTTTCAGCAATCAAGCCTGCGAGTATTATCCCTGCCACCCGGTGCCGGAGGGCACGGAGTTCAACTGCCTGTTCTGCTATTGCCCGCTGTACATGCTGGGCCCGGACTGCGGGGGGAAGTTCACCTATCTGGAGAACGGCTGCAAGGATTGCAGCGGCTGTGTCCGGCCCCATCTCCGGGAGAACTACGGGGAGATTGTCCAGTGCTATCAGAAGATTCAGGAGGCGATGGCCGCGCAGGCGAAGGGGCGGCGCGGCGAATCCGCCGGCGCGGACAGGAAACAAGAAGAGGTGGAAACATGAGCAAAACGGTTTTGGTGATTACCGGAAGTCCCCGCAGAGGGGGGAACAGCGATCAGCTGGCGGAGGCGCTGGGGAAGGGCGCCCGGGAGGCGGGGCACCGCGTTGAAAAATTTGAGACCGCGTTTCGCCGCATCGCCGGATGTACCGCCTGTGAACAGTGCTGGAGCAAGGGCCGGGCCTGCGTGATCGAGGATGATTGGCAGGAGCTTTCAGAGAAGATGGAGGCGGCGGATGTGCTGGTGTTCGCCTATCCCCTGTACTGGTCCACGATGCCCGCGCAGATGAAAGGAGCGGTGGACCGTCTCTTTTCCTACTGCGCGGCGGACTGCGCAAGGCCGCTGACGGGGAAGGAGTACGTCGCCCTGCTCTGCGGCGAGTGCGAGGGGGACGGGATTTTCCGGGAGGCTCGGGCGGTTCACAAGGGCCTGGAGGGGTATTTTGCCTGGAGGCAGGTCGGCGAGGTGGCCGTCCACAGCGTCTTTGAAAAGGGCGCGATTTTGAAGACCGGCGCCCGGGACCGCGCCTACCGGCTGGGCCTGTCGCTGTGACGGGCCCTTCCGGCGGAGGGGGACCTCTTGGAGGGAGAAGATGATGAAATACATACTGTGTTATGGCGACTCCAACACCTGGGGCGCGTCTCCGGACCAGCTGTCCCGCTTTGGCTTTGAGACGCGGTGGCCCGGCGTGGTACAGCGGCTTTTGGGCGGGGCGGTCCATGTGTACGAAAACGGCCTTTGCGGGCGGACCACCGGCTTCACGGACGATGTGGAGCTGGGCCGGAATGGCCGGAGCGGCTTCCGGCAGGTTCTGGAGATGAGCGCCCCGCTGGATTTGGCCGTCCTCATGCTGGGCTCCAACGACTGCAAGGCGCGGTTTCGCCATCACCCCGCCTGGGATTCCGCTCTGAATATCCGGCAGCTTCTGCTGGAGGCGGGGCGGCCGGAGTTCGGTCCCCGGGGGATGGAGAGCCCGGCGCTGCTGGTGGTTGCCCCCGCCGCGCTGAAAGAGGACTGGGGCCGGTCCTGGGTGGCGGAGGAGTTCGACGGGAACTCGGCGGAGAAGTCCCGGCGGCTCGCGCCGCTCTATGCCCGCGTGGCGGAGGAGCGGGGCGCGGCCTTTCTGGACGCCTCGAACCATGCCGGTCCCGGCGCGGACTGCGTACACCTGACCGCCGGGGGCCACAGCGCCCTGGGCGAGGCGGTGGCGGCAAGGGCACGGGAGATTCTGAAGCTGTGAGACGGCGGTGAGCGTATAAAAAACAGCCTGCGGCCCTGATCCATGGGATCAGGGCCGCAGGCTTTGCCAAAGGAGAATGAAAATGAAAGAGGGTAAGCAATGGCCGGAGAATCAGCGCCGGGTGTTGGAGGCGTTGACGATGAACACGTCCAGCACCACCGCCGCCACAAGAATCAATCCCTGGATGGCCAGGCGGGTGGAGGTTTCCGCGCCGATCAGGTACATGCCGTTGGTCAGGCTGCCCATTACCAGAGAGCCCAGAAGCACGCCCCAGATGTTGCCCTTGCCGCCGGTGAGGCTGGCGCCGCCCAGCACGCAGGCCGCGATGGAGTTCATCATGATGCTGTCATCGATAGAGGCGATGGACACCGACTGCACCCGGGAGGCGGCGATCAGTCCCGCGAAGGCGAACACCGCGCCGGAGATAATGAAGGCGGCCCACTTGGTGTTTTTCACGCTGATGCCCGCCCGGCGGACGGCCTCGGGGTTGCTTCCCAGGGCGTAGAGGTGAACGCCAAAGCGCGTCTGCGTCAGCATATAGGAAAAGGCCGCCAGCAGCGCGATCAGCAGCAGCACAGAGAGGTTCAGCCCCTTATAGCGCCGCATGATCTCCAGAACGATGACGCCGCCCACCAGAACCGCCGCCACGGGGATAACGACCTTGTTCAGAAGTTTGACGGGCAGATGGTTCTTCACCGCCTGCTTGTAAGACTGGTAAGAGAGGATGAACAGCGCCGCCACGCCCGCTGCCAGCAGCAGATAGGATAGCCACGTGGGCAGGTAGGTGGTGGTGAAGACCGCCAGAGGGCTGTTGATGAGGGAAATCTGGTTGTGCTCCCGCAGAATGATCAGCAGCAGTCCCTCCAGCCCCATCTGGGAGCCCAGGGTGATGATGAACGCCGGAGCGCCGAACTGGGTGACGACCCAGCCCTGCACCGCCCCCACCGCCGCGCCGGTGAGGATGCAGGCCGCGAAGCCCACCAGGAAGGGCAGTTCCCAGATGATGCACAGCATGGCGCCGATGGAGGCGCTGACCGCGCTGGCCGCCGCGCAGGAGAGGTCCAGCTCTCCGTGGAGCAGCACCAGGAAAAGACCGATGGACATGACGCCCATGTTGACAATCTGCACCGAGAGCGTGGTGAGATTGCGGGGGGAGAGAAACGCGGGGTTGATGAGGGTGAAAATGATCCAGATGATGATCAGCGCGAAGGTGACCGGCAGCATGCGCAGCGGACCGTTCAGCAGCTCGATCACGCGGAGTTTTTTGTTGGGTTTGATTTCGGTAGCGCGGCTCAAGACAACGCTGTCCTTGTTATTCGCCATAAATTGACCTCCTGAGCGGCTGTGTGTTACCGTATGACTGCCGGTAGGCACGCCGTTTTTCTGTGGACCTTGGCACGCGGGCTTATCGCAACGTTTTGGCGACGTCGTCAATCGCCTCCTGCGTGGTGACGCCCTTGCCCACGATTTCCTCGGCAATGTTGTCCTTGGTGATCATCAGCGCGTCCACCATGACGGAGGGAATGCCGCCCTCCACAAATTCGTTGTCCGTGGCGCCATTGGCCATGTCCAGCGGATATTCGCCGGTGGCCAGGTAGGTGGCGGCGATTTTGGCAACGGCCTTGGACTGCTCCTCGTAGTTGGGCAGCACGTCGGCGACCTGCCAGCCCTCCTGGGTGCGGGCCAGGCCCTCCACCGTGGAGTCGCAGCCGCCCAGAAGCAGAACGTCCTCCACAATGTCCTGCTCTTTGAGGACGGAGACAATGCCGGTCATGATGTCGTCGTTCATGGTGAAGATCACATCCACGTCGTTGCCGGTCTGGGTCAGCATCTGCTCCGCCACGGGAACCGCAGGATTGGCGGACCAGTCGTTGGTGTCGGCTTCAAAGACGACCTCGACTTTGCCCTCGCGCTCCCATCTCTCAAAGGCCTCGGAATAGACGCCAAGAAGCTGGTCATAGAACAGGAAGCCCTGGGCGCCCCAGATCCCCGCAATCTTCAAAGGACCGCCGGCGTCGGGAAGGATTTCATTTTCCATATAGTCCACATACTGCTGCGCGATGGAGGGGAAGGGCATGGTGACAAACATGGGCACGTTTCCGCCGAAGGGCGTGTGGGCCAGGGAGCAGAAGGGAATCTCCTCGGAGTTCAGGAAATTGAGGGCGCCCGCCGCGCTGTACTCGTCGCAGGGCATGTAGACCAGGAAATCGCAGCCGGAGGCCACGGCGCCCTCGATCTGCTGGAGCTGCTTCTGGTTGTCGCCCAAGGGGTCGATGACCTTCAGCTCCACGTTGGGCGCATAAATATTCAGCCACTTTTCAACAAAGGGCACGTCGAAGGAGAGGCAGCGGGCGATGCGGCTGTCCGTAATCGCCATGTAGACCGTGCCGTCCCCGTCATAAATCACATCGCCGGAAGCGCCCTGGGTGCTGGCGGCGGGCGGCGCGCTGGAGGAACCGGAGCCGGAATTGGAATCAGAGCCGGATTTGCCGCCGGAGCAGCCCGCCAGAAGGGCGGCGGCCATGCACAGGGCCAGCAGCAGCGCGGACAGTTTGCGGAAATTCTTCATAATGGCCTCCTTTATCATGTGTCACGTTTCGGTTGTTGATGCCGGTTCAATGGATGCCGGTGATGTGGGCCACCAGATCGTCCCGGGTGAAGGAGCCGCCTTCCAGGATGCTCTCCACCTCGCCGATGCGGAGTACCACCGCCCGGTCGGCGGACTTGACCACTTCGCCCAGGTCCTGGGAGACCACCACCACCGCGTGCCCGGAGTCCCGCAGGGAGCGGGTGAGCCGGGAAACCTGGCGGCGCTGAATCACGCCCAGGGCGGCGGTGGGCTCGTCCATCAGCACCACCTTGGAGGGCAGCAGCAGCGCCTTCGCAATGGCGACGGCCTGCCGCTGTCCGCCGGAGCGGGTACCCACCGGCGCGCCGGGATTGGGGACGTTGGAGCCGATCTCCTCAAACAGGTCCCGGGTCCGGCGCTCCATGCCCTCGTGGTCCAGCCGGGCGGCCTTGGTCAGCTCGTTGCCCAGGAAGATGTTCTGAAAGGCGTTGAGCTCGTTGCACAAGGAGAGGTCCTGATAGACGGTAAAGATGCCCAGCCCCTGGGCCCTGCGGGGAGAGTCGATGGAGACGGCCCTGCCCTCAAAGCGGATTTCGCAGCCGGGGTTGGGGGCGACCGCGCCGGAGAGGATGTTGATCAGGGTGGATTTCCCCGCGCCATTGTCTCCCACGATGAACAGCAGCTCCCCCTCATAGATGTCCAGATGGATGCCGCTCAGGGCGCGCACGCCGCCGTAGTCCTTGGTCAGCTCCCGGATGGTCAGAATCGGTTGTTCTCTTCTCATGTCCGCCTCCTCATTCTTCCTCCAGGAACGTGTCCGACCCGGTGATTTCGGCCACGACCCGCTCTGTGGTGATGTCGGCCCGTTCAATCTCGGCCACCTTCTCCCCCAGGCGGAAGACCACCACCCGGTCGCAGACCGGGAAGACCTCGGCCAAGTCATGAGAGACCACCACCACGCCCACGTTTTTGCTCTTCAGTCCCAGGATGAGGCGGGTGACCTGCTGGCGCTGCATCAGGCCCAGGTTGGCGAGGGGTTCGTCCAGCAGCACCACGTCGGGAGAGCCCAGCATGGCCCGGGCGATGGCCACCGCCTGCCGCTGGCCGCCGGAGAGAGCGTTGGCCTTGGCGCGCACGCTTTGGATCTCAATGCCCAGCTCATCCAGGCACTCCTGAGCGATGCGCTCCATCTCGGCCTCGTTCAGACGGCCGTGCACCGTCAGCTCCCGTCCCAGGAAAAGGTTCTGAACAATGTCCAGATTGTCGCAGAGGGTCAGGTCCTGATAGACCGTCTGGATGCCCAGTTCCACGGAGTCCAGCGTGTTCCGGATGGTGATGGGTTTGCCGTTGAACTCGATCTCGCCCTCCTCGGGGATGTTGACGCCGGAAATGACCTTTAGGAAGGTCGATTTGCCTGCGCCGTTGTCGCCCACCAGCACGATGACCTCGCCCCGGTGGATGTCCATGTCCACGTCGGTCAGCGCCTGTACGCCGCCGAAGTATTTGGAGATGTGCCGGAGGGACATCAGCGGCGCGCCGCCGGTGTCAACGACTTCCGTTGTATGTGTGTTCATAAGCAAGCGTTCACCTCAAACTCTCTGGGTTGGAGTGGGTCCGGCGGGTCATACGCGGTCCTTCTTCGGGACGGTGGTAAATTTTGTCTCCCCCAGAAGAACCTTGATGTCGATGTCCGCGCTGGGATAGCCGGCGATCAGGACGGCCTGGGCGTGAATACCGGTGTCGCCGGTCTGGATGACGGCCTTGCAGCGGTCCCGGAGCTGGTAGTACTCCGGCGCGTAGTTGATCTGGCGGACCTTGTGCTCGCCGAAGAGCTCCACCAGCGTGCCGTAGTCCTTGGGGTTTTGGTCGGGCATGTCCTCGGTGACGATAGCTCCCTCGAAGTCGCCGGCCTCCACCAGCGTGCGGACGATGTCCTCAAAACTGGGGGAGCCCGTCACCACCTCCACGTCCAGGTATTCCACGCTGGGGTCCAGGGGATACAGGGCCTTGGAGCAGGTGCCGCTGCCGGAATCGGCGATGAACAGCATCTCGCCGTGGCGGATGGACGCGACGATCCCCGCCAGTCTCTCGTTCAGAATTCTCCTCTTCATACGTTCCTCCTTTTCTGCGGGCCTCAGCGGCTGAACGCCAGCAGCCGGGCCGGGTTGTCATAGTTGAACTTCCGGGCGGTGTGGGGCTCGACGCCCGCCTCCGCCAGATAGCGCTGAAAATCGTTGAGCACGTGGCTGTAGCCCCAGCCGCCGTAAGAGGCCAGGAAGTGCCTGAGTCCCTGGTCATGGGAGAGCAGAATGCGGTCGCTGAAGCCCCGCTCGCAGAGCTTGTAGATGGCCTTGGTTCTTTGCAGGTCCGTGGGCAGCACCCAGGAGCCCACTTCCTTTTTGTATACCGTAGTGTTGCCGCACAGGTCGAATTGGATGTAACAGCCCCGGTTGGCCAGACTGTAAAGATGGTCCAGCGCATCCTGGGGTTCCAGGTCCTTGTGGGCCAGCACGAAGCCCAGGTGCCCCAGCACGACCCGTTCCGGCGGCACGCCCTCCTCCTTGCAGAGGATGTCCAGCACCTCGTGCCCCCGGCGGGCGGCGGGGTCCAGGTGGATTGTGATGGCAAGGCCCGTGTCGTGGTGGGCCCGGGCGGCGGCCCGGAGAACCTTTTTCTCGTCCCCGGTGAGCAGGGCGCTGGTGCCGATTTCGCCGATAATGCCGGGCCGGATGCCGGTGTCCTCGATCCCGTTTTGGAACTCGCGGACGTAGAGGTCCGCCAGCTGGTCGCTGGTGGCGGTGCGGACGAAGGCGGGCAGGGTGGGGTCGATGTAGTGCCCCGTTCCGCAGACGATGTGGATATCCGCCCGGCGGGAGACCTCCGCCAGCCGGACCGGGTCCCGCCCGCAGCCGGGGAGGGACAGCTCGGCGATGGTTTTGCCGCCGTACTTTTTGAACAGGCCGATTTCCCACAGCGCGGTTTCCATGCTGTCCAGCACGCACTCGTCCCGGTTGGAGTAGGGATTGCTGCGGACGCGGTAGAGATTGTCCAGGGTTACTTTTTCCTCCAGAAAGGCTTGCTCCTCACGGTCCTGGGGCTTGAGAAGAAAGCAGGTAAAATCGCAGAAAATATGCTCGTGAGGCAGCGTGGCGCCCAGTTCCGCGGCGTCCACCGGGCCCAGCACCGTCATCACAGCCGCCATAAACGTTCCCCCCTCCCAAAAACGCAAAAAGCCACAAGCATCCCATCTCATCAGATGAAGCACCCATAGCTTTCTCTCCGCCTGTCCGGCGCGGCGATCATGACCGCGCGGCTCAGCGTGTTGTTATGTAGTTTACAGGTCCCAGTTTACCACCCCGGGGCATAATTGTCAATGGTTATAATAATACATAAAATAATTAAAATTTTTAGTAGAATTCCACGAAACGTCCCCTCTAAATATCCGCAATCGGCGGATAGAGCTGGCGCTGAAAACGGATCTGCGCCTCCGTCCCCCGGGGGACGGCCGGGGAGTACCGCACGGAGCCCCGCAGCTCTGAGACGATGCTTCGAATGATGGACATGCCCACGCTCTGGGCGGTCTTGGGGTCAATTTGGGGGCCGATGCCGGCGCCGTTGTCCATGACGGACAACACCACTTCCAGAAAGTCGTTTCGCAGCTCGATGACAATTTTGGGTTCGGGCGCGGAAGAGGAAGGGGATGGAAAGGCGTGCTGAATGCAGTTGCTGATGAGCTCGTTGGTCACGAGGGCGACGGAGATGGCGTCGTTGTAAGGGATGCTGACGCTCTCCAGCCGGGTCTCCATCTGGATGCGCATTCCCTGGTACATGCTGACAATCTCCAGCACCAGGTCCTTCAAATTGACGATGTTGCGCCCATACCAGTCCCGGCACAGCAGCGCGTGGACGGAGGCGATGCACTTAATGCGGTGCATCGCCGTGTCCAGCACCTCGGCGGGGTCGACCTGCCGGCCGGCCTCCAGCTCGGCCTTTTGGAGGTACAGCAGATTGTGGACCATTTGCAGGTTGTTTTTGATGCGGTGGTGAGTCTCCTGGAGCAGCACGGAGTTGCCCAGCAGCCGGGAGGTTTCGATGTTCATGGCCAGCTCCCGGGCAAACATGGTCAGGTACAGGGACATCGGTTTGTCCACATCCTGCCGCCGCTCAAAGAAGAGCTGAAGCAGCAGGCTCTTTTTGCCGTCCAGCCGCACGGGATAACAGACCACCGTCTCGACGGTCCGCCCGGTGGGAAACATGCCGCCGGGGGCGTCCCCGCCGGGGTGAAAGACCTGCTCGTCGCTGAGCTGGAGAAGGCGCAGAACGTCCATGGAGTTCAAGGTGGGGAAGGGCTCAGAGGGGATAATGTCCTCTCCAAAGATCACGTCAATGACGTTCAGGCGGGCCTCGTCAACCAAATAGATGATGGTCCCGTCCGCGCCGACGGCCTTGCAGAGGTCGCCGGCGGTGTTGCGAAGCATACGCTTCAGCTCTCCCTCCGCCCGCTTGAGGTCGTCGATGCTGGAGATGGCGGCGCGGACGGAATCCGCGTCCTTTTCCGCGGAAGACCCCACCAGAGGCCGCCAGCTGGAGAGGAGTCCGGCAATCTCGTCGGGGTTTTCCCGCACGTCCTCCACCCGGAAGGGGCCCCGCACCGTGCCGCTGTCCAGAACGGAAATCCGGTCCCCTACCTCAAGGGCCTCATCCAGGCTGGACGTGAGGTAGACAATACCGCAGCCCTGGCGCTTGAGCCAGTAGACAATGTGGGGAATCATGCCCTGGTTCACGTCGCTGAAGTAGTTTGTGACGTCGAAGAATATGACGATGGACGGCCGGATGGCACAGACGCGAAGCAGCTCCACCGTCTTCTGCTCGTCCTGCGTCAGCGCGGCGATGGGCTTGGTGAGGTCAATGGAGACGCCGGTTTGCCCCATCAGCGCCAGAGACTGCTCCAGAGCGTGGGCCTTTACGGACCAATGGGTTTGCAGGCTGCCGATCATGATATTTTCCGCCACGGAGAGATTGGGGAACAGCAGGGATTCCAGACCGATTACCTGGATGCCGCGCTCCAGCGGGCGCCCGGGCAGGAAGGGATGGCCCAATACCTCATAGACGCCGGTGCAGGACAGAACATCCCCGCACAGCAGCTCGCAGAATCCCCGCTGATAGAAGGCGGAGGTGCTCAGCAGCGCATGGGTTTCATTTGCCCGCAGGGTGAAGGAGATGCCGTCCAGGCGCCGTTCGCCCCGCATATGGGCGCATAGATTTTCCATGTGCAAAAGCCGCTCCGGCGTCATAGCAGGCCCTCCTCTCATTTCAGCAAGCCGCTTTTCGACAGAATCTCCTGGGCCACCAGCGCGAGCCTGCGGTTTTCGTTCCGGCTTTTGCGCTGCAAAAAGCGCATGGCCTGCTCGTCGCCGATGCCGAACTGGTCCATCAGCAGTCCCTTTGCCCGTTCGATGAGCTTTCGCTCGGACAGTCTGGTCAGCGCCTTGTCCCGCTCCAATTCAGCGTCCCGCTGCTCCTTGTACCGGGCCACCGCGATGGACAGCGCGGACTCGATCTCGTATTTCCCGACCGGTTTTTGCAGATACCCGAAGACCCCTGCCGCGGAGACCCGCGCGGTGACCGCAGGGTCCTGGTAGCCTGTGATGACAATGGCCGGAATGTGCAGCGTCTCCTGAATGCGCTCGATCACGCTGATCCCGTCCATGCCGGGCAGATTGATGTCCATCATCATCACGTCGGGGGCCAGCCGCAGAATTTCCTCCAGGGCCTCGGGCCCCGTGGCGGCGGTGCCGGCGACCTCGTGGCCGCAGGCGCTTACCATCTTCTGAAAACCCAGCAGAACCAGCGGCTCGTCGTCCGCGATAAAAACCCGCAAGGCGATTCCTCCTATCTTATAGATCCGCGAAAAACCGCCCCGCCCGCTCCGCGAGAATCTCCGGAACCTCGTTGGGAATCTCGTGGGCCACGCCTTCCAGGGTGACGTACTGGGCGTTGGGCAGGTATCGCCGGACCTCCTCCTGATAGTCCTCTTTGAAAATGTCGTCCTTAGAGCCCCAGAATACCAGCACCGGGGCCTTGATGAACTGGAGGAAGTTCCGGTTGTCCGTCAGGGACATGCCCCGCCAGGCGGCGGCCAGGGACGCCCCGCTCAGCATGCGCAGGGTGGAGAAGTACCCCGCCGGAAAATCCGGGTCGGCGCAGTTCTCCGGGAAGGGGAGGAAGGTCTCCTGAAGCTCTTTTTCGGACATGGAGGCCAGGTCCATCTTCGTGTACGCCTCGATTTTCAGCAGGTCCTCCGGCGTTTCGTGCATGTGGGTCATGGTGGAGGCCAGGGCCAGGCCGTCCACGCGCTCCGGCGCGGAAAAGGCCACCGTCTGGGCGATCATGCTGCCCATGGAGTGGGCCAGGATTCCGGCGGAGCGGAGTCCCACCGCGTCCATAAAGGCCAGGATATCCTCCGCGTGCTGGGGCATGGAATAGACGTACCGCGCCGGCTTGCCGCTCTGGCCGAAGCCCCGCAGGTCCACGGCGTAAATGTGGAAGTCCCGCTGCAGCCGCGCGATGACCGGCCTCCAGATCCGGCTGGAGTCGGTGAAGCCGTGAATCAGGACAAGGGGCTTTCCCTCCGGAACGCCGACCTCCAGATAGGCCATGCGGATGCCGGTGGGCAGAAGGACCTGGCTTGTGTGGGCGTGCCACTGGGCGTGAGTGGGCAGAGAGCGGGGCGTGTTCATGACGGTACTCCTCCTAGTATGTGAAGATTTTACGGCATGCGGGGCCGGGAATAAACCGCTGGCGGTGATTGGTATGGCCTCAATATATTTTTTAATTTATTTTAACATTTATAATAAATGCTGTCAAGTTAAATTCCCCTTCCCTATATATGGAGAGAGAAAGTCTGAAAATATGAGCGGAACCTCCTCTTACTATTTTCGGCAGGAAGGTTTTCCCAGTTGCTGAGGGCTGCATTTTTTGATAAAATCATTTTGCGGGAGAAGCTTCCCTCAAATCTGTATAATTTGTACGATTTACAAAAGTTGAATTTGATACAACCTCCAAAAACATTGAAATTCGACAATTACGAATTGACAGGAAACTCTTTTTCGTTTATTATTTCTTTTAGATAATATAATACTTAAAATAAGTAAAATCTAAATTTTCACAAACTTGAGCGGCGCTTCAATTTCATGGCTATACGCCCACGCGAACCCGGCGGGCGGGATAATAGCGAGAGACCTGGACGCTTACATGGACAAAATTAGGAGGAAGAGAAATGAAAAAGCGATATTTGAAATCGATCCTTGCGCTGTGCCTCTGCGCGTTGATGCTCGCGGGCTGCTCCGGAGGAACAAAGTCCACTCCCTCCGATTCCGGAAATTCCGGAGGCTCCGGCGGGATCCGAATCGGCGTCACCAGCATGACGCTGAAAGAGGCGGTGTACCTCTTCGTGGCGGACGCCATGAAGGAGCGGGCCGCCGAGTACGGGGACGTCACGGTGGACTGGGTGGCCTGTGAGAACGACGCCTCCGTCCAGATGCAGCAGGTGGAGTCCTTCATCGAGCAGGGCGTGGACCTGATCGTCATCGAGCCTGCCCGGTCGGACGCCTGCGTCAACATCATTGAGGCCATCAACGCCGCCGGCATTCCCTGCATCAATCTGAACGCCGCCATTCGCGGAATCAACGTCCCCTACCGCACGGACTCCAACAGCTATGTGGTGGGTGAGATGCAGGTGGAGAAATTTGTGGAGCTCTGCGGATCCGATGAGCCCGCGAAGGTGGCCGTCATCGGCGGAAGCCTGGGCGACGAGACGGCGGAGACCATCACCAAGGGGGCGGAGGAGACCATCGCCAAGTACCCCAACATGGAAAACGTCCTCACCCAGATGCACAACAACTGGGACCGCCAGCTCGCCATGCAGACCATGGAGGCGCTTCTGGTGCAGCATCCCGACCTGAAGGCCGTCTTTTGCAACAACGACACCATGGCCCACGGCTGCTACAAGGCCGCCCAGGACGTGGGCCGCGAGAACGACATCTACTTCTTCGGCGCCGACTGGGACCAGGACTCCGCCGAGCTCATCCTCTCCGGCGTGGAGAACTTCATGGTGGTCAACAAGGGCGCCATTGAGCAGGGCTATCTCACGCTGGACATGGCCGTCCAGATCTGCCGGGGCGAGGAAGTGGATTACGACGAGCTTCTGAAAACGGACGACGGCGAGGTCAAGCTGAAGTATTCCCCCATGGTCATGGTGACGGTGGAGAATATTCAGGAGCAGGTGGAGGCGAAATACCCCGAGCTCCTCAAGTAAGAGCTTCCCGGAAGGGGGAGAGGCTCCGACAGGGTTACGCTGGATGAAAAAGAGGCAGCCGGTCAGGCCCTTCCGCGCGCGAAGGGTCTGGCGGCTGCTCTTCTTGAAAGGAGAGACGAAGGATCATGGCATTCCTTGAAGTGAAGCATATCGGCATCGAGTTCCCCGGCGTCCGCGCGCTGGACGATGTCTCCATCCGCTTCCCGGACGGAAAGATGACCGCGCTTTGCGGAGAGAACGGCGCGGGCAAGTCCACTCTGGGCAAGATCATTGCCGGCGTGTACCCCAAGGGCCGCTTCTCCGGGCAGGTGTTTCTGGACGGCCGGGAGCTGGAATTCGGAAGCACCCTGGACGCGGAGCGGCAGGGCGTGGTCATCATCCACCAGGAGCTGAACCTGATTAACGACCTGTGTGTCGCGGAGAATGTGTTTTTAAGCCAGATGCCCAGCCGCCGGGGAATCGTGAACTGGAGGGAGATGCACCGGAAGGCCCGGGAGCTGCTGGACTCGCTGGAGCTTCAGGACATTGACACCGCGGCGCTCATCAAGGACCTTACCGTCAGCAAGCGCCAGATGGTGGAGATTGCCAAGGCCCTCTCGAAGGACCCCAAGGTCCTGATCTTCGACGAGGCGACGAGCTCCTTGTCCGAGGCGGAAATCCGGTTGCTGTTCGATGTGATCAACCGGCTCAAGCAGCGGAATGTCACCATGATCTTCGTGACACATAAGCTGGATGAGATTTTCCGCAGCTGCGAGCATGTGGCGGTTTTGAAGGACGGGCGCTTCGTCTGGGAGAAGCCGATTACAGAGGTCACCCAGCACGATATCGTCACGGGCATGGTGGGGCGGGAGCTCTCCGAGATGTTTCCGCCCAAGAGCAGCCGGCCCCGGGGGGAGGAGCTTCTGGCAGTGAGGAACTGGACGGTCTATGACCGGGCCGCTCCGGAGAAGAAGGTGGTGGAGGACGCGTCCTTCCAGCTGTACAGCGGCGAGATTCTGGGGGTCTACGGCATCGTAGGCGCGGGGCGGACGGAGCTGATGGCCTCGATCTTTGAGGGCAGGGCGGTGAAGAGCGCCGGGGAGCTTTCCATCCGCGGGCAGCGGAAAACGCTCCGGGACGCCTGCTCCGCAACGGCGGAAAAAATGGCCTTTGTGACGGAGGACCGGAAGAAGACCGGCCTGGTGCTGGAGCACAGCGTACAAAATAACATCGCCCTGGCCTCCCTGGGCAAGCGCTCCCGCTTTGGGAGGCTGGACCACAAGGCGGAGGCCGCCGCGGTGACGGAGACGGTGAAGAATTTCCGGATCAAGGTTCCGGACGCCAGCTATCTGGTCCGGCAGCTTTCCGGCGGCAACCAGCAGAAGGTGGTCCTGGGAAAGTGGATGCTGAACGACCCGGATATTTTGATTATGGACGAGCCCACCCGGGGCATCGACGTGGGCGCGAAGGCCGAGATTTACAAAATGCTCCGGGACTTTACGGAGGAGGGCAAGGGCGTGATTGTCATCTCCGGCGAGCTTCCGGAAATTCTGGGGCTCAGCGACCGCATTCTCGTGATGTGCGAGGGGCGCATCGTGGCCGAGCTCTCCGGCGAAGAGGCGGACGAGGTGATTCTGGCTCAGTACGCGCTGAGCGCAATGGATGACGCCTGACGGAATAAAATTTGGGAGGAACCGAACATGAGTAACGAAAAAACCCTCGCCAAACGGGCGAAGTTCAACTGGAAAAATTACACCGCCGCTTTCGGTTTGATCCTGATTGTGATCTTGTCGTCTATTCTGAGCGAGACATTCCTGGTGGCGAACAATCTGGTCAACATTCTGAAATCCAACGCCCCCAACGCCCTGCTGGCCTTGGGCATGACCTATGTGATTCTCACCGGCGGCATTGACCTGGCCGTTGCCAGCGTCCTGGCCCTCTCCGGCGTGATTGTGGCCATGACCATCGGCACGCTGGGGCTGGCGCCCTCCATACTGCTGGCCCTGGCCTTCGGCGTGCTGAACGGCGCGGCGGTGGGCCTCATGGTGACGAAGCTCCGGGTGCCGCCCTTCATCGCCACCCTGGGCGCCCAGAATGTCTGGCGGGGCGTGGCCTATGTCGTCACAAAGGCCGCCGCGCAGCCCATCAGCAGCAGGGCCTTCAATTCCATCGGCACGGGGAAGCTCCCCTCGGCGGTGGTGTTTGTCCTTCTGCTGGCCTGTCTGGCGCTGGTGGCGGCGGACATTGTCCGGGAAAAGCAGCATAAGGGCCGGAAGCTGGTTTCCGGCGCGGTCAAGGTCCTGATCCTGGCCTTCACAGCGTGGCTGACGGCCTCCGTGGGGGGCATGAATCTGCTGATTGTGGTCTTTGTGGTCATGTTTTTCATCTGCTGGTACATTCTGGAGCACACGGTGTTCGGCCGGCAGATCTACGCTCTGGGCGGAAACGCCGAGGCCGCCCGCCTCTCTGGCATTCGGGTGGACCGCAATATCATCCTGGTCTACGTCATCTCCAGCTTCCTGGCGGCTATGGGCGGTGTTCTGGCCGCAGCCCGCCTGGGCTCCGGCATTCCCCAGCTGAACATCGGCGGGGAGACGGACGCCATCGCCGCCGTCGTCCTGGGCGGCACCAGCATGTCCGGCGGCGCGGGAAAGATCACGGGGACGATTCTGGGCATCCTTCTAATCGGAGTGCTGAACAATCTTTTGACGCTGCTGGGCGTCTCCTCCGACATGCAGATGATCTTTAAGGGGGCCATCGTGCTGGTTGCCGTCATTCTGGACACCACGAACCACAAGTGACCGCAGGCGGGAGGCCCTGCGGCAGGGGAAACACCGCTTCAGCAGCCTGACGGCCGGCTTTGGAACCCAAAGCCGGCCGTTTTGCGGAGGTCCCGTCAGGCTGCCGGACGGGAATCCTCCGGAATGGGGTCGATGCACAGGGCGAAGCAGTCCTGCTTCACGCCGAACAGAAGACGGTATTGGGGCTCGCGCTCTTCGAATATCCGTCCGAATTCTCCCCGGTCCAGAAAGCGCTCTTCCTCCAGGTGATAGGCGTCCGACTCCTCTCCGAAGCAGGCGGCGGCCCGCTGGATCAGACTCTGGGCGATTTCCCGTATGGCAAAGAGGGCGGTTTCGTTCATGGAATAGAATTCGATTCCAAACATCAGCCCCGCCGCACGGAGCATCAGCTGCTCGCCGATGACCAGAATGAACCGGAGCCTGGGTCCCTGCCGGGCACGGTAGATCAGCTCGTAGTACTGCGCGTCCGGGATCGTGTCCCGGGTGGAAAAGGGGCCGATGAACCGGACGTGCAGGCCGAACATCTCCTGAAGGGGATGGACGATTACCGCGCGGGTCACCGACAGCTCGTCATCCGGCTGCGCCAGGGCGAATTCGCCGCCGGTCTTTCCGGTGATGGCCCGGTCCTCAATGATGATGTGCCCGGTCAGCCAGCCGGTGCAGACGCCGAGAAACCGCTGGACCGCCTGGGTGGAAAAGCCGGTGGCATAGAGTTCCCGCTCCAGGGAGGGAAGCGTTTCCCGCTTCATTTTGTCGTGAAGCCGCTTGTGGGCCAGATAGCCGGGATAGCCGGCCTCCCGCATATAGGCCTCCTCCTCCGCGAAATGCTGGAGGGCATACGCCTTGAAGTATTTGATTCCCTCCACGCAGGCAAACTTGTTCTCGTGCTTTTCCACATAGAGCTCCATAATTTTTTGGACAATGGAAAAGAGCTTGCGGTGCGCTTGATCCACAATCTCCACGCCGATGCTGAATGGTTCCTGCCATTGGATTTGCTGCATATGGTTTCCCTCTTTTCTGCCGCCCGCAGGATATGGGGCCCTGCCGGAAAGATGGGAAACGCCGTTTCAGAGCGCGGCTTCGCCGCCCGCGTTCGGTGAGCGCCGCAGGGGGCGGGGAAATGACCGCTCCCTGCCGGGCGGGGAACCCCGCCCCTATTCGGTATTCCGCCAAGTTTCAAACAAGGTCCAGGCGGAATGAGAATGGATTGCCAGATTGAGCGTTGCCGCTCAAAATGGCCGGCCGCTGTAAAGCGGGAGACAGGAAGCCCTGTCTTGTGCCGCCGGAAAACGGAGGCATGCGTTTTCTCGTGCGTTTGCCGGCTATGACAGTGTATGCGGCGAGGCGGAACCCTGTTCCCCCCGCCGCGTCCTGGCGGCTATTCTTCGCAGTAGTACTGCTTGACGGCCCCCAGCAGGGCCGTTACCCGCTGGTCCCGAATCCGGTAGATCACGTTCATCCCCTGTTTGTCGGATTCCAGAATCCCCGCCGTGCGCAGCTGGCCCAGGTGCTGGGACAGGGCCGAGGCGGTGATGTTGGGGGTGAAGCGGTGGAGCTCCCCGACGGACAGGGGGCCCCGCATCAGGGCGCACAGAATCAGCAGGCGGTGCTCATTGGAGAGAATTCTCAGAAGCTCCGCAATCTGTTTGGCCTTCTCCTCCACAGGTTTCCTCCTCCTTCTTTTGTTTCAGCATGCAGATGCCCTGGGTCATGGTGCCCATAGGGCAGTAAACGCACCAGGAGCGGGGCCGGAACAGCGCCATGGTCAGAAGCCCCAGCACCGTGGAGGTCATCATGACCCCGTAAAAGCCGAAGGCGAACTGGGCGATCCACGGCGCGACCATATCCACATTCGCCCACTGCCAGGGCAACTTGAACATCCACAGCAGCGTCACTGTCTGCCGCAGGGGCGCTCCGGTGAAAACCATGTAAGTCCCCCGGAGCATCAGGCCGAACATGACCATGAAAAAGGCCAGAAACCCATAGCGGAACCAGCGGCTTCGCAGAAATTTGGGGGGCGGGGCGTTGCGGGAGAGCTTCCGGCCCAGCAGCCCCAGCAGCTGGCCCCGTCCGCAGTAGCGGTTGCAGTAGACCTTGTTTCCGCCGATCAGCGCCGCCAGCAGGGGAATGGAGAAGAACAGGATTCCCAGCCAGGCAAAGAGAATGTTGCACAGCCCCAGAATCCAGTACAAAAGCTCGGCCGCCCAGAGATATTCATACCACCTTTTCCTCATCCTTCGGCCCCCCTCGGTACAATGGCGATGACGTCCGCCGGACAGACCCGGGCGCATTTTCCGCAGCCAACGCAGGCCGCGCCGTCCACTCGGGCCGCCACGCCGGACACGACGCGGATCGCCCCTCTGGGGCAGACCCCCATGCACGTCCCGCAGGCGACGCACTCCCGGCCCACCCGGGCCAGTTTTTTGGAAAGAATCATAATACCCTCCTCAATAAATAAGTAATTTAGATATGTCTAATATACTTTATGATAGAGAACTTGTCAAGATGCCTTTTGAAGGAAGGTCCTTTTTTCCGAAGGGCCTCGGGACTCAGGGCGGGGATTCCTCCGAAGCGGATTTTGCGCGGCAAAGCCGGGGAGAATCCTTCTTGTATTTTCTCACAAAGTGTCGTATGATAGAGACAGAACCTTGGAAAACCGGCGTCCGGCTTTCCAGACAGACAAGACCCGGCAGCCTGTTCCCCAGACGGGACGATCATATATAGAGGAGGTCATCCAAATGGAAGAGAAAAGAATGGTAAAAGTCATTGTGGACGGCGAGACGTACGCGTATCCCCATGGCACGCCCTACCGTGCCATTGCGGCGGACTTTCAGGACCGGGTTCCCTGGGATATTCTGCTGGTCAACCGGGATGGGAAGCTCTGCGAGCTCCACAAGCGCTTGGACCGGGACTGCTCGCTGAGGATGGTGACGGCCCAGGACAAGCCCGGCATCCAGACCTATGAGCGCAGCGCGGTTTTTCTGATGCTGAAGGCCTTCTACGACGTGGCGGGCCGGGAGAACGTGGAGCGCATCTCCGTGGAGTACTCCCTCAGCAGCGCGCTTTTTATCCTGGCCCAGGGCAATTTTACGCTGGACCAGTCTCTTCTGAAGCGGGTGGAGGAGCGAATGCGGGATCTGTCCGCCCTGGCGCTGCCCATTGAGAAGCAGACCATCAACACCGACGACGCCGTGGAGCTGTTCCGCCAGGCGCGCCTGATTCACAAGGCCCAGCTTCTGAGCTTTCGGATCAACTCCCATGTCAATGTCTATTCTCTGGACGGCTTTGTGGATTACTTCTACGGTTATATGGTGCCGGACACCGGCTATGTCCGGTGCTTCGGTCTGGAGCTGTTTGAAAACGGGTTTGTCCTCCGGATGCCCACCCAGAAGAACCCCGGCCAGCTGGGGGATTTCCGGCCCTCCCGAAAGGTCTTCCGGGAGCTTTACGAATCCACGCTGCGCTCCGTGGCGCTGAACGTCTCCAACGTGGCGGAGCTGAACACCACCATCTCCCAGGGCGGCGCGACGCCGCTGGTTCTGGCCCACGAGGCTATGATGGAGAAGAAGATCGGCGACATCGCCGCGGAGATTGCCGCCCGGAAGGAAGTCCGGTTCGTCATGATCGCGGGCCCCTCCTCCTCCGGCAAGACCACCTTCTCCCACCGGCTCTCCACGCAGCTGCGGGCCTGCGGCCTGCGGCCCTACGCCATCGCCACGGACAACTATTTCAAAAACCGGGAGGATACGCCCCGGGACGAAAACGGCCAGTACGACTTCGAGGGCCTGGGGGCGATGGACGTGGAGCAGTTCAATCAGGACTGCGTGCGCCTGCTGAAAGGCGAGACCGTGGAACTTCCCACCTATAATTTCAAAAAGGGCGCCCGGGAGTACAACGGCAACTTCCTTACGCTGGGGGAGGGGGATGTGCTGGTCATTGAGGGCATCCACTGCCTCAACGATCAGTTTACCCACTCTCTGCCCAAGGAGAGCAAGTACAAAATCTATATCAGCTGCCTCACCACGCTGAATATCGACGACCACAACCGCATTCCCACCACCGACGCCCGCCTCCTGCGGCGGATCGAACGGGACGCCCGGACCCGGGGCTACAGCGCCCAGGCCACCATCAAGATGTGGCCCTCCGTCCGGCGGGGAGAGGAGAACAACATCTTCCCCTTCCAGGACAGCGCGGATATGGTCTTCAACTCCGCTTTGATCTATGAGACGGCTTTGCTGAAGCCCTATGTGCAGCCGCTCCTCTTCGGTGTTCCCCGGGACAGCGAGGAGTATATCGAGGCGAAGCGGCTTTTGAAGTTCTTGAATTACTTCCTGCCCATTCCGGCGGACAACATCCCCAAGACCTCTCTTATGCGGGAGTTCATCGGCGGGGGCTGCTACCACGCCTGAGCGGGAGGAGGGCCGCATAACCGCCTGAGACAGGCGGGCCCTGAAAGAAGCGCTTTCCCTGGCGCCGCGGGAGAGAATTTTCCGGCGGATGGCAGACGGAAGAACCGCCCCCTGAGGCCGCAAAGGCTTCCGGGGGCGGTTTGCGCTGTGTCTATTCGTCCAGGTCGATGGAGATATGCTCCGTGCCGTGCTCGTCAAATTCGTCCAGATAGGTGTCGATCCGCTCCATCAGGGCCCCGTAGTTCTCCCTCGTCAGGGGTTCGCCGTCCATGTCCCGCAGGGCCAGTTCCTCCGCCAGGATTTCGTAGAAAACTACATCCTCGTAGGTTTCAATCGCCTCGTGGATGCCGCCGTTGGCGAAGGCTCTGGAGGGAATCAGGTCTCCCTGATACAGCTCCACCAGTTTTCCCATGCCGTGCCGGAGGCAGTGGGAGAAAATCAGGCTCTCCACCTGATCGTACTCCCGGATGCGGTCGTCCTCCCGGGTGGAATTGAGGACCCAGTTGCCTATGTAGACCAAATCCAGCAGATAGCGGTACTGTTGTTCCGTCAACTCAATTTTCATGGACAGCCCCTCCTGACAGCACAATTTCAATAGATAGCACGATTATAGCAGAGCCGCCGGAAAAATTCCACTCAAAAAAGAGGGCAAAAAGACTAAAATCTGTCTTGCGGCCAAAGGGCTCTCATAGTATAATACATAACTCAGAGCAATTTGTGACAGGGGGCCGGCCCGGCCCCTTCGACGAGAGGAGTGACGGCCATGGATTTGCGTCCCATCGGCGTGTTTGACTCGGGCCTTGGCGGGCTGACGGCGGTGCGGGTTCTGCGGCGGATTCTGCCGGAGGAAAATCTGATCTATTTTGGCGACACCGCCCGGGTTCCCTACGGCGGCCGGTCCAGAGAGACGCTGATGAAATACGCCCGGCAGGACCTGCGCTTTCTCCGCTCCTTCGACCTGAAGGCTGTCCTGATCGCCTGCGGAACCGTGTCCACCACATCCCTGGATATGCTCCAGAGGGAAAACGACCTGCCCATTGTCGGCGTGGTGGAACCCACCTGCCGCCGGGCCCTGGCGGTGACGAAGAGCCGCCGGGTGGGGATGATCGCCACCCTGGCCTCCGTGCGCTCCGGGGCCTATGAGGCGGCGCTGCGGCGGCTGGATTCGGGGGTGGAGGTTTTCTGCCAGCCCTGCCCGCTGTTTGTCCCGCTGGTGGAAAACGGCCGGTTTCAGGCGGGGGACGTGGTGATCGAGACGGTGGCCAGGGAGTATCTGACCCCGCTGCTGGAGTGGGGGGCGGACACCCTGATTCTGGGCTGCACCCATTACCCGCTGCTGGAGGAGGTCATCGCCGGCGTCTGCGGTCCCGGCGTCACTCTGGTTTCCGCCGGGGAGGAGTCCGCCTTTGAGCTCAAGCGCCTGCTCACCGCCGGGAATCTCCGGGCCCCGGAGGGGCGGCGGGGAGAGGCGGAGTTTTATGTCAGCGACCGGGCGGAGGATTTCGAGAACGTCGCCTCTTTGTTCCTGCGGGAGGACATTCATCACATGGCACGGAGGATTGACATTGACCAGTATTGAAGTGGATAAGCTGCCTGTCCTGCTGACCATCCGGTCAGAGCAGCGTTTCGAGGACATGGAGCCCGACAGCATCGAGCTGATGACGGAGGGAACCCTGGAGCTTACGGGGGAGGGGATGATTCTCTCCTATCAGGAGAGCGAGCTCACCGGCCTGAACGGCACCACCACCGCCTTCGAGGTCCGGGGCCCCCGGGTGATTCTGACCCGGACGGGCAGCGTGAACTCCCAGATGGTTTTCGAGGAGGGGAAGCAGCACACCTCCCTTTACGAGACGCCTTTTGGCGAGCTGGCCATCGACATTCAGACCAGCCGCCTCCGACACAGCCTGACGGAGCGGGGAGGATTGATGGACTTGCAGTATTCCATCTCGGTGGACCACTCCGTCACCGGGCGGAACGCCTTTAAAATCCGGGTCCGGCGGAAGCATGAGCTCCGGGCAAACGGGTAAGGTTGAACATACGAACGATATGGAAATGAGGTTTTTTTGATGACGAACATGATCCAAAGCGCGAAGGACCAGGCCGCCGCCCTGGCCATGGCGGCCTACCGGGCCGCCGCGGAGGACGGGACCCTGTCCCAGGCGGAGGTTCCCGCCGCCCCGGTGGAGATTCCCAGAGACGCGGCCAACGGCGACTTTACCACCACCTTCGCCCTGGCCGCCTCCAAGGCCCTGCGGCAGCCTCCCCGGGTCATCGCCCAGGCCCTGCTGGACCATATGAGCCTGGAGGGCAGCTATTTCGCCTCCGCCGAGATTGCCGGCCCCGGCTTTTTGAATTTCCGCCTGGGGCAGCGCTGGTATGAGGAGGTCTGCGCCGCCGTGGAGCGGGAGGGGGCGGACTATGGCCGCTCTGACAGCCTGAGGGGGCAGAAGATCATGGTGGAGTTCGTCTCCGCCAACCCCACCGGCCCCATGCATATGGGCAACGCCCGGGGCGGCGTGCTGGGGGATACCCTGGCGGCGGTGCTCTCCGCCTGCGGAGCGGAGATCAGCCGGGAGTTTTATGTCAACGACGCCGGACACCAGATCGACAAGTTTGCCCACTCCATTGAGGCCCGGTATCTCCAGCTCATCCAGGGAGAGGAGAACGTCCCCTTCCCGGAGGACGGCTATCAGGGCGAGGATATCCGGGACCTGGCCCAGAGCTATTACCGTCAGAACGGGGACAAGCTGCTGCATGTTCCGGCGGAGGAGCGGCAGGCGGTCCTGGCCCAGTTCGGCCTGTCGGTGAATCTGCCCAAGATGAAGACGGATCTCCAGCGCTACAAGATCGAGTACGACACCTGGTTTTATGAGTCCACGCTTCACGAGAGCGGCGCGGTGGCGGAGACGGTCCGGCTGCTGTCGGACAAGGGCTTCACCTATGAGAAGGAGGGGGCTCTGTGGCTGAAAACCGCGGAGATCATGCGGGCGAACCTGCTGAAGGCGGGGAAGAAGGAGAAGGAGATCGAGAAGCTGGACCTGAAGGACGACGTGCTCCGCCGGGCCAACGGCTTTTACACCTATTTCGCCGCCGACATCGCCTATCACCGCAACAAGTTTGAAACCAGAGGGTTCGACCGGGTCATCAACATCTGGGGCGCGGATCACCACGGCCACGTGGCCCGGCTGAAGGGCGCCTTGGACGCCCTGGGGCTCAACGGGTCGGAACGGCTGGACATTGTGCTGATGCAGCTGGTGAAGCTGCTGCGGGACGGGGAGCTGGTCCGGATGAGCAAGCGCACCGGCAAGGCCATCAGCCTCAGCGACCTGCTGGACGAGGTGCCGGTGGACGCCGCCCGGTGGTTCTTCAACGCCAAGCCGGACACCCAGATGGATTTTGACCTGGGGCTTGCCGTCCGGGAGGACAGTGAGAATCCCATCTACTATGTGGAGTACGCCCACGCCCGCATCTGCTCTCTGGTGGAAAAGCTGGCCCAGGAGGGGCTGGAGGTTCCCGCGCCCGGCGGGGCGGACCGGAGCCTTCTGACGGCGGAGGCGGAGCGGACGCTGATCAAGCAGCTGGCGTCCTGGCCGGACACCATCCGCATGGCGGCGAAGAGCTACGATCCTTCCCACGTGAACCGTTACCTTCTGGAGCTGGCGGGCTGCTTCCACCGGTTCTACACCGCCTGCCACATCCGGGAAGAGGCGAGGGACCTGGCCGCCGCCCGGCTGGCCCTGGCGAACGACGCCCGGACCGTGCTGAAAAACGGATTGGCCCTTATCGGCGTGGACGCGCCGGAGCACATGTAACCCGCTTTTCCCGGGAGAAAAGCGGACCGCCGGAGCGTCTGACTGACCGAAGCGGAAGGGCTGGGGACGCATATTTTTTCCAGCCTCCGCACAGAATGGAGAGGCGGTGTGTCCGCGACTTCTTCTGTGGGAGGCTGGCTTTATGCGCCGGAAGCTGTTTTTTTGGGAGCTGGGAGGATTTTTGTTTGTGGGAGCGCTGGGGACGCTGCTCCACTTCGTCTATGAGTGGAGCGGCGGCAGTATCCCGGCGGCCTGCGTCTCCGCCGTCAACGAGTCCGCCTGGGAACACATGAAGCTGCTCTTTGTGCCCCTGTTTCTGTTCTCCGTGGTTCAGGTCTGCCTGCTGGGGCGGAACTACCCGAATCTTTTGGCGGTCCGGGCCCTGGGAGCCCTGACGGGGATTGCCCTGATTCCCGTGTTGTTCTATACCTACACCGGGGTCCTGGGCCGCAGTGTCGACTGGGTGAACATTACCATCTTCTTCCTGGCGGACCTGGGGGCCTTTCTGGTGGACTTTGCCCTGCTCCGCCGGGGAAAGCTCTCCGCCGGATGGCAGCAGATTCTGGGACTGGCGGTCCTGTGGGGACTGGCCTTCTGCTTCGTGTGGTGTACCTTCCGCCCGGTTCATCTGCCCTTGTGGCGGGACCCGGTGACGGGAATGTATGGCATGCCTTGAAAACGCCCTTAGGGGCGTTTTCTGCCCTTTTTGGAATTTACTGTGAATTTGTGCTCCTCTGGCTTGACCAACTGCCGGGCGGGGGAGTATAATATACAAACTTACGGTATGCGCGCGGAACGGAGATGCTTCTATGACGAACGGCAAACGAAAACCTGTCGCCCCCTTTTACGCCGTGGGGCTGCTGTGGCTGCTGGGCGGGCTGTTCCTGCCTTTGTACACTGCCCCGGCCTATGCGCTGCTGGCGGCGGTGTCGGCGGCGGTGTTCCTTTTGGTGAATGGAATCTGTCAGGGCGGGGGAACCCTGGCCGGGTCCGCCGGGACGGGGAAGGCGGAGAAAAAAGAGGAGGCGAAAGCGCCCTCCAAGCCGGAAACCTCCACCGGAAACCCGGAGCTGGACAAGGTGATCAAGGACGGGAAGCTTGCCCTTGGCGAGATGAAGCGGCTGGACGACAACATCGCCGACCCCGGCGTTTCCGCCGACATCGTGCGGCTGAGCCAGGTGTCCGAGAAGATCTTCCAGGCCGTGAAGGACAGCCCGGACAAGCTCCCTCAGATTCGGAAATTTATGGACTACTACCTGCCCACCACCTTGAAGCTCCTCAACGCCTATGACCGCATGAGCGGCGCGGGAATCTCCGGGGAGAACATCGACGGAACGAAAACCAAGGTGGAGGACATGCTGAAAACCATTGTCAAAGCCTTTGAAAAGCAGCTGGACGCCCTCTATGGCTCCGACGCCCTGGATATCTCCTCGGACATCAAGGTCATGGAGACGCTGCTGGCCCGGGAGGGCCTGACGGAGCCGGAGATGAAGGCGGACGTCGTCCAGGCCGACGGGACGGACATCAAGCTGGAGCTTTGAGGGAGGGGAGGGCCCCATGAAAAACCTGACGGTGAAGGCGGTGGATACGGTCCTGTACGCGGCGTGCGGCGCGTTGCTTCTGTGGGCGGCGCGGGACCAGAAGAGCGGCTTCTACATTCTCGTCGGCGCGTGCCTGCTGGCCCTGGCGGCCTGGGAGGGCTGGACCTGGGTCCGGGACTTCCGGGCGGGCCGGAACGAGAAGTGTGCGTGGATCCCTTCCATGACCGTGGCTTTTATCCTGGTGGCCGTGCTTCAGGCGCGTAAGGCCGTCGTTGAGCCGGACGGCTTTCACGCGTTTCTGGCAATCAGCTGAGTATTCATCAGCGTGATTTACACTGTGAGGACCGTCCGGGGACTCCGGGCGGAGAGACAAACAAAGGAGGAAGCGCCATGAAAAACCGAAATCCCGTTTACCTGTTCCTCTCCATTCTGGAGGGGATGCTGTCCGGCGGATACTTTTATTTGGCGAAGAAGGAGCGGGCCCCCCTGCACCTTGTGACCGGGTGCGTGTGGCTGGCGGTCTCCGTCCTCCACGGGCTCATCGGCGTCCGGGAGGAAAGACACGTTTTAGTGGTTGAGGAGGAAGATTATGAGTGACAACACGATTCCCGAGCTGACCCTGGACCCTGCCGCGGCGGCGGCCCAGGAGGTTCCTTCGCTGACCCTGGACCCGGCTGCCACTCCCGCTGCTCCCGCGCCGGAAAAGCCGGAGGTCAAGCCGGTGGAGCTGGACGACTCCATGCTCTCCGAGGCGGAGAAAAAGGCAGTGGAGGAGTTTTCCAAGAAGATCGACGTGATGGACTCCAACCTCATCCTCCAATACGGCGCGGCGGCCCAGAAGAATGTGGCGGGCTTCTCTGAAAGCGCCCTGGCCTCCGTCCGCACCAAGGATTTGGGGGAGGTGGGCAAGTCCCTCTCCGAGCTGGTGGTGGAGCTGAAGGGTTTCGGCGAGGAGGAGGAGAAAAAGGGCCTCTTCGGCAAGTTCAAAAAGGCCGGAAACAAGCTGGAGATCATGAAGGCCCAGTACTCCAAGGTGGAGAGCAACGTGGACAAGATCGTCCGGGAGCTGGAGCAGCATCAGGTGACGCTGCTGAAGGACGTGGCCATGTTCGACCAGATGTATGAGCTGAACCTGAAGTACTATAAAGAGCTGACCATGTATATCCTGGCAGGGAAGAAGAAGCTGGCGGAGGTGCAGGCGAACGAGCTCCCCGCCCTTCGGGCCAAGGCCGAGCAGACCGGGGCCCAGGAGGATGCCCAGCGCTACAACGACCTGGTGCAGATGTGCGAGCGGTTTGAAAAGAAGCTCCACGACCTGGAGCTCACCCGGATGATCTCCATCCAGATGGGCCCCCAGACCCGGCTTCTCCAGAACAACGACACGCTGATGGTGGAGAAAATCCAGTCCTCCCTGGTGAACACCATTCCCCTGTGGAAGAGCCAGATGGTCCTGGCTCTGGGGATGGAGCACGGCCGTCAGGCCACCGCCGCCCAGAGCGCGGTGACGGAGATGACCAACGAGCTTTTGAAAAAGAACGCCGACATGCTGAAAATGGGCACCATCCAGACCGCCAAGGAGGCGGAGCGCAGCGTGGTGGACATCGAGACCCTCCAGCACACGAACCAGCAGCTGATCTCCACCCTGGACGAGGTGCTGAACATCCAGCGGGAGGGCGCGCAGAAGCGCAAGGCCGCCGAGGCGGAGCTGGGCCGCATCGAGGGCGAGCTCCGGGCGAAGCTGCTGGAGCTGCGACGGTAAGGTCCGTCTTCCGCGCCCTCCGGCGGACCCTTCAAACCCGGAGTTCCCGGGCGAGGGAAAACGCCGCCAGGAACATGGCCTCCAGCTCCAGGGAGCGGCTGTCCTCCCAGGCCTGCTGATACCGCTCCAGAGACGCCGCGCGCTCTCCGGAGAGACCGTCCTTCAAGGCGGCCAGATGCTTGGCCTCCAAGGATTTCGAGACGTCGTAGGCGCTTTGGTCCAGATAGCGGGGCAGGCGTTCTGTGCAGGTGAAATCCATCAACAGCTGCATCAAGTTGGTCATAGGAGATTCCTCCTTGCTTTTTATTTTTTGTTCATTATAATACTAACTATAGTTAATGTCAAGGGAGAAATTATGCCCACATATTCAGAACGGCTAAAAGAGCTTCGAAAGGAGCGGCGGCTATATCAAAGAGAACTTGCGGAGCTTTTGGGTATTTCTGTCCGGGGGTATCAATGCTATGAAACCGGGGAGCATGAACCGGGTGTGAAAAAGCTGATTGCTTTAGCCGACTACTATCAAGTATCCATCGACTATCTGGTAGGCCGGACGGACGTGCCGGACTTCCATACAAGCGGGGCAGAGGATTGAGCCTATGAAATTCTTGCAGAAACGTTCCGCGGCGGCGGTCATCATGGTCCTGGCCATCCTGGCGGGCATTGCCCTGGGACAGGCGAAGAGGCCGGAGGTGGAGGCCGCCATCACCGGGGATTTCCTGTATCTCGTCCACAACGAGGGCGGCGTGATCTCCCAGGACACCGCCGAATACATTGAGGCGATGAATACCTCCCTCTTCGCGCAGACGGGGGCCCAGATCGCCGTGGACGTGGTGGAGACCACCGGAAGCGCGGCCATCGCGGATTACGCCGGGGAGACCTTTGAGCGCCTGGGCGTGGGGTCCCGGGAGCGGGACAACGGCCTGCTGCTGGTGCTGGCCCTGAAGAACGAGTACAACGGCGCGCCGAACGGGGATTATTACCTCGCCTGGGGCAGCGGGTTTACGTCCGGCCAGCAGTCCCGGCTGGAGGATATCCTGTACGGCGTCCTGGAGGACGACTTCGCCGCGAAGCGCTATGACCAGGGCGTCCGGCATACCTTCGACACGTTGGTGGACTATCTGGAAACCGTCTACCACGTCAGCGTTGCCACAACCCTGCCGGCCCCTGCCGCCATGGGGAACTATCAGACAATTTCCGGCAGCTGCCGGTCCACGGGAACCGCCGTGGCGATAGGCGGCGTCTTTGCGGGGCTGATCTTGCTGCTGCTCTTCCTGTTCGTCCTCTGGGTGCTGCTGGACGGCATGCGCTACCGGAGCTACCGGCGGCGGTACTACGGTCCCACGGTGGTGGGCATTCCAAGGCCGGTGTACTACCCCGTCTTCTGGGGCCGCCCGAGAAGGCCCCGGCGGCCCCCGCCGCCTCCCCCGCCCAAGAGGCCCGGCGGGCCCGGTAATTTTGGCGGCGGTTTTGGCGGCGGTGCGGGCCGGGGTTCCCGTCCCGGCGGACCGGGCGGCTTCGGCAGCTTCGGGGGCAGCTCCTTCGGCGGCGGTTCCTTCGGAGGAGGCGCGGGCCGGGGCGGGCGTCCCGGCGGCTTTGGCGGCGGTTCTTTCGGCGGCGGTTCCTTCGGCGGAGGCGCCGGAAGGGGCGGCTTCGGCGGCGGACGGTCCGGCGGTTTCGGCGGCGGCTCCTTCGGGGGCGGCGCGGGCCGGGGCGGCGGCATGCGCGGCGGCGGAGGAAGAAGATAAAACGAGGCCCCCGGCGTGAAGCCGGGGGCCTTCCGCACCCTTATAGACTTATAGAATAGTATGGGAGAGGACCGCGGCGGGCGGCGGAGCGCGGAGGCTCCTCCCCTGGCGTTTCTTTTGGGAAACGTCAGTCCAGCACCTGTACGGCCGCGCCCAGAACGCCGTCGCCGATGTAAACGCTGAGCGTCCCGTCGATCTCGCCGTCCCAGATGTGGCTGTAATCCGGCAGGGCGGCGGTGAGCTTCTGCCGGACGGTATCCATCTCGGCGGGGGCGCCGCCGTTGGCGACGGCCAGATTGTACTTCTTATGACTGCCGCAGCGGTCCACGGTCATGGACACCAGCTTGTCAATCACCTGATTGCGTCCCCGGACCTTGGCGATGGACTGGAGCTGGCCGTCGGAGGCGAAGGTGATGATGGGCTTGATTTGCAGCAGCGTTCCCGCAGTGGCGGTGACCTTGCCGATGCGCCCGCCCTTCATGAGATATTCCAGGGTGTCCACGGAGAAGAAGGGGAAGGTGTTCGCGATGAGCCGGGGAGCCCGGCGCTCCACCAGAGTGTCCCAGTCCATGCCGCCGCGGATGTCCTCCGCCAGCTGGAGCACCGTCAGCCCCTGCCCCAGGGAGCCGCTGATGGAGTCGAAGACCCGGATGGGGAAGTCCTCGCCGCTCTCTTCCGCCACGAGGCGGACCAGGTTGTATGTGCCGGAGAGGCCGCTGGAGAGCATGACCGCGATCACGCCGTCATAGCCCTCCTCCCGGATTTGCTGGAGCACCGCAGCCACGCTCTCCACAGAGGGGAGAGAGGTCTGGGGCAGCTCTCCCGCCTTCAGGCGGCGGTAGATGTCGGTATTCTGGATGTTCACGCCGTCGGCGTATTCCCCGTCGGCGCAGAGGATGCGCAGAGGGACAATGTGAATGTGATGTTCCTTCGCCAGCCGGGGGGACAGGTCCGCGCAGGAATCCGTCAACAGCGCAATTTTTTGAGGGGTCACGTATTCCCAACTCCTTTTTTCAGGGCCTGCCCCCTGCTGTGGGCGCGGGCAGGCGTCAAAGCGTATTGCTGTCATTATCCCACAAACCGGACAAAACTGCAAGTCCCAATCTGGGGGAGTTTTCCGGGGAAATGGCTGGGCGCAAAAAAATGGGGAAATCCAGAGAATTTCCCTTTACCTGCCGGATTTATTCTGTTATAATATATAAGTTACATTCTGCCTGCGGCTCTGCCGGGAAGGAGGGCGCGTTCGTGAAGTATAAAAAATGGAACATCGGCGCCCCCGGAGAGGAGGACGTGGCCCTCCTGCGGGAGGCGGGGTATCCCGGCCTGATGGCCCTGGTGCTGGCCGCCAGAGGCGTGACGTCCCCGGAGAAGGCGGCGGAATTTCTGGACCGGGACCGGAAGCTGACCCTCTCGCCCATGCTGATGCGGGATATGGACAAGGCCGTGGCCCGGATTCAGCGGGCCATCAGCCAGGGGGAGACCATCGCCGTCTTCGGGGACTACGACGTGGACGGCATCACCTCCACCGTGCTGCTGATGGATTATTTAAAGAGCTGCGGCGCAAAGTGCCTGCGCTATATTCCCCGGCGGATTGAGGACGGGTACGGCCTGTCCAAGCCCGCCATTCAGAGCCTTTGGGACCGGGGCGCCACGCTGATGATCACCGTGGACTGCGGCATCACCGGAAACGAGGAGGTGGCCTTCGCCGCCTCTCTGGGGATGGACGTAGTGGTGACGGACCATCACGAGTGCAAGGAGGCTCTGCCGGAGGCGGCGGCGGTGGTGGACCCGCACCGGCCCGACTGTCCCTATCCGTTCAAATTCCTGGCGGGCTGCGGCGTGGCGCTGAAACTGGTGCTGGCTCTGGGAGGGGAGAGCCGGGAGGACGCCCTGTTCGCCCGCTACTGCACCCTGGCCGCCATCGGCACCGTGGCCGACGTCATGCGGATGGAGGGGGAGAACCGGGCCATCGTCTCCTGCGGGCTGGAGGCGCTGCCCCATACGGATTTTGTGGGCATCCACGCCCTTTTGCGGGAGGCGGGACTGGTAGACAAGCCCGTCACCTCCATTCAGATCGGTTTTGTGCTCTCGCCCCGGATCAACGCCGCCGGACGGATGGGGGCGGCGGACCTGGCGGCGGACCTTTTGGAGACCAACGATCCCGCCCGGGCCGAGGAGCTGGCCAAGGAGCTGTGCGAGCAGAACCGGCGGCGGCAGGCCGTGGAACAGGCTATCTGCGCCGACGCGGTGGAGCAGATTCAAGCTCTGCGCCAGGAGGAGCGCAGCGCCCTGGTGCTCTCCAGCGAGGAGTGGCACCAGGGGGTGGTGGGGATTGTCGCCTCCCGCCTCAGCGAGAAATACTCCTGTCCCAGCTTCATGATCCACCTGAAAGACGGCACGGGCCGGGGGTCCTGCCGGTCTTACGGCGGGTTCAATCTCTTTGCCGCGCTGGAGTCCTGCGCAGACCTGCTGGACGGGTTCGGCGGGCACGAGCTGGCCGCCGGCTTTACCATTCCGGAGGAGAACATCGCCGCCTTCCGGACGCGGATGAACCGCTATGTGCGCTCCGCCACCGGGGGCGAGCCGCCGGTAAGCTCCCTGGAGGTGGACGCGGCGGTATCCTCGCCGGCGGAGATGACGCTGGAACAGGCGGAGCAGCTGGAACAGCTGGAGCCCTATGGCGCCGGGAATCCCCGGCCGGTTTTCGCGCTTCTGGGGGCCACGGCGGAGGCCGTGCAGCCCGTGGGGCAGGGAAAGCATCTGAAGCTTCGCCTGAGCAAGGGCGTCAGCCGCTTTGACGCGATTTTCTTTTCCGTGACGGCGGAGGAGTGCGGCATTGTCCCCGGCAGCCGGGTGGACGCCGCCTTTTATCTCCAGGCCAATACCTTCCGGGGTACCACGACGCTGCAATTGCAGCTGGTGGACATCCGGCCCTCCCTGCTGCCCAGCCGGAACGAGGCGGAGTCGCTGGAACTGGTCCGCCGCCTGTTGGCGGGGGAGACTCTTTCCGCCCAGGAGGCGGTGCGTCTCCGGGCCTCCCGGAACCAATACGCCGCCTGCTGGGTGGCGCTGGAGCGGCAGCTCCGCCAGGGAAAGGCGGAGGAGGACTGGCTGCCCTATCTGCGCACGCTGGCTGGCTGGACCGGCGGGAGCGAGAGCTTTTTGCGCACGGCGCTGGCGCTGGCGGTTTTCCAGGAGCGGGGATTGATTTTCATGACCCGGCAGGGGGACCGGATGACGCTGCGCCTGATTCCCGTGCAGGGGAAGGTGGATTTGAACGCCTGCCCCTATCTGGTCCGGCTGCAAAACAAGGAGGGGACCTGACATGACCATACAGGAGCAGTACGAGCTGCTGGAAAAGACCATCCGGGGGTACAATCCGGCCGCCGACTTTGATCATATCCGTTCCGCCTTTGAATACGCGGACCGCTGCCACGAGGGGCAAAAGCGCAAGAGCGGCGAACCCTATATCATCCACCCTCTGGCGGTGGCCCAGATTGTGGCGGAGGAGCTGAAGCTGGACTCGGAGTCCATCGAGGCGGCGCTGCTGCACGACGTGATTGAGGATACGCCCGCCACCCATGAGGACGTGGCCCGTCTCTTTTCGCCCACCATCGCCGATTTGGTGGAGGGAGTCAGCAAGCTGACCCGCATCCAGTACGCCACCAAGGAAGACGAGCAGATGGAGAACCTCCGAAAGATGCTCATTGCCATGAGTAAGGACATCCGGGTGATTCTCATCAAGGTTTCCGACCGGTTGCACAACATGCGGACCATGGAGTACCAGTCCCCGGAGAAGCAGAAGCAAAAGTCGCTGGAGACCATGGAGATTTACGCCCCCATCTCCCACCGGCTGGGCATGCAGCGCATCAAGTGGGAGTTGGAGGACCTGTCTCTCAAGTATCTGGACCCGGTGGGATACCATGAGATCATCACCCGGCTGGACACCAAGAAACCGGAGTACGACGCCTTCCTGCTCCGCACCCAGACCCAGATGGACGACCGGCTGACGGAGCTGGACATCGGACACGTGGTCTATGGCCGCATTAAGCACCCCTACTCCATCTACCGCAAGATGTTCAACCAGAACAAGTCCCTGGACGAGATTTTCGACCTCTTCGCCTTCCGGGTCCTGGTGGACACGGTGGGGGACTGCTACAACGTCCTGGGCGTGATTCACGACATCTACAAGCCCATCCCGGGCCGGTTCAAGGACTATATCGGGACGGAAAAACCCAACGGCTACCAGTCTCTGCACACCACGGTGATGGGCCCGGACGGGCTGCCCTTTGAGGTTCAGATCCGCACCTGGAAAATGCACGAGATCGCCGAGTACGGCGTGGCGGCCCACTGGAAGTACAAACAGCACGGCCAGGGAGCGGGAACCGAGGGAAAATATGAGTGGGTCCGCCGCCTGCTGGAAAACCAGGAGGGGGCCGACGCGGAGGAGTATATTCACTCCTTGAAGGTCGACATGTTTGCCGACGAGGTCTTCGTCTTCACCCCCAACGGCGATGTGCAGAATCTCCCCGCCGGGGCCACGCCCATTGACTTTGCCTACGCCATCCATTCCGCCGTGGGCAACAGCATGGTGGGGGCCAAGGTGAACAACCGCATCGTCACCTTCGACCATATTTTGAAAAACGGCGACATTGTGGAGATCATGACCTCCAAGTCCGCCAAGGGCCCCAGCCGGGACTGGATGAAGATCGCCAAGAGCAGCGAGGCCCGGAGCAAAATCCGCCAGTGGTTCAAGAAGGAGAAGCGGGAGGAGAACATCGCGAACGGCCGGTCCTCCTTCGAGCAGGAATTGAAGCACGCGGGCCTTCTCATGAAGGACGTAACAGCCCCGGAGAACCTGCCGCTGCTGTTGAAAAAAGTCACCTACGGCACGCTGGAGGAGATGTACGCCGCCATCGGCTACGGCGGCTTCACCGCCCAGAAGGCCGTCAGCCGGATGAAGGGAGAGCTGCTGCGCATCTCCCGCCAGCACCAGGCGGAGGAGCTGACCCTCCGGTCCGAGGAAGCGCCCATACCCGTGCCCCCCAAGCCGGTGAGCAAGAGCGAGCAGGGCATCATCGTGGAGGGGCTGGACAACTGTCTGGTGAAGTTCTCCCGCTGCTGCACCCCCGTGCCGGGGGACGAGATTGTGGGCTTCATCACCCGGGGATACGGTGTGTCCGTCCACCGGGCGGACTGCCCCAATGCCGCGCCGGAGCGCCGGGCGGGCCAGGAGGGCCGCTGGCTGAAGGTCACCTGGGGCAGCGACACCAACGAGAGCTATCCCACCACCATCGACGTGATGTGCAAGGACCGGATGAACCTGATTCTGGACATTTCCACGGCCCTCTCCAGCACCAACACCTTTGTCTCCGGGCTGAACTCCCGGAGTACGGAGGACGGCTACGCCGTCATTCGCCTGGAGATCCGCGTCCGGGACGGGGCGCAGATGAAGGCCATCATGAACAAGCTGAATCAAATTTCCGGCGTCCTCCAGGTCACAAGACCGGCGGGCTGACCGGCGGAAAAGGAGAGACCTGCCATGCGCGCAGTTGTTACCCGGGTCAAGCACGCCTCGGTTGCCATTGAGGGGGAAATCCGCGGTAAAATCGGAGAGGGCTATCTGGTTCTCCTGGGCGTGGCCCCCGGAGACGGCGAGGAGACCGCCGTCAAGCTGGCGGACAAGATCTGCAACCTCCGCGTGTTTGAGGATGAGAACGACAAGATGAACCTCAATCTGGAGCAGGTGGGGGGGAGCCTGCTGGTCATTTCCCAGTTCACGCTCTTTGCCGATACCTCCTCCCGCCGTCCCGGCTTCTCCGGCGCGGCGAAGCCGGATTTGGCCATTCCCCTGTATGAGAAGTTCATGGCGCGCTGCCGGGAACGGGGCTTTGCCGTGGAGCACGGGGAGTTCGGCGCGAAGATGGAGGTGGATTCCCGGAACCACGGCCCGGTGACCATCCTGTTTGATACGGAGAAGCCCTGACGGCTTTTTAAGAAGGGCAAGAGGACGGAGGTGTTTCCAATGGGACTTTTTTCCAAACTTTTTCATCCGAAGAACGAGCCCGCCCCGGGCGTTCAGCCCCACAGGGACTGGAGCTGGACGCTGTCGCTGGGGGGCGTGCCCGCCTCGCGGTTTGGCTGGGAGGATATCGCCCAGGCGCTGGACCGCCTGGGCCCTCATGACGACAGCTTTGTGATTCTGGAGCAAAAGCAGGGGGACCGCTATTGGTTCATCCAGAGCGCCGTGGCGCTGATGGGGCCCCACACGGGGGAGTATATTGTGGGCGTGGGCTGGAACGGCCCGGAGGGCGGCCATCTCATGGAGCGCTGCGGCGGAGCCCGGGAGGCGGTGGAGCTGTTCCGGGCCGCCTGGCGGGGAGAGCATCTGGATTTTACCGGCTTTGAGGACCAATCCGATATGCTCCCCGGCAATTCCTGACGGACGGGAGAAGGGAGGAAAACCCGATGAAGGTCAAAATGCTGGAGGTGGGCTTTCTTGGCACCAACTGCTATATCCTGGAGGACGAGGAGACCCGCCGGGCGGCGGTGATCGACCCCGGCGGGGACGCGCCTGCGGTGTTGGAGGCGCTGGAGGGCCTGGAGGTTCCCTATATCCTCCTGACCCATGGCCACTATGACCACACCGGCGCCGTGGCGGAGCTGAAAAAGGCCCTGCCCCAGGCGGAGATTTATATCCATGAGCGGGATTTTCGGGACGTGGACCCGTCTCTGTTTCCCCTAAGCACCCAGGTGGACGGGGTGAATTTTTATGGCGAGGGGGACTGCCTGCCTCTGGGCGGGCAGACGATTCAGATCCTCCATACCCCCGGCCACTCCGAGGGGAGCGTGACCCTTCGCTGCGGGGAGCTTCTCTTCTGCGGGGACACGTTGTTTGCCGGGTCCTGCGGACGGACGGACTTTCCCGGCGGCAGTGTGCCGAAGATACTGGCCTCCCTCCGCCGCCTGGGAGAGCTGGAGGGAGACCTTCGGGTCTGCCCCGGCCACATGGAGACATCCACCCTGGAGGAGGAGCGGCGGCAGAATCCCTATCTCCGTCAGGCCCTGCGGGAGACGCCATGAAACTGGAATTTCACGGCCATGACGAGCGCTATACCGTGGAGCAGAGTCTGTTGAATCTGTTCCCCGGGGAGCTGCCGGTCTATGAGCCGGTTCGGCCCGGCGACGAGACCTGGGCCGTCGTTTCCTGCCGGGAGGAGGCGGAGCGGCTGGAGGTTTCCGTCTCGCTCCGTTATCGCGGGGAGACGGTTTCCGCCGTTTGGCCGGTTCTCCTCTCCGGCACGGAGTATGACCGGGAGGGACAGCGGCGGCACGCGGTTGGAGCCTGTTTTTTCCTGGCCTACCGGAAGCGGACGGGGAACACGCCGCCCTGGGGGATGCTCACCGGCGTCCGGCCTGACAAGCTGGTGACGGAGGCGCTTGAGAAGGGGGGGGCGCCGGAGGAGGCCGGAGCCATGCTGGAGGGGGACTACTTTGTCACGCCCCGGAGGGCGGCCCTGGCGGCGGAGACGGGAACGGCGGCCTTCCAGGCGGCCAAGAGCCTGGGGCCCCGGGACATTGCCGTTTATATCGGCATTCCCTTCTGCCCCACCCGCTGCGCCTATTGCTCCTTTGTCAGCCAGTCGGTGGAGAAGAGTTTCGCGCTGGTTGAGCCCTATGTGGACGCCCTGGCGGCGGAGCTTGCGGCGGGGGGCCGCATGGCCCGGGAAAGGGGACTTCGCGTCCGGGCCATGTACATGGGCGGCGGTACGCCCACGACCCTGACCGCCGCCCAGCTGGACCGGGTGCTGACCGTGTTCGAGACGGCCTTCGGCTCCGCGCTGGACGGCTGCGGGGAGATCACCGTGGAGGCGGGGCGGCCCGATACCATCACGGCGGAGAAGCTGGCGGCGCTGAAGGCCCATGGGGTGCACCGCATCTCGGTCAATCCCCAGACCATGGAGGAGAACGTCCTCCGGGCCATCGGCCGCCGCCACAGCTCCGGGGACATCGAGTCCGCCATGGAGCTGGCGGCGCGGCAGGGGTTTCCCCATATAAACATGGACCTCATCGCGGGACTGCCGGAGGACACGGCGGAGGGCTTCCGCCGTTCCCTGGCGCGCTGTCTCGCCTTCGGCACGGACAACGTCACCGTGCATACCCTAGCGCTGAAAAAAGGAAGCCGCATCCTGCTGGAGGGCCTGTCCATCCCCGGCCCCGAGACGGTGGGGGAGATGCTGGACCACGCGGAGCCCGCTCTGCGGCAGGCGGGATACGCTCCGTATTATCTCTACCGGCAGAAATACATGTCCGGCAGCTTTGAGAACATCGGCTGGACCCGCCCCGGCGGACAGTGCCTGTATAACATCTATATCATGTCGGAGCTGTGCTCCATTCTCTCCTTCGGCGCAGGAGGGTCGACCAAAATGGTGGACCCCTCCCGGCGTATCATCCAGCGGCGGTTCAACCCCAAGTACCCCAAGGAGTACACGGAGCGTCCCGAGAAAACGCGGTCCAACCAGGCGGATTTCGCCGCCTTTTATGAGCGATGAACGGAAAGGAGCCGAGATCATGTATTCCCTGAAGCGGATCAACGAGGCCATTCGCAGCGATCCGGCGGGCTTTGCCCAGGAGTGCGACGCGCTCTTTGCCCAAAAGGTGGAGACCGCCGCCGGGAAAATTGCGGAGCACCGGGAATTGTCTCACATCATCCTCCTCTCCGGCCCCTCCGGCTCCGGGAAGACCACCACCGCGCTGAAAATTGAGGAGAGACTGGTGGAGATGGGCATCGGGACCCACACCGTCTCCATGGACAACTATTTCAACACCTTTGACCCGGATACCGTCCCCCGGAACCGGGAGGGGGCCGTGGACTACGAGTCCCCCTTCTGCCTGGATATCGGCCTTTTGAACCGGCACTTCGCCATGCTGGACCGGGGAGAGATGATTTACATCCCCAAGTATGAGTTCGCCCGGCAGATGCGCTCCGACATCCTGGCCCAGCCCATGCGCCTGGGGGCGGACGAGATGGTCATTTTCGAGGGGATTCACGCCTTGAACGACATCATTGTGGGCAAGAATCCCAAGGCGTTCAAGCTCTATATCGCCGCCCGAAGCGATATCCGGGACGAGGACGGGACTCTCGTTTTCGATAAATCCTGGATTCGTCTCTGCCGCCGGATTGTCCGGGACTTCCAGTTCCGGGGCAGCGACGCGGCCTTCACCCTGAAGCTGTGGGAGAACGTCCGCCGGGGCGAGCGGCTGTATATCTCCCCCTACAAGGAGAATGCGGACATTATGTTCGACTCCTCTCTCGCCCTCAGCGCCAGCGTGTTGAAGCCCTTTGTGGTGCCCCTGCTGGAGGAGATTCCCCGAGGGAAATACGCGGTGGTGGAGGATATTTTGAGGGGCCTGGACCGAATTGAGGCGCTGGACGAGAAGTATATCCCCGCCAAGTCTCTCTCCCGGGAGTTCATCGGCGGCAGTCCCTACGACAACCATTGACATCAGGCGTTGGCCGAACAGAAAGGAGCGGTTATGAGCAATCAAAATCCATTCTACAGCCTGCTTGACACCCTCAGCGGCGCGGCGGTCCAGGCGGGAGAATTTGCCTTGAGCGTGGCGGTCCAGGCGGGAGAGTTGGCCCTGGGCGCGGCGGGGCTGGCCTTTGAACAGGCGGAGAAGCTGGCGGAAGCCGGGCGGCTCCGGTATCAGGCCGCCCGTGTGGAGGGCGAGCTGGACGAAAAGCTGATAGAGGTGGGGGAGATGGTCTACGGCACCCACACCGGGACCCCCTCAGAATCGGAAGCGCTGCTGGAAAAGCTCCGGGAGATTGACGCTTTGAAGGGGGAGCTGGACGGTCTCAACGAGACCCTGGGCCGGGCAGACCGGCGCCGGACCTGCCCCGCCTGCGGCGCTGCCGCCGGAGAGGAAGATCATTACTGCCGTGAGTGCGGCGAAAAATTTGAGGAAAAGAGTTGAGGAGGACGATCATGGAATTCTACAGCTACAAGCAGTATCAGGAAAGCGCCCAGGCCCTGCGGGAGAAGCTGAACGGCTTTCAGCCCAACGTGCTGCTGATTCTGGGCTCCGGTCTGGGGGCCCTGGCGGACGAGGTGGAAAATCCCATTGCCGTGCCCTACGCGGAAGTGCCCCATATGAAGCACTCCACCGCCCCTGGCCACAAGGGCCAGTTCCTCTTTGGCCGTCTGGCGGGTCAGGATGTGGCGGTGATGCAGGGCCGCCTTCACACGTACGAGGGCTGGTCCTTCGCCGACGCGGCGTATCCCGTCCGGGTGGCCCGTCTGCTGGGCATCGGGACCCTGGTGGTGACCAATGCCGCCGGCTCGGTGAACACCGGCTGGACCGCGGGGGACATCATGCTGATTACCGATCACATCAAGCTCTTTGGCGTCAGCCCTCTCTGCGGGCCCAACATTGAGGAGCTGGGGCCCCGCTTCCCGGATATGAGCCATGTGTACACCCCCAGCCTCCAGCAGAAGGCCCGGGATACTGCCGGGGCCCAGGGTCTGGACCTGAAGGAAGGCGTTTACATGTTTTTCCCCGGTCCCCAGTACGAGACTCCGGCGGAGGTCAGGGCCGCCCGCCTTTTGGGGGCGGACGCCGTGGGCATGTCCACGGTGCCGGAGGCCATCACCGCCGCCCACTGCGGCATGGAGGTCCTGGGCTTTACCCTGTGCACCAACATGGCGGCAGGCGTCCTGGAGCAGCCCCTTTCCGGCGACGAGGTCATTGAGGCGGGAGAGGCTGCGGGTCCCAAGTTCACGGCCCTGGTGAAGGGCTGCCTGGAGCGTATGTGAGCATCGAAAAAGCGGGTTGTGCCGCCGGAGGGAATTAGGTCTAAGGCGGGTCCCGGTCCCATAAAGTGGACAATGGGGCCCGCCTCTCACGGACAGAGGCTGTCCGCGCATTTTTTTAAGTATTCGAGGTATGCTTTTCATGTCGACTAAGAAAAAACAGTCCTTCCTGGGCGGCGCGGCCATTTTGGCGGCGGCGGTGGCCGTGGTCAAAGGCATTGGCTTCTTCTACAAGATTCCCCTGAACAACATCCTGGGCAGAGAGGGCAAGACTTATTTCGACTCTGCCTACCAGATTTACAACGTCCTGCTGTCCATCTCCACGGCGGGCCTGCCCCTGGCCCTATCCAAGCTGGTGTCGGAGGCCCAGGCCCAGGGCCGGGAGAATGAGAAGCGGAAGCTGTTCAGCACAGCCATCTGGATGTTCTTTGCCCTGGGGCTGGCGGGCTTTGCCATCATGTTCTTCGGCACCAGCTGGGTTGCCGCCCGGCTCCACAACGAGAGCGCCTACTGGGCCATTCGGGCCCTGTCTCCGGCGGTGTTCTGCGTGTGCCTTCTGGCCTGTATGCGGGGCTATACCCAGGGCCAGGGGAATATGACGCCCACAGCCGTTTCCCAGGTGCTGGAGGCGCTGAGCAAGCTGGGCATCGGCCTGGCGCTGGCTTGGTATATCTTCCGGCTGGGCATGGGCCGGGAGTTTGTGGCGGCGGGGGCCATCCTGGGCGTGACCATTGGAACCGTGCTGTCCATGCTGTTTTTGATTTTCTACCTGCTGACCCATCGCTCCACGGTGGAGACGCTGGACGTCCCCTCCGCCCGCGGGGCGCTGGCGGGGCGCATCCTGGCCATCGGCGTGCCGATCACGCTGAGCAATTCCGCCATGAGCATCATCACGCTGGTGGACACCTCCATCGTGCTGGGGCGGCTGCAAAACGGTCTGGGCATGACGGAGGAGGCCGCCTCGACCTTGAAAGGCGCGTACGGCTATGCCATGGACATGGTGAATCTGCCGCCCTCCTTTGTCTTCCCGGTGACCATGAGCCTGATCCCCGTGGCGGCGGCGGCCCTGGCCCGCAGGGACCGGGCGGAGGCGAACCGGATCATCTCCTCCGCTTTCCGGCTCATCGCCATTTTGGCGCTGCCCTGCGGCGTGGGGCTCAGCGTGCTGGCCACACCCATTATGCGCCTGGTGCTCCCGGCTCAGCCGGAGGCCGCCCTGGCGGCGGGCCCCCACCTCCGGGTCCTGGGCTTTGCCTGTATTTTCATTTGCGTGATGAACCTGACCAACGCCATTTTGCAGACCTACGGCAAGGTGCAGATTCCCATTTTTACCGTCATCACAGGCGGTCTTGTGAAGATCGTCATGAACTATATTCTGGTGGGAACCCCGGATATCAACATCCATGGCGCGCCCATCTCGACGCTGTGCTGCTATGCCGTCATCGCGGGCCTGAACTTGATCTTTGTCTGGAAGTATTCCCCGGGCAGGACGCGGTACCTCCAGCTCTTTGCCAAGCCCGCCGCCGCCTCCGCGCTGATGGGCGGCGCGGCCTGGGCGGCCCACGGCTTCGTGAGCCGGGCCCTGTCGGGACACTCGGCTTACGGCGCCAACGCCATCGCCACCCTCTGCGGCATCCTGGCGGGAGTAATCGTTTACGCCGTTTTGGTGGTGGTGCTGCGCATTTTGCGGGCGGAGGACCTGAAAACGATACCCCATGGGACAAAATTGGCAAAATTGTTGCATTTGCGTTAAAAAAGTGTTTAGAAAACAAGAACTTTAACATTTTTTCAACTTTTTTCTCGAATTTTCTTGCAAAGGCGGGCAATCTATGGTAGATTTTCAAAGGAAGAGCCGCTATGGCTGGGAGGATTTCCTGGAGATCATGCGTCTTCTCCGCGCTCCGGGGGGCTGCCCTTGGGACGCGGAGCAGACCCACGCCTCCATCCGCCGGAATTTTCTGGAGGAGACCTATGAGGCGCTGGACGCCCTGGACCGGGACAGTCCTGCGGATATGCAGGAGGAACTGGGGGACGTGCTGATGCAGGTGGCCTTCCACGCCCAGATCGAGGCGGAGCGGGGCCGTTTTACGATGGAGGATGTGGTGGACGGCGTGGCCCAAAAGCTGGTCTACCGGCACCCCCATGTGTTTGGAGACGCCCAGGTGAACGGCAGCGAGGAGGTCCTGGTGAACTGGGAGGCGCTGAAGCGGAAGGAAAAGTCCCAGTCCACTACGGCCGACGCCGTGGAGGCCGTGCCCCATACGCTGCCCGCTCTGTGGCGGGCAGAGAAGATCAGCGGGAAGACCGCCAAGGCCGGGTTTGACTGGTCCAGCGCCCTCAGCGCCCTGGGGAAGCTGGAGGAGGAGGTCCGGGAGCTTCGCGCCGCGCTGGAGGCCGGGGGCCCGCCCTCAGGGCCCCACGGCACGGAGGAGGAGCTGGGGGACCTGCTCTTCATCGCCGCCAAGGTGGCGCAGATGTCCGGCGTGGACCCGGAGGAGGCGCTCCACCGGGCCTGCGACAAGTTTGACGCCCGCTTCCGCCGGGTGGAGGACTTGGCGGACAAGCCGCTTGACCAGTACGCTGAGGCGGAGCTGGTGGAGCTTTGGAACCGCGCGAAGAAAGCAGCTTCTTACACGCAGCAGCGTTAAGAATACAGAACACAAATGATTTCAGGAGGATAGCATTCATGAACAAAGCAGAATTGATCAATGTGGTTTCCGCGGCTGCGGAGGTCTCCAAGAAAGATGCCGAGACCGTCATCACCGCGACCCTGGACGCCATTACCGATGCCTTGAAGGAGGGAGAGAAGGTCCAGCTGGTCGGCTTTGGCTCGTTTGAGGTGAAAAAGCGCGCCGCTCGGGTGGGCCGGAACCCCAAGACCAAGGAGCCCATTGAAATTCCTGCTTCCACCGTGCCTGTGTTCAAGGCAGGCAAGGTCCTGAAGGACATCGTGGGCGGTTGAGCCGGGGAGAAGGTCTCGCCGGAGGATATTCCGTCAAAGGGCTGCCGGCAGGATCTGCCGGCAGTTTTCATATAAAAAGCCCTCTTTCAGAGGGCTTGGGAGGTTGCTGAAATGCGTTTGGATAAATATCTCAAGGTCTCCCGGCTGATCAAGCGGAGGACCATGGCCAACGAGGCCTGTGACAACGGTCTGGTCTGCGTCAATGGCCGGGCGGCCCGGGCCTCTTACGAGGTGAAGGTGGGGGATCAGATTTCCCTCCGCCTGGGCGCGCGGGAGGTCACGGTGGAAGTGCTTTCCGTTCAGGAGACTGTCCGTCAGGCGGACGCTGCCGCGCTTTACAAACAACTGTCATAATCCCGTCCCTCCGGCCATATTCTTTGGACAGGGAGGGACGAACCATGAACGATTATACTGTGCCCCAAACCGCCCACCGGCTGGAGCTGGATGGCCGGGAGAGCCTGACCGTCTCCGGCGTGGAGGATGTGGAGCGTTTTGACGAGACCGGCATCGTCATGTCCACCGCTGTGGGGACCCTTGTGATTACGGGAGAGGACCTGCACATTGGCAAGCTGTCCCTGGATGGGGGAGAGCTCCATGTGGACGGGCGGATCGACTCGCTGACCTATGAGGACCAGGGACCTGGCCGGGGCGGTTTCCTGAGCCGGCTTTTCGGATAGGCATGGGAAGCCAGGCTGCCGGGCAGCTGCTGGTATTTGGGCAGTCCATTTTACTGGGGCTGTCCGCCGGACTGCTGTATGATCTGCTGCGTCCCTTTCGAATTCGGGCGCCCCGTTTTACCGCCGTGCTGGATTTGGGCTATTGCCTGGCGGTGGGCGGCGCGATGTTTCTCTTTCTTCTCCGCCGGGGATCGGGGCAGCTGCGGGGCTTTATGATTTTGGGAGCGGCAGGGGGCGCGGTGCTGTTTTTTTGCGCCTTTTCCGGACTTCTGCGCCCTGTGTGGGTCTTTTGGGCGGATACGCTGGCCTTTTTGGCGGAACTGGTGTGCCTGCCTCTGCGGTGGACCAAGAAATTTTGCAAAAAAATGCTCCGTCAGGTAAAAAACCTCTTTTATTTTTGGCGCAAATGCTTTACAATAAGAGGCAACGGGTACGGACCCGCGAAAGGGGGCGGCAGAGGTGGCAAAGCAAAAAAAGAGAGTAAGAAGGCAGCTCCGCATGGGTCTTTTGACAAAGCTGCTGGTGGTGCTTCTGCTGGCCGCGCTGGGCTGCCAGGTGTACGCCCTTCGGGAACAGGTGGCGGACGCGGAGGCGGAAAAGGCGCGCGTCGCCGCCCTGGTGGAAAGAAGGCGTCAGGAGAACGATGCGCTGACGGAGGACATCGCCGAGGGCTGCACTCCTGAAAAAATGCAGGAGATCGCCCGCCGGGAGCTGGGATGGGCGCTGCCCGGCGAGTATGTGTTTGACGTTGGGAGCTGACCGTTTACGGCGTTTGGGCCGTATTCCCCGCGCGAATCAAGGGAAGGAGAAACAAAAAACCGTATGGAGCCTCAGGTAGGGAGCATTTTGGAAGGCAAAGTTACCAGCATCATGAAATTTGGCGCTTTTGTGGCGCTGGAGGGAGGCGGCTCCGGGCTGGTACATATTTCGGAGATCGCCAACACCTTTGTGGAAGATGTGCATGATTTTCTTCAGACAGGGCAGGCGGTGAAGGTGCTGGTCCTGTCGGCGGAGAATGGGAGGGTGAACCTCTCCATTAAAAAGGCGCTGCCGCAGCAGGAGCGGCGGACACCCAGACCGCCCCGGCCGGTGTCCGCGCCAAGACCGCAGCCGGCTCCGGGCCGGGGAAGAGCCGCGCCGCTGCCTCCGTCGGGGGACCAGGCGTTCGAGGACAAGCTGAAGCAGTTCCTGTCTTCCTCCGAGGGAAAGATGGCGGACCTGAATCGCAGTATGGACGGCAAACGCGGCGGAAGGCGGAGAAAGTAAGACTGTGCCAGTGGCGCGGATTGCCGCGTAGTCCGGAAACGGAAATTTCAAAAGCCGCCGTCCAGGGCAATTCCATATTCGTTCATTCTATATCATGGAACAGGACGCCGCCTGCACATCCGCAGGCGGCGTCTCTATTCGGAATTTAAACCGTTCAATCTGCCTGGTTCCCTTTTGTTCCAAAGGCGTCAAACCATTGTGCCGCAGAAGTTCCAGACGCAAAAAGACCCTGCTCAATCCGCCAAGTCCCGCAGACTTGTTCAGATTGGCCAGGGCCGTTCAAACGCGGGGGCCAACGGGCCCCCGCGCAGAATTATTTAATCCTCTTCGTCGGTAACGATCAGACCATAGCCGCCGCTTTTCCGGCGGTAGACGATGCACAGGCTGTCGTCCTCGCTGCTGCGGAAAACGAAGAAGCTGTGATCCAGCAGATTCATCTGCAAAATGGCCTCCTCCGTGCTCATAGGCTTCACCGCGAAGCGCTTGGTGCGGACGACGGTGAACTCCTTCTCCTCCGCTATGTCAAAATCGCTGGCGGGGGTGGGAGGCGGGAACCCCTCACTCCGCAAGCGCTTGGAGAGCCGGGTCTTGTTTTTCAAAATCTGGCGTTCAATATAGCCCACAGCGGCGTCCACGGCGCCGCGCATATCGCCATCCGGCGCTTCCGTCTGCGCACGAAGCAGGGCGCTTCCGCTCCGGACCGTGATTTCCACGGCGCAGCGGTGATCCTTTTCCACCGAGAACGTCACAAACGCGGTGGTATCATCCCGAAAATACTTCTCCAGTTTGGAAATCTTCTTTTCCGTGTAAGCCTTGATGGAATCGTTAAGGGAGACCTTCTTGCAAGCGTACGTATACTTCATCGAGATCGCTCCTTTCGTGTGAAAGAGGAACCGGAAAACCCTCTTTTAGATAATATAACATATTTGTATTGAAATTGGAAGAGAAAAGAGAGCGCTTTTTCAAAATATTCACAAAAATTTTTGGTTCGGCGCGTCAATCCCACCGTTTCACAAAAAATTACAAAAATTGGCAAAACTTCCTATTTACAAAAAACTGGAAACATGGTACTTTGATATAGGAAGCTTTCCAATATCCCACCCGCTTGGGCCGCACGGTATTTTGCCGCGCGGCCCCTTTTTTGCGCCGCGCCAAAAGCTGAAATCCCCCCCCCGATAAGCTGGAAGGTATCAGTGTAGTTTTTCTTTTTGTAATTTAGTCTCGATATTTGACTATTGTTGTAGAAAAAATGCTGTGATAGCGTGTCGGCGGCCGGGTAGCCCGCCACGGCTGACAGTTGGGTGGTTATTTGGGCTTGGGTATAAGGCGGGATTAGAGGTTGGTTCCGCTCCTTCGCAATTCTCCGCTGATTGTCTCGGAGGTTGGAAAGCTGGTCCCCGTGAGAATTGCTGTCGCGTTGCTGTCTGCGGACATGGGAAATTTAGGCGGTCACTGTTGGACCGCTGGGGAACATGAAAAACAGGGGGTCAGGGCGGCCTCCTGGGACAGGCCCTTCCGCTTTCGGGCGCTGAACAGGTTGTTTCCCAAGCTCATGATGCGACCTCCTGTTTTGAATATGGCTCTATTATAGAGTGTTTTCCCGGGAAATGCCAGCGGCGCTCCCTTGCGGTTTCGCCCGGATTCCAGGCAGGCCGGGAGAGCGGCAAAATTCAGGCTTGCCCGCCGACGGGAGATGGAGTATACTTGGACGAAGAGCCGCCTACGATACAGACGCGGCAGGAGACGGGGCGGCAACGGCATCCAGCTTCCGTGAAGCGGAAATCCGAGGCCCCGGACGCCGTTCCCACCCAAGAAGAAAGAAGGTATCCCTCATGATCCGCCTCATCGCCAGCGACATTGACGGAACCCTGCTCCAGAACGGAGCCTCGGAGATTCCGCTGGAAATTTTTGACCACATCCACCGCCTGGAGAAAAAAGGAATCCTCTTCTGCCCCGCCAGCGGGCGGCAGTATACCAGCCTCCGGCAGCTCTTTGCCCCGGTGGCGGATAAAGTCCCCTTTCTCTGTGAGAACGGCGCGGTGGTCTACGGTCCCGGAAGTCCCGGACCCATCCTCAGCAAAACCGTCATGGACCGCCGCCTCTCCGAGGAGCTGTGCCGGGACATCCTGGCCCTGCCGGAGACGGAGGTGCTGATCTCCGGGGCCGACGTCAGCTATCTTTGCCCCAAAACTCCGGACCTGGAGGACCAGATTCGCTGGTTCCTGGGCAACCGCACCGCGGTCCTTCCCGCTCCGGAGGACACGCCGGAGGACATTGTCAAGGTATCCGCCTACTGCCCCCAGGGCGTGGAAGCCGCAAAGAAAGCCCTTTTTCCCAAATGGAACGCACATTTCCGCTGCGCCGTGGCCGGAGCGGTCTGGCTGGATTTCACTCTGGCAGACAAGGGCCTTGGCGTCCAGCGCCTCTGCGAAATCCTGGGCATTGACCTGGGAGAGGTCATGGCCTTCGGAGACAATTACAACGACGTCTCCCTCCTGGAGCGGGCGGGCCGCTCCTATCTGATGGAGAACGCCGCGCCGGAGCTCCGAGCCCGCTTCTCCTCCCGCTGCCGGACTGTGGCGGAGATTTTGGAAACGCTGTAAATCATAGGGTTTCCAAATTTTGAACGGTTCTTTAATTTTTGTCATATTTGTTACTTTTTTGTTTCACCTACCTTTACAAGGCAGGTGAAATTCCTTATAATAGAGGTCTGCCAATTTGCCCCAGGGCGCTCGGCATTCATTATGATAAAAGAGAGACGGTCCCTATCCGGCCGTCTTTGGAGGTTTTATGAAACAGCTCGTCAAACGCCTCGCGGCGCTGCCGCTGCTGGCGGCCCTCTGCATCTCTCTGCTCTCCGGCTGCGCCAGAGACGGCGAGGGCCTGGCCATGGCCGCCTGTGCCGGCGGCGCGCCGGACTCTCTGGACCCCATCTACGCCGAGGACGCCGGGGGACAGACCATTCTCGCCCATCTCTATGAAAATCTTATGCGGGTAACGGCGGACAGCACCGGGCGAACCAGCGTCGTCAGCGGCATGGCCAAGAGCGTGGACCAGGAGGAGGAGACCAAGGACGGCGCCATCGCCGTCACCTACACCTTCCGTTTGCGCAGCGCCCGCTGGTCCGACGGGCAGCCCGTCACCGCCGGAGACTTTGTCTACGCCTGGCAGCGGCTGGCCAACCCGGCCACCGGCTCCCGGTACGCGGACCTTCTGTCCGTGGTCCAGGGCTTTCAGGAGGCCCGCGCCTCCGGCGACATGAGCCTTCTCCAGGTCACGGCGAAGAACGACAGCACCTTGGTGGTGGTATTAAACGGGCACTATGACTGGTTTTTGAAGGAGGTCTGCACTTCCCCCGCCACCATGCCTCTGCGGCAGGACGTGGTTCAGAAGCTGAAGGCCGCCTCCGGTGAAAAATCCTGGTGGGAGGGGGACCCCACCCAGCTGGTGACCAACGGCCCATACATCATCGCCGCCCAGGAGGAGGGGCGTCTTCTCCGCCTGGAATCCAACAGCCGCTACTATGCCGCCCAGCCCGGTCCCCAGAGCATCACCTTCCATTTTGCCGGTTCTGCGGAAGAAGCTTGGTCCCTTTACGAGAACAAAACGGTGGACGCGGTATGGCCGTTGCCGGACAGCCAGCTCACCGAGCTGGCTCAGGACCCGGAGTGGTCCCCCCTGCCGGAGCTTGCCACCTACACCGCCCTCTTTAACTGCGCCTCAGAGCTCTTCGCCGACCCGGCGCTTCGGGAGGCCATGAGCCTTGTCATCGACCGCGCCGCCCTGGCGCAGGCGGCGGGAGCGGCGGCTCTTCCGGCGGAGGGCGTAGTGCCCCCCGGCGTGCCGGAAAACGAGGAAGGGGATTTCCGTACCCTCAGCGCCGCCCTGCTGGACAACGACCCGGAGGGCTATGAGCAGCGCTGCCAGAAGGCCCGCCTTCTGTTGGAGGAGGCCGGCTATGACAGCGGCGCAAATCTGGGCCAGCTGGAATATCTGTACCTCAACAGCGAGGTCAACGCTACTGTCGCCCAGCTCCTCTGCCAGCAGTGGCAGGACGCCCTGGGCGTCCAGGTCACCCCCAAAGGACTCAGCGAACGGGGCCTGATGTCCGCTCTGCGGTCCGGGGAATACACCTTGGCGGGACTGCAGCTCACCGCCTCCGCCAACGATGCGGAATGCTTCCTGACGGCCTGGACCACCGGAAGCCGGGAAAACCTGATCGCATACGAAAACAGCGCTTATGACACCCTGATGAAAATTGTGGCCGGAGCCGCCGACGGCACCGCCCGAATGGGCTGCCTCCACGACGCGGAGGCGCTGCTGCTGATGGACTTCGCCTGCGCTCCGCTGTATACCAAGGGCACGGCCTGGGACCTGCGGGAGACTCTTACCGGAGCTTTCCGGGACCCCAGAGGCTGGTTCAGCTTTTCCAGCGTCATCACCCGAACTGTCTGAAAACCCTCTCTCTCCACTGGACATTTCAGCAGTGATGTGCTATGATGGAAAAAATCTAAAAGGAGGGATTCCTCATGCGTTTAAACGGAGTTGAATACAACGATCAAAGTCTGGGGGCCTATACAGAAGAGCCCATCGGCGTTTACACCGCCAAGGCCTTCTTCTGGATGTTCCTGGGCCTTCTGACCACCTTTGCCGTGGCCTTTTTCGGCTACGCCACAGGGACCATTCTCTACGTCTTTGCCATCCCCTATTTCCACATCGTTCTTCTGGTGGTGGAGTTAGGCGTGGTGCTGTTCCTCTCCGCCCGGCTTCACACGCTCCAGGTTGGAACGGCCAGAGCCCTGTTCTTTGTCTACGCGGCGGTGAACGGCGTGGTATTCTCCGCCTATTTCCTGATCTTCAGCATGCTGAGCCTGATCCTGGTCTTCGCCATGACCGCCGTCTACTTCGGCGCTATGGCACTGTATGGCTACCGCACCAAAACGGACCTCACCCGCCTTCGTCCCATTCTGGTGGGCGGACTGATTTTCCTCATCGTCTGCGGCCTGCTGTCCCTCTTCCTGCCTCTGGGCATGATGGACCGGGTGGTCTGCCTCATCGGCATCGCCATTTTCCTGGGCTTTACCGCCTATGACACCCAGAAAATTCGGGCTCTTTACGACGCCTACCAGGGCGACCAGGCCATGCTGGAGCGGGCGTCCATCTACTCCGCGCTTCAGCTGTACTTGGATTTCATCAATCTGTTCCTGTATCTTCTCCGCTTCCTGGGAAAGAAAAAGTAACCCCACATTTCCAAGGCCGGCGCAGTGTGACGGCGCCGGCCTTTTCGCTTGCCGAAAAGACTTTCGACAGCCTGAGCAGGTTTTCTAAGACGAAAGAAATTTTCTCCCCTAAAATGAACCGCCCCCTGCCGCTTACACGCGGCAGGGGGCTTGTGCTGCAAAGTTTTAAAGTCGGGGACGAAGCCCCAGACAGAGGGAGGAAGAGCCCTCTCCAACCGCTCTCAGGCTCCCAGCACCAGCGGAGAGCAGACAATGTACATTACAACGATCACCGCGACGCCCACCGCAGCCCAGAGCCTTCCGGTCTTCCAGGCGGACATATCCATAACCTTCGCATCGGGCATCTCCCAATCGGTTTTCCGGGGGCAGACCTTGATGCAGATCAGATAAATGATGGCCTCCACCACAAAGCAGAAGAACACCCAATACAGATAGTGCCACTTCTGGCAGAAGGGAATGACCTTGGTGGCGCCGTAGATCACGATATGTACCGGCACCGTGATCTTGGGCGCGATGGGGGAAACCTTTTTGCTCAGCAGGCCGAAGAGCACCGCCAGCAGAATGGGCATGGAGAAGAAGCCCCAGCACTCGTTGATGAAGTTCATGATGCCGGTGCCGAAGTACATGACGAAGGGGGAGATGAAGATGGCGACGACGCCCACGATGAGTCCGAAGTATTTGCCGATCTTCACCGTCTTCTCCGCGTCCGCGTTCTTGCCCCAGATAGGCTGCCAGATATCCAGCGC
>Ga0073907_1000448_pt1 | contig 63746 bp, 53 predicted proteins | sample GluameincwithD2O_FD_65483 | JGI IMG/M metagenome (GOLD analysis project Ga0073907, IMG submission 65483) | Mouse cecum microbial communities from Vienna, Austria - Glucosamine amended microcosms incubated with D2O | ecosystem: Host-associated > Mammals > Digestive system > Large intestine >... | reverse complement strand
CGCTCCGCCTGCATGGTGAGGTAGACCAGCACCCGGTCCCGAAGGCCCCGCTGGGACAGGATGGCCAGCCGGTAGTATTTGCGGAGGTTCCCGTCGGACAAAATGGTCATCAGGTTCCGCCACAATATCTGCCGCTCGGCCTCCCAGGGGCCCCCCGGCTCCAGCAGCAGCGCCCCGGGGAACCGGAGGACCCGGAGCCCCCCCGCCGCCGCGGCATAATAGGGGGACCGGCGGCTCCGGGTGCAGATCAGGTCCGTTCCCAGGGTGTGGCCGGGCCCCAGGGCGTCCATCAGGCTGCTGGACCCGTCGGAAAATATCTGAAAGATCTGCGCCTTCCCCCCCAGGACCACCGTAAACCAGTCCACCCGGTCCCCCGGCGCAATGAGGACGGACTGCTTCTCAAATATCCGGAACGTTCCCTGGGGCAAAATCTTCTTCTCCAGGACCTCCTCAGGCAGGTCCCGGAAGAGGCGGCATTGTTTCAGCACAGGCAGCGCCGTATCCATCGTCTTCCCTCCCGGCCGGTCGTTTTGAAAATTATACCGGAAAAACGTTGTTAAAACAACCTCATTTTTTGCTGCCCTTTACTATAATGAATTTCATCACACTGCCGCCGGAAGAGGAGGACGCCGCCATGCGGGACCGCTACGCCAGAACCATTACCTATCTCCGCCTCTCCGTCACAGACCTCTGCTCCCTCCGCTGCCGGTACTGCATGCCTGCGGAGGGCGTGCCGAAACGGGACCATGACGGCGTCTGCTCCGTGGAGGAGCTGGTGGAAATCGCCCAGGCCGCCGCGGACTGCGGCGTCCGGAAGGTCCGTCTCACCGGGGGAGAACCCCTAGTGAGGCGGGGAATCCTGGACATTTGCCGGGGCGTCTCCGCCGCCAGGGGCGTGCAGGAGCTCTGCCTCACCACCAACGGCGTGGCCCTGGCCCAGCTGGCGGCCCCCCTTCGGGAGGCGGGCGTGAATCGGCTGAACGTCAGCCTGGATACGCTCCGCCCGGACCGTTTCGCCTACATGACCCGGGTGGGCCGGCTGGAGGATGTGTTTCAGGGCCTGGAGGCCGCCGCCGCCGCCGGATTCACCGGGACGAAGCTCAACGTCGTGCTGATGCGGGATTTCAACGAGGACGAAATCCCCGCCTTTGTGGACATTGCCCGCCGCTTCCCCGTGGAGGTCCGTTTCATCGAGCTCATGCCCATCGGAGCGGGCAAAAACGGGCCGTTCCTTCCGGCCGGAGCCGTGCTGGAGGCCTGCCCGGACCTCCGTCCCGCGGAGGGTTCCGGCGTGGCCCGGCGATACCGCTCCCCCGGCGGGGCGGGACTGGTGGGGCTCATCCAGCCCATGAGCCGCCGCTTCTGCGGGGAGTGCGACCGCATTCGGGTGACGGCGGACGGGAAGCTGAAGCCCTGCCTTCACTCCGGCCAGGAGTTCCCCCTCCGGGGCCTCCATGGCGAGGACCTGCGCCGGGCCATCCGGGAGGGCGCCGCCGCCAAGCCGGAGCGGCACCACATGACGGAAACCGGCCACAGCGACGCGGGCCGGGACATGCACCAGATTGGAGGCTGAACCTATGAAATTGACCCACATTAACGAACAGGGCCGGGCCCGCATGGTGGACGTGACGGAGAAGCCCGTCACCTTCCGCACCGCCGAGGCGGAGGGCTGGATCCGTATGGCTCCCGAGACCGCAGAGCTCATCCGCACCGGCGGAGCCCCTAAGGGGGATGTGCTGGCCGTGGCGCAGGTGGCGGGCGTCCTGGCCGCCAAGCGGACCCACGAGCTCATTCCCATGTGCCACCCTCTCCGGCTGACGGGGGTGGACATCCGCTTCGCCCTGGAGGAGGCCGCCGTTCACATCCGGGCCCAGGTGAAGTGCAAGGGGGAGACCGGCGTGGAGATGGAGGCCCTGACGGCGGTCTCCGCTGCGGCGCTGACGGTTTACGACATGTGCAAGGCCGTCCAGAAGGACATGGCAATCTGTGACATCCGCCTCTGCCGGAAGACCGGCGGGAAGAGCGGCGACTATGAAAAGGAGTGGTGAGCATGGCCGAAGTGGTATCCGTCAACATCAGCGAACGGAAGGGCACCGTCAAAAAGGAGGTCCTGGAAATTCGCCTGAGGCTCCGCCACGGCATCGAGGGGGACGCCCACGCCGGGGACTGGCACCGGCAGATCAGCCTGCTGGCGGAGGAGAGCGTGGACAAAATGCGCGCCCTGCTGCCCCAGCTTCAGCCGGGGGCCTTCGCCGAGAACATCAACACCCGGGGGCTATCTCTGAAAACCCTCCCTGTGGGAACCCGCCTCCGCTTGGGAGAAACCGTGGTGGAGGTGACGCAGATCGGCAAGCAGTGCCACAGCGACTGCGAGATCAAGCGCTTGACCGGAACCTGCGTCATGCCCACCGAGGGCATCTTCGCCGTAGTGGTGAAGGAGGGGACCGTCCGCAAGGGGGACCCCATCGAGATTCTGGAGGAGGCGGCGACATGAAGCGGATACGCACCGAGGAGGCCGTGGGCCACGTGCTCTGCCACGACATAACGCAGATCATTCCCGGGCAGTACAAGGACGCCCGCTTCCGCAAGGGCCACATGGTCCGGGAGGAGGACATCCCCGTCCTGCTGTCCATGGGTAAGGAGCACCTGTACATCTGGGAGATGACCCCCGGCATGGTCCACGAAAACGACGCGGCGGAGCGACTCTGCGCCCTCTGCCGGAACGCCCATATGGACCGCTCCGCCGTCAAGGAGGGGAAGATCGAGCTCACCGCCGCCATCGACGGGCTCTTCCGGGTGGACAGCGCGCGCCTCAACGCCGTCAACGCCCTGGAGGACATCATGATCGCCACCCGCCACGGAAACACAGCGGTCCGGAAAGGGGACAAGCTGGCGGGAACGCGGGTCATCCCCCTGGTTATCGAGGAGGAAACGCTCCGCCGGGCCGGGGAGGCCGCCGGAAGCGCTCCCTTGCTGGAGCTGCTGCCCTGGAAGCTGAAAACCGCCGCCGTCATCGCCACCGGCAGCGAGGTGGCCAAGGGTCTCATTTCCGATTCCTTCACCCCAGTGGTGGAGCGAAAGCTGGCGGCCTTCGGCATAGAAACCGTGGAGCGCCGGACCCCCGGGGACGAGGTGGAGGCCGTGGCCGCCGCCATCCGGCAGGTCCGGGAGACCGGCGTGGACCTCATTCTCTGCACCGGCGGCATGAGCGTGGACCCGGACGACAATACCCCCGGGGCCGTGAAGCGCAGCGGGGCGAACATCGTCAGCTACGGCGCGCCGGTGCTGCCGGGGGCCATGTTCCTGCTGGGATATTTTGCGGACGGGACGCCTGTGATGGGCCTCCCCGGCTGCGTCATGTACGCCAAGAGCACCATTTTCGACCTGGTCCTGCCCCGCGTCGCCGCCGGCGTCCCCGTCACCAGGGCGGAGATCGCCTCCATGGGCGAAGGCGGGCTGTGCCTGGGTTGTGACGTCTGCACCTATCCCAACTGCGGATTTGGAAAATAACACGGAGCGCGCCTTCCAAGAAGGGCCCCGCACACCGTGATACGAAAGGAAGTATTACGATGGACAAACGAACATGGACTTTGATTCTCGCGCTGGTTTTGGCGTTGTCCCTGACCGCCTGCGGCGGAAGCTCCGGCGCGCAGACCGCCGCCCAGGATGTGGAACTCATCGTCTTCGCCGCCGCCTCCATGCAGGAGACCTTCACGGAGATCGGAGAGAATTATCAAAACGAACATCCCAACGTCACCCTGACCTTCAACTTCGACTCCTCCGGCACCCTGAAAACCCAGATTCAGGAAGGGGCGGACTGCGACATCTTCGTCTCCGCCGGGCAAAAGCAGATGGACCAGCTGGACGCCGCCGCCGGCGCCGGCGTGAACACCGAGGGTCTGGACTTCGTGCTGACGGAAACCCGGTTTGACCTGCTGGAGAACAAAGTGGCCCTGGCGGTTCCGGAGGGAAATCCGGCCAACCTCCAGAGCTATGACGGCCTGAAGGAGCGCCTGGAGGCGCAGCAGGGCATTCTGCTGGCCATAGGCAACCCCGACGTTCCAGTGGGGCAGTACACCCAGAAAATCTTCGCTTACTGGGGCCTGGACGAGAGCGCCCTGACCGGCTGCCTCACTTACGGCTCCAACGTGAAGGAGGTCACCACCCAGGTCTCCGAGGGAACCGTGGACTGCGGCATCGTCTACGGCACCGACGCCTTCTCCGCCGGGCTCACCGTGGTGGACACCGCCACGGCAGAGATGTGCGGCCAGGTCATCTACCCCGCCGCCGTGCTGAACATCAGCCGGCACCCGGACGAGGCCCAGGCATTCCTGGACTATGTCCGCTCCCCCGCCGGTGCGGCCGTGCTGGAAGCGGTAGGCTTCACACCCCTGGGATAAGCGAACAAGGAGGGCCCCATGGACTGGTTTCCCCTTTACAACTCCATCCGCATCGCCGCCCTCTCCACGGCGGCCGTGTTCTTCCTGGGCATCTTCGCGGCCTACTACATCGCCAGGACCCCGCCCCTGGTGAAGGGTGTGCTGGACGTGGTGCTGACGCTGCCCCTGGTCCTGCCGCCCACGGTGGTGGGATATTTGCTGCTGCTGCTCCTGGGCCCCAAGCGGGTGGTGGGCTCCTGGTTTCTGGAGGTCTTCGGCCTGAAGCTGACCATGACCTGGTGGTCCGCCGTCTTCGCCACCATCGCCGTGAGCTTTCCTCTGATGTACCGCACCGCCCGGGGGGCCTTCGAGGCCTTTGACGAAACCCTGATCCAGGCGGGGCGGACCCTGGGGCTGAGCGGCGCCTTTCTCTTCTGGCGCGTGCGCATGCCCAACTGCCGCCAGGGCATCCTGGCGGGAACGGTGCTGGCCTTTGCCCGGGCCCTGGGGGAATATGGAGCCACATCCATGGTCGCCGGGTACACCCCCGGCCGCACCGCCACGGTCTCCACCACGGTCTACCAGCTCTGGCGCACCGGAGAGGACGTCCTGGCCCTGCGCTGGGTGCTGGTGAATCTCTCCATCTCCGCCGTGGTCCTGCTGGCGGTAAACCTGCTGGAGCGGAAGGAGGGCCGGAGAAGATGAGCCTGACTGTGCAGATTCAAAAGCGCTATGGGGACTTTTTTCTGGACGCGGATTTCACCGCCGGGGACGGCGAGGCCCTGGCTCTGCTGGGGGCCTCCGGCTGCGGGAAGAGCGTAACGCTGAAATGCGTGGCCGGAATTGACAAGCCCGACCGGGGCCGCATCGAGCTGGACGGAGAGCTCCTCTTTGACAGCGGGGCGGGAGTGGACCTGCCGCCCCAGAAACGGCGGGTGGGCTTCCTCTTCCAGCACTACGCCCTCTTCCCCAACATGACGGTGGAACGAAACATCGCCGTCTGCCTGGGCCATCTGGACAAGCGCCGCCGGCGGCGGAGAACGGAGGAGCTTCTGGCCATGCTCCGCCTGGAGGGATTGGGGAATCTCTATCCCCGCCAGCTCTCCGGCGGGCAGCAGCAGCGGACGGCCCTGGCCCGCATTCTGGCGGCGGAGCCCCGGGCCATTTTGCTGGACGAGCCCTTTTCCGCTTTGGACAGCTTTTTGAAATGGCAGCTGGAGCTGGAACTTCGGGAGGTGCTGGACCGCTTCCCCGGCCCTGTGCTGTGGGTCAGCCACGACCGGGGCGAGGTCTATCGGAACTGCCCCCGGGTCTGCGTGCTGGACCGGGGCCGGTCCGCGCCGGCCATGGATATGAAGGCGCTGATGGCAAATCCCGGCACCGTCAGCGCCGCCCGGCTCTCCGGCTGTAAGAATTACATCCCCGTCCGCCCCGGTCCCGCCCCGGAATTGGCGGAGGCTCCGGACTGGGGGCTGACGTTCCGGATCGCCGCCCCCTGGCGAAAGGGCGCCGCCACCCTGGGCGTCCGGGCCAACCACGTCCATCCGGCGGCCCCCGGGGAGGTCAACGCGTTTCCCTGCCAGGTGGTCCGGGTGACGGAGGACGTGTTTACCACGCTGGTAATGCTCCGCCCGGAGGGGGCAGGGCCGGAGGCCCCTCTGCTGCGGATGGAGCTGCGAAAAGACGCCTGGGCAGCGCTGGAGGACCAGACGGCGGTCCTGGCGGCGGTCCGCCCGGAACACCTGATGCTCTTGGAATAAGGAGGAACAAGCTCTATGTACAAAGCGGCAGTCCTGACCGTCAGCGACCGGAGCTCCGCAGGCCAGCGGCCCGACGCGGCGGGACCCTTGGTGGTCTCCCTGCTGGAGGAAGCGGGGTATTCGGTGATCGAAACACGCGTTGTTCCGGACGAGCTCCCGGACATTCAAAACGCCCTCCTCCACTTTGCCGACGAGGAGCGCGCCGCCCTGGTGGTCACCACCGGGGGCACGGGCTTCTCTCCCCGTGATGTGACGCCGGAGGCCACCATTGCTGTCTGCCAGCGCATGACCCCCGGCATTCCAGAGGCCATGCGGGCGGCGTCCCTGGCCGTGACGCCCCGGGCCATGCTCTCCCGGGCGGCGGCGGGCATCCGGGGCGGAACCCTCATCGTCAACCTCCCCGGCAGCCCCAAGGCGGCCAGGGAGAATCTGGAGGCCGTGCTGCCCACCCTGGACCACGGATTGCGCATGCTCCTAGGCGGCCCGGCGGACTGCGCCGCCGAACCGCATGTGTAGAAAAGACGCGTCCGGGCGGGGCGCGGAACCCCGCCGGGGGCGAGGTGCGCTTCTTTATTCTCTGCGGTCCCCCCGGACAAAGGGCTCATGGATTTCCTCCGAACAAAGAATTCCATATTTGCGAGGCCGCCTGTAAGCATTCCCGTGAACCTCCGTGCGGCGGTAGTCCCGAATCCTATCCATGTCAAAAACCGCCATCCATATTCCCTCCGTCTCATCCGCCTCCACAATACAGGTATCCCTGGAACCGGAGAGCCCGGGAAGGTATGCGACGCCGTCAAACGCATTTGAATGGCCGTTGCAGTCCGGAACGCTTATAGGATAATTGCAGGTCGCGATTCCAAGCATGTTTTCATAGGCCCTTGCCCGAAGCTGTGATAGCCGGTTGATCTCCATCGGGCAGGCGTTCGGCACAAGTATGATCTCAGCGCCTTTCAGCATAAGAATCCTTGCGCTTTCAGGAAATTCACGGTCAAAGCATATCATGGCCCCGACTTTCACGATCCCGGATTCCGTGTCAAGGTCCGCAACATGGAAGTCATCTCCAGGCGTCAGATTTCTTTCCACACCAAAATCACACGTATGGACTTTGGAAAAATGGAGGATTTGCTTTCCAAAACGGTCAAAAACGATCAATGTATTTCGGGGACCTGTTTCGCATTCCTCCAGCAGCGTGATTCCAATCGCCATGCGCAATTCTTTTGAGAGCGCCTGAAACGCCTTAACAAATTCATGGTCCGCCGGAATTGCCTCCCCCATCCAGTCCGATACCGGACGGTCATAAATGTTATATCCGTTGCTGAACATTTCCGGGAACAACGCGGCGTCTGCCCCCATCTCCTTTGCCCTGCGGCAAAATGAAATACCTTTGTCCCGTGTGCGGTCAAGCGTATCCTGCGCCGCTATTTGTAATAAAGCAAGTTTCACGATCATTCTTCTCCTCTTGCGCCTCCAGTTTGATGTCTTGATTATAGCACCGGTCCCGAACCGGCTCAAGCTGATTTCCTGAAATTGCCGGAATCACGCTTGGGCGGCGCCTATTTTGAACGGAACGCGGCTCTGCTTGCCAGCGGGGCCGCGCTGTGCTATACTGAGAAAATGTCGGAACATAGTCCGCCGGAATTCCGTTTAAAATAGAGGCGGCTGCACAAAGGAGGTTTCCCATGTCCAAGCTCAGCAAACTGGAACAAAAACGCGCCAAGCAGCGGGAGAAGAAGAGCTTCCGGCAGGCCATGGAAAAGGAGCTGCGGGAGCACAAGAGCTCCTTCATCGTCTTTTACACCCTGCGGCTTCTGGTCATCGTGGTCTTCATCCGGCAGATCATGATCGGCGGCTATGAGAGCGCCTTCTACTGCGCCCTGGCGTATCTGCTGCTTTACGTTCCCAGCTGGATTCAGGTGAAGTTCCACATCGAGCTGCCTCCCGCCCTGGAAATCACGGTGCTCTGCTTCATCTACGCGGCGGAGGTCCTGGGGGAGGTCAACGCCTTTTACGTCGTCGTCCCCCATTGGGACACCATGCTGCATACCCTCAACGGCTTTCTGGCCGCCGCCGTGGGCTTTGCCATGGTAGTCCTTCTCAACGACGATGAGCGCCTCACCTTTGACCTCTCCCCCGTCTTCCTGGCCCTGGTGGCCTTCTGCTTCTCCATGACCATCGGCGTGCTCTGGGAGTTTTTCGAGTTCGGCATGGACCTGTTCTTCCACACCGACATGCAGCGGGACACGGTCATAAACGCCATCTACTCCGCCAGCCTGGACGTCACCCGGTCCAACAAGGTCGTGGCCGTTCCCGGCATCCAGGAGGTCCTTGTCAACGGCGAGAGCCTGGGCCTGGGCGGGTATCTGGACATCGGCCTGATCGACACCATGAAGGACCTCTTCGTCAACTTCATCGGCGCGGTGGTCTTCTCCTTCACCGGCTTCTTTTACGCCAAGAGCAAGGGCAAAAAGCGCTCGGCGGCCCAGGGCTTCGTCCCCAGCAAAAAGACCGCCGACCGGGACTATCTCAACCAGGCCCGGGAGGAAAACGGCGGCGGGCCGGAGGGCTGAGGTCTTCTGTTAAATTTTTGTAACCGGGTTGCATTTTGCAAATTCAGTGGTATGATTGTGCTGAATAAATTGAAAGCAAAGGACTTGATACCATGACGAAAATCGACGTTATCTCCGGTTTCCTGGGAGCAGGCAAAACCACGCTGATCAAAAAGCTGCTGGCGGAGGCCTACCAGGGCGAAAAGCTGGTTTTGATCGAAAACGAGTTCGGCGAGATCAGCATTGACGGCGGCTTTTTGAAGGAGTCCGGCGTTCAGATTTCGGAGATGTCCTCCGGCTGCATCTGCTGCTCTCTGGTGGGGGACTTCCATCAGGCGCTGAAGGACGTGAGCGCCCAGTTCCACCCGGACCGCATCCTCATCGAGCCCTCCGGCGTGGGGAAGCTCTCCGATGTGATTGTTGCGGTGGAAAATACCGCCGCGGAGTCTCCCGATCTGAAGCTCAACAGCTTCGTCACCGTGGCCGACGCCAGCAAGGTGAAGGTCTACATGAAGAACTTCGGTGAGTTCTACAACAACCAGATTGAGTCCGCCGGCACCATTATCCTCTCCCGGACCCAGAAGCTGAGCCAGGAGAAGCTGGAGGCCGCCGTGTCTATGCTCCGGGAGAAGAACCCGGACGCCGCCATCCTCACCACCCCATGGGACCAGCTGGACGGGGGGACCATCCTCTCCGCCATTGAAAAAGTGTCCCTGGCGGAGGAGCTGCTGGCCAAAATGCGGGCGGAGCACGAAGCCGGGGAGGACGAGCACGCCCATCATCATGACCACGGCGAACACGAGCATCACCATCACGACCACGACGAACACGAGCACCACCATCACGACCACGACGAACACGAGCACCACCATCACGACCACGACGAACACGAGCATCACCATCACGACCACGACGAACACGAGCATCACCATCACGACCACGACCACGAGTGCAGCGATCCCCACTGCTCCTGCCATCACCATCACCACCACGCCGACGAGGTTTTCTCCTCCTGGGGCAGGGAGACGCCCAAAACCTTCTCCCAGGCGGACATCGCGCGCATTCTCTCCGCTCTGGACTCCGGCGAATACGGCAGCATCCTCCGGGCCAAGGGCATCGTGAACGGCGAGGACGGAGCCTGGATTGAATTCGACTACGTTCCCGAGGAGCACGAGGTACGGGCGGGCCGTCCCGACTACACCGGCCGGCTCTGCGTCATCGGCGCGGAATTGAAGGAAGACCGGCTCTCCGAACTCTTCGGCCTGTAAGCCGGGAAAGGAAGTTCCCTTTACAATGGACATTCCCGTCTATCTGGTTGCCGGATTTCTGGACGCCGGCAAGACCAATTTCATCAACGGCATCCTGGAGGACGGCTTCGCCCGCCAGGACCGGACGCTCCTTCTCCGCTGCGAGGAGGGCGAGGAGGACTATAACCCCAAGGCCCTGCAAAACGTCACGGTGGTGGACATAGAGGACGAGGCGTCCCTGACCTGTTCCCGCCTGAAGGAGCTGGAGAAGAAACACAGGCCCAAGCAGGTCCTGATTGAATACAACGGCATGTGGCAAATGGAACGCCTTTACAGCCAGGTCCTTCCCGCCAACTGGGTGCTCTATCAGATTATGGCCTTCGTGGAAGCGGGAACCTTTGAGCTCTACGCCAAGAACATGGGCCAGCTGATGATGGAGAAAATCACCAACGCGGACCTGCTGGTCTTCAACCGGGCCACGCCGGAGCTGCGGGAGGCTCTGCGGAAGCGGAACCTCCGGATGGTAAACCGCCGGGCGGACATTTACTTTGAGAATGTGGACGGCAGCAGCGAGGACTATCTCACCGGGGACGAGTGCCCCTTTGACCTGAACCAGCCGGTCATCGACATCCCGGACGACGATTTTGGCGTCTGGTATGTGGATGTCATGGACCACCCGGACCGCTGGAGCGGGAAGGAGGTCCGCATGAAGCTTCTCATGTGCCACTCCAAGAACTACCCCGGCGTGCACTGTCCCGGCCGGTTTGCCATGGTCTGCTGTGAGAATGATATCCAGTTCCTGGGGCTCGTGGCCAAAGGCATGGGCCTGAAGGACTACAAAAACCGGGACTGGGTAGAGGTCACTGCCCGGATGGCCATGGAGAACCACGACGCCTATCAGGGCAAGGGCCCGGTGATGCACGTCATGAGCATCGCCCCCTGCCAAAAGCCCGCTCAGGATGTGGTGACATTCTGATACGCTCTGTAATATAACACCAAAAGCTTCCCCTCCGTTGTCATATGGAGGGGAAGCTTTTTCCGCCGGCCCGGGACGCGGAGCGGCAGCCGCCCCGCATCACTCCCAAAGCCAGTTGCCCTTTCCGTCATAAAGCTGCGGTCGGGGGGACAGGTCTTCCGACACGTCATGGAGGCAGAAAACGTCCAGGACATACCCGTTGACCATGCCGGAATGACTCTTGGACAATTCGCTCCAGCTGTAGCGCCGGGCCTCCTCCGGCAGCCCCACGCCGGAAGCCACGACCACGCCGTTCTCCTCGTCCCCGAAGTTCCATACCATCAGCCCGCCGATGCCGGGTTCCACCCGGACCCGGCCGCCCATGACCTGATAACGGTCCGGAAACAGCGCGTCCCGCAGCCAGAGGCTCATGCACCACTCTCCCGCCTTGTCCGAACATAAGAGCGCCAGGTAATCCCCCGCCGCCGCCCGCTCCCGGACCGCCAGGGTCTTGGCGTCGAATTTGGGGTCTCGGTCCTGGAAGTAGTCCGCCGTCCCCTGCGCCAGAGCCTTTTCGTCCTCGAAGTGGACCGAGGCGGCGTAGTGGGCGTCCCGCTCCGCCTGCTCCTGCCTGGCCTGGGCGGAGACGCTGATGCCCCAAACCGCCAGCGCCGTCACCGCCGCCATGGCCAGCCACGCCAGCCATTTCCAAGTGTGCTCCCGCTTCATGCTCTCCATAATCTGTCCTCCCGCCGCTTCCGGCAATTCCTCCGTGGTCAGTTCCTTTCCGCTGAGCAGCTCGCTGATTGACAGGCCCAGCTCCTTCGACAGGGGCTCCAGGCTGTCCAGGCCCGGCATACCCCGCCCGGTCTCCCAGCGGCTGACGGCCTTGTCCGTCACGTGGAGCCGCTCCGCCAGCTCCGCCTGGCTGAGAGCCAGCTGTTTTCGCCGCTGGGCGATCAGCGTGCCGGTGGCTTTTGTGTCCATTGCCATCAACTCCTTTGGCGACAGTATGCCACGGCGCCGGGGAAATGTCACCCTATGATTCGTAGAGTAGGGCGGCGGGGGAGAATTTTTTCAGGTTTTTTCCTCAATCTCGTTGAATTTCGTGAGACAGTGTACTATGGGAAGGGAATACCCCAGCGTTTTCAGGCAGCTATGCTCCATCAGGTAACTGTTGATGCATTTATGTTAGCACTGCCCAAATAGTGTCTACCGGAAATAATTGGATGCGTATTAGACATTAAAATTGATAAAAATTCAGGAAATTCGCGCATTATATCATCGGAAGCGATTTTGAAGAGTGGATAATAATAAGTGAATTTACAAAAAGCTTCCCCGCAGAAGAGGAGGGCAGAACCCCGGCGTCCACAATTTGGGTAGTGGCATTCAGTTGGCTAAACCTTCATCATTTTCAACACGAAATTTATGGAGGTAACTCAAATGGGAAAGTATGTGCAATTAGCAAAGGACATCGTCCGAAACGTGGGCGGAAACGAGAACATCCGCTCCCTGCCCCACTGCATCACCCGCCTGCGGTTCCAGCTTGTGGACGAGGCAAAGGCAAACGATGCGGTCTTGAAAAAAATGGACGGCGTAGTGACCGTTATGAAGTCCGGCGGACAGTATCAGGTGGTCATCGGAAATCACGTGCCGGAGGTCTACGCCGACGTGTGCGCCGTGGCGGGCCTGGGGGACGGCCTGTTCCACTTCCTGCCTCTGTTCCTGGGCTACACGGCGGCGAAGAAGTTCGGCCTCAAGCCTATGCTGGGCCTGGTCATCGGCGCGATTTTGAGCCATCCCGGCATTCAGGGCGGCGCCACTGCCGCCAACCAGTGTGAGGGAGCATATCAGAAGGGAGGCCGCGGCCTGTCCAACGTGGACCTGATCCCCTCCGGACCAAACCGCATGGCCGTGGCCTCCGGGAAGCTGGACCCGCGAAGCCTTACCGGGCAGGATTACCCCGCCCGAAAGGCCATTGATTACTATCGACGCTGGCGGGAGGACATTTCCCTGTTTGCCGAGATGGGGTTTCAGGTCTACCATTTTTCCATCAGCTGGTCCCGAATCTTCCCCAACGGCGACGAGGAGAAACCCAACGAGGCGGGGCTGCGCTTTTACGAGAACATTGTGGACGAATGCCTGAAACACGGAATCCAGCCTCTGGTCACCATCAACCACTTTGATGTTCCCCTTCACCTGATTGAGGCCTACGGCTCCTGGAGAAGCCGGGAGCTGGTGGAGTTCTACCAGAATCTCTGCCGGACCCTCTTCACCCGCTTCAAGGGGAAGGTGAAGTACTGGCTGACCTTCAATGAGATCAACATGATCCTCCACCTGCCCTACATGGCGGCGGGGCTGACCTTCCGGGAGGGAGCGGACCCCAGACAGGTCTGCTACACCGCCGCCCACCATGAGCTGCTGGCCAGCGCCCTGGCGGTGGAGCTGGCCCACGAGATCAACCCGGACAACCGGGTGGGTTGCATGCTGGCGGCGGGAAACACCTATCCCTACTCCTGCAATCCTCAGGACGTGCTGGCGGGAATGCTGGCGGACCGGGAGAGCTTCTTCTTCACCGACGTTCAGGTTCGGGGGTACTATCCCTCTTACGCACGGAAAAAGCTGGAGCGGGAATATATCCGCATTCCCGCCCAGGCGGGGGACGAGGACATCCTCCAGCGGGGAACGGTGGACTTTGTGTCTTTCTCCTACTATAACAGTATGGTGGCCAGCAGCGACCCGGCGGTCCAGGCCACAAAGAATGGCAACCTTTTCGCCACAGTGGAAAATCCCTATCTGACATGCAGCGAGTGGGGCTGGTCTATTGCCCCCCTGGGGCTGTGTGGACTTGGTCAGCGCCAGTTCCGGAGAGATGCGCAAGCGCTACGGCTTTGTCTATGTGGACGCCGATGAGCATTGCGGCGGGCCGCTGACAAGGTATCGGAAAAGTCCTTCGACTGGTACAAACAGGTCATCGCCTCCGGCGGAGAGGACCTGGGATAAAAACGGACGACCCTACCCAATCTGGACAAATTATGGCCCGCGGCCGTTCAGATAAGGCAGGGTCGTTCTTTGCCTGTAGCTCTTGTGTTTCAAGAACTACAGGCTTTTAACTTCGGACAGCATGTTTCGCCAGCCAAAAGCAGCGCACGCCGGATTCAGGATTTGATGGCCGAGACGGAAATACCCCATAAGCTGGAAGACGCGAAGCATCGCGCCCTGCTCACCGAACACCTGGAGAGCTTGGCGGAGGGGGCGCTTGCGGACCGCCGCTGTCTATTTCGCTCTGATTGCTGATGCACTTATGGGAACACATCCTAGTTGTTTCATAATCTTTGGAGAATGGCAAACACGCCTGTAAAGGCCCCACCCCAGAGAACGGAAAGAAGTACTTCCCTCAGCCCTTCGGCACTTGCAGTCAGCGAATTTTTGTGATATATATGACTGGGAGTAACATATGTAACAAGGGTAAAGGGGCATGCCTGTGGAGATCAATTTGGAAAAACAGAAGCGGCTGGCCTATGTGGCCCGGCGCTATTACCTGGAGGACCAGAAGCAAAGTGACATCGCCCGGGAGCTGGGGGTGTCCCGCCCCCTGGTCAGCCGGATGCTGTCCGAGGCCCGGGAGCTTGGAATCGTGGAGATCACCGTTCACGAGCCGGGGGCCCGGGCGGCGAAGCTGCTGGAGCGCCTGTCCGGCTCGGTCCGGGGGGGCGTCCTGGTGGAGGAGGGGGCGGACAACGACGAGACGAACCGCTTCCTCTCTCAGGGGGCTGTGGAGCTGCTGGGCCAGCTGGGAACCCGCCGCCTGGGGGTGGGCTGGGGCTATCTCATCGGCCAGCTGGTGACGTGGCTGGAAAGCCACCCCCAGCCAAACAGCACCGTCACCGACATCTGCCCCCTGGTGGGCAACGCCAGCATCCCCGCGCGGAATTACCAGTCCAATGAGAACGTCCGCCTGATGGCCCAGCAGCTGGGCGCCGCTCCTCATTTCCTCTACCTCCCCGCCCTGCCGGAGAGTCTGGAGGAGAAGCAGCTCCTGTGCTCCACCGAGGTCTACCGGCAGATCGAGCAGCAGTGGGCCCAGCTGGACACCGCCCTGGTGAACATCGGGGACTACCCCTCCAGTCCCGACTTCGCCTCCCTGGTGCGGTACGGCAGCCTGCTCCAGCGCCACCGCGCCTGCGGACGGATGCTGATCTATTATTTCAACGAGGCGGGCGCTGTCATCCAGTCCGACCAGGACTTTGCCGTCCAGATTCCCCTGGACGCCCTGGGACGCTGTCCCAACATCATCGGCGTCTGCTCCGCCAACACCAGCGCCAAGGCCCTGGGCGGCGCTCTGAAATCCGGCATGTTCACCCACATTGTAGCCCGTCAGGAGCTGGTGCGGGAATGGCTGGAGCAATAGCGCCCTGAAATACGGCTTCTCGGGTACCGCCAGTACCTGAGAAGCCTTTTTGTACATGTTCCATAAATTTTCTCTCGCTCTCGCTTTATGCGTTGACTTATGTAACACGCCGTGCTATCATGATTAACATATGTAACAAATCAATAAGGAGGCGGATGTGTATGACAAAGGAGGAGCTTGCCGCGCGGCTGAAGAGCGCCTGCGCGGCGGTGGCGGACGCGGAGGAGGAGCTGACAGAGATCGACTCCCGCTTCGGCGACGCGGACCACGGGCTCACCATGGCCAAAATCGCCGGGGCCATCGCCGGGGCGGCGGACCGGGCGGAAGGAGGCGTGCAGGCCATGCTGGACGATGCGGCCTGCGCCGTTATGACCCTCAACGGCGGCAGCGCCGTGCCCCTGTGGAACACCTGGCTGGACGGCATGCAGGAAGCGGCCCCTGAGGGCGGAGAGATCGACGTCCCGGGACTCCAGACAGTCTTTGCCAAGGGGCTGGAGGAACTTGGCGACATGTCCGGCGCCCAGGTGGGGGACAAGACCATGATGGACGCCCTGATCCCCGCCAGCGAGGCCATCGCCGCCTACAAAGGGACGGACGAGAGCGGCTTGTTCACCGCCGCCGCCCAGGCCGCCATGGAGGGGGCCCAGGCCACTCGTCAGTTTGTGTCCAAATTCGGCCGGGCCAAGAGCTACGGCGAGAAAACCATCGGAACCCCGGATGCCGGGGCCATGTCCATGGCCTATTTCTTCCAGGGCCTGGCACGGTCCTGAACCTATGGTCAACAACTTTGAGGAGGTACCCGCATGAAAATGAAGAAGTTTATCAACGCGCCGGAAAGCATCACCGATGAGGAGCTGGCAGGCCTGGGCCTGGCCTATCCCGACATCCTGGACGTAGACGGTCACCTGGTCGTCAGCAAGGACCTGGCCGGCGCCGACCGGGTGACCATCGTCACCTACGGCGGCTCCGGTCACGAGCCCGCCCAGGCCGGTTTTGTGGGCAAGGGAATGCTGGATGTCCAGGCTGTGGGCGACATCTTCGCCGCCCCCAACGGCCAGTTGGTGTTTGACGCCATGAAGCTGGCGGACAAGGGCCACGGCGTGTTGCTGCTGACCCTGAACTACGCCGGGGACCAGCTGGCGGGCAAGCAGGCCATGAAGCTGGCCCAGAAAGCGGGCCTCAACGTCCGGCAGGTGGTCACCGGAGAGGAAATCCAGTATGACCCCAACGGCGAGGACAACAAGCGGGGACTGGCGGGGGCCGTGGCTTTGTACCACATCGCCGCTGCCGCAGCCCGGGAGGGCAAGAGCCTGGACGAGGTGGCCGCCATCGCCCAGCGTTATGCCGACAGCATGGCCTCCGTCACCGTGAAGTCCACCGACGCCACCCATCCCCAGAACGGCATGTCCTTCGGCGACCTGGGAGAGACGGACCTGATGGAGATCGGCGCCGGCCAGCACGGCGAGGGGGGCGGCGTCCGGGTGCCCATGATGAGCTCCAAGGAAACCGTGGCCACCGTGGCCCAGGCTCTTTGCAAGAACCTTGATCTGAAATCCGGCGACCGGGCCTTCGTCATGATCAACGGCTGCGGCGCCACCACCATGATGGAGCTGCTGGTGCTGTTCAAGGACACCGTGGAATTCCTGAAGAATATGGGCGTGGAGGTCGTGGCCAGCATGGTGGGCGAGATTCTCACCGTGCAGGAGGCCGCCGGCTTCCAAATGAACATTGCCAAGTGGGACGACGAGTTTATCCGGCTCTGGGGCGCCCCCTGCCACACTCCCGCTTACAGCAAGGAGTGAAGCATGGCAGACAACATTGGAAACAAGGCCGCCCACGACTATCATCTGGATGTTCCCGCCGCGCAGGAGGGCTTTTACGTCAAGGGCGCGGCCCACTGCGGCTGGGGCATGAAGGCCCGGCTGGCCCGGCTGTTCGATCCCAAATCCGGGAACACGGTCATGCTGGCCTTTGACCACGGCTACATCATGGGCCCCACCGCCGGGCTCGAGCGCATTGATTTGGTGATTCCGCCGCTGATTCCTTATGTGAACGTGCTGATGGGCACCCGCGGAATATTCCAGTCCTGTATTTCCCCTGCCGCCCAGGTGGGGCGGTGCCTTCGGGTGACCTATGACTCCACGGTGCTTTACGACGACATGTCCAACGGCGGCGGCTTTGCCAGCGACATGGAAAACGCCCTGCGGATGAACGCCGACTGTGTGGCGGTTCAGACCTTCATCGGCTCCCCCGGCGAGAGCCGGTCTCTGGAGCTCCTTTGCCGGACCGCCGACGCCGGGGCCCGATACGGCGTCCCCACTTTGGGCGTGGTGGCCGTGGGCAAGGAGATGGAGCGGACGGAGAAGTTCTTCCTCCTTGCCACGAGAGTGCTGGCGGAAAACGGGGCCAACATCGTCAAGAGCTACTACTGCGAGGGCTTCGAGCGGGTGGCCGCCGCCTGCCCCGTCCCCATCGTCATCGCTGGCGGCAAGAAGCTGCCGGAGCCGGACGCCCTGGAGATGGCGTACAAGGCCATTTCCGAGGGCGCACACGGCGTGGACATGGGCCGCAACATCTTCCAGTCCGACTGCCCCGCCGGCATGGCCCAGGCCATCGGCAAGGTGGTCCATGAGGGCTATACTCCCAAACAAGCCTACGAGGTCTACCAAGAGGTCAAACATCAACAATAGGAGGAGCTGCTATGTCCGCCGAGTATATGCACATTGGAATCCCTGTCACCAACCGCAAGCCCAACATGACCTATAACGAGGGAGCCAAATTTTGGGTCAGCAATGTGGACGACTACGACTATAAGATCGAGTATCTGAAATTCGAGGAGGGCACCCCCTTCCCGGAGGAAATCCACCGCCATCCCCATGTGGCCTACAGAGTGGACGACCTGGAGAAATACGTAGCCGACGCCGACAGTGTGATTTGCGGCCCCATGGCCGCCAACGACAAAGGGGACCGGCTGGCCTTCGTCTGGAAGGACGGGGCCATACTGGAACTTTATCAGGAGGCGCAGCGCTGAATTGGCGGGGCATTTTGGACCGTTTTTTCTGGACGGTCCAAAATGCCCTTGCTATTTCCGTGCGCCGCGAAATTTTCAAAAGCCGTTGTGGCGCAGACGGAATCATCCAGAAGGCAGAGGGCTTCATCCGCCTGCTCCGGAGGAGACGGGATTGGCGCGGCTGCGTGCTGGAGTCCAAAAGAGAACGGCTGCCGGTCATTTTCAAAAATGGCCGGCAGCCGTTTTATGCAGGTACTTATCTGGTCAAATCCAGATACAAATCCTTATACTGTTTCGCGGAGTTCTCCCAAGACACATCCTTATCCATATCCCGCTGTACCATTTCATCCCAGCACCAGCGGTTTTCAAAATAGAAGGTCTTGGCCCTGTTAATGGCGTCCAGCAGCAGTCCGGCGTCGTAGCGGTCAAAGGTAAATCCGTTCCCGGTGTTGAAGAACATATTGTATGGCTCCACCGTATCCTTCAAACCGCCGGTTTCCCGAACGATCGGCACCGTCCCGTAGTGCATGGCAATGAGCTGCGTCAATCCGCAGGGCTCAAACCGGGACGGGACCAGCAGGGCATCCGCGCCCGCGTAAATCCTGTGGGCCCGGGTCTCATCATACATGATATTGGAGCAGACGTCCCCCTTGCAGGCATGCTCATAATACCGGAACGCATCCTCATAGTCGCGGTCCCCAGTGCCGAGCACAACGATTTGCGTGTGTCCGTCCATGATCTGCGGAAGGATGGAGGCAACCAGATCCAGTCCCTTCTGGTTCGTCAGCCGGGAGATCAGGCCAATCACAAATTTGTGGTCATCCTGAACCAGTCCCAATTCCTCCTGCAGCCGTCGCTTGTTTTCCTTCTTCTTGTCCAGCACATTGGCGATGTTGTAATTTGCGTACAGTCTGGCATCGGTTTCGGGATTCCAGATGTCGCAGTCGATCCCGTTTACGATGCCGCGCAGTTTTCCGGATTGATACCGCATGTGGGCGTCCAGCGTCTCCCCGTAATCGGCGCTTTGAATCTCGCCGGCATAGGTCGGACTCACCGTTGTGATGATGTTCGCATACGCCAGCCCTCCCTTGAGCATATTGGCGTCTTTGTACTTCACCTTTAAGGCGTCTTTGTTAAAGACATAATCCGGCAGTCCGGACCAATAGCGGATGGTGGGGATGTCGTAAATTCCCTGGAAACGCAGGTTGTGGATGGTCAGGATGGTCTTTGCGGTCGTCAGCTTTGTGTTGACAAACTGCGTTCTCAGATAAACGGGGACCAACGCGGCCTGCCAGTCATGGCAATGGATGATATTGGGAATCCAGTCCATATAGTTCAGCGCCGCCAAAGCCGCCTTGGCAAAGTAGCAGTATTTCGGAATGTCGTCAATAAGATTGGTGTAGGGGTTCCCGCTGCTGAAAAACTCTTCATTGTCAATGAAATCATAGACCACGCCGTCCCAGACATACTCCATAATGCCCACGTAGAAGGTCCTGCCGTCCGCGCAGAGGTCCATCTGGAAAGAGCCGCGGTAAATCATTTTCTCCTGATATTCCCAGGGGATACATTTGTATCGCGGGAGAATGACCTTTACATCGCAGTTCTGTTTCACCAGCGCCTTGGGAAGGGCGTACATCACATCGCCCAGACCGCCGGTCTTGACAAAAGGATAGCACTCCGACCCGATAAACGCAACGCTTCTTCTGGGGGACATATCGTGCTCTTCCGGCGGAGCCGCTTCCGGGGAGACGCTTTCTCCGGCTTCCTCCACAGGCTCTGCCGCCGGGACTTCTTCCCCGACGACCGCCGGGGTCTCGGTCTCGGGAGGCGCCTCCGGAATGATTTCCGCCGCTTCGGGCTCTTCTGTCACAGGCTCTGCCGCCGGGGCTTCTTCCCTGATGACCGCCGGGGGCTCAGCCTCGGGAGGCGTCTCCGGAATGATTTCCGCCGCTTTGGGTTCTTCTGTCACAGGCTCCGCCGCCGGGACTTCTTCCCTGATGACCGCCGGGGTCTCGGGAGGCGTCTCCGGAATGATTTCCGCCGCTTCGGGCTCTTCTGTCACAGGCTCTGCCGCCGGGGCTTCTTCCCTGACGACCGCCGGGGCCTCGGTCTCAGGAGGCGTCTCCGGAATGATTTCCGCCGCTTTGAGTTCTTCTGTCCTGGTCTCCTCCATCACACCTTTCACGACGCTCTTTTGGGCAGTCTTGTCCTCGCGCACTGCCGCAGCCGCTTTCGAGGAAGTCTTTCTTTTGCTGATGGGTTTTACATCTTTCTTCTTTGACATCTGGCACCTCCGCAAACAAATCCTGATAATTATTATGGCCGTTATACGTTGGTTTGCGGGGAACTCCTGGAGGCAATGGGGATGATTTCTTTGCGCCCTTCACCTCGCAGCTCCCCTCTCAACCCAGTGGAACACAGTGGCCAAGGGATAAAGCGATTGGGAATGTTGTTATAGTATAACATAGACTGCTGCATTTGTCACCGGGTTTTGGCAGCCATATTTCCAACAATGGGAAAAAGACCCCTGGCCTAATTTTGCAATCGGGCCAGGGGCACTTGGTGTTTAGAGGCGCTTCCTCTCAATTTTCGGCGGGATGGTTCTCCCTTGTCCGGCAAGCGCATACAGCCGCTCCACCGTACCTTCCCGGGTATCCTATACTTGTAAGTCTAAAGATGTGCCTGAACTTAAGCAATCTCGCGATAACGGCCCTGGGTACGGTCATCGGTTTGGTCTTCGGCGCCATACCGGGACTCACGTATATGACCGGCATATTGCTGGTGCTGCCCATGACCTATGGCATGGATATCAGCAGCGCCATATCGATCCTGCCGGGCATTTACTGCGGCGGGATGACGGGAGGCTCCGTCTCCGCGATCCTGCTGGGCATCCCGGGGACGCCTTCCGCCGCCGTCCAGCTGTCCGCCATCACCCAGAAATTCAGCGCCGCTGCGCGGTGCGCGCTCATTTTTCTCGGGCTGTCCTGCATCTGCTCTCCGGTATACAGCTCCTGCCGGTGCTGATTGGCATGTTTGCCGTGCCGGAGATCATCAGCGGCATTGTGAGCAGCAAGCACGAGGCCGTTCCGCAGACCCGCAGCGCCAAGATCGCGCTGCCGGGGTTCTCCGACCCAAAGCGCTGCGCCAAGGCCATTTTGACCGGGTCCATCGTCGGCACGGTCATGGGCGCGATTCCACGCGCCGGCGCTCCGGATTCCCCGCCACGCCGCTGCTGCTTGGCGTCGCCGCAGATCCCGATGGATACACCATCGTCTGCAACAGCAACTCACAGTCCATCGCTCACTACAACGGAAACATGACGGAGAGCCGCGAGGACTTCGAGCAGGTCTGCCGCCTCACGCTGGAGGACAATGTCGTCGCGGTCGCCTCCAATTCCCCCTGGAAAACCTTTGAGGACCTGGCCGCTGTGGCCCTAGAATCCGCCTTGGGAACCTCCTTCCAGCACATTCCCCTTGGCGGCGGCGGCCAGATTGCCTCCACGCAGTCCGGCGAGGTGCATTTCGGCGTGGCCTCCTGCGCCAACTATGCCCCCTATGTCGAGTCCGGCGATGTACGCATTCTGGTGTCCCTGCGGTTTAAAGCCACCAGCAAATTGGAGTTCAAGCTTCACGGACGGGCGTCCCACGCCAGCCGGGCTCCGGAAAACGGGATCAGCGCCTGCGACGCAGTGATGCTGGGACGCCTGGGCATTGAGATGCTCCGAGAGCATGTCAAAGAAGACGTACGCATCCATGGAATCATAACAAACGGAGGCTCCAGCGCCAATACGGTTCCGGATTTCTCCAGTGCCGAATATGGTGTACGCGCCAACGACAGCGCCGTGTTGGAGGATGTGGTGGAACGGATATGCAACTGCTTCCGAGGCGCCGCTCTGACCACAGGCGCGTCGCTTGAGATCGTATCCAGAAAGACTCTGGGCTGTCCGGGGGCCCTCTTTTGCGATGCCTCCCGAATGATGCAGGGCACCCTTTGGGCGCTCGCAATCTCATAGGAGCAGTCCCCTTTATAGACGATGCTTTTGACAGATTGAAATTAGAACCTATATATGTTATGATACATACATCAGGGCCGAAGATCACACTCCTGCCAAACCTTCGGCAACCGGCAGAAGCGCGCCGGATACCCGGAAGCAGCGTGATCCGGCGTGCGGGAGGCGGCGAGGGAAGGGGATGCGTATGAAAGATGTAAGAGAAATGACCATGGAGGAAATCACGGCGGAGATGCGGAGCTACGACTGCCGGAAAGACAGGGGCTATGCGTTTATCAGCTACTCCCACCGGGACCGCGAACAGATTTACCCGCTGGTCCTCACCTGGATGCGGGCGGGGTACAACCTCTACATTGACCTGGATTTTGAGCGCCACGGCAGCGACAGCAACTGGGCCGACTTGATGCTGGACACCCTCTCCAGCCGCCTCTGCCGCCTGGCCATTTGCTTCAAAAGCGCCCACTACCGCTACAGCTACGCCGCCCTTTTGGAGCTTTTGACCATGCGGGGCGAAACCGTCACCAACCGGCACAGCGGCAAGCTCCTTCCGGTGGATTCCGTCGTCCTGGGAATGGTTCCGGATGACGACGAGATTCCGGAGAACTGTCAGGAACTCTATGCCGCCGCATTCCGCTCCATGCAGAGCGGAATGGGGGAGCGCTTTCTGGGCCAGAACCGGAAGGAAGCCGCCCTCCTGGGAGAGGGCCTGCACTTCTGGCTGGAGGAGAGCCGCACAAAGGCCGTCCTGCGGAAGGCTCCTCCGGCGGAAAAGATGGCAGGCTACCTGCAGGACGCCTACCGGGCGGGATATCAGGATTTCTTTCCTCAAATCGCTTTCCTGGTCAAAAACTGGTTCATCTCCCAGGACCTGAATGGAAACGACTATTCCCTGAACTCCAGCCTGCCCATCCGCCTCGCCCGGTTTGACGAGGTGCGGGTGGAACGGGTGCGGGAGAGCTTGCTCCCCGCCTTCCAGACCGTTGCCGCCCCTTCCGCAGGCGCCGGCGGCTTCGCCGGAAGCCAACCCCCGGCGCCAGCGTCCAAGCCCGCCGCTTCCGTGCCGGCTTCCCCTACGGGAATCTGTCACTGGAAGGACGACGGCTGGAAACCCATCGCTGCCGAGTTCGTTCGCCTGTCCTCCTTCCCGAAACAGACGGCGCCTTGCCAGGAAATCGCTGGCCGGCCCGCCGGGGACCCTGTGCCGGAAGCCTCAGACCCCTTTGACGTGTTCCGTGACTCCCAACAGGAGCGGGAACAAGAGCTTTTGGAAAAAGCCCCTTGGGCCGCCATGCGGGAAGCGGCACGGCAGCGCGCGGAAATGGAGCGGCGGGAGCAGCAAAGCCGCGCTCCCCGCCCGTTGCCCCACCTGGTCCGGGTCAGTACCGGAGAAATCATCCAGCTTCACGAGGGAACGTTCAAGCTGGGGCGGTCCATCACCTGTGACTACCAGATTGCCGGAAACAGCGCGGTGGGCCGCGTTCACGCGGTCTTGCTTGTCCGGGGCGGGCGCGCCTCCATCGTGGACCAGCATTCGAAAAATTATACGCTCTTAAACGGGCGGGCCATCCACCCTGATAAGGAATATCCCCTGACAGAGGGAGACGCCATCCGCATTTCCAGCGAGACCTTCCTCTTTCATGAATAATCCCGCCCCTTATAAGATGAAAAACAGGACTGATTTCAAGGAAATCAGTCCTGTTTTTTCGCGGCCAGCAAGCGTCTTTCCCTGCGTCACGGGCAGGGCTGGTAGCTCTTGGCAAAGATGTCCCGCTTGACGATATAGACGTCCGACGGGTTTTCCTCCCTTGCCACCAGCCAATCCCCCGGCTCGCCCAGGAGATAGGTCTCGCTCCAGGGTACGAACACCTTCGTGCGGCGGGTGATTTCCCGGGCGCGGACTCTGGGCCCCTCCTTCGGGACGCAGGTTCTGGCAAACTCCACAATGGATTTCTGCCGGGGCTGCCGGGAGTCCGCCGCCTGGACCGCCTGGTGAACGGTGGGGGCGTACTCTCCCTGGAAACAGTAGAGCTCGTCGCTGAGGTCGTTGTGGGAGAGGAAATAGTCCTCGTCGTTGACGTAGACCTCCGCCTCCACGCCGATGATGAAATAGGTGTCCTCCCGGATGACAAAGTGGGTGACTTCCTTCTCCAGTTCCAGCATCCGGAGGGTAACCTCCGTCCCGGCGGGATAGAGGTCCGTTCCCCGGACGTAGCCGATGGGAATGCGCCGCTTCCGGTAGGCCCTCTCGCCGGAGAGGTCCGGCACGCTGCCAGACCCGCTGTAAATGACATCCTCTTGCTCCTGGAAATACTCCCCCAGCCGGGCCATGAGGAGCTTTCGGACGCTGCCGCAGAGGGGCGCGTCTCCCAGCGGCCCGAAGCGCGCCTCACAGGCGGGAGCCAGCAGGGCCTCCTGCAAAAAGCCGCCGGACTTCCGGGGATGTCCGCCGCCGGAGCCCAGGCCCGCGCTGACATAGGCCGCCAGCTCGTCCGCCCGGGTTTCCCGCACGCAGCTTCGAACAGAGAGCTTCGCCCCGTTGTCCAGCATGCAAAAGGCGATGCAGGCGTTGACCACGTCCACTTCCATCAGCGTGTCGCTGATGACGCCCAGGAGGTTGGGGTCGCAGCGCTCCACCTCCGCCACCGCATAGCGGTAATCCGGGCAATAGTCGTAATTTCCAAAGGCTCTGCCGGCAATCCCCAGTTCCTCCAGGGACAGATTGCAGTTCTGGAGCTGGAAGAGGTCGTGCTTGTTGCAGTGAAATTCCAGGGCGTTTTGCAGGTCCTTGTCTTTGGGGTGGCGCAGCTCCTGGAACTTGCCGGTGTCCATGAACAAACCGTAATAGAGGGCGGTGGAGAGGGCCTCGTCCTCCTCCACCGGGAAGCCCTCCTCCACCAGCATATCCCAAACAATGGTGGAGCAGGAGCCGTGGTTGTCCCGGACCTCCGACAGGGGCGGCAGAGCCTCCTCCCGGGCCTTGTGGTGGTCAATGACCGCCACGGTCTGCCCGGCGAAGTTCTGCACGTTCCGCTCCCCGTATTGGCAGTCCGCCGTCAGCAGCAGCTCTGGCGGCCGCTCCAGGGTCTGGACGTGGCAGATGGGAATGCCCAGCCGCTCCACCATCAAAACCAGGCTGCTCTTTTGAATGGGCAGTTTCCCGCCGTAGATCAGCCGGGCCTGCTTGCCGTGGGAGGTGAAGTACCGCAAAAGCCCCCAACCGCTGGCAATGGCGTCGGCGTCCGGATTGTCGTGGCACTGAATGACGATTTCCTCAAATCGCAGCAACTCGTTCAGCTTCAAGTTACCCCTCCTCCGCAGGCCGGATCGTATAGCCCAGTTTCAGAATCTGCCGGACGGTCTCCAGGGCCGTGCGCCGGTCATATTCCCGCTCCTCCTCCGGCAGGTCCCCGTAGGGCACCAGGCAGGGCGTGGTCTTTTTTCGGTCGTCCCGGGCAGGGCCGTAAACCCAGCCCTCCTCCAGGCGGCCTCTGGCCCAGTTTTCATGCACGTTCTGTGCCAGCAGCTCCGTCAGCTCCGCCAGCTCCTCCGGCAGGACGACGTCGCTGGTATCCATGGGCCTAGGTTGATATCCGCTCATCTTCGTCTCCTTTCTGTCCCCCCTGGCCAGGTGGGGGAAGCGGGTCCACGGCCTGTGGACCCGCTTGTTTTTGCTGTTCTGGAGCGGTCAGGTCCCTTGCCGGCCGTCGCCGCTCAGGGAAAACCGGTCGGAAATTCTGTGAATCAGGGCGGCAAACTGGCCCCGGTTCGTGATGCCGCCGGGGTCCATAACCCCATTGCCGGTGCCCTTGAAAATACCGTATTGGTACAGCGTCTGGAAGGCGGCGTTCCCCTCCGGGCTCATCCGGTCCGCGTCGGCGAAGATCACGGGTTCCTCCGGGGGCTGAGGCTCCACGTTCACCAGCCGGAGGTACTTCACCAGCATAACCGCCATCTGCTCCCGCTTCAGGGGCGCCTGGAAAATGGCCGCGCCCTCCTCTGGCAGCAGGCCGGAGTGCTTGGCCCAGATTGCCGCCGCAGCGTACCAGGCGCTGGGGTCGATCTCCTCGTCCGCCACGTGTTCATACTGGGTCAGGTCCACCTTGGCCATACGGGCCAGCACGGTGATAATGGCCGCGGCGGTGAGGGTGGAACGAGGCTCGAAGGTGCTGTCCGTCGTTCCGATCATCAGGCCGTTGTCAAACACCCACTGGATGTCGGCCCGGAAGACATTGTCCTGCGGCACATCCGTGAAGGGGAAGCTGGGAACGGGGGGCGTCTCAGGAGCGGCCGGTTTGGTGGAAGCGGTAGGCTTCGAGGAAGAGGAGCTGGGCCGGGAGCCGCCGCCTCCACTGCTGCCGCCGCTGCCGCCGCCGCTGCTGCCTCCACTGCTTCCGCTGCCGCTGGAGCCGCCTATGGTCAGGGTGTAGTTCTGGCTGGTGGTCTTCATGCTGCGGGTGTTCGCGTCGGTCCGGCTTCCTCCGGGGAAGAACTCCGCCGCGATGGTGTGGGTTCCCGGTCCGGCGTTCCGGAAGGTCTGCTCTTTAATGGTGATGATGGTGCTGCCGTCCTCCGCGGCGTAGTCCGTATCCCGGACCAGCAGCCTTCCGTCCAGGTAGAAGTTTACAAAATCGCCGAAGGGGCCGGCGGATTTGAAGACCCGGTCCGTGTAGCTGTCAATGGTAAAGTGGTAATTCCCCTGGTCCGTACCCACGGGAGTTTCCACGGCGTAGCTGTAGCTCTCGTCCGTGGGAACGGTCCAGACGTTGACGTCCGTATTATTCAGGATGGTCAGCGTCAGGTCGCCCTCGCAGGAGAGCCGGTCTTGCAGGGCCGCTTTTTCCTCCTCGCTCAGCAGGTCGCCCACCCCGCCAAGCAGCGTGTCGATACTGCCCTTGTATTCCAGTTTTACGTGGATGGGGAAGTTTCCGTACTCCTGGGGCACACCGTAAATTTCGCCGGCGGGCGTCCAGCTGAGGCCGCTGGGAAGGGTTCCGGTAACGGTGAACTCGTAGTGCTCGGTATCAATCAGGGTGTTGTCCTGAATGGCGGTGACATAGGGCACCCACTTGACGCCCTTGCGCAATGACTGGTTGGTAAACTGGAGGTTCCCCGCAAAGCCAATGAGCTTGATGCGGACCTCTTCCGTGGTCCCGTCCTCCTTGGTATAGCCGATGATCAGAGTTCCGCCGATCAGTCCGCCTTTGAGAAGGCCCGTGGCCTCGTCTACCTCCGGCAGGAGGCGGACTTTGGAGATGTTTTGTTGGAAGCCGTCATAGGAAGAGATGAAATAGCTGGGAAATTCCGCCAGGGAGGAGTTCTCCCGGAAGCTCCAATAGGGGTCCAGCTTGACGTTCTGGGCGTCCTCCAGCCGGGCGTACAGGCCGTTCATCGGCGCATCGCCCAGGTTGGCGACGAAGACGTCGTGATAATTCCGCGCGTCATCCAGCACCACCAGGCGGGTGAGATTGCCGTCCGAATCCCTGTGGGCCGCGTCGGCGTTGGTGGCCCCGTTGACGAAGAGTTTCGGCCCGCCGGCGGTTTTGGTGGCGAAGGTGACCCAGTAGTTGCGGTGGGTGGAGGAACTGTTGTCCACATAGGCGGTGTACTGAACCGGCCTGCCGTCTGTGAACGGGATAGCGGTGGTGCTGGTAAGATCCTGATTCGAGGCGCTTTCGTCCTCTTCCGTCTTGGCCTGGAGGCTCAGCGCCCGTGTGGTGAACTGCGGGACAATGGTCTCGTCGCTTACCGGATTGTCGCCGTTTGCCAAAAACAGCGTCTGATACCCGTATTTGTAATAGCCGTCGTCCTTCGCCTGCATGACATAGCTTCGGTAGGACCCGTTGCTGCCGGACTTCGCCGCGCCATTCATCACAAAGAAGGTATCATAGTTTATTTCTACATTGCCGGGCTCCTCGTTCGACGGAAGGGTTTTGACTGTGAAGGTCTCCTTGCCGCCGGGGTTGTAGTGATATTTGTTGGTATATGTGATCGTAAAGGTTACGCCCTGGCTGAAATCCGCGCAATAGCCTCCGCCATTATAGATACCAGAAAACAAGTCGGAGATTTGCCCCGGAGTAAGCGCGGCGCCTCCGGCGGTGACACTTGCCACATAGTTGCTCACGGATTCGCCGGGCATGGGGCTGTAGAACGTCATCTGGAAGTAGTATTGCCCGTTCGTGGGTAAGGTCCTGTTCAGCATGCGGTAGCTGCCGGTATACTCATAGTTCTCTCGAATGCTTTCCGCAACCGGGATAAAGCCAAAATCCCCGATCTTGGAATACAGGGAGTCGCCAAAATATATATGCGCGTAATTGGGGCTAATCCGAACGGCGAAGGGAAGCAGTACCTCCGCAGAACCGTTCTTAACCAGCGCGAGAGTGAACTTGGGTACCTTATCCCAGCTTCCCCAGTCGCTCAGAGAGGAGAGCTGCACTGAATAGCCCGCAAAATTGTCCCAATCTTCCGTGCTGTAGGAGTTCTTCCGCTCCATCAGCAATTGGCTAGTCACGTCCGCCGCGTTGGCCGGAATTTCAGTTTCGTAATAGCCTGTGTAAATTTTGACTTCGGCGCTCTCTCCGGCTGCATCCACGACCTGTTTCAGCTGTTCGTCCCAGCCGAATTTCAGAGTCGTCCGTTCCGAACCGGACCATTCGGAACCATATACCTGAATGTTGCAGCAGTTTTTGGAAATGGGCTGGTACGTCTCCCCGTCATAGAACGTTTCCTCCACATAACCGCTTATATACTGGGACAGACTCGCATTGGTTTCATCATACGCTTTACACGCAAGGAAATGGTTTCCAATCTGGATGCTCAGACGAATGCGGTATTTTTCCCCGTCGTTCTGGTCACTGTTGTCATGGCCCGTTTTGCCCACGATGAGCTCCAGATTCAAAGATGTGTAGTATTCGTATTCCCCTCTCAGCTCCTGGAGTATTGCTTCCAGGTCCATCGTGTCGCTTCCCTTGCCGATGGTATAGCGGCCATTGCTTTTGTAATTTGATTCGGAGGGCGGATCATAAGAATTGCCTTCATAGATATATGCCTGCCAGACCACCACGGTGTCGTCGCTAACCGTCAGTATATTGGGGTACGAATTTCCCTTAAGCGCCATGGCGGCCAGAGACTTCAGGGTAAACGGACCCTCCAGCTCCTTTTTAGTGAAGTAAACTGCGGCGTAGCCATTCGTCAACGGCTGGAGAGACATAGCCTGGGCAGGGTCTCCATCGGTGGTGAAGTCCTTGGCCAGCCAGGCGCGGACCTCGTCCTCCGGGCCTTCGATATAAAGAGGCTCCGCCCCTTCCCGGAGCGTCAGTGTGAAGACCGCTCCTCCCACAGCGGCGGCGCTGTCCGCCTCGTCGAACCACTCCGTCCAGGTTTCGCCCCCAGACTGGAACTGCACGGGATAGGGGAAGAAGGGCTCGCTCTCCGGCAGGGGAATGGCGAAGCCGCCCTCCTCGTCCAGAAACAGCAGGTCCCGGCAGTCTGTTTCCAGCATGAACGCGCCCACGGCCTCAGAGACCATCTCGTCCTCCAGGGCCGTTTCCAGAGCGGCGGGAAGAACGGCGGTGTTATAGGTTCCCAGATTATAGACCACCGCGTCCTCCAGCAGCTCCAGGAAATCCGGAACCGCCTCCGGCAGCTCGTCCGGAGTATCCGGAATCACCTCCGGAAGTTCCTCCGAGATTTCCGGAAGCGCTTCCTGGGATTCCTCCGCATCCGGAGCGGTTGGTTCCGGCTGCTCCCCATCCGTCTCATAGGAGACGGACGCCGGCGGAGGCGAGAGATCCTCCTCCAGGGCGGCGACGGGTACGGTGCCCAGCAGCAGAACAACTGCCAGGAACATTGCCAGTCTCTTTTTCCACGTCTTCATAGCTTTCTCCTTCCTAATTATGCCCCAAGGGCGATGAGCTCTTGGAGGGAATAAATGCGGCTCTGTCGCAGAGTTCCCCCTTGATCGTCAAACACCAGCGTACCGTCCTCCAGCACGTCGCACAGTCCCGGCAGGCGGGCCAGCACCTGGCACGCTTCGTCCAGCAGCAGGCCGTAGCGGCTGTTTCCGCTGTCCGTATACTCAGTAACCACATAGTCTCCCACCTGGGTGACATAGGTCAGATAATCCTCCGTCTCCAGTTCGCAAAGGAAGTCCCCGGAGACCCGGTCATAGACCTGGGGCGCGCCGTGGGCGGAGCGCTGAATGCGCAGGGCGTCCGTCAGGAACTCCTCCTGAAGGGTTTCATCCGGTCTGTCTGTCCGGCTTTCGGAGAGAAGGCTCCCGTCCGCCGCAGAGTAGCAGCGGAGACGCCCGTCCTTGTAAAGCACCTCCAGGCGGCTTTCCGTTCCCTCCCGGCGGAATTGCTGGTCATAGACCTCCAGGGGGTCGGGAATGGCTTCCTTCGCCAGCAGAGCGCCGTCCGAAGCGTAGAGGGAGAAACCGTCATACCGGAAGAGCATGATGGTCTTGCCGCCGGCGCTGACGCGGGCCTCGCTGTGGCGGTCCTCCGGGTCATAGGAGGCCAGCAGAGCCTCCGGATGGCTCTCCAGCCGGACCAGCCGCAAGGCCGGCACGTCCAGCTCTCCAAACACCGCGAATTCCCCCGCGATGTCCACATAGCCCTGGCCCCCGCCGCCCTCCCAGCTGCCGGTCAGCCGGGCCTGCCGGTCAAATATGGAAACCGTTCCCTCCGCTGTCCGGACGATGGCAAAGCTGCCGCCCAGGGCGTAGCCGGTAATCTCGGCGCCGGCGGTGTAGGCCAGCTCCCGCTGCTGCCCCGTCTCCGGGTCCAGCTGGACCAGCACGTCGTTGTTGGAGACGTAGATTCCGCTCTCATCCGCCTGGGCGTAATAGGGCATGGCGTCTCCGGTGAAGCCGCCCACCTGTTCCCCCCGCGCCGCGTCGACGACGGCGAAGACATGCTCCCCCGCGGCGGACCGGGCGGAAAAGGCGAGGTAAGTTCCCTGGAAGCCCCCGTCAAAGCGGGTGAAGTCCGAGGACTCGTAAATGGTCAGGCCGTCTCCGGCGTTCCGAACGCCGAAGACCTCCAGCGCGCCGCCGTCAAAGCTTACAGCCAGTAGGCTCCCGTCCCGGTTCAGGACAAACAGGTCGTCCTCCGGGTCCGCGAAAATATCGTTGGATGGGACGCTAAGCCGCCGCCCTCCGAAATCCACGGCCGCCAGCACTTCGCCGGTAGCGGCTGCGTATACTGTGGCAAAGGGCTCGTCCTTATAGACCGCCGCCACGGTGGAACCGTCGGCGGAAAGGGTCAGGGCGGTGGCGGGCTCTCCGGACCACAGCTCCCGCTCCCGTGTCAGGTCATAGGCCCGCAGAGCTCCCTCTCCCGCGTAGAGCAGAACGTCCTCCCCCGCGAAGACCAGGTCCGCCAAAGCGGAGGGCTCCGCCGGAAGCTCCGCCAGGAGCTCGCCGCTGTCCGCGTCAAAGACCAGCGCGCTTCCCAGGACCATGGCCCCCACCCGGGTTCCCTCCGGGGACAGGGCCAGCTTCAGCGGCTCACTGGGAAGAGCCGGTCTCCGGTGAGGCCGGAATCCGCCGGTGAGTTCATACACGCCCAGGGCGTCGGTCAGGGCCTTTTGGGCTCTGGCGGCATAGGGGCTCTCCAGGGACAGGGCCTCCAGGGCTTTGTTCACCGCGCCGGGGGCGTCCCCGGTTTCCCAGGCGGCCTCGGACGCGGTCACCGCCGCCAGGGCGTCCTTGGCGGCGCGCTCCGCAGTCTCCGCCTCCTCCGCCAGCAGCCGGGCCTGGTACTCCGCCTCCTGGGTCTGTTTCAATCCCAAGAAGGTACACAGCCCTCCCGCCAAGAAGAGCAGCAAAAAGGCGGCAGTCAGAAAGGCGTTCTGCCGCCGGAAACGGATGGCGCGGGGATCGTTTTCATGGAGACTCCGGAAGGCGTCCAGCATCTCCTGGGCCGTCTGGAACCGCTGGCCCGGGTCCGGAGCCATGGCTTTCCGAAGAATGGCGGAGACTTCCGGAGAGATGCCGGGGCCGAAGAGGGGAATCACCGATTCCGCGTCCTGAGCGGGGCGCTGGCCGCCCAGCAGGTGGTACAGGGTTGCCCCCAGGCTGTAGACGTCGGAGCGGACGTCCAGCAAAAGGGTCCGGCCTCCGGCGGCGGAACGGGCCTGGGGCGCGGAAGCCTGGACGGGCAGGGTGGGCCTGTCCGTCAAAAGTTCGGTGGCTTCCTCTTCCGCAGGGCGGCTGGAACAGTCGATTCCATAATGCTCCGGGGAGGCGTAGCCCCGGCTGTATCCCACCCGGACGCTGCCGGATTCCCCCAGGGCCAGGGCGATGTTGAAGTCGATCAGCCGGATGTCCCCCTGGGACGTGACCATGATATTGGCGGGCTTGATATCGCCGTGGAGGATGCCGTGGGGCGGGCGGCTGTGGAGGTAGCACAGGGCCTCCAGCAGCTGGCAGGCCCACTCGATGACCTGGACCTGAGAGAAGCGCTCCCCCCGGGCCAGGGGCTTGTCCAGACTCTCCCCCTCGATGTAGTCCATCACCGTGTAAACGGTGTCGCCCTCCACCACGAAGTCATAGACCTGGGGTATGTAGGTATGGTTCAGATTTTTCAGGGCGTCCACTTCCCGGCGCAGCACCTCCGGCTTTGTGGACAGAGTTCGCCGGTCGGCTTTCAGCACCACCGGCTTTCCCAGGCGGATATGCTCTCCCAGGTAGACAACGCCGACGCCGCCGGCGCCGATTTTCTCCCTGCGTTCATAGGTCGATGCGATAATCTGCGGCATTGGCCCTCACTCCGTTCTCAGCGGCGTTTTTTTCCATACTCGGCGTTCAGCTTTTCCCGCAGGCGTTTCCCTGCCCGCCGCCGCAGGAAGAACGTCGCCGCGCCCCCGGCGGCGGAGGCGCTCATCAGCACCGCGCCCGCATAGAAGAGCGCGCTGTACTGGACCGCTCCATCCATGGCCGTTGTCTCCTTTCGTCTCATATCTGCGGCGGCGCCCGCCTCTCCGGGCGTCAGCCGTCGATTTCCAAACGCAGTTCCACCCGGCCCATGGTGATAACATCTCCATCCCGCACAGGGGTCTTCTCGATTACCACCTGGCGGTTGAGCAGGGTTCCATTGCTGTGGCTGTGGTTGACCAGATAGAAACGGTCCCCATCCCGGAGGATTTCGCAGTGCCGCCGGGAGACAGACCGGTCGTGATTGACGCAGATATCCATCTCAGCGGAAAGACCAATCAGAAGAGAGCGGTCAATGGCGTGGCGGAAATTCCGCTCCACCGCCTGGACATCTGTCAGGGTAATGCAGTAGGGCGGGTCCGGTTCGTCCCAGAAACGAATCACGGGGACCTCCGGCGCTTTGGATTCCGCTTCCTTCAACGGCAGCTTCGTCTGCCGGACTTGCCGGGGCGGAACGGCTGGGTCTTCCGGAAGTTCCAAAGTCTTGTGTCCAAATAACGCCGCTGCCAGGCGTGAGAATCCGTTCCTCATTTTGATTCTCCTTTCCCCCAGCGGTTTTCAGGTGCGGTCTGGCCATTCCAAAACGGATTTCCCCTCAGAATCGGGAATGCTCTCAAAAACGGTCTCGTCCCCGGAACCGGGAATACCTTCAAAAACCGTCTCGTCCTCGGAGCTGGAAATTCTTTCAAAAACCGTCTCGTCCTCGGAGCTGGGAATGCCTTCAAAAACCGTCTCGTCCTCGGAGCTGGAAATTCTTTCAAAAACCGTCTCATCCTCGGAGCTGGGAATACCTTCAAAAACCGTCTCGTCCTCGGAACCGGGAATGCCTTCAAAAACCGTCTCGTCCTCGGAGCTGGGAATGCCTTCAAAGACGGTCTCGTCCTCGGAACCGGGAATGCCTTCAAAGACGGTCTCATCCTCAAAATAATCGCGGCTTTGCCCATCCGTCAATTCATCCAGCGGCGTCAGCCCCGCTTGGACGGTCAGGCCCGGAATGGAGGCATCCAGCGAAACACTGTCTCCCAGGTATGTGAGCGTCAGTCCGCACAGCTGAACCTGGTCGCTGGGATTCAAACGCTGGCTTCCCCTTATCCGGCGTCCCTCGACATAGACACCGTTGCAGCTCCGGTCCTCCAGGAGGCAGCCATCCTCTGTTCTTGTAAAAACGGCGTGGACGCCAGAGACCGCCCCCCCGCCGTGATAAACAATCTGATTTTCCGGTGCGGCCCCAACGCAGAACGGCGTCCCGTACTCCAGCGCGAAACGGCGGAGCTCAGGAGCGGCGCTCCCGGCCCGTACAAACAGGACCAGCCGCCCGCCGCCGTCGATCGAAAGGAAATAGACCCGCTCCCTCTCAACGGGCAGCGGAAAGTGCCGCCGTCCTCCAGCCGGCCACAGGGAGAACCCGCCGCAGGGCAAAAAAAACGGGACCCCATTTCGGACCTCCAGCTCCAGCCGAAGTCCTCCCGGCCGGCCTGAAAGTCCTCCGGATAACGCGATTCCGAAAGCGCCCTCCTCGGGCCAGGAAACAAGGCACTCTTCGTATGTATCCTGACTATAGACTGTCAGGCGGTCACGCATGAAGTTCCCTCCCGTCTTCTGCCCCGAGAACTCCGCGCCCTGTCCGCAGCCACTGAGACCAAGGGCCTGCCGGGCGCTGTCCTTCGGGCTCCCATAAGTTCCCAATATATGATGTTTTTTACTTTATTATAAATATTTTCTCCATATCTGTCAAGAAAAAAGTGAAAGGATTTGGAGTATCTATCTGTCTCCGCGCGGCGGCCGCATCGCAAAAAAACCACCCCTCAAAACTGAGGGGTGGCGAAATGGATGCGTCATGATACGCTTTCGAATTATACTCCTCCCGTAAGCAGCCTGGGGAGTATGAGCGTGATCTCCGGGAAGATATTTAAAAGAATCAGGGTGATGATAAGGGGAATTAGGAACGGGACTACGCCTTTCATCAGGGTCTTAAACTGCATGTTTCCAACTCGGGCGACGACAAACAAGGCGGTGCCCATGGGGGGCGTCAGGATGCCGATCATGAGGTTGAAAATCACGACGACGCCAAAGTGAATGGGGTTGATGTTGTACGCCAGGACTGCGGGGAGCAAAATCGGCACCAGGATCATTTGGAGCGGAAGCGCGTCGATACATGTACCGAGAATCAGCAGTACGATGTTGATCATCAGGAGCAGCATGAGCTTCGAACTCACGTGGCTCGTAAAGAACGTGGCAATCGCCTGCGGCATCTGCTCACGAGAGATCACAAACTGGAACAGCGTCACGCCGAGAATCATCAGCACAATGGTTCCGCTTGTCTTGATGGAGTCGATGCAGATCTTGAAAAAGCTGTCCAACGTGAGCTCTTTGTATACAAAGAACCCGAGAATCATCGTATACAACGCCGCCACCACGGCCGCCTCGGTGGGGGTGAAGTAACCCGTGAAGATACCGATGAGGATAATCACCGGAGTCAAAAGTGCCCAAAAGCTCTTTTTGAAGGAGTTTGCCCGGTAGGACCAGCTCCGCTTGGGCTCTGAGGGATAGTTTCTTTTATGGGAAAGAATCGAGCACATAATCATCAGCGCAGCAGTCGTGAGCAAACCCGGCAGGAAACCCGCCATGAAGAGTTTTTCAACGCTCTGGTTTGCAAGCACCGCATAGATGATAAGCGGAGTGGAGGGCGGAACCAACGGCCCGATGATGCAGCTTGCCGCCGTAATTCCGCCGGCGAAGCCTTCGTCGAAGCCCGCGTCCTTCATGCTCTTGATTTCAAGCTGCCCAAGTCCGCCCGCGTCCGCGAGGGCCGAACCCGACATGCCGGAGAAAATCAGGGACGCGACTACGTTTACGTGCGCGAGACCGCCTTTTCTGTGTCCAATCATGGACGCGGCGAAATCGAAAATTCTGGTGGTCACGCCGCCGCCGTTCATCAGGTTGCCCGCAAGGACGAAGAACGGTACGGCCAGCAATGTCTGGCTGTTTACGCCGTTAAACATCTGCTCCAGCGCAAAGGGAACGAGATTCCAGCCTCCCGACGCTGCAAAAAAGAAGATGGAGACCATAATCAGGGCGTATCCTACGTGAACGCCCAGCATGATTAGGATAAACCATAGTACGAAGGTCAATACCATCTGCATGTTACTCGGCCTCCTTTATGTCGTAAAAGTCATTTTTCGAGTCCTCGACCACCCATGCTCTTACAACTTCGCCATTCTTGACAATGTTGACAAGCTGCGCAATCATTTCCAAGATTGTCAAGACCGTCCATAAAAACATCGCGCCATACAGCCAGCTCTCGCTGATTCCCAGTGTTACCAGCGGCGTATAGGTCTTTCTCTGCACGATGGAGATCGTATAATAGAACACCATAGACAGAAGGCCGATCATTACCACATTGATAAAAGCCTCGATAAAGAGCTGGAACTTTTTCGGAAGAGAGAGCAGTATGGCGTCAATTCTGACATGAATATTTTCCCTCTGCGCAAGGTGGCAGCCAAGAACGCCCATCCACACGAACAGGAGGCGGCTGGTCTCATCTGTCCACGCGGAAGGAGAGCCAATCTTTCTTGATACGGCCTGCCAGAACAGAGAGAACAGAATCACGTTAAACAGGATGACCGCGACATATTGCTCGAGTTTCTCCAGCGCGTGAACCGCATCTGCAGGCTTTTGGATTTTGATTTTGCCGTCTTTCATTTTGAAACCCTCCCAAAGACCATGAATACCAATGGTATCGAGTTAAGGGGCCCAGAAGGGCCCCCTAATTTGCCGGTTATTGTCTCGCTTCCTCAATGGCCTTGACGGCAGCGTCGCCATACTTCGAAACATATTCGTCATACATCGGGGCGCAGGCCTCTCTGAACGGCGCCTTATCCGGGGTTGTAATGGTCATGCCGTTCTCCTCAAACTTTTCAATCAGGGCCTTTTCATCTTCCGTGAAGGTCGTCGTATGGAACTCGGCCGCTTCTACCGTGGCCTTTGTAATCGCCTCCTGCTGCGCCGGAGAGAGCTTGTCGAAGACGATCTTGCTGATGATATAGTTGTTGTCATTGATAATATGGCCCGTCAGAGCGCAGAATTCCTGAACCTCATAGAACTTCTGGGCGTCGATGGTGGAAAGCGGATTCTCCTGTCCGTCAACCGCGTTCGTCTTCAGCGCCAGATACACCTCCGCAAAGGGCATCGGCGTAGCGGCCGCTCCGGAATAATTCGCGAAGGCGAGGTTCGCGTCGGCATTGGGGACTCTCAGCTTCATGCCCTTCATGTCGGCGATGGTTTCGATCTTTCGGTTGGACGTGGTCTGCCTGGTTCCGTTATACGCGTCGGCAAGGATTTTCCAGCCTCTGGCCTCCAGCCTCTCGTAGATCGACTTGCCGTACTCCGTATCGTTCAGAGTCCGCATCATGTGGTCGAAATCGTCGAAGGCAAAGGGATAGCCAAAAATCTCCAGCTCCGGCTCCCAAAGGCCAAGCCGCCCGGTCTCCGCATAGACCATATCCAGCGCGCCGGCCGCAACCTGATCGATCATGGCCCGGTCGTCGCCGAGCTGTCCGCCGGGATAGATTTCCACGGTAATGGACCCGTTTGAGTACTCCTTTGCCTTTTCGGCAAGCATCTCTGCGGCCTTGTACTCATTGGAGGACGTGTTTGCCTGGAAGCCAATTTTCAAGGTGACGGCCTTCTCCTCCGGCGGAGCCGACTCGCCTCCGCCGGACGCGCCCCCTCCCGATGCGCCGCCGCACCCGGCCAAGGCAATGATGCTGACAACGGCAATTGCAAGCGCTGCGATCCTTCTTTTCATCTTTTTCCCTCTCCTCAAAATAATATCTTCAGCGGCCAGGGCCGTTGAATACGTTGTGAAACTGCCCATGTTTTCCAGGCGGCATTTTTCATTTCATATATACTATAAACAAATACCGTCCGCATTTCAATCTTTTTCCAGCATTCCATAATGAGAATTATTCTTAAAAATTTTGGTTACTTTGTCATATTTGCAAATTCGGTTCCTCTCTTGCTTTCCGGAGCCGCACATGTTATCATAATTTTGAATAAACATTTCCTTCTTGAAGCCTCGTTTGATGTCAACTTCCGATAAAGCAACACCGTTCCACTGATAACGTTTCAGAGGCATCCTCGCGGTTTTATTCTTCACCGGAACGGCGCAGACTACGCCGTATGAGAGTACCGCGCGCCTCCGCACTATAAACGGCGTTCCAAACTTTTTCATAAATTTCAGTACGAAAGGGTGGTTTTTTGATCTATACAAAGCGCAAGCACATCGAACGCTGCCTGGGCATAAGCGGCAGTCTGGATGCCGCTATCCGCCATCTGCTGGGCACAGATCTGAGCCGGCTGCACATGGGCCGCAATGAGATTGACGGTGCGCAGGCATTCGTCAACCGCTTTGATTATCAGACTATGCCCCCGGAACAGGCCATCTGGGAGGGGCACGAAAAGTACGGGGATATGCACGTTCTCCTGTCCGGCCGCGAAAAGATTGGCGTTTCCAATGTGGAAACGCTGGAGATGACCGTCCAGAAGCCCGAGGAGGATTTCATCGGCTACGAAGGCGGCGTGGAGGTCTGGTTCCCCATGACTGCCGGGGACATTCTCATCGTCTTTCCCGAGGATGCGCATAAGGTCAAGGTCATGAATGGCAGCGGCTGTCTGGTGGAGAAGGCCTGCTACAAGTTCAGGGTGTAAAACGCAAACTACGTACAACATATGTTTTTTAGGAGGAGAATCGCTATGAATACCACAAAGTACGAGGGCATTATCCCCGCTTTCTACGCCTGCTATAACGCCGAAGGCAAAATTGATCCAGAGGCCGCCCGGACGCTGACCAGGTGGTTCATTGATAAGGGCGTCAAGGGTCTCTATGTGGGCGGTTCCTCCGGCGAGTGCATTTACCACAGTAAGGAAGAGCGCAAGGCGGTTTTGGAGAGCGTCATGGCGGAGGCTAAGGGCAAGCTGACCATCATCGCCCATGTCGCCTGCAACAATACCGCCGATTCACAGGAGCTGGCGGCGCATGCCGAGAGCCTGGGCGTGGACGCCATCGCTTCCATTCCCCCTATCTACTTCCATCTGCCTCCTTACGCCATCGCCAAGTACTGGAACGACATTTCCAGCGCGGCTCCCAACACGGATTTTATCATCTATAACATCCCGCAGCTGGCGGGCGTGGCCTTAAGCGTGCCTCTGCTGAAGGAAATGCTGAAAAATCCCCGCTGCATCGGCGTCAAGAATTCCTCCATGCCCACTCAGGACATCCAAATGTGGCGCAGCGAGGGCGCCATCGTCTTCAATGGCCCCGACGAGCAGTTGATTTCCGGTTTGGTCATGGGCGCCGCCGGCGGCATCGGCGGAACCTACGGCGCGATGCCTGAGCTGTATATCAAGCTTTTCGAGTGCGTCAAATCCGGCGATCTGACCACCGCTCTGAAAATTCAGGACGACTGCTGCCAGATCATCTCCAAGCTGTGCTCCGGCCATGGCAACATGTACGCCATGATCAAAGAAGTGCTGCGCCGGATGGACGGTCCCGACTGCGGCAGTGTGCGGGCTCCGCTGGCGGAGCTGGCCGAAAGCGATGCTCCCATTGCCGGCGAGTGCGTCTCCATGATCAAGGCCGCCATCGCAAAGTATTGACCGCATCATCCGCCGCAGACAGGCGGGAAATTCCGCAGCGCGCTGTTTGCGGGAAGTGGCGGAAGACGGCCAAATAGGGAAAAAGCCGATATCCACAGCCGGGATGTACCCAAATATCCTGTGACAGTTGCCAGAGGCCGGCCGCTCCTTTAAATCCGCCAGCAGAGCCAACTGAGATGTAATGTATAAAGGGTGGTTTCACCAAGCCACTACATTACATTGACTGCGGTTCATTTGTGGCAGAATGGCATAGGCTGGAAAGGCAGTGATCGACCAGCAGGAGAGGACCGAAGCGGGAGCGTCCGGGGATGACCTGGGCGCTCCGTTCTCTCTGCCGGTCCTCTCGAAGAGCGCACTTACTCACCACCTGCCAAGGCCGGCGGTGGTACTGCCTCCGGCAGTCGTGCGATCTCCGAGGGTCGGTCCACCGGGCGTCCCTTTCCTGCCCAGTATGGACAGGTCAGAAGACGCCACCGGTGGCTTGTGCATTGGGTGGAGCCGCGCCGATCACCGGGGGCTTGGGGGCCGACGGCCCCCAACAAGCTGCTCCGGGTATATACCGGGGCATTGCTTGCTGCTACTATCATTGCCTATAAATGAGGGTTGAAAGTCGTATGCAATGATGGTATACTTGGCTCGTGTCAATTCGACAAACCAGCATTTATGGCGGTGATATTATGAAAAGGATTATTTCTCTTGTTTTCACAATGCTACTATTGCTCACAGCTTGTGGAGAAGAGAATACGGGGAATATAGACAATATTGAAATTCCAGACTGGAAACCATCTGAGATATATACAGATAATGAAATCGAAGCCGCTTTTCAAACGGTGAAAGAATATTTTTCTAAAGAGTTCGACGGTTGTATGCTTACAAAACTGTACTATCCAGGTGATACTTTCGCAGACGAGTTTAGCGAATGGGCTGCGCAGTACGAAGTGGATAAGGCAATTGTTATTTATTCGTCTTTCGATGTGGATTCTTCAGGAGGGGATGGTTCGCTTGAACCAGACTCCACTTATGAAGATTGGAAATGGGTTCTTGTTCGCAACGCCGATGAGGAATGGGAACATGCTACTCACGGTTACGGTTAAATCATTAACTTCCGAATTTGTCGGAGAGATTTCATCTTTTGGGTGAAATCCCCCTTGACAAATGTTCTCTGGTTTGACAAAAGAGTCAAAACCTCCGGCCAGGCCCAATCTCATTAAGATAAACGCCCCAACGCAGCCGCCGGTTTTTTCTATGCCGCCAAGTGTTTTTGTATCCTTTTTAATATTTGAAAACACAGACCAGACCGCCTTCTGTACGGTCTGGTCTGTTGCCTATATGAATGAGATTCGGCTTAGCCGGGGGTTGCCTTTGGCGCTGCCAACAGCAAAGCCAACCTGCCACATGTTCCTGTGACAGGTTGGCTTTTGCAGGTCGGTTTACCTAAACAAGTGAAACTTCGTCAAAGACAGATCATTACTTCGCCGAAGCCTCCGCCGCAGCCTTGGCTTTTTCCGCCTGGGCCTTCTTGATGGCCTTGTATTTTTCCTTCTCCTCAGCCGTTGCCACAGGGAGGATGGCGTCTCTCGGGCAGACCTTGGTGCAGAGCTTGCAGCCCACGCACTTTTCATAGTCAATGACCGCCACGCCGTTTTCCACATGGATGGCGTCCTTCTTGCACTCCTTCTGGCACAGGCCGCAGCCGATGCAGGAGGTGGAGCAGACGCTCATGGCCGCCTTGCCCTTGTCCTGATTGGCGCAGCCCACGTGGACCTTTTTGGAGACGGGGACGGAGGTAATCAGATGCCGGGGGCAGGCGCTGGCGCAGGCCATGCAGGCGGTGCACTTGTCCGGGTCCACCACGGCGGTGCCGCCGGGGCCGATGGACATGGCGCCAAACTGGCAGGCCGCCACGCAGGAGCCAAAGCCCAGGCACCCGAAGGCACACTCCAGAGGACCGCCGGCCACCTTGGTTGCGGAGATGCAGTCCTTCACACCCACGTAGTCATAGCGCTTCTTGGCGTTGACGCCGCCGGTGCAGCGGACGAAGGCCACCTGCCGCTCTCCAGTGGGAGCCTCCATGCCCATGATCTTGGCAATGGCGGCGGCGTTCTCCGCCCCCGCAGGGGCGCAGGCGGTGACAGGCGCGTCTCCCGCCAGAATGGCGGCGGCGCAGCCGCCGCAGCCGGGATAGCCGCAGCCGCCGCAGTTCGCGCCGGCCAGCAGGCCCAATATCGCTTCCTCACGGGGGTCCTTCTTCACCTCGAAAATCTTGGAGGCCACGGCCAGGACCAGGCCGAACACCGCGCCCAGGATGCCCAGGACGGCTACCGCGAATAAAATATTCATCATAATGCAACCGCCCTCCTTACCAAATTACCAAGCCGGAGAAGCCCATGAACGCCAGAGCCATGAGACCGGCGGTGACCAGCGCGATGGGGAACCCCTCAAAGCTCTTGGGATACTCGGCGAAAACCAGCCGCTCCCGGATGCTGGCAAAGAGCACGATGGCAACCAGGAAGCCGATGCCACCGGTGATGCCGTAGACCACAGACTCGATGAAGTTGTAGCTCTCCTGGATGTTCAGAAGGGCCACGCCCAGCACCGCGCAGTTGGTGGTGATCAGGGGCAGATACACGCCCAGGGCCGTGTACAAAGAGGGCATGGACTTCTGGAGGAACATTTCGATGAACTGCACCAAAGACGCAATGACCAGAATGAATGCCACGGTCTGCATATACTCCAAATCCAGAGGCACCAGGATGAACTTGTACACCACCCAGGTGATGGCGGAGGCCAGGCCCATGACAAAGGTCACGGCGAAGCCCATGCCCACGGCGGTGTCCACCTTCTTGGAAACGCCCAGGAAGGGGCAGATGCCGAGGAACTGGGAGAAAATGAAGTTATTCGCCAAGATGGCGCCCAGCGTGATTGCCAGGAGTTTTGAAATCTGATCCATTTACTTGCCCTCCTTACTCTTGGACAGCGCCCACTGCATAGCGGCGATGAGGAAGCCCAGCACCAGGAAGCCGCCCACGGGCAGAGTCAGAATGCCGATGGGGAACTGCTCCGGAATGATGCGGAAGCCCGCCAGCGTGCCCGCGCCCAGCAGCTCCCGGATGAAGCACATGGCCAGCAGCACGGCGGTGTAGCCCAGGCCCTGAAAGATGCCGTCGAAGAAGGACGCGCCCACGCCGTTTTTATAGGAGAAAGACTCCGCCCGGCCCAGGATGATGCAGTTTACCACGATCAGCGGAATGAACACACCCAGAGAGGCGGCGATGGACTCGAAGAAGGCTTGCAGCAGCAAATCCACGCAGGTGACAAAGCCCGCGATGACCACGATGAACATGGCGATGCGGATTTTGTCCGGGACGATCTTCCGGATGGCGGAGATGACCACATTGGCCGCCGTCAAGATGATGAGCACAGACACGCCCATGCCCAAACCGTTCATAATGGAGGTGGTGATCGCCATGGTGGAGCACAGGCCCAGCATCTGCACCAGAACGGGGTTTTGGGTCAGAAGACCCTCTTTAAACTGTTTCCCGATATTCATGTTTCAGCTCCCCCTTTCTCAGCCCATCACGCCGGCCACGGCCAGCGCGGCGTTGACGCCGTTGGTCACGCCCCGGGTGGAGACCGTCGCGCCGGAGATGGCGTCCACGTTGGACCCCACGGTCAGGACGCCGTCGGCGGCGCTTTTGCCCTCAAACTGGCTCAGCACGCCCACGCCGGAGGCAGTGGGCATATTGGTCATGACCTTGGAGCCAATTCCGGCGGTTTCGGCGTTTTTGACAATGGACACGCCGGTGACAGCTCCCTCGCTGTCCACGCCCACCATCATTTCGATCTTGCCCTGAGAGCCGCTGGCCACCACTTTGATGGCGTAGCCCACAGTCGCGCCGCCTACCTGGGCTTCGTACACGGAGTCCAGAGCGACGCTGCCGGAGGCGGCGGTCATTTCGTCGGTGAGAGCCAGCTTGTCGGAGAAGGTGGTGTTGTCGGGGTCCGCCACCACGGCCTTCATGGCCTCCACGGTTTTCGCCCGGTTGATCTCGTCAATTTTTTCCTCTGTGACGGCGTTGACGCCGCCCAGAGCCGCCGCCACGACCATGCAGGTCACCAGCAGCGTCACGGTCAACTTTATAATGTACGCAGGATCCATCTGAACCTTTTCCTTATTCGCGGTGCTCATCTCGCGGCTCCCTCCTTCTTCACAACGCCGAAGCGCATGGGCTTGGTGTACTTGTCAATGAAGGGCACGAACAGGTTCATCACCATGATGGAGTAGCACACGCCCTCGTTATAAGACCCGAAATAACGGATCAGCACGGTGAACAGTCCGCAGCCCACACCGAAGATCAGCTGGCCCTTCTTAGTGATGGGGGAGGTGGCGTAGTCGGTGGCCATGAAGAACGCGCCCAGCATAAGGCCGCCGCCAAAGATGCTGTAGAGCATCCAGTCCAGGCTGGAACCGGCCTTGGGGAAGAGGAAGGTCAGGACGGCCACGGTGCCGATGTACGCGGCGGGGGTCTGCCAGTTGATGACCTTCCGCCAGATGAGATACACGCCGCCGATAATCAGCATCAGGGCGGAAACCTCGCCCAGGGAACCGCCGGTCTGACCCAGGAACATCTCCCTCACGCTGTAAGTCCCGATGAGGTTCCCAAAGCTCTCCGCCAGAGCGGCGGGGTCCGTGCCCTTCATATAAGAAAGGGGGGTGGCGGCGGTGACGAGGTCCACATTAGACCCGAAGATGGCCGCCTTATTCGCGGCGGGTTCCACCCAGGTGGTCATGGACCCGGCGTAGCTGGCCAGCAGCACGGCCCGGCCCGCCAGGGCGGGGTTCACAAAGTTCTTGCCGATGCCGCCGAAGAGCTGCTTGACAATGAGGATGGCGAAGGCGTCGCCTATGAGGATCATCCAATAGGGAATCTGCACCGGGCTGACAAAGGCCAGCAGCATGCCCGTGACCACGGCGGAGAGGTCCAGAACGGACTGGGGCTTCTTCATCAGCTTGCGGTACAGCCACTCGAAGAAGACGCATCCGGCTACGGACACGGCGGTGAGGGTCAGGGCCCGGAGGCCGAAGTTAAAGCAGGCGTATGCCAGGGCGGGCAGCATAGCGATGATGACGTCCTTCATGATGCCCTGGGTGGTCTCGCTTCCGCGGATGTGGGGCGAGGAGGTGGCGATCAGCTTGAGATTCTTATAGTCCGTCATTTGTTGACAACCTCCTTTTTCGCCTCTTCGGCGGCTTTCTTGGCCTCGGCGGCGGCCTTGGCCTTGGCCGCGGCGTCCTTCACCAGCTGCTTGCCGGTCTTGAACATATGGGTCAGGTGGAGCCGGGCGGGGCAGGTGTAGGCGCAGGCACCGCACTCCATGCAGTCCATGATGTGGGCGTCGTTCAGCTCGTCGACCAGGCCCTTGGAGGCGTACTGGTACAGGAACAGGGGCTCCAGGTGCATGGGGCACACGCCCACGCACTTGCCGCAGCGGATGCACTGAGGATGCTCGACGGTCTGCTCTTCCTTCTCGCAGAAGGCCAGCATGCAGCCGGTGCCCTTGGCCACGGGAATGTCGGCGGTGTACTGGGCCATGCCCATCATGGGGCCGCCGGCGATGAGTTTATAAGTACCGTCCTTCAGCCCGCCGCAGAAGTCAAACAGCGCCGAGACAGGGGTGCCGATGGGGCATTCCACGTTCTTGGGCTCCACCACGCCGGAGCCGGAGACGGTGACCACCTTCTTCACCACGGGCATGCCGGTGGTGATGGCCTTGTAGATGGCGCAGGTGGTGTTGATGTTGAACACGGCGCAGCCGATGTTGCTGGGCAGACCGCCCGGGGGCACCTGCTTGCCGGTGATGGCCTGACAGAGCTGCTTCTCACCGCCCTGGGGATAGCGGCAGCGAAGCCCCTCCACCACCACGGGGGCGTGCTTTTCGGCAATGGTTTTATTCAGCTGGTCGATGCCGTTCTGCTTGTTGACCTCCACGCCGATGATGACCTTTTCCACGCCGAACATCTTGGCGAGGTACGTCGCGCCGCCGACGATCTCCTCCGGCCGCTCCAGCATGGCCCGGTGGTCGCCGGTGATGTAGGGCTCGCACTCCGCGCCGTTGATGATGACAGTGTCCACCTTGCCGATGCCGCCGGAAATCTTCACGTGGGTGGGGAAGGTGGCGCCGCCCATGCCGACGATGCCGGCGTTTTTCACGATCTCCACCATCTCGTCAACGGAAAGGGCGTCCGGGTTGGCGGGGGCCTGAACCTCCTCGCTGACCTCGTTTTGCATGTCGTTGTCGATGATGACGGACAGGATGTTCCCGCCCATGGAATAGGGCCGGGGCTCCACCGCCTTGACGGTGCCGGAGACACTGGCGTGAATGGGAGCGCCGAGACCGCGGAACTCGCCGATCTTCTGGCCCACCTTCACGTGGTCGCCGGCTTTCACCAGGGGGGTGCATGGCGCGCCGAAGTGCTGGGACATGGGAATGACCACTTGAGCCGGGGCAGGCAGCTGCTCGATGGCCTTTTCATTGGTTGCGGCTTTCATGTCGTGGGGATGAACGCCGCCAAAGAACGCTTGTGCCATTATTTCACCTCATTTTTTACTCCTGACAGCGGCCCGGGCGCGGACGGAAAGACCGTCCACCGTCGGGACGGGCTGACGTGCCTGGACAGACTATCACATACTTCCTTGCATTGTACACCCATCTTCAAAAAATGTCCAGACTGTGAACGGTGATTTTTCTGGAAAATTTGTAATTTCCTGCGGAACCCTTACGGCCTCACAGCCTTCCCGCCTCCGCCCAAAAAGAGGAAATTTTTCCCCCGCAGGCGGAAAGTGGGGGCGCAATCGATTACCCGCCGGGACAGCTTTCTCAGCGGCCCAAAACCAGCTCCGCCAGCCGCTCCGAGGGGTCCAGGACAGGGAGGTCCGTCCGCCTTTGCAGAGCCGCCTTTACATAGGGGAAGTGGGTGCAGCCCAGGACCACCGCCTCCGCGCCGTTTTGCTCGAAGAAGCGGAGCAGCGTCTCCAGGCCGCAGTCCTCCACAAGGATCTCCGGCGGCGTTCCCGCCTCCACGCCCTGGACCAGCGCCAGGTTCGCCGCGCCCAGGACCAGAATCTCCGGCGAGGCGTTCACCATGGCCCGCTCCACTCCGGCGGCGCCCTGGCAGTTGGCGGCCAGAACGCCCACCCGGCGATAGGTTCGGGCGATCTCGCCATAAACGTCCATGGGCGTCCAAATCCGGAGACCCCGCGGTTCCGCCAGGGCGCGGGCGTCGATGGTGGCGCTGAGGGAGTTGCAGTAAAGCAAAACCCGCTCCAGGCCCTGCGCGCGGATGCGGTCCAGAATGGCTCCCACGGCGCGCTCCCGCGCGGTCTGAGGCCCGGTCTGGAATATGGTCTGTTCCTCCGGCGTCTGGGAGACGGGGAAGCCCAGGGCCCGGGCTCCTTTTTTCTTTAATAACCCGGCGCCCATCCGGGTGTCCACCGGGGTTCCGGCGATGACGGCGATGTTCATTTGCGTGTTCCTTTCCGGCTTTTTATTCGAGGTTTTGTGGGGGTGGCTTTGATTGTACCACAGCCCCGCCGCCGGTTCAACCCGAACCCTTTTTGTCCTACCCTCCCCTCCTCGTCCATATAGTGTAGGACGGGGGTGTTGTTTTGAAAAAGGGAAGCTCCATGTTTTACGGCGCTCTGCTGCTCACCGGCGCGAATCTCGTGCTCCGCCTGGCGGGCATGAGCTTTCAGGTCTATCTCTCCGGCCGGGTCGGAGCCGTCGGGGTGGGCCTTTTGCAGCTGGTCCTCTCCGTGCGGATGCTGGCGTTCACCGTCGGCTCCGCCGGGGCCCGGACCTGCGCTCTCTACCTCTCCGCCGAGGCCCTGGGGCGGCGGCGGAACGTCCGGCCCGCCCTGGCGGGCTGCGTCTGGTACTGCCTCCTCTTTTCCCTGCCCACGGCGGCGGGGATGTGGGCCCTCGCGCCCCGGATTGCCGGCGGCTGGATTGGGGACACCGCCGGGGAGGCGGCCCTCCGGGCCTTCGCCCTGTTTCTGCCCGTGGGCTGCCTGAACGGCGTGATGACCGGCCTCTTCACCGCCGCCGGGCGGCTGCGGACTCTGGTGGCGGTGGAATTTCTGGAGCAGGGCTGCTCCATGGCGGTCACCTTCGCCCTGCTCGCCCGCTGGGCGGGGGAGAATACGGAGCGGGCCTGCCTCTCCGTGGCCCTGGGGTCCTCCGCGGCGGCGGCGCTGTCCCTGGGGGCTCTGTGGGCGCTCCGGCAGGAGGGGCCGCCTGCCGGCCGGGAGGACCGCCCGCCCTGGCGGCGGGTGGCCCGCATGGCGCTGCCGGTGGGGCTGGCGGACGATCTGCGGGCGGGGCTGAACACCATTGAAAATCTCATCATCCCCCGGCGGCTGGCCCTGTTCGCCGGGACGGTGAACGCCATGGCGGATTACGGCGTCCTTCACGGCATGGTCTTCCCGGTGCTGATGTTTCCCGCCGCCATTCTGGCCTCCCTGGCGGATCTGCTGGTGGCGGAGTTCTCCCGCTGCGCCCGCCGCCGGGGGCAGGTCCGGGTCCGCTACCTGGCCCGGCAGGGGCTGCGGGTCTCCTGGCTCTTCGGCATCTGCGCCGGAGGGATGATCTTTGCCGCCGCCCGGCCCCTGGGAGAGCTGCTCTATCACAGCGAGGCCGCCGGGGCCTGCCTCCGGCTGTACGCGCCCCTGGTCCCCATTCTCTACCTGGACGTCGTGGTGGACGCCATGTGCAAGGGCCTGGGCCAGCAGAGCGCCAACGCCCGCTACAACCTCATGACGAACCTGCTGGACGTGGCCCTTCTCTGGCTGCTGCTGCCCCGGTGGGGCATGGGGGGCTATTATTTCAGCTTTGCCGCCTCCCACCTGGTGAACTTCGCCCTGAGCCTCCGGCGGCTGGGACAGTCGGCGGGCCTGCGGTTCACTCCGGGCCCGGCGGTGCGGGCGTTTCTCTGCGCCGCTGCCGCCGCGCTGCCGGGATTCCTTCTCCGTCCCCAGGCGGGAGCGGCGGGGGCTCTGGTTCCCATGGGATGCTATCTGCTGGCGCTGGGGGCGCTGTGGCTGGCCTTCCGGGTGGTGGGGCGGCGGGATGCGCTGTGGCTCAAGGGCTTGGTGGGCGCTGGCCGGAAGCCCCGGGGCTGATGATTGAATTTTGCCGGAACTCCTGTTATAATAAAGAAAACGACATGCTGTTGGTGAAAGGAGCTTCCGCCATGGCCTTCCGCAAACCCTGGGTCTCTCCCCTCTTTCCCGTCTCCCGGCGGGACTTCTTTGTCACGGCCGTCATTCTCCTCTGCGCGGTGCTGCTGTGCTTCTTCCTCCGGCTGGCGGGCAGCATCGACGGCTTCGCCGCCCCGGTCTTCGTGCTGGCGGTGCTGCTGATTTCCCGGCTTACCAGCGGCTACCTCTATGGGTTCCTCTCCGTGATCCTGGGGGTGGTCTTCGTCAACTTTATCTTCACGTATCCCTACTGGGCCTTCGACTTCCACAATCCCGGCTATCCGCTGACCTTCTTCACGCTGCTGATGATCTCCCTCATCACCAGCACCCTCACCGCCCAGGCCAAGCGGCAGGCCAGCCTCCTGGCGGAGAACGAGCGGGAGAAGATGCGCTCCGGCCTTCTGCGCTCCGTCTCCCACGACATCCGGACGCCGCTGACGTCCATCGTGGGGTCCACTTCCGCCGTGCTGGAGAACCCGGGCCTCTCGCCCCAGGAGCAGCGGAAGCTGCTGGAAAACGCCCGGGAGGAGGCCCAGTGGCTGATCCGGGTGGTGGAAAACCTCCTCTCCATCACCCGCATGGGGGACGATCAGGCCCCCATCGCCAAGGAGCCGGAGCCCGCCGAGGAGGTGCTGGGCGAGGCGGCCCGAAAGTTCCGCCGGCGCTTTCCCAAGGTAAACGTCGCCGTCTCCGTGCCGGAGGAGCTGGTGATGGTACCCATGGACCCCATTCTCATAGAACAGGTGCTGGCCAACCTCCTGGAGAACGCCGCCGTTCACGGAGGGGCCGCCAACATCGCCCTCTCCCTGGAGAAGGAGGGCGCTTGCACCCGGTTCGCTGTCCGGAACGACGGCCGGGGCATCCCCAAAAACGAGCTGGACAGCCTTTTTGACGGCCGCCTCAAACCCCAGCGCCCCCCGGACGGCGACGGGAAGCGGAACATGGGCCTGGGGCTCTCCGTCTGCCGGGCCATCGTTCTGGCCCACGGGGGAACCATCGGGGCCCGGAACCTGCCCCAGGGGGCGGAGGTCTTCTTCTCTCTGCCCCTGACCGCCAAGGAGGTGCCGTCATGAACATCCGGGAAAAGATACTGGTCATTGAGGATGAGAAGAGCATCGCCCAGTTCATCGCCGCCGTGCTGGACGGGCAGGGCTATGAGACCGTGCAGGCCCGCACCGGGCGGGAGGGGCTCTCCATGCTCTCCTCCCACTGCCCGGACCTGGTGATTCTGGACCTGGGGCTGCCGGATATGGACGGGCTGGACATTCTCCGCCAGCTGCGCAGCTGGTCCAGCCTGCCGGTGGTGGTGGTCTCCGCCCGGTCCCACGAGCGGGACAAGGTCACCGCCCTGGACCAGGGGGCCGACGATTATCTCACCAAGCCCTTCGGCACCGCCGAGCTGCTGGCCCGGGTCCGCACCGCCATCCGCCACACCCGCACCGCCAGCGGCAACGGCGAGATCGCCCAAAAGGGCACCTACACCGTGGGAGAGCTGGTCATCGACTACAACAAGCACCAGGTTCTGGTCCGGGGGAAAAACGTGAAGCTCACCCTCAGCGAGTTCCGCATCGTGGCCCTGCTGGGCAAGCACGCCGGGAAGGTGCTGACCTACGACTTTATCATCCGGGAGCTCTGGGGCCCCCGGGCCGGAGGGGGCAACCAGATTCTGCGGGTCAACATGGCCAACATCCGCCGCAAGATCGAGCGGAACCCCGCCGAGCCGGAATACCTCTTCACTGAGGTGGGCGTGGGCTACCGTCTGGCCGAGGGGGAATAGACCGCCTCTCCGAGGAAAAAAATTTACAGCATTTCCCAAACTCCCGCAAACCCTTGCGCCCACGGCGTTGGGAGATTTTCCCGCCGCACCCGCCGGAAAAATTTTGGGGGATTGTCGCAAAAAACACTTGCGTCCCCCATATCTTGTGTGATATACTCGCCCCGCTGCCGAAGTATTGTGGTCAAAACAGATATACATTCGATATAGGGGGATACCGCATGAAAGTTATTAAGAGGAACGGCGCCGAGGTCTCATTCGACATCACCAAGATTATGGCGGCCATCACCAAGGCCAACGAAAGCATCGAAGAGGCGAAGCGCATGACCTCCACCCAGGTCCGGCGGATCGCCGAGTCTGTGGAGCTAGCCTGCCAGGAAATGGGCCGTTCCCCTTCCGTGGAGGAGATTCAGGATCTGGTGGAGTATCAGATCATGGCCCACGGCGCCTTTGAGGTGGCGAAGAATTACGTCACATACCGCTATACCCGTTCCCTGGTCCGCCGGAGCAATACCACGGACGAGCGCATCCTCAGCCTCATCGAATGCTGCAACGAGGAGGCCAAGCAGGAGAACTCCAACAAGAACCCCGTGGTGAACTCCACCCAGCGGGACTATATGGCCGGCGAGGTCTCCCGGGACCTCAGCGAGCGGCTGCTGCTGCCCAAGGAGATCGTGGAGGCCCATCAGGAGGGCATCATCCACTTCCACGACTCCGATTATTTCGCCCAGCACATGCACAACTGCGACCTGGTGAACCTGGAGGACATGCTGCAAAACGGCACCGTCATCACCGGCACCATGATCGAGCGGCCCCACAGCTTCGCCACCGCCTGCAACATCGCCACCCAGATTGTGGCGCAGGTGGCCTCCAACCAGTATGGCGGCCAGTCCATCTCCCTGGCCCATCTGGCCCCCTTTGTGGACGTCAGCCGGAAGAAGCTCCGGGTGATTGTGGAGCAGGAGCTGAAGGACGTGGGTATTGTCCTGGATGAGGAGCACCTCTCCGCCCTGGTGGAATCCCGCCTGCGGGAGGAGGTCCGGGGCGGCGTGCAGACCATTCAGTATCAGGTGCTGACGCTTCTGACCACCAATGGACAAGCCCCCTTTGTGACGGTGTTCATGTACTTGGGCGAGGCCAGAAACGAGCAGGAGCGGAAGGACCTGGCCCTTATCATCGAGGAGACCCTGGCCCAGCGCTACGAGGGCGTGAAAAACGAGGACGGCGTGTGGATCACCCCCGCCTTCCCCAAGCTCATCTACGTGCTGGAGGAGGACAACATCCGGGAGGACGCCCCCTATTGGTATCTCACAAAGCTGGCGGCCAAGTGCACCGCCAAGCGGATGGTTCCGGACTACATCTCCGAGAAAAAGATGCTGGAGCTGAAGGTGGACAAGAACGGCGAGGGCCACTGCTACACCTGCATGGGCTGCCGCAGCTTTCTGACGCCTTACGTGGACCCGGAGACGGGAAAGCCCAAGTACTACGGCCGGTTCAACCAGGGCGTGGTCACCATCAACCTCCCCGACGTGGCCCTGAGCTCCGGCGGGAACGTCGAGAAGTTCTGGAAGATTTTCGACGAGCGGCTGGAGCTTTGCCACCGGGCCCTCCTGTGCCGCCATGAGCGTTTGAAGGGCACTCCTTCCGACGTGGCCCCCATTTTGTGGCAATACGGCGCCTGCGCCCGGCTCAAGAAGGGGGAGACCATCGACAAGCTGCTCTACGGCGGCTACTCCACCATCTCCCTGGGCTACGCGGGACTGTACGAGTGCGTGAAGTACATGACGGGCAAGAGCCACACGGACCCCTCCGCCACGCCCTTTGCCCTCCAGATCATGGAGACCATGAACGCCGCCTGCCGGAAGTGGAAGGCGGAGCACAACATTGATTTCAGCCTCTACGGCACCCCGCTGGAGTCCACTACCTACAAATTCGCCAAGTGCCTCCAGCGCCGCTTCGGCATCATAGAGGGCATCAACGACAAGGGCTATATCACCAACAGCTACCACGTCCATGTGACGGAGCCGATCAACGCCTTTGATAAGCTGAAATTCGAGGCGCAGTTCCAGCACCTGTCCCCCGGCGGAGCCATCAGCTATGTGGAGGTGCCGGACATGCAGAACAATCTGGAGGCGGTGCTCCAGGTGATGAAGTTCATCTATGACAACATCATCTACGCAGAGCTGAACACCAAGAGCGACTATTGCCAGGTCTGCGGCTGGGACGGGGAGATTCAGGTCGTGGAGGAGCACGGCAAGCTGGTTTGGAAGTGCCCCAAGTGCGGCAATACGGACCAGGACAAGATGAACGTGGCCCGGCGGACCTGCGGCTACATCGGGACCCAGTTCTGGAACCAGGGCCGGACCCAGGAGATTCGCGACCGGGTGCTGCATCTGTAAGGCGCGAAAGGAGCGGCCATGTATTACGGCGAGATCAAGAACTGCGACATCGCCAACGGCGAGGGGGTTCGGGTGAGCCTCTTCGTCTCCGGCTGCACAAATCGCTGCCGGCACTGCTTCCAGCCCCAGACGTGGGCCTTTGACTATGGGCAGCCCTTCACCCAAGAGACGGAGGAGCGCATCCTGTCCCTGCTGTCCCCCGGCTATGTCAACGGGCTGACCCTCTTGGGAGGCGAGCCCTTCGAGCCTGAAAACCAGACGGCGCTGCTTCCCTTCGTCCGGCGGGTGAAGGCGGCCTATCCGGAGAAGAGCGTTTGGGCGTACAGCGGCTTTACCTATGAAGAGCTGCTGGAGGAGGGAACCCATGCCCATTGCGAGGCGACGGCGGAGCTGCTGGGCCTTCTGGACGTACTGGTGGACGGCCGCTATGTGGAGGCGCTGAAGGACATCTCCCTTCGCTTCCGGGGCAGCTCCAACCAGCGCCTCATTGATCTGAACTCCACCCGGCGGACGGGAGCGGTGACGCTCCTGCCGGACCGGCGCTGACAAACGGAGGTTGTATCATGATCACAATCGCACAGCGCATAGAGGCGCTTCGCACCGAGCGGGGCCTGAGCCGCCCCGCGCTTTCGGCCGCCCTGGGCTTTCCCAAGACGGCGGCGGAGAAGTTTGAAACCGGACGGCAGACGCCCTCCCAGGACCAGCAGAAGAAGCTGGCGGAGTACTTCGGCGTCTCCCTGGCCTATCTCCGGGGAGAGAGCGACGACCCCTCCGGCGGGGAGAGCTGGCTCAGCGGCGGTGTGCCCGGCGACGACGGGCCGGTCCAGATTCCGGCGGCCCGTCCCGCACCGAAAAAAAACCGCCCGGCGGCGGTGCAGGAGGATGGAGCGGTGTTCGGCGCCCTGCTGAAGAGCCCCTCCTTCCAGGCGCTGGTCCGCTCCGCCGCGCTGGAGGCCCTCCGGTCCCCCGAGGGGCAGGAGATTTTGGCCAAGGCCGTTCGCCGGGAGCTTGGCCGGGGCTAAAACGCCTATGCTAATATGATAAGTATAACAATGCCACGCCATGTCCTTGGACATGGCGTGGCATATTTTTGGTGAATCGGGTACAATAGAAGCGCTTATGTTTGTGAAAGGAGCGCCATTTATGGAAATTGATACCCTGACGCCAAGACAACTGCTCGCCTTCCAGGAGGCCCTGCGGCAGGAGGAGCGCGCCGCCGCCACCATTCAAAAATACCTCCGAGACCTCCGGGAATTTTCCGCCTGGCTGGCGGACCGCCCCCTCTCCCGGGAGGCCGCCGCCGGGTGGAAGGAAAGCCTCCTCTCCTCCGGCCTTGCCCCTGCCACCGTGAACTGCAAGCTCTCCGCCCTCAACGGGTTTCTCCGCTTTTCAGGGCGGGAGAGCTGCCGGGTGAAATTCCTTCGGGTCCAGCGCCGGATGTTCCGGGAGCAGAGCCGGGAGCTTGGCCGGGGGGAATATCTCCGCCTGCTCTCCGCCGCCCGGGAGACCGGCCGGGAGGGACTGGCTTTGCTGATGGAGGCCATCTGCTCCACCGGCATCCGGGTCTCCGAGGTGCGCTATCTCACTGTGGAGGCCGCGCGGCAGGGGGAGGCCGTCATCTATCTCAAAGGCAAAATCCGCACCATCCTGCTGCCGGGGAAGCTCCGGAAGAAGCTGCTGCGCTTTGCCCGGGAACAGAGAATCGCTTCCGGTGAGATTTTTCTTGCCAGGGACGGGGGCAGCCTCTCCCGAAAGCAGATCTGGCGGGGGATGAAAGCCCTGTGCCGGAGGGCCGGGGTCCGCCCCTCCAAGGTCTTTCCCCACAATCTGCGGCATTTGTTCGCCACAACCTTCTATCAGGTGTGCCGGGATATCGTGAAGCTGGCGGACCTGTTGGGACACAGCTCCGTGGACACCACGCGGATTTACCTCCTCTCCGGCGGAGCGGAGCATGCCCGCTGCTTAGAGCGCCTGCGGCTGGTCTGCTAGGGAACGGAATGCGTATTTTGGGACGTTATGCCCACACATTCACCTGCTTTGCGCCATATTTTGGCAGCAAATGAGCATGGCGAATCAAGGCCGGAAAGAGAATTCTTTCTGCGGCCTTGATTCGCCATGCTTATTTGTGAAATGCTGGAGTCCGCTCTTGCTTTTGAAAGCGTTTCTATGTATAATGAAAAATAGTCTAGTTTGGGACAGGGGTGTTTTCCAGAACCCGACGTTCCAAAATACGCATTCCGTCTCCGGAGGCCGGGAGGCGGACGCAGAAAAGAAGGTGAAACCGTTGGCTATTAAGCATGCTTTATATCTCTCCGGGTGCCCGCCCGGCGGTGAAGCGGCGCGGTTTCGCGCCTTGGTCTTCAAGAACCGCAGACGGGGGCGGCTCACGGCGCTGCGGGAGCGCCGGAGAACCGCCCGGTACTCCCGCAGACCCTGGGGCCAGAGGTGGAGGGATTAAGCCGCCCGCCGGCTCAAGGGTTTATAAATTTCCGAAAGGAGAACGAGGAATGGCAAGTACAAAGAAACGGTTTCTCTCAGGGCTGCTGGCTCTGGTGATGACGCTTTCTCTGCTGCCGGTCCAGGCCTTCGCCGTGGAGGCGGAGGACACTCCGGCCGTGGAAGCGGAAGCCGCCGGGCCGGAGAACAGTGAACCCCCCGAGGAAGCCGCCAGTCAGGACGGGCCGGAGGACGGCGCGCCCTATTACCTGATGATCACCCACGCCCTGGAGGTGGACGGGGAGGTCTACGGCAAGATGGAGACGGTCCAGCTGACGGCGGACGACTTCCGGGACGGCGCGTATGACTTCCGCCAGAACGCTCTGGAGCGTCAGGGCATGAACGCCGTCAGGGGCAGCTGGCTGGACAACGGGTCCTATGACCTGACCGAGGGCTGGACCGTGGCGCAGGACGCCTTTGGAGAAGGCGGCGACTTCACGGACGGCTCCGGCTACTATGGAATGCAGGTGCTTATTGAGTACGAGGTGGCCGGCGGCTATGAGGCCGACGTGTCCAATGCCTCCGGCGGGGCCGGGGACTATGACGTCATGCCCCTGATCCAGTTCACCGGCGGCAATCTGGATGATGTGGAGTTCACCGCCGCCGATGTGCTGACGCTGACCATTCACTTCCAGTACTCCAGAACCGGAAGCCTGGCCGGTACGGCCGCCTATGACACCGTCAATGTGGAGATTCCGGTGGAGAAGGACGCGAATGGGAATTACCAGTCCGTTTCAAAGGAGTGGGCGATTCCCACGGACAAGACTCTGGAGAATTTCCGGATGCTGCTGAACCCCTATCCGCTGAACAGCTTCCTGGTGGACCAGGAGCTGGCGAACCGGTTCTCCAACCCGGATACGGTGATCGACGACGAGATGATCAAGGAAGCGCTGAACAGCGGCGCTTTTAACGTCCGCCCCGAGGATGTGTATTTGAATGAGGAGCAGGGCGCTCAGGGCGGGTATGAGCCTGTCTATGAGCTGGCCTGGGACGTAGCCCGCAGGCTGCCCGAATACAGCAGTCTTGCTGAGCTGCAAGAGCACATAGCGGCAGGTCATCCCGGTGTACTCGTCCCTGACGCCGATTTGGAGAAACTTCTTCAGGGCGGTCAGGCCGACCCGCATTACAGCGCGGTCATCGTCGGAAAAGACGAGAACGGCGCGGATAAGGAGCATCCGGGCGCGAGTTCCGTGGGCACGGATGCTACACTGAGAATCACTTTGGATGGCGAAGATATCCGGCATTTCATGGACTTGAAGACCGGCCCGGAGATCACGAAGACCGGCCCGGAGATCACGGTCTACTACCGCCGGAACGCCACGACTTACACAGCCAAGCACTGGGTAACTGCGGCCATGTGGAGTCCCTCTTTTGGCTCCATGGGTAACGCTAACACCATGCTGCATGGCACCCCCGAAGTAACCTATTATCTTGCCGATACCGAGTCCCTGCAGGGCCGCGTGGGCGCGCTGACCAACGCGGCGGCCAGCGATAAGGAGGGATTCCTGCCCTATACCACCGAACCCATTGTGCAGAAGCTGATCGAGCGGCGGGCGAACGATCAGGACAAGGGCACCGTGGTGGACGTCTTCTATACGACGGCAAACAACTACCGGGTGATCTTCAACACCAACTTCGCCTACATTCCCCGGCAGTCTGTGCCCGTAGGGCTGGGACTGAAGCTTTCCAATGACAACCAGCTGCTGGTGGGCGAGGCGGCGACTGGCGACGCGTACACCGCTCCCACCCAGGCGGGCTATACCTTTGACGGCTGGATGGTCAAACTCAAGGATACCGTCCAGAAGCCGGATTCCTCCTGGGCCGGCAGCAGTCCGGAGATCGTCCCAATCAACCCCGCCTCGGATAATCCCGAGGGGGACCCCGAGGGAAGGTACGTCAAGATCGACCTGAGCGCTGGCTTGACCTTGACCGAAGCGTTCCTCGCGGACGTGCAGATTTCTCAGGCGGAGGGCGACGAGGGCGTCCGCGCGGTCATCCTCTACGCCCACTGGACCAAGGGCGGCTCCAAGGTCCGCGTGGTGCTCTGGACGGAGGACCTGAATGGGAAGACGGACGTTTCCTCCACCGCAATCGACGGTTCGGAAGTCGTGACCTCCGAGAGCTGGAGCAACATCGGCAGCTTCACCTTTGACTGCAATACCGGAACCGCTCTGACGGACGGTCAGGGGACTGTTTCCAATACCGTGCAGGTGGACGGAAAGAGCCTTTCAGATAAGATTACCGAGGAATTCCGGAAGATTGACATTATGCAGCCCGTGCGGTATACGGGCGCCGATACTTCTACCGGAAGCTATGGCTCCGGTACAGCGAATGAGAGAGAGGTCCAGATTTCTGACTTCTATACCCGCCACCACGCTACGGTGACCAGCAGCAACGGCGCAGACAATGTCACCGTCGCCGCAGACGGCAGTACCATTCTCTATGTGTACTATACGAGAAACGTTTACACGCTGAATTTCCACTATTACAAGACCGAGAATGGTGCAAATCAGATCGCCGATAATACCAACGGCTACGCGAATACCGGAACGGACAACTATAACACCAGCAACTCTTTGAGGAACAGTTGGAAGACGGTGACTTCCGGAACGCTTCCCCAGCAGACCATAACGGTGAGGGCCAAGTATGGCGCGGACCTGAGAGGCGTCTGGCCCATATATTCCCATGGAGTAAGCGCAAACAACAACACCTACAACTTTGTGTCCTGGACGACGACAAAGGGCCCCTATAATGAAATTGCCAAGGGCTTGGGCCTGGGCATCAGCCGGGGCGAACCCACTATCATGGGCCTTTACGGCGCGATGAGCTGGCAACTGATCGCGGATGCGAAGAATCCCGAAACCGCCCATGACCTCTATGCGTACTGGTCCAACAATCTGACCTATTATGTGTATAACCACTGTTTCGAGATTCCCGGGCTGGACGCGAACACCTTGAAGGGCCTTCCGGACAGCGATGCCGGAAACGGGTTTAAGAAGGTACTCTACAACGACGTGAGCGCTTCCTCGGCTGAAGCCAGTGAGCGGAATACGCTCTACCTCATCCCGACGGCGAACACCGCCTTTACCGGCCCCGGCTTTGACGACCTGCGGGAGGTTGACGAGAATGGCGTTCCCACTGTGAACGGGGGTTATTACGCCGTCCGTATTTATACCTTCACGCCTGCGAACAGCAGCTCTTCCGTGACAAAATGTTACGCCTTGAGCAATCGGGTCGAGGCCGCGTCTTCGGCGAAGATTGCCATGCAGAACCCCAGCGCCCGTCTGCATCTGAGCAAGGTGAACGCGGACTGGACCAATAGCGGCACAACCTATCCCAGCGTGGCGGACCACACCACCCAGTTTGGCCACAATGATGGGTCTACCGGCGGACAAGATACAAAGCCGCTGGAGGGAAACACGGCCACAAACCGCTATGACCTCTACTTCTACTACGACCGCGACCGCTACACCATTACCTACATGGCGGCGCTGGACGGCGGCAAAGTGGGCGAGGGCAGCGCGACGGAGTACACCCTGGGCACCAGGGAGGTGGCCTACGGCACCAAGCTCACCGGCGCGGAGTACGGCTTCAAGCCTGGTTACACAACGCTGAACAACGACCAGGCGTATTCCGGCAAATGGACCGTGCCCGCTGGCAGCACCCCGGTGCCCGTCTGCCCCAACCGCGCTTCAGGCGGCCAGGCGCAGTGGGCCTTCAACGGCTGGGCCCTGGGCCCCGCCGGCAACGAATGGCAGTGGACCTACAGCGGCGAGGCAGGCAGCGAGGTCCTGACAAATGGGGACGTTGCGATCACCCTGGAGGGCGATCTGCTGCTCTACGCCATTTGGGGCACGCCGAAGTACACGGTCATCTTCAACCTGAACGGCGGCACGAGGACCGGAACCGTCCCGCTGACGCAGCAGATCGACGCCAATACCAGCATCACCACCGGCGGCCAGATTCCCCGCCCGGTTCGGAGAAACTATACCTTCAAGGGCTGGTATGAGACGGATACGGACGGCGGGACGATCCTGCACCCGGATACGCCCTATAACTTCGACGCTCCCGTCACAAAGTCCACGTACCTCAAGGCCATGTGGGATAACACCGGCACCAAGCAGTACGCCTATCAGGCCTACTATCTGCTGCCGGTGGAGGGAAATCCGGGCCTGCCTTATCCGGCAGGTCGTTTCCCGGCAGCCAACGGCGCTGAAACGCTGTATTACATCCTGGGCCGGCTGAACGAGACGGACAAGGACTATACGGTGGGACACTTTATCGCAGGCTCTTCGCTGGTGCTGAACGCCAAGAACATCCAGGGCTTTACCCCGGTCAATACCGACGAGGCCCGGGAGATGAAGATGGAGTACAGCGGCAGCGGAACGCCGGATACCATTTACAAGTTCTACTTCTACTACACCAAGAACACGGTCAAGTCCTACAAGATTCAGTTCGTTGAGTGGAACGCCGCTCCCGGTACAGCTCCCGTGCTCACGGAGAGCGGAAACGCGGACCAGGCGGTCCTCACGCCCAGCGCCAAAATGTTTGAAACGCTCAGAAATATGGGCTATCAGATTGTTAAGGCCGACGGCACTCCGGCCGGGTCGTATAAAGACCTGCTGGAAGGCGGCCCGCTGGGGTCCACTGACGTCAGCCCGGACGGCAGCACCGTGCAGACGTTCCAGGTAAAACCCATCGACTATACGATCACGTATGAAATCGGTGAGCCTTTTACCGGCACGGAGGTTGACGCCACGCTGAAAACGGCGGCGGAGACGGCGCTGGCGGCCATTACGGCGGCGGAAAATACACTGCCTGAAAGTGCCGGCGAAAAGAACCCCACGCTTTACACCGTCAAACACACCATCACGGCCAAGAACCCCGCTTACATCCAGGACAGCAACGGCCTGTGGTGGCAGTTCGCCGGCTGGACGCTGGGCGGTGAGACGACGGAAGGCCGGCAGCCCGCCGTGAGAGCGGACGGCAACAGCTACAACTCGCTCACCATCGAAAACAGCGTGGGCAACCTGACCTTCGTGGCCAACTGGAGCCGCGTGGCGCCGGATCTGACGGTCAGCAAGACCGTCGAGCAGGTGTCCGGCGTACCCGCTCCCGCGGATGACGAATTCAGCTTTACCATCAGCGGAACGCTGAATTCCGCCAACATCCTGGCCTACACAACCACCGCCGGCAGCACGGGCAGCTCTCAGGCCAGCCTGACCTATGCCCCCGGCGACACCAGCGCTGACTTTACCCTGAAGGCCGGGCAGACAATGAACTTCGTCGGCCTCGCAAACGAAACCTACACCGTGACGGAGAACACCACCGGCGCGCAGGCCGGCAAGTTTGACGCCACGCAGAACAACTACTATACGGTGAAGGACGGCGCGATGAAAACCGCAGCTGTTGGCGGCGGCACCGCTGCCAGCGTGTCCTTCGTGAACCAGTACCACGCCACAACGAAGCTGGACATCGACCCGGACACTGCCGGAGCGCAAAGCTTCCGAGTCATCAAGCACCGGCTGGACGCCCAGGGGAATCACAGCGATTTCCTTGGCGGAAACCGCTACAGCTTCACCATCTCCCGGGGCGAGGGCAATACCGCCGAGAGCGTTCCCCTTCCCTCTCCCAGCCAGATTACCCTGAATTCCACTGCGGGCGTTCAGGAGCTGAGCGGCTTCTTCAGCGAGATCAAGTTTGACCACACCGGCGAGTACCGCTATCTCATCCGCGAGGACCGTCCCAGAGCCATCGACATGGTTCCCGGCGTCACCTACGACCCGACGATCTACCGGGTCATCGTGACCGTGGGCATTCAGGACAGCAATCTTGCGGTCACCGGCTTTACGCTCCAGACACGGCAGGATGACGGCACCTATCAGGACGCGGCGCTGAAACCCGGCGGCATCCTCGACAGCATTACCTTCGACAACGTGTATGACCCCACTTCCACTACCATCCACTTCGAGGGCAGAAAAGAGCTGACCGGCCGGACGAATCCGGACGGCACGGTCTCCGGCGCGCAGAACGGGGAGTTCCAGTTCCGTTTGACGGCGGCGGGCTCCTATCTGATGACCGCGGCAGCCTCCGCAAAGTTCCACGAACTGAAAGACGCCGGTGACTCCGCCAATGTGAAGAGCTATCTGATGGAGAAGACCTATGCGGCGGACGCGGAGCAGCCCATGCCCGCAGAGACGGACAATGTGAAGATCGAGACCGTGGACGGACAGCAGACCGCTGTTGTCGGCAACGGCGAAGGCGGCCGGGTCCTCTTCGGCGGCACCGCCTTTGACCGCGCCTCTCTGGGCAGCAATGTCCTGGGTAAGGTTTACCACTACACGATCCAGGAAATCGTGCCCGAGGGCTGGACGGACAAGGACGGCCAGAAGGTCTACAACGGCGTCGCTTACGACGACACGGTACGGGACCTCTTCGTTTATGTCCACCTCCACGGCAGCGACGGCAATCCCCTCACCAGCGGCACCGTGGCGGACCATGTGGACGGCGTCGTCCTGAATGCGGATGCTTCCGGCGACCGGGAGTCCATTTTCCGCAATGTGTACACCACCGCCCCCGTAACCGTCGACCTCGGCGGCGACGGAGCGGACGGCAGCACGCCCGTCAACATCGTGAAGACCCTCTCCGGACGCGCCTTCACCGCCGGCGACAGCTTCACCTTTGATCTGGTCCCCGGCGAAGGCACCGTGCTTTTGCCCAAGGACGCCGAGAACCATGACGTGACGGAAGTCACCATCACTCCCACCAGCGGCTCCAGCGCGAACGTGCCCTTCGGCAAGATCACCTTTACCGCTGCGGGCGTCTATACCTACAAACTCACCGAACGCCAGGGCTCCGCCCCCCGCATGACCTATGACACGGCGGAGAAGACCCTGACCATTACCGTAACCGACGTGGACGGCCAGCTGACCGCTTCCTCCACCGGCGTCACTTGGGCCAACAGCTACAAGAAGTCCGGCGGCGGAGGCGGCGGCGGAGGAGGCGGCGGCTTCACGCCCCGGCCCTCCGGAACCACGAATCCCGCCACGCCCGCCAAGCTGGATACTTCCGACCACTTTGCCTACATCCTGGGCAAGTCGGACGGCCTGGTTCACCCTGAGGCCAACATCACCCGCGCCGAGGTGGCCACCGTCTTCTACCGTCTGCTCACCGAGGAATCCCGCAAAGAGCTGTGGGTGAAGGAAAATCCCTATCCCGACGTACCCTCCAGCGAGTGGTGCAACATCGCGGTGTCCGTGATGTCCAACGCCGGGGTTATCAAGGGCCGTCTGAACGGCAAGTTTGACCCCTACGCCAACATCACCCGGGGCGAGTTCGCCACCATCGCGGCCCGCTTCCTCAGCGACCCATATGTGGGCGAGGACTACTACACCGACATCAGCGCCCACTGGGCCCGGGAGTACATCAACCGCGCCGCGGCGGCGGGCTGGGTGAGGGATTTCGACCAGCCCTTCCGCCCCAACGACTACATCACCCGCGCGGAGGTCATGTCCCTGGTGAACGCCATGATCGGCCGTACCCCGGACAAGGACCACATGCACGAGGACATGATCCAGTGGCCCGACAACATGGATACGACGAAATGGTACTATGAGGATGTCCAGGAGGCGACGAACTCTCATGAGTACGTCCGCATCCAGGGCGGCATGGAGAACTGGACAAAGGTGCTCCCCGTCCGGGACTGGAAAGCCATTGAGGCGGAATGGGCCAGCATCTACGACGCTACCAACCCCGGCGACGTGATGGACGGCGTCCGCACCAAGAGCTGACTCCGGAAAAGCGCTTACCGGGACTGCGGTTCAGCGGCGCGGGTCCGGCAAACGAACAAGCGCCCCGGCGGGAACCTTGCGGTTCCCGCCGGGGCTTCTTCCTTATTTCTGTTGGGGCGG
>Ga0073907_1000436_pt1 | contig 64686 bp, 74 predicted proteins | sample GluameincwithD2O_FD_65483 | JGI IMG/M metagenome (GOLD analysis project Ga0073907, IMG submission 65483) | Mouse cecum microbial communities from Vienna, Austria - Glucosamine amended microcosms incubated with D2O | ecosystem: Host-associated > Mammals > Digestive system > Large intestine >... | reverse complement strand
TGAAATGCTATCGCTCCCTTCTTTTATTAAAGCTTTAAGCGGTGTGTTTGCATAATCAATAATGCGCTTGATTATTGCATCAAGACTTAAAATTTCGCTCACAGCACCCATTTCAATCGCTTTTTTTGGCATACCAAATACTATGCAGTCTTTTTCATTTTCTGCTAGAGTGTGCGCACCATTATCATAAAGTTCTTTAAGTCCTATGCAGCCATCATCACCCATACCTGTGAGGATTATGCCAAGTGCAGAACGTCCAGCAGTATTATTTGCGCTTCGGAAGAGGATATCTACGCTTGGCTTATGACGCGAAATACGTAGTTTCTCATCAAGTGATTTTGCGTAATATGAACCCATTGCAAAATCTATAATCATATGCTTATCACCCCCTGCAATATAAACACAATTATCTTTCATAGGTGTTTTTGAAGTAACTTCGCAAATGCTAAGTTGAGAAAGAGTATCAAGCCTTTTGATAAATGAAGAGCCAAAACTTGGTGGGATATGTTGCACTACAGCAATAGGAGGTAGTTGTGCAGGGAGACGAGAGAAAATATATGAAAGTGCATCAACACCACCAGTGGAAGCTCCTATAACGACAAGTTTATCGCGTATGATTTTACAAGGATTGCTTTTAAGAATTGTGTCAGGGTGATATTTTATAGTATCCATTAACATAATTTACGCCTTGATTTTAATAAAAGCTTTATTGCCAAGCTTTTCAAATTTTTCTTGGAGATGATAAAGTGTTTCAGAATGTCCCAAATAAAATGTGCCATTAATACGTAAAGTATCAATGAGTTTTGAGAGAATCTTTGGTTGGTCTTCTTGTTTGAAGTAAATAAGCACATTACGACAAAAAAGTATGTCAAACTCTTCGTGCATAAAGGGATAATGCCTATCAAAAAGATTCATTTGTTTAAAAGTAACCATTGATTTAAGTTTGTCTTTGACTTTAAATAGAGGAATAGATGGTGTATTGCTCTCATCAACAGGGTCAAAATATTCATTAATATCACACCAATTTGGGAATTTGTCTATTTTAAAATCAATCGCATAAATTCCTTCTTTTGATTTTTGTAACATATTTGTGTCAATGTCTGTAGCGATAATACTTACGGGTGTAGAGTTACCATAAAGTTTTCTTGCATATAAAACACTCATAGCAATAGAGTAAGGTTCTTGCCCGGTAGAGCTTGCACAGCAGTAAATTTTGATAGGTTTATTGAGTTTAAAAAGTATAGGAAGTGAGCGGTCAATCATATCCTGAAAGTGAAAATATTCACGAAAAAAATCTGTTTTATTGGTTGTAAAACTATTAATAAATTGTTGTTGAATTTTTGGATTAGTTTCAATACTTGAAAGCAAAGAATCAATGCTATTAATATGTGTCTCGTGCATAAGATGGTAGATTCTATTTTTTATCATTGTGAGCTTAGAATCATTTAAAAAAATACCACTATATTTATACAGACGCTCCTTAATGAGGGAGATCTGTGCATTATCAAGCATTACCAAATTTATTTCCTTACATTTTTGTTATTTCATCATAATTGTTTTTGTGCCATTAGCGCTATAAACTAAGATTCTCTTGTTTTTGCCCTTAAAGCGTGTAAATGCATTGGTTAAGTCTGTTGGCTTTTTAATAGCTATATTTTCAACTTGTGCAATAATATCGCCCACTTCAAATCCTGCTTGTTGAGCTTTTGAATTAGGATTGACTCGAGTAACTACTACGCCATCAATATTATTTGGCACTCTATAACGTTGGCGTTGAGCTTGATTGAGCGATTCTACACTTAAGCCTTCTACACTTGAGGCAGAACCATTTGGCGTATTTTGTGAAGAAGTTTGATTTGATTTTGTATCGGGTAATTCGCCAAGTGTGATTTGAGTTACACGCTCTTGTTTATCACGGATAAACTTCACAACAACTTTTTCATTAGGAGAGAGCATACCGATAAGATTTTTAAGTTCGGCTGCATTTGAGATTTTTTTGCCATTAACGTGAGTGATTAAATCCCACACCATAAGCCCTGCTTTTGCTGCTGGAGACTGAGGCTCTAGGCTAATAACCACTGCACCACTATTATCTCCATAACTTTCTTTAATATCATTATTAATATCTTGGATTCCTACGCCTAAGAATCCACGTTTAATCCCACCTTTTTCAATGAGTTCTTTGGCGATTTTTTTTGCCATATCTGAAGGTATTGCAAAACCTACACCGTGATTACCTCCTGTGCGCGAGAGGATAGCCGTATTAATCCCAATGAGCGCTCCCCGAGAATCCACTAATGCTCCACCTGAATTACCCGGATTGATTGAGGCATCAGTTTGGATAAAATTTTCATAATCATTGATGCCAATACCACTTTTATTGAGTGCAGAGACAATACCTTGTGTAATTGTTTCACCTACGCCAAAAGGATTCCCAATAGCAAACACTACATCGCCTATAAGAACATTGCTACTTTGGGCAAAAGTGATAGGAGATAGGTTTTTTTGTTCAATTTTAATCACCGCCAAATCGCTTCGTGCATCTGTGCCAATGACTTTAGCAGTGTATTCTTTTGTGCTATCAGAAAGTGAAACAAGCACTTTGTCGGCGTCTTCAATCACGTGATTGTTTGTAATAATGTATCCATCATTTGAAATAATTACGCCACTTCCCAAACTACGTTCTACACGTTCTTTGGGAATCTGTCCATAAATATCACCAAAAAATTGCTTAAAAAATGGGTCATTAAACATCGGATGATTAGGAAGTTGATTGCTGACATTTTTTTGTGTAGAAATATTTACAACAGCTTTTTTTGCACTTTCTATGGAGGAGTTAAAAGAGTAGAGTGTATCGCTATTTTGTTGAGGATTAACACGTTTTTGGATTGTGGGCGCTTCTTGAAATTCAATAGCTAAAATATGAGTCATAAATAGCGCACTGACAAAGAAATATATACTTGCATACTTCATAAAATACTCCTTAGCATTTAATTGTGAGATTTTATAAGTTTAAATTAAACACTTATTAATCATTTTTAAAAGAGCTATCTCCTAATATCTCTCGCACACCTTTTACATTAGGCGTAGATAAAAAGCCCTCTCGTTCAAGCTGCTCAACAATATTTGCTGCTTTGTTGTAGCCAATGGACAATCTTCTTTGTAAATAACTTGCAGATGTCTTTTTATCTTGTAAGATAATATTTTTTGCCTCTGTGAGCAAATCGTTATTCTCGTTATTAAGATTCTCTGTGTTTTCGCTCATAAGATTCTCTTTTTCATCAAGCATAAAATTTTTATCATATTCCACATTTTGTTGTGATTTAATAAATTCAACAACTTTTTCAATTTCTTCTTCTGTATTCCAAGGTGCGTGCAAACGTATTACTCCACCTTCGCGAGGCGGAGTAAAGAGCATATCACCCTTGCCAAGCAAAGATTCTGCGCCAAAAGTATCAAGAATAACTTTAGAATCTATTTTACTGCCAACCTTATAGCTAATGCGTGATGGGAGATTTGTTTTAATTAGTCCTGTAACAACATCAACGCTTGGACGTTGGGTCGCTACAATAATATGTATGCCACAAGCACGTCCCATTTGAGCAATCCGAGCAAGAGAAAATTCTACTTCTTTGCCTCCTGTCATCATTAAATCAGCCAATTCATCAATAATAATTACAAGATAAGGGAATTTCTTCCCACCCTCATTTAATACTTTGTTGTTATAACTATCAATGTCTTTAGCGCGCATTTCGCTCATTAAGTCATATCGTCTATCCATTTCAGCTACAGCACTATTTAAACCTACAATGGCCTTTTTGGGTTGTGTAATAATAGGTGTGATAAGATGAGGAATATCTGCGTATATACTAAATTCTACTTTTTTTGGGTCAATCATAAGGAGTTTGAGATTATCGGGCGAATTTTTATAAAGCAAAGAGAGAATCATTGCATTAATTCCTACACTCTTGCCACTTCCTGTGGTCCCTGCAATAAGCAGATGAGGAGCTTTTTTTAAATCTGTGATAAAAGGATTGCCAATAATATCTTTACCAAGTGCAAGAGTAAGTGGCGAAGTGGAAGTCTTAAATAAATCAGATGCTAAGACTTCACGTAAATAAATTGTCTGCATTGTGTTATTAGGAATTTCAATTCCTACTACATCTTTTCCCGGAATAGGAGCTTGGATACGTATTGAACGCGCACGTAATGCCATAGCTAAGTCATCTTCAAGAGTGAGAATTTTACTTACTTTGATATGTGGTGCTGGGCGAAATTCAAAAGTTGTAACAATAGGACCCGAATAAGTGCGCACAATATCTCCCTCTACGCGGAACATTTTGAGCTTTGCTAATAAATCTTCTATTTTTCTATCAATTTCGCTCTCATCAATCTCATTTTTTTCTTCAAATGGTTGATTAAGGAGACTTATAGGGGGAAGCTTAAAATGAAGCGGTTTATTGACTTTGCCATATTCAAGATTATCAAGCAGTGCTTTATTTTCAGCAATCTCTGTTACTTGAATTTTACTTGGTTGAGGTTTTGGTTTTTGCTCTTGTGGGATTTCTTGCACAATAGAATCTACCCAATCGATGTTACTTGTCGGTATCTCTTGAATATTAATATTGAGTGTTTGTGCCATAGTGTGAGAGGCAGTATCTTGCGTATTTGGTTGTATAGAGTTTTGCGTATGTTGAGGTATTGTATTTTGTTTAGTTGGGATAGAGGGTTGAACCTCTGATTGCATAGGTGTAAGCAGTGAAAATGGTGTGAATTGTGGCATTTGTGTTTGGAGATTATCATCATATTCGGCATAATCAAAAAGTGTTGTATTTGTATGAGAATCTTGTTTTGATTGTGTGGATTCTTGCGTGGCAGCTCTTATGTTTTCATTTTTAATATGAATGGGAGTTATAGATTCTTGTTTGGGAGCAGTTTGTAAGAATACATTAGGATTAATCGGACGTGGAGGAGGTGTGGAAATCTCTTTGGTATGTGATGTTTGGAAAAGAGTATCAGTTTGTGATGGTGTAGATTCTTGAGGTAGAGTGGATTCTTGTGTGGGTATGGTAGGCTTAGATTCGGAATATTTAAGTGCTGGTTCGGAAAGAGCAGTATGCTGATAAAGTTTAAGATTTTGGAGCATATCAAAATGTTTTGCAACTTGATTTTTGAAAAAATCTTCTAAGTTTGTGTCTTCAGAGGCTTCAACAATTTGTAATTGAGATGTTTGAGGAGTGGGCGATATTATAGGCTCTAAAGTATCTAATGAAGGTTGTGTAGCCATATTTGTGGATTCTGTATGGGCAGATTCTGTTTGCGAGGGAGAATCAGGGCGCATTTCATCAAAAGTCTCTTCTACAATAACATCTTTAAAATCATAATGTGCCCGTGTGGTTTGCTCTTGTGTAGCAGTTTGTAAATCAAGCACATCTTGTGTATTTTTTGCAAAAAGTCTTTGTATGGATGGTGTAATACTTGTAATAAAATGTGTTAGAACTTTCTTGGTGAAAATATAAGATGAAGTGGTAATATGTTTAAAAAAATCAAATCCCATAAGAATCTTATTTTGCATTTGTTTTAAAAGTAAATCAATGTTATGCTTTGTGGAGATAAGCCACGAAAAAAGAAAAAAGAATAAATCAAGCACCCATACGCCAAAGTAGCCAATGTAGCCTTTTAAAAAGAGTAGAAGGCTAGTGCCAAAAGAGCCTTTATGAAAGAGTAGGGATTGTAAAATCAATAACGCTACAAAAAAAAGCGAAAAAGATACAATGAGTTCAAGTCGCCTGAAAGTAAGCCTTGTGTTTTTATAGAGGCAATATGTGGGATAAAACAAAAAGAGCGGATACACATAGGCGATATAACCGAAGATCCCGATATTAAGATGAGCAAAACGTGTGCCAAAATCGCCTACAAGCCCATAATCACCAAAAATAGTCGCTACACAAAGAAAAAGTAGAACAATATTAAGCCCAATGTAAAAATATAATTTTTTTATGAGATATCCTTTGTTATTCCTTTCAACTCCTAAATTAATCTGCCCTCAATAATGATAATTTTGATGTGGGATTATAATTTTGTGTTGATTTGAGATAAAATTTGTATTATATCATAAAGACTTTGATAACTCATTTATGGATTATATTTTTTTTTATTTTTATTGAGTTATAATTCTCCATAATTTAAGATACAAAACTAGTTTTAGAGCTTTAGAGTGAAGGAGCGCAAAAGTGCATGGTAAAATATTGAGATATTCAAACCAAACAAAAAATGGTGTTATTATTAATGCTAACAAAAAAATTTTTGAATTGCGTGGGAAAAATTGGCACGACCAGCGAATGATGCCAAGCACAGGTATGCTTGTTGAGTTTCGGCTTGATGATGATGGAAACATAGTTACAAGCTGTAAAGCTTCAAAATATCAGCATTTTCCAGAAGGAGGACTTTTACGAGAGATTGACTTTTGGCGCACTAATACTGATGAAGAGCTTAAGAGTAAAGAATCTGATGCGCAAGGAAATATTGCCAAACAGATTTTTGAAGAGACAGATTATTATAAGCTTAATAGTATTGAGCTTAGCACACCTATTCAAGATACAATAAAGAATTATTTTCAAGCAGAATTTAATGCTCTTAACTCCATTGAAGGAATGGAAAGTGAACAAAATGAGCCACAGACACGCATTAATTACATTATTCTCAAACCTTATCTTTCAAAAGCAATTGATTTTTTAGTCTTTAATGACCGACACGTAACCATTGATAATTTTGCTGATGATTTGCAGATACTTAAAAAACTAGAATATTCCTATAAGCAGTTTCAGGTTAATACTAACCTTACAGCCGATAAGATTTATCAAGAATGTTTTCTTGATGTGCAGTATCACTATAAGGGCGTATTAAGAGCAATAGAAAATTTTAATGAACAAAAGCTTTCTATGCAAAATAAAATTCGTGTAGGTTCTATGGAGTTGCGCTCAATTCAATCTAAAATTGATGCAAAAAAAGGTGACCCACAAGCGTTAGAAGAGAAAAAAAAGCGCACGATGAATGTTATAGCCAATGCGGAAGCTGATATTAAAGTTATCACTGAAACTTTTGAAAGGCTTAAATCTCTCTCTGAAAATTTTAAAAAAGAGAATCTTGCAAAATTTGAAAGTGTATTTAATAAAATGTATGACCTTCTTGTTAATAAAACAAAAGATGCTATGGACGTTTGTGCTACACATATTGATAATAAACTTTGGAAACTCGGTATGGCTTCACTTGCTATTAAAAATGTATTTTTTAAGCATAATCTTAACAGCCCTTTTTGTTCAATGACTTTTTTAGGTAATCATACTAAAATGCTTGATAAAGCAAAGCTACGTGATAATGAATATGCTGTATATCAGTATTATAATAGATATATGCAAAAAAATGCTAAGCACTTTTTGATTTTTACAGATAATCCAGATTTTGGTTTGGAGCTTAAAATTAAAATTATGGCTGCAAGTAAATTTCATAATGTTGTGATTTTCCAAAAGGAGATTGAATATTTCAGTGCTGTGAATCGTCAAGCCTTTGAACTTATCTATATTGATTCTGAACTTAGATTTCAAAAACCTGCATCTATCATAAAAATCGGTAAAGAATCTAAGCGCAATAAAGAAACAAATTTTGCACTTCTTTCTTTAAGCGAAATCAAAACACTTGAGCTTTAAAATAGGGCATTTGAAGAATTTATTATTAGATTTTGCATAAAAAGCTTTGTTTTATTAAAGGCTGCTTAGGAAAGTTAGGAAACTTTTGCTACAATCCACAGCATTATTTTAAAATACAATGAGGGGTTTTCTATGAAAGAAGCGCAATTTATTTGGAAAGATGGTGTTCTTGTGCCGTGGGCTGAAGCTACGACACACGTTTTAAGCCATACATTACATTATGGTAATGCCTTATTTGAAGGCACAAGAGCATATATGACAAAACAAGGACTAGCCATTTTTCGCTTAAAGGACCATACCAAACGACTTTTAGATTCTGCTAAAATTGTATGTATTAAGTCTCCTTATACACAAGAAGAATTAGAAAAAGCCCAAATAGAGCTTTTGAGGGCAAATAAAAGTGATTATAATGGCAATGTTTATATTCGTCCTCTCATATATTTAGGGTATGGTGTAATGGGTGTTAGTCATATTAATGCACCTGTAAATGTAGCGATTGCTGCGTGGGAATGGGGTGCATATCTTGGCGAAGAGGGCATTAATAATGGCATTAAAGTGAAAACAAGTTCTTTTGTCCGCAATCCTGCAAAAGCTTTTATGGGTAAGGCAAAGGTAGCTGCTAATTATCTCAACTCTCAAATGGCAAAGCACGAGGCGCTTTCTTGCGGTTGCGATGAGGCGTTGCTCCTTGATGATAATGGTTTTGTAGCGGAAGGGAGTGGTGAGTGCTTTTTTATCGTGCGAAATGGTAAGCTTATTACACCACCACACGCAAATACTTTAGAATCTATTACTCAAGCAACAACCATAGAAATTGCTAAGGATATGGGAATACCATTTGAGGAGCGAAATATTACACGCGATGAGGTATATATCGCTGATGAAGCTTTTTTTACAGGCACAGCAGCAGAGATTACGCCTGTGCGTGAGCTTGATGCGCGTGTCATTGGAAATGGCACAGCAGGAGAGATTACAAAATCACTTCAAAAAGCATATTTTGCTATTGTAAATGGAGAGAATCCTCGTTATCAACACTATTTGACTTATATTGACAAGGAGAAATAAAATGCCTATTGATTTAAATGAACATCTAAAGAAAAAACGTGCACAGCTTGATGAAAACAAAGCTGAATCTAAAAATGAATCACCAAAGGGTGGTAATGGTGGTAATCGTCCAAATGGTAATAATAATCGGGGAAATAATAATGGTGGATTCAATATAGAATCTCTCCCTATGCCATCTATGCCAAGTGGCAAGTCTCTTGGCGTGCTTGTGGCTATTGTGTTGTTAATTATTATTTTTATTGCAGCACGTCCATTTGTGATTGTTAATGCTGGAGAAGTAGGGATTAAGGTAACTACAGGGAAATATGACCCAAAGCCTCTTGACCCCGGATTGCACTTTTTTGTGCCTATCATTCAAGATGTAATCCTTGTAGATGCAAAAGTGAGGACTATTAACTTTTCTCGTAGTGAAGATATGGGAAATGTGGGACGAGAGCAGAGTATATTGCGTAACGATGCGATAAATGTTATGGATACAAGTGGTATGACGATTTCTATTGAACTTACTGTGCAATATCAGCTTGAGCGTGATAAAGTTCCTGCAACTATTGCAGAATATGGCACTTTATGGGAGCAAAAAATTATAAATCCCGTTATTCGTGATGTAGTGCGAAGTGCAGTAGGGAATTATCCCACAGAGGAGCTCCCTACTAAACGCGATGAGGTAGCAAGTCTTATCTATACAGGATTTAAAAGCAAACTTGATGCTACGCCTAATCAACCTGTAAAACTCGTATCAATTCAACTCCGCGAGATTGTATTGCCAGAGCAAGTTAAAACGCGTATTGAAGGCGTTGAGCTTGCAAAAAGAGACGCACAAAAAGCTAAAGAAGAAGCAAATGCTTTGCGTGAGCGTGCAAAAGGTAAGGCTGATGCTTTAGAGATTGAAGCAAAAGGTCAAAGTGAAGCAAACCGACTTGTAAATGAAAGTCTTTCGCAACGTTTGCTTGATTTACGACAAATTGAAACACAAGGAAAATTTAATGAAGCATTGAAAGAAAATACAAATGCACAAATTTTCCTTACACCCGGTGGGGCAGTGCCAAATATTTGGGTAGATTCTAAAAGTAAGCAAAAAAGTGCCGCAATAGGACAATAATTTTATGCAAGATGTATTTAGGCAAATTGATTGGGAACGTTATGAGCTTATTCCAACTATTGTGCAAGAAAAGCAATCTCAACAGATTCTTATGCTTGCTTATTCATCAAAGCAATCCCTTGAATTGAGCTTACAAACGCATCTCGCACACTACTTTTCGCGTTCTAAGCAGAGAATCTGGCAAAAAGGTGAGCAAAGTGGGCACATACAACATATTAAAGAGGTAAAACTTGATTGTGATAATGATAGTTTGATTTTTATTGTGGAGCAAGTAGGTGTAGCTTGCCATACTGGAGAGAAAAGTTGCTTTTTCCGTATATTTTCACTTGATAAAAATTGCCAAAATCCTCCTGTTTCTATGCCACAAAAGTATCCTATAGGTGTGTATCATATACTTGATGATCTTTATCATATTATAGAGCAAAGAAGATGTGAGAATATAGAGCATTCTTATACCGCTTCACTTCTTGCTAAAGGTGTAAATGGTATAGGCAAGAAAATCATTGAAGAAGCAGGGGAGTTATGTTTTGCTCTTAAGGATAAAGATGAGAAAGCAATTATTTATGAATGTGCAGATTTATTTTATCATATACTTGTGGGTTTGGCTTTAGAGCATATCACTCCAGAGCGTGTTTTGCAAGAGCTTCGTAGGCGTATGGGACAAAGTGGCATAGAGGAAAAAGCCTCACGTAAGCATTAATAATAGGAATCCAAATGACAGAAAATCTCAAAACATTTCTCTTACAAATGGTGTCTTATTTCTCTATATATGAGATTGCAGTGTTGCTTGGGATTTTTTTTGTTTTTATTATGCTTTTTACACTTGGATTGTTGCTACGAGGTAGGAGATTTATTGCAAGCTTCTTCTTTTTTCTTTCTATATTGGTGATTTTTTCTACTCCTGTTGTATTGCAATTTGTAATGCAACGTGTGTTATACCCTATAGATGTAAATATTACAAGTGCACACGCTATGCAATATACCAAAGGTTTTTTTGTGGCAGGGCATATCACACATAAGGGAAAAATTGCCATTAATGAATGTTATATTGCTGTGAATGAAGTGCGTGATGAAAAGAATAATAAAGTCCTGCAAGTGCTTAATACGATTATACCAAAGAGCTCATCAGGCACAACCATTAGTATTGATATTGGAGTAGGAGAGAGCAATGATTTTGCAGTAATTGTGCCAAATTTTGAAGCAAAAGAACCATTTTTATATAGAATCTATGTGGATTGTTATCTTTCAAATAAATTCGCACAAAAAATGCAAAAAAGCCATAACCAAGATATAGATATTTTAAAGCCACAAATTCCACAGCCTGAAATTTTGATTCAAACTCCAAAACAAGAAGTGGAAGAACAAGAAAAACAATCTGAGCAAGAACATACAACACAAGAGTCTATACAGGATTTATCACAAGAGATGCAAGATGCACAAGAGGGCAAAGAGGAGCAAAAAGTCCCCCAACAAAATATAGCCGATGAAAGCAATGAAATGAATGATGAGGATAAGAATCTTAGTGAGGAGGCACAAGCTCAAGGAGCGTAATTTCGTGGTTGCTCCCAATGCGCATAGGTGGTCCCCAAAATCCTGTGCCTTGTGAGACATATACTTTTGTTTGATGAAGATTCTCTAATGTATGTAATCCAGAAATAAAAGGTTGTTGCAAGAGCATAGCAAGTGAGAATGGAAAAATTTGTCCGCCGTGTGTATGTCCGCTTACTACTAAATCAACTTTATCATAAGGTGCTTTGAGATAATTAATGACTTTAGGTTGATGTGCAAGGAGAATTGTAGGGAGATGAGGATTTATATTTTTTAATGCCTCATCAATATTTGGTTCTAAATGCCCTATGCGCCAGCCCATAAAATCAGCTATTCCCACGATATTAAGCGTGTCTTTAAGAGTGTAATTTTGATTGATAAGTATATAAAATCCAAATGATTTGAGCTCTTTAAGAATATTTTCTACATCGTGGAAATATTCGTGATTACCCAATACATAAAATATGCCATCATTTGCTCTAAGATTTTTGAGTTCATTAAGAGCATTTTGCACATTTTTTAGTGGTGCATCTACAATGTCTCCTGTAAGAAATATCATATCTGCATTAAGCTCATTTGTTATTTTGACAATTTGTTTGACTTTATTTTCCTCTATAAGCCCACCGATATGCACATCACTTAAAACTGCTGCTTTAATAGGTGTGCTTAATCCTTCTAATTCAATACTTATATGCACAATATTAGGGTTTTTTGTGCCATTATAAGTGCCAAAGACAAGCATAATGAGGGCAAAGAGAAAAATGCTCACTTTTGCCCTATGTCTCCAGCGAGAACGTGCAGATTTGGTGTGTAATGTCATTATTATAAGAGAGCAACATTGATAGAAAAAAGCAGCCATTGCAAATAAAAAAGTAATGCCCAAACAAAACGAGAGTAGAAAATAAATTCCTTGTGGCACATAAGCGCTATCACGCAAAAAAAGATAAGCTATACAACCTACAGCATTAAAGCAGGTAAAAATTTTCCATACAAAGCGTACAAAAAGCTTAGTTGAAAGCGATTTGAGCAATGCTTTGTAAATATAGATATGAAGCACAATAAATACAAATGAGCCCATAAAAGGAAATATAGTATTTTGCATTTGTGCAAATTGTGGTATATCCTGCATAAATGCTCCTTACAAAGGTTATACTTTGAAATTAAAAGCCTAGATTCTATCAAGGTAGGACTTAAAAGTCTATATTATTAGCATTATTTATTAGTTTATTCTATTGGGAGTGGGGTAAATATAAAGTTTATATAAAGGCAAGATTTATCTTGCCTTATTTTTATTTTAGTTTATTTTTTACGCTTGCAAGCACTGCATTAAACGCGTTTATATCATTCATTGCCATATCTGCAAGTGTTTTTCTATCAAGCTCAATATTTGCGAGTTTAAGAGCGTGAATAAAGCGTGAATAGCTTACTCCATTCATTTTACACGCAGCATTAATACGTGTAATCCATAATCGTCTAAAATCACGCTTCTTTTGTTTTCTATCCCGGAAAGCATAGCACATACTGCGCTCAAGTTGTTCTTTTGCCTTTCTAAAATGTTTGCGGCGTCCGCTATAAAAGCCTCGCGCAAGTTTTAGAATCTTTTTATGTCTTCGTCTTCGGACAACGCCTGTTTTTACTCTCATTTATTTCTCCTTTACCTTTAAATTGAGGTGTAAGCTATCGCTTCTCTTACCCATAAATCTTGTTTTATGGGGAGTGGATTCTCTAAGCCATACAAAGTAGGCTTTTTACAGAATCAACATTTGTGCTATGAACATATTTTGGTGCATTTAAATTAGCTTTGCGCTGGTGCGATTTTTTTGTCAATATATGATTTTTAAATGCACTACCACGTTTGATTGCATTTTTTTTAAGCTTAAAACGCTTTGCTGCACCACGATTTGTTTTCATCTTTGGCATTATCTCTCTCCTTTCATAAGATTTAGTGTTTTTCTTTTTTCTTTGGCACATAGAGCACATTAAGGTGTTTTCCCTCTAGTTTTGGCTCTTTTTCTGCGATTGCAATATCCTCAAGCATAACCGCGACTTTGCCAAGTGTATCCATTCCCGCATCGGGGATATTGAGTTCACGTTGTTTGAGAAATACTTTAAACTTTACGTGCTTACCAGATTCTAAAAATTCAATCGCGTGCTTTACTTTGTAGTTAATATCATTTTGGGCAATTTGAGTTGAAAGTTTAATCTCTTTAATCTCAATTTGTTTTTGCTTTTTGCGTGCTTCTTTTTGCTTTTTTTCAGCTTGGTAACGAAATTTACCATAATCCATTATTTTGCACACAGGTGGTTTGGCATTAGGTGAAATCAACACCAAATCAAGCCCAGCTTTATGGGCAAGATTTAAGGCTTCTTTAGATGAAATAATGCCGTATACCTCGCCATTATCACTTACGCAGCGCACTTCCTTAAAATCTATCTCCTCATTGAGTAATACTTCTTCTTTGCTCAAAAACTAACCTCTCCTATTTTTGTTTTCAATGTAGCAATGAATGCTTCTTCAGGGAGCTCATATTGTGATTTCTCCCGCCTATCTCGGATTGCAAGGATTTTGCTCTCCACTTCTTTTGCCCCGATAACAACAATCAAAGGCACACGCTGCTTTTCAGCAAGTCGTATTTTTTTACTTAAGCTTTCATTCTTATCCATAAGTTCGGCATATGCACCACTTTGAGTAATGATTTTATCACGCAAGATTCTTGCATATTCAAGTTGCGCTTCACCAATAGGAATTAAAATCACTTGTGTAGGTGCGATAAATAACGGAAACTCACCCCCAAAATGCTCTGTCAATATCGCCACAAATCGTTCAAATGAGCCAAGAATTGCACGATGAATCATAACAGGCTGCACTTGGACATTATGTTCATCTGTATAGCTTAACTCAAAGCGTTCAGGGAGATTCATATCAATTTGTATCGTGCCACATTGCCATTTGCGTTTAAGTGCATCAGTGATTTTAATATCAATCTTAGGACCATAGAATGCTCCTCCTCCTTCATCAATTTGATAACTTATGTGATTTTCTTCAAGCGCACTTTTGAGTGCTGCTGTAGCATTTTCCCATACTTCATCATTGCCAATAGATTTTTGTGGACGTGTGGAGAGTTCCATTTCATAATGGAATCCAAAAGCATTCATAATGCCTTTTGTAAAATCAAGAATCTGATTCACTTCAGACTTGATTTGACTTGTCATACAAAAAATATGTGCATCATCTTGAGTAAATTCTCTCACGCGCAAAAGCCCGTGTAACACACCGCTTCGTTCGTGTCTATGCACTATGCCATATTCGTAAAAACGCAGTGGCAATTCTCTATAACTTCGTGGAGAGCTTTGATAGACTTTAATATGCCCGACACAATTCATAGGTTTAATGCCATACTCTTGTTCATCAATAATCGTAAAATACATATTTTCTTTGTAATTGCTATAATGTCCACTTTTTTTCCATACATCACTTTTGAGAATCTCTGGTCCTCTTACAGGTTCATAGCCTCGTTCTTTGAGTGCTTGAGTGAGTAAATGCTCAATATTATGTCTTAATCTAGCTCCTTTTGGTAGCCATATAGGTAATCCTGCGCCAATTTCCTCATCAAAGGTAAAAAGTCCCATTTCTTGCCCAAGTTTGCGATGATCACGTTTTTTGGCTTCTTCAAGTGTGAATAGATAATCTTTGAGTGATTGCTTATCGGCAAAGGCAATGCCATAAATTCTAATAAGCATTTGCGCATTTTCATCGCCGCCAAGATATGCCCCTGCAATTTTGGTAAGTTTGAAATGTTCTAAAAGTTTTGTATTAGGGAGATGAGGTCCCCTGCATAAATCCTCAAAATCACCTTGTGTATAAATACTTAGTTTTTCATCGGGGATACGACTCATTACTGCTACTTTAAGTTCATCGTGCGCAAATCGTGCCTGTGCTTCTTTGCGTGAGAGTGTAATTTTAGTGATAGGATAAGCATTTTTTGCAATCTCTTTCATTTTTGCTTCAATTACAAGGAGATCTTCCTCACTGATTTTAGTATTGACTTTGAAATCGTAATAAAAACCCTCATCAACGACAGGTCCAACAAAAAATTGCGCTTCTGGATAGAGGATTTTAATTGCTTGAGCCATTAGATGTGCGCAAGAGTGGCGAATAATTGCTAAAGATTCTTGAGAGTTATCAAAACTAATAGAATCCCCAGTAATGCCAAGTTCATCTGCTGTGCAGAGGTCATAAATATGTTGATTGTGTTTAATGCCTATAACTTCACTCATTGCTATACTTTCATCACCTCTTCTTCTTTGTGTTTGAGCATTTCATCGCATTTTTTGACAAATTCATCGGTATATCTTTGAATTTCTTCAAGTGCTTTTTTATTCTCATCTTCAGTAATGCTTTTATCTTTTTCTAGCTTTTTGATAGCATTGTTTGCATCTTGTCGGATATTGCGGATAGCAACCTTGGCTTTTTCACCCATAGATCTAGCATTTTTGGCTATTTCTTTGCGTTGCTCTTGTGTCATAGGAGGAAAAAAGAGCTTGACACATTCGCTATCACTATTTGGATTCACGCCAATATTTGCTTCTTGAATAGATTTTTCAATATCTTTTATTAGCGGTTTTTCCCAAGGGGTAATGATAATTGTTGTAGCATCTTGTGCAATAACTGAGCCTACTTGATTAAGGGGTGTGGGCGTGCCATAATAATCTACGCGAACATTGTCTAAGATATTTACGCTTACTTTACCACTGCGGAGTGTGCTAAAATCCCTACGCAAAGATTCTATGCTCTTATCCATATGGGACTTAGCATTTTTAAAAATCTCATTAAGCATTATTTTCCTTTAACTTATTTTTCATTTTGTCCTTGAACAGGCTCTTGTTGTAAGAGTGGGGCAGAGGGAGCAACATTTTCGTTAAGAATAAAAGGGTTTTCACTCTCCTTTGTATCCGTATTTGGTGCAGCTGGCGCTGCTGGGGCTAATGTATTGCTTGGAATAGAATCAAGGATACTTTTTTGGCTTTGTGTATTATAAGTGTAGCTTAAAGCAATAGTATTTAATACAAAAAGTAGTCCCAAAAACATAGTAAATTTTGCTAAAAATCCAGCTGGTCCTTTTGCCCCAAATACAGATTCATTACTCCCACTATATGCTCCAAGTCCAATACTTGAGCTTTTTTGTAAAAGCACGATAATAGTAATAAACACTGCTAAGACAATTTGCACAACAAAAAGAGTGGTTGTCATTTATTCTCCAAATAATAAAAATCAAGCAATTATAAAATAAGCACACGATTTTAGCAAAAAATCCTTATAATAAACTTGTAATTGCCTTATTTTCTTTTTATGCAAGTAAAAAATAAGCTATAATTATACCAAAAAGGAAATGAGTAGGGAAAGGAATATTAAGAATGAAAAAAAGTTGGTTTATGTTTTGTTGTCTCTTTAGCATATTATATTTAGAAGCAAACCCGTTTAAAGGTTTAAAATATGATGATTTGTCCAGTGAGCGAAAGATGGCTATAAAATTATTTGATTTAAAAGTTAATACTTTAGCTTGGGCTGGAGGAAATATGCAAGATTGTGAAAAAGCATATAAAGAATTGATAAGCAGTTTTGATGTGGGTAAAGATTTTAATATTAATGCTAATGGACAAATAGTCTGTAAGCAATATTTTGCTGAATTTGAATATCTTAAGGCAACCAATACGGGACACTTTAATGTTGATGTATTAAAAATTTTATCAAATGAGGGTAAAAAATAAGGAATATTATCATTTGATTATTTTATTGTAGAATCTGCACTTCGCACTCTAAATCAATTCCGCTTGCTTCAAATACACGTTTTTTGGCAAGTGTGATAAGAGAGAGCGCATCTTCAAAGGTAGCCTTGCCTTTATTAATAAGAAAGTTTGCGTGTTTTTCACTAAAGGCTGCATCTCCAATACAATAGCCTTTTAAGCCTACAGATTCTAAAAGGCGTCCTGCAAAATCTCCTTTTGGATTTTTAAAGCAGCTCCCGCAGCTTGGCTCTTTAGGGTGATTCTTACGCAGAGCGATAAAATCTGCTTGAAGTGCATTGTTGAAACCCTCTCGTTTATGGAATCTGGCAGCAAGGATAACACCCTCTATACCACTATCACGATAATTCATAGGGAAAGATTCTCTATCTTGCCACTTTCCATTGACATTTATTGCTTGAAGAAGTTGTTTAATTTCATAGCTTTTCATTCCTGCATTCATTTTGACTAATCCACCCAAACTTCCGGGTAAGGCTTGCAGGAACTCTGCACCAGCAAGATTGTGTGATTTAAAATAGCTAAAAATCCGCCCAGAACTATATGCACCACCAATTTCAATATAATTACCACAATCTTTAAGATATGCAAAATGCTTATCAAGCATAGCAAGTTTTTGTGCTGCGGGTGAGACAAGGAGATTGTTCGCTTTGCCAATAATGCGCATATTTTGTGAAAGGGCAGAAATAGCATCTTGTGGAGTTTGTATAAGAGAAACTTCAAGTGGCGCACCGATTTTGATACTTGAATACTTTGCAAAATTAATAATGTGAGTTTGCACAGGCTAAAAATTAATATTAGAAATCATTGTAAAAAGCATACGCGTATAATCTGTAATCATATTTATCATCCACGGCATAGTAAATATAATTACAGCAACAACTGCGAGAATCTTTGGCACAAAAGTGAGTGTCATTTCATTAATCTGCGTGGTAGCCTGAAAAATACTAATAAGCAAACCCACAATAAGCCCAGCTAAAAGCATAGGAAGCGAAAGAATGAGCGTGAGTTTATAAGTTTGAATCGCAAGTGCCATAAGTTGAGCTTCCATAATGAATCCTTAATATATATATCCTATTAAATTGGCAGGAGAGCGAGAGAATCGAACTCCCCAAGAATTAGACACCTAATCCTTCAATGGGTTTGAAGCCCAAGACGCCCACCAGAGACGTTTGCTCTCCTTGCAGAGAATCTAAACTTACATTTAGATTCTAGGATTTTATTGCCTTAAGACCTAGTGGCTGCAGCCACAGCCCCCACCGCTATGTCCGCCACCACCGCAGCAACCTCCACCGCTATGTCCGCCACCACTACTGCAGCCACAGCCCCCACCAACACCACCTTGCAAAATTTCCATTTCTGTTGCTTCGCGCACATCGATGATTTTCACATCAAAATTAAGTGTTTTGCCTGCAAGAGGGTGATTATAATCAATGATAACAAATTTATCATTGAAATCTTTGACACTCACTTGCACAGTTTGCCCATCTTCCCCTTGTCCAAAAAGTGTCATACCTGCTTTAAGCTCAATGCCCTCAAATTGCTCTCGTGCTACTTCCTGCACAAAGTCGCTTTGATAAGTTCCATAAGCATCTTCAGGTGCAATAGTAGCTTTGACATTGTCACCTATACTTGCCCCCATAAGGGCATTCTCAAGCCCGCTAATGACTTGTCCTGAACCGACAAGAAATTCAAGTGGCGCACCATTTTTGTTTGAATCAAGTAGCGTATTGTCAGCTTGATTAAAGACTTCGTATTCAATACTAACGATTTTATTTTGTGCAATCATTTTTTTTCCTTATTTTGAGTTTTAAGTTTTTTGGCACTTTGAGCTTCTTTACTTGAGGGATAATTGCCTATCAAAGAATCCAAAAACTTATTATAGTTTTTTATATCTTTGATAGCGTTGAAAGATTGAGCTGTATGAAGCAAAAGTGTAGGCATATATTTTGTTTTATCATTTACCATAGCACTTTCCTTATAGTGATAGATAGCAGTATTATAGGATTTGTCTGCAAAAGCAATTTCGCCAAGGTAAAAATGACTATCAGCTTTTTTATAATCTATCTCAAGTAGCCATTCAAAACGCTCTTTAGCAGATACATATTCTAATTTTTTAAACATTTCTTGAGCTTGGGCAAAAATATCAGCTTTTTTATTTTTATCTTTAACAAAAGCAGGTTTGCTTGCCGTGCTTTTGGCAGTTTGATTTTCAGGTGCATTATTGAGCTGCCTAAGTCCATCAAGAATAGCCTCATTAAGAGTAGAAAGGCTTTTGTTAATTTCTTGAATTTGCGTATTGAGCACCTTAATCTCTTGTGTATTTGCATCAACTTTTTGTTTGAGATTTTTGTATAAATCAAATTGTGTTTTTAATTCTTCAATATTTTTTGCTTGTTGGGTAGTTTGGATAATTTGCTGTTGCAATTTAGAACTTTGTGATTCATAAAGGCTTGAAACACCCTCTTGCGCTTGCTGAATTGCATCAACTTTTTGTTGAAGATGTGTGATAAGGCTTTGAAGAGTTTTTATATCATTCTTTGTAGCACCACTCTGCTTTTCAAAAGCAGAAGGTTCATTTGTATAGAGTAAAAGAGGAATAAAAGTGAATAAAAGATAACGCTTTATCAACTTTATTCCCCATATTGTTTAAATTACTTTGCGAGTTTAAACTCAACACGTCTATTTTCTTGATTACATTCAGGAGTATCGCTTGTGCAAGTGGGTTTGCTTTCACCATAGCTTACCGTTTTGATTTGAGAAGCATTTACTCCACGTGTTGTGAGAGCATTTTTAACTGCATTTGCTCTTTTTGTGCCAAGAGCATAGTTGTAAGCATCTGAACCATAAGAGTCAGTATGTCCCTCAAGCACAACTTTTGCACCTGTGCTCTTAAGCGCAGCTGCACTTTTTTCAACACGATCTTCCATATCAGAACGGATATCATATTTATCAAAATCAAATAAGACTTTTACATAACCACCAGCTCCACCAGCCAAATCTACAAAGTTATCTCCGCCAGCAGCTTTCCCAGAACCAGAATCAGCTGCATCAGGTTCTGAACAACCCACTGAAATTAGCGCAGCTAAAACACCCATTGCAATATATTTTTTCATCATCATCTCCTTTAAGAATTAAAATGGCAAGATTCTACGCTATAAAAGTAAATATCTTACCAATCAAAAGCTTGGATTTTCATTTTGATGAGAGGGAAAAAGTAATTTGTATTATAATCTATGCGAATTATTCCCAAAGCACTTTGTGCTTTGTAATACTTAAGATACATAATTGTTCCACCATCATTTGAATATTTGGGCATTTGATTTTTTCCACTTGCCGTAAGTCGGCGTATATAATTTGAACCCGGAGCAAGTGAAATAAGATAGAGATTAAAAGTATTAGCGCCAAACTCATTGTTTGTTTCACGACTTGTATAAACTGCGTATTTGCCATTTGAAGTAACTGCGCTGTTATTGCGTCCGTGGAGCACGACTTGTTCCGTTCCGCCTCCATCAAGACGCATCATAAAGATATTAGGGTAACCAAGTCTATCAGAGACAAAAATAATCTCTTTTTCATTATTGACAAATTTTCCATCAACATCAATACCTGAATAGTTTGTGAGTCTACGCAAATTTTTGCTTTTTGTGTTATAAAGATATAAATCGGAAAGAGCAGTAGGAGAGAGGCTAAGGATAAGATTCTCTCCATTTTTACTTACATCAGAAACTACAGCAATGCCTTCGCTACCGACGAGTTGTTCAATGTGTCCTGTGGTAAGATTATGTTTAAGGATTGTGGGGACATCAAGATACTTTGTGTAATAAATGCTTTCTTGCTTAGAATCTACCCATTTAGGAAAAATATTAAGCCCACCCTTAACGACAACTTTTTGATAAGTCAAGGTATAATCAGCAATAAGAATCTCACTATTACCTGAAGTTGTGTATTGTGAAAGCACAACAAGACGTTGCATCCATTCAATACTTGGGGCTTGGATATAACTATTGACATCAATACACATACGATGAGCGATGAAAGGAAAACGTTTTACATCATTTTCGGTGTAATCTTTAACATATATGCGTTTGGAAGTATTAATATCATAGAGCGATATCGTGCCTGTAAGGCTATTTGAGGATTTACTTACTTTGATTTGTGCAAGCAAATCAATTTTTTTATCTGCATAATCTTTATATGCAACCTCTGAGTTTTTATTAACGCTACCATCATATACTTGAAAATGCCCACTTACCTTTAAGTCAGCTGCAAGCATTTTAAGTACTTTTGCGCCAAAATCTGCATTTTCACTATCTAATCTTTCAACCACGATATATGGAATCTTGTTGGTATTTTTGACGATCTCCAATGTTGCGTCAATTCCAAATAATTTAACACTTAGTAATAATAAAACCAAACCGATAAATCTCATACAACTCCTTTAGTTTTTAAAAGTTATAGCAATCTCCCTTGTTCCCTTTGGGTGAGGTGGAAAGTGCATTTGTGTGCATTCTTCAAGCATTGTTTTGAGAGAATCATCAAAAGCTACATTGCTAGAATATTTTACAATTTTATAACTAAAAACTCCATTGTCTGCAATACGAATATGAACTAATGCTTGCATTTTATCTTCAATATAGAATGTTTGTTGCCATTTTTGGTGGATTATTTTTTCAATTTGCGCATACCACTCATCATATTCTCCATCACTTTGGGTGCTATTAGTGCTAATAGTCAAATTGCTTAGAGTATTAAGTTTATTTTGCAACTCTTGGGCTGTTGATTGTAAATCTTTAATTTTTTGTTCTTTGGCGTTTTGCTCTACTTTATCGCGATTATCTCCTATGGGTGTGTTTTGTGAAAGTTCATTGCTATCAATTTTATCAAATATATCCTTAATTCCTGAGCCTGCAAGAGGATTATTTGTTGATGAAGGATTCTTAGTTATGCTTGGTGTGGGCTTATCATCAATAATAGCTTCAATACTAATAGCATTAAGCGAAATTGCTGATTCTTTAAGAGAAGAATAGTGTATGGGTGAAATAAAAAGAGTAAATACAAAAGCAATAATAATAAAACAATAAATACAGAGTGAAATGATGCCACTTGCGATAAATAAGAGAGCATTATTCATTTTAGCTACTAGTAACAAGAGATACTTTAAGGAAACCGGATTCTTTGGCGACTTTAAGAATATAAATAATATCTTCGTATTTAAGATTTTTATCCGCACGGATAAAGATATGTATGTTTTTATCAAAGTTTTTACTAAAAAGCACGAAACTATCTGCAAAATTTTTAAACTCATATACCTTATTGCGTATATAGATTTTTCTATGAGCACTTACACGTATTTCAAGCATCGTATCTCGAGCAATTTTTTTTGTCTTAGAGCCTTTAGGGAGAGTAATATCTTCTTGATAAGTAATTGTAGGGGTGCTCACCATAAGGATTGCCAAAAGCACAAGCATAATATCTACAAGCGGGGTGATATTAAGCTCAGGCTTTTCTTCCCAATCAAATTCTTCCATTAGAATCCTACTTACTTGAAAGCATAATATCAATTTGCATTTGAATGCAGGTAATGATATGGTATGACTTGCGTTTAAGAAGTAAATGGAATGAATAGGCGGGAATTGCCACAAGAATACCTGTTGCAGTTGCCACAAGAGCTTTTGATATAACCGGTGCTATCACATCAAAAGATACATTGCCACCACCAAGATAGCTAAAAGCTTCTAAAATTTCAACCACTGTTCCAAAAAGCCCTATAAAAGGTGCAGTAGAAGCAATAATACTTAAAAATACGAGAGATGAGGTAGCCTTTTGAGTCGCTTTAAGTTTCCATACTTGACATATTTCTTTTGAGATGTGCCCATCGGTTTTTTCAAGCAAAGCATTAATAAAAGTATTTTTAGGAATATGAATACTTTTAGCTAAAAGCATATCAAGGTGATATTTTTCTGATGCTAGCCAATCACTAAGGGTGAAGCTTTTATAGATATAAATCCAAAATGTAATAAGAAAATACAGAGAGAGCCAAGAAAGCACAATAATAGTTGTTAATGTGCTTTCTTCAAAGAAAGTTTTAAGTGTTCCCATTGCTAGATTCTACTTAATGAAGTTCTTGTAATCACTTTCAACACGAGAAACTACCATACCAAATAAAGCACTATCATCTGAAGCTTCTTTAAGAAGAGTTTTGGCATCACTGATGGCCGCAACAATTTCGGATTCGGTATTACCTGCAATAGCAACTGCACCATCAGCAATAATATTCACATCAGTATCTGATATTTGAGCGTGTCCCCAGTTTATTGCTACAAGTCCTTTATTACCTTCCAAGTTTTCAAATTCAATAACACCAACTTTAAGAAGCGAAAGAAGATTGCAATGTCCTGGAAAAACACCAAACTCTCCCTCACTACCGGGTATAACAACATATTTTACTTCACCATTATAGATGCTCCCATAAGGAGTTACAATACTTAGTGTGAGATTTTCCATATTATCACCTAGGCATTTTTAAGCTTTTGAGCTTTTTCTAATGCTTCTTGGATATTGCCTACCAAATAAAAAGCATTTTCAGGAATATCATCGTATTTACCTTCTAAAATACCTTTAAAGCCTTCAAGTGTTTCCTCAAGCGTTACATATTTGCCTGGACTACCTGTAAAAATTTCTGCAACAAAGAAAGGCTGAGAAAGGAATCTTTCAATTTTTCTTGCTCGGGCAACTACTTGTTTATCTTCTTCCGAAAGCTCGTCCATACCTAAAATAGCGATAATATCTTGTAAGTCTTTGTATTTTTGTAGCACTTGTTGTACACCTGTTGCAACTTTATGATGTTCTTCTCCTACAATTTGAGGGTCAAGGATTCTTGATGTTGAGCCAAGAGGATCTACTGCAGGGTAGATTCCCTTTTCAGAAATTTTTCTATCAAGCACTGTTGTTGCATCAAGGTGTGCAAATACAGATGCTGGAGCTGGGTCAGTTAAGTCATCTGCTGGCACATATACAGCTTGAACAGAAGTAATTGAACCTTTTTTGGTTGAAGTAATACGTTCTTGAAGTTTACCCATTTCACCTGCAAGAGTAGGTTGATAACCTACTGCTGAAGGAATACGCCCAAGAAGTGCTGACATTTCAGAACCAGATTGTGCATATCTGAAAATGTTATCAATAAACATAAGTACATCGAGTCCTTTTTCATCACGGAAATATTCCGCCATTGTCAAACCTGTAAAAGCAATACGATTTCTCGCTCCCGGTGGTTCATTCATTTGCCCATAGCAGAGAGCAACTTTGTCTAATACCCCCCCTTCTTTCATTTCGTGGTATAAATCATTTCCTTCTCTTGTACGTTCCCCTACACCGGCAAAAACAGAATAACCACTATGCTTATAGGCAACATTATGAATGAGTTCCATAATAACAACCGTTTTACCCACACCTGCACCACCAAATAATCCAACTTTTCCACCTTTAGAATAAGGAGCTATAAGATCAACGACTTTAATACCTGTTTCAAACATTTCTGTTCTTGTACTTTGATTCTCAAAGCTTGGAGCTTCTCGGTGAATAGGCCACTTAAGGTCACTTTCAAGAGGTTTACCTCCATCAATTACATCACCAGTAACATTAAAAATTCTTCCCAAGACAGCTTCCCCTACAGGCACTTCAATAGGTTTGCCACGTGCTTTAACTTCTTGTCCGCGTATAAGCCCTTCTGTCATATCCATAGCAATTGTTCTTACACGATTATCTCCAAGATGTGCCGCAACCTCTAGAACGAGATTATTTTTTCGTCCCTCTATGTCAAAATTAACATCAATAGCCTCATTAATCATTGGCAAATAGGAGCTAAACTCAACATCTACCACTGGACCCATTACTTGTGTAATTTTACCTTGCATTTATTCTCCTTTGTAAATTTATTTTATCGCTTCAGCACCAGCATTGATCTCAACAAGTTCTGTTGTGATTGCCTCTTGCCGAGCTTTATTAAGAGAGATTGTGAGGCTTTTAACCAAATCTCCTGCATTATTTGTTGCCGCATCCATAGCTTGGATTCTCGCGCTGTGTTCAGCAGCTAGAGAATCAACGAGAGCATAATACATATTGTATTGCACATACTTTTTCGCAAGCTCATCTAATATGATATTCTCTTCATCTTCTGGTTCAATATTGAGGACAGAAGGTTGCTCATTTTGTTTGATATTGATTGTAAGAGGTAGAATAGCTTGAGATTCTAATTCTTGCGATATCATATTCTTAAAGCCATTGTGTACAATTATCACTTCGTCGGTTGCGCCATTAAGGAAATCTTCAACTACATTCTCAATGAACGCTTCAGCTTTTTCAAAAGTAGGTGCAGCGCTTAACCCTATGGCTTTATCTAATACCTCAATATCATTGAATGCAAAAAATGAAATCCCTGTTTTGCCAATACCTCTTAAGCGCACTTTAATGCCTTGTTGCTTATACGTTTCCATAAGTCGCAATACTTCCTTAATGGTTGTAATATTGAATCCACCACACAAGCCTTTATCGGCAGTAATAAATATAATATCAAGTTTTTTAATTTCACGACCTTCAGATTTAGCGAAATAACGACTATTAATGTTATCAAGTCCTCTCACACGAATCTTTGCTACCACATCGTGAAATACTGCACTTAACTGTTTGGCATATACTTTGGAACGCCTTGCAAGTTCTTCAGCTTTTTTTAACTTAGAGCTAGAGACAAGTTTCATAGCCTTAGTTGTTTTCTGTGTATTTTTAGTACTACTGATTTGTCTTTTTATATTTTTAAGGTTGCCACCCATAATAGCTCCTCATTATGCCCCAAAGTTAATTTTAAACTCTTCAAGAGCCTTGCTAAGCTCAGCCTCAGTTTCTTTATCAATTGCCTTTTTTACGCTAATATCTTCAAAAATTTTGGGATATTTTGCTTCAAGGAATGGATAAAGCTCTGATTCAAATTTTATAACTTTATTGGCTGGAATATTATCAAGGTATCCATTTGCTCCAGCATAAATAATGATTACCTGTTTTTCAATTGAAAGAGGAGAGTAGGGAGGCTGTTTAAGGATTTCCACCATTCTTTGTCCTCGTTCAAGTTGTTTACGACTTGATTCATCAAGGTCAGATGCAAATTGAGAAAATGCTTGAAGCTCTCTATATTGAGCCAAATCAAGGCGTAGAGTTCCTGCCACTTGTTTTGTAGCTTTAATTTGAGCAGCTCCTCCTACACGTGATACAGATAATCCCACGTTAATGGCAGGACGAATACCAGAGTTAAATAAGTCTGTTTCAAGAAATATCTGTCCATCAGTAATTGAAATAACATTTGTTGGAATATAAGCAGCCACATCTCCAGCTTGTGTTTCAATAATAGGCAATGCAGTAAGAGAACCTGCACCAAGCTCATCATTAAGCTTCGCTGCTCTTTCAAGGAGACGAGAATGGAGATAAAATACATCACCGGGAAATGCTTCACGCCCGGGAGGTCTTCTTAGGATAAGAGACATTTCGCGATATGCCACAGCGTGTTTACTTAAATCATCATAGATGATAAGAGCATGTCGTGCATTATCTCTAAAATATTCTCCAATTGTAACACCTGTATATGGGGCAAGAAACTGCATTGCCGCAGAGAAAGAAGCAGGAGCATTAACTACAACTGTATAATCCATAGCTCCGTGCTCTTCGAGTTTGCGCACAACTTGAGCAACAGTTGATTCTTTTTGTCCTACAGCAACATAAATACAAATAACATCTTGCCCTTTTTGATTGATAATTGTATCTATTGCAACGGTTGTTTTACCTGTTTGTCTATCACCTATAATAAGTTCTCTTTGTCCTCGTCCGATTGGTACAAGTGCGTCAATAGCCTTAAGTCCTGTTTGAAGAGGTTGGTGAACAGATTTACGTGCCATAATGCCTGGAGCCTTTTCTTCAACAAAGCGATATTCATTTGCTTCAATTGCCCCTTTTCCGTCAATAGGTTCCCCTAATGTATTAATAACACGTCCAACTATTGCATCTCCTACTGGCACTTTCATCAGTTTTTTGAGACGCTTAACAGAAGTTCCTTCTTTGATTGTGCGTCCAGAACCAAGCACAACCACACCTACACTGCTTTCTTCAAGATTAAAAGCAATGCCTGTATCACCTGTATCAAATTCTACCATCTCATAATACATAACATTGTTAAGCCCATATACCTTTGCTACACCATCAGCATAAGCAATAACTTTACCTGTTTCACTGATGTCAATGTTGATATTAAAGTTCTCAATTCTCTCTTTGATAATTGAGCTAATTTCTTCTGATTTGATTTTTGTTGTCACTTTTCTCTCCTTATGTTAAAATTAAAGTGCTTTGAGGATATGATGCTTTAAATCATTACTAAAGCGCTCTTTGGAAAAAGACACCTCAATACCTAAATCCTCAACGCTCAACTTAATACCATCTACCTCACTCAACCTTTGCTTAATGCTAAGTTTGACACCAAGCTTTTTAGCTAGAGAATCTTGAATTTTCTCTAATGTTTTAGTGTCTAAACTTTCTTTAGCAGTAAGTGTAGCAGCATATTCTTTTTTGCGCGCAAGCAAACGTCTTTCAAGTTCATCGCTGATATATGGAATAAGTAATATTCTATCGGATTGTGCTAAAAGGCGGAAAAAATTTTGCAGTTTCATATCCACTTTGCCAACAGATTCTAATAAAAATTGCTCTTTTTGTGTCTTACTTAAGAAAGGTGAAGCAATGATATCGGCATTTCTTTTATCTTTAAGTGCAAGCGATAATCCTTTTAATATACTTAGAGTTTCATCTAAATTGCTACCTGAATCTACAAGGGCTTGAGTATATTTTTTTGAGATGATATTGAACATTATGAAATCCTTTTTGTAATGATATTAACATAATCTTCTTTGTTAAGCTGGACATCATCACTTTGTATCAATTTATTTAATAGCTCATCAACGGCTTCGTGAGTAATTTTTCTGCGTTCAAATTCAATGTTTGATTCGAGTGCGTATTTGAGAGTTTCTATATCCTTTTTAATTTGGTCATTGTATTTTTGTTCTAATAAATATGCTTCTTGCTTTGCAGCATTAACAATATTTTTTGCTTTCTCTTTGCTCTCCTCTAAACGTTTTTGGGCAGTTTCTTTTTCTCGTTTTGCTTTATGAAGATTTTCTTGCACTTCTTGCAAACGAGCTGAAATAGCATTTCTTCTATTAACAAAAATACCCTTGATAGAATCAAATGCAAAATACCACAAAATTGCAACAAATATGACAAAATTGATGACACGTTGAATAAAATCACTTTCTTGAATACTTGCTGATGCAAAAATTAAAGAAGGAAAGCCCACACATATTACAAAAAAAGCTATTTTTTTCATTATCCCCTCCTAAATTTGTTTAAGTTTTGTATTGAGTATTGTTTTAAATAAAGGAAGCTGCTCAAGAAGCTCTGTGTAAAGCTGAGATTTTTGTTCTTGTAGTTCTTGTTTATATTGTGCAAGCTTACTTTCATTTTCGGCTTTTTTTGCATTAATTTTGCTTTCATATGTAGCTTTTGCTTCTTTTGTCGCAGATTCTAGAATTTGTGTTGCTTCTTTTCTAGCAAGAGAAAGTATTTGAGCAATTTCTTCTTCAATATGTTGGGTGTCGCCTTTATGAGTTTGAGTGCTTAATAAATCACGTTCTATGGAACTATCACGATTGTTCATAAAAGCGAGTATAGGCTTAAAAAGCCATTGATTAAGGAGATAGATTAAAAGTATAAAAGTTATGAAAACAAGTAGCATAAGATATGGATTAAGAGTGATACTCATCTATTCTCCTTTTAATTCAAAATAAAACTTGGAAATATTTTAACAAGTTAAAATATATTAAACCTTAAAGCAAACATTATTTTGACATTTTTTTTATCAAGGTGGTAATTTCCGCATCATTTTGAAAGATAATACTCATTTTAGATGCACTGATATGGCTTTGGATGCCCATATCCTTAAATATACTTTGAAGCGCATACAAAAGCTCTTTATCGAGGGTTTGAGTATGCTTTAAGATATTTTTCTTAGAAAGTGTTTCTTTTTTGTCTTTAATTTTTTTAATTAATGTTTCAGTATCACGCACATTTAATTTTTGTCCAATAATCGAGTCAGCTACAAGCTTTTGTTCTCTGTTATCAAGTGTAACAAGCATTTTTGCGTGTCCTTGAGTAATTTTATTTTCATTAAGCAAATCCTTAATCTCATCGCTTAATTGCAATAAACGCAAAGTATTAGTAATTTGCGCGCGCGATTTATTGATACGTTTAGAAAGTTCTTCGTGAGTCATATCATATTCTTCAAGTAGTTCTTGGTAGGAAAGTGCAAGTTCAATTGCTCCTAAATCCTCTCGTTGAATATTCTCAATAATGGCTAATTCACGCATATGTTTAAAGTCAATTTCTGCCACAATTGCTTTAATATTGTCTAATCCAGCGAGTTTAGATGCGCGGAGCCTACGCTCTCCAGCAATAAGCACATAATCTCCATCACCATTATCATATACAATCACAGGTTGAAGCAACCCGTGTTCTTTAATAGATTCTGAAAGTTCTTGAAGTGCTTGTGGGTTAAAAGTTTTTCGTGGTTGGTAGGGATTAGGTTTGATAATATCAACATCAAGCTCTAATACAAGTGAAGAATTATCACTAAGGTTTTGTTCATATGCTTCTGCAGTTTCAGAAAGTATCGCCCCAAGTCCCCTGCCCATTGCCAACTTTTTTTTAGCCATTTCTCTTATGCTCCTTGCAAAATAACACGAGCAAGATTTTCATAAGCTATACTTCCATTAGAGCGAGTATCATAAAGCATAATGGGTTTACCAAAACTAGGAGATTCGGCAAGTTTGACACTGCGTGGGACTATAATAAATTCATCTTTGTCTTTGAAAAGTTCTCTGCTAAAATGTTGTGCAAGCTCTTCAAACACTTGTCTTGAGAGGTTATGCTGTCCTGAATACATAGTAGGCAAAAATCCTTTGATACTTAATCTTGGGTTAATAGTATCTTTAAGAAGTTTAATTGTATTAAGCAGTTGAGCTAAACCCTCGAGTGCAAAAAACTCACATTGAATTGGCACAATTACAGAATCTGCAGCAGCTAGAGCATTGACTGTGAGCGAGCCAAGTGCAGGCGGAGAATCAATTACAATAAAATCATATTGGTTTTTTATTTCTTCAATTTTTTTACTTAAAAGGAGTTCTCGACCCTTAATATTGTTTTTATTATAAAATTCTTTTTCAATACCTGCCAAACCAATATTTGAAGGTGCAATATCAAGATTTGGAATATCAGTTTTAAGTATGATTTGAGAAAGTTTTTTTGAGCCTGTGAGCACGTGATACATATCAGATTCTATTTTGTTTCGGCGGATACCAAAACTTGTGGTCGCATTTGCCTGTGGGTCATAGTCAATTATTAATACACTTTTATTTGCTGAAGCCAAAAAGGCTGCTAGATTCACAGTGGTAGTTGTTTTGCCTACGCCACCTTTTTGGTTTGCTATGGTTATAATTTCACTCATTGTCTCCCCTTTATCGTAAGCTATAAATTTTATGTCCATCAATACTCAAAGAGCCATCTTCATTGAGTATTGTGTCTTTCAGACAAATGTGTTTATTCTGAAAGTGAAAAAAATAAGAGTTATTTTTGTGAAATTCTAACTTATAAATACTAAAAATCTGCTTCCAAGATATAAATTTTTCAAAGCTTTGAAAAAAATTGCTCAAAAAGCTTAAAGGTTCTATATTAGCACTGATAGATTTTTCTAGAGTAGCGTAGTGTTGGCTATTTGAAGCATCGGGAGAATGATAAAGGTTTATACCCATACCGCATACAAGACTATCGTGTATTTTTTGCGTAAGAATACCGCCAATTTTGTGCTCATTTATGTATAAATCATTAGGATATTTGAGCCACACTTTTGAGCCAAGTGAAGCAAGAAATTGTTGTAAAATGACACCAAAAAATATGGAACTTGATTCTATCTTTAAATCTTGCGGTAAGCTGACTAGTGGTAGTGCAAATGAAAACATAAGCCCTCGTGGCACATTTTCCCATTGGTTGCCTCGGCTTCCTATACCTTGTGTTTGTCTTTTAGCGTGGATACAAAAAGGTGCTATAAGCGTTTTTGCTTTAATTTTTTCAACAGCCCAAGTTTGGGTAGAGGGTAATGTATCAAAATGGTATATATGTTCTTGGAGCAAAGTGATAAAAGAAGTTGTAAAAAAAGCTTGTGGTGAATTATGAGTCATTGATAATACCTTATTTTAGCACAATATATCGCCTACATTAAGTCTTTTGCCACGTAAATAAAGTGCGGCATTGAGCTTTTCTTTTCCCTCTTGTTGCAATGTTCCAATGCGCACACTTCCCTGCTTACAACCTACAACAATACTTTGAGTTTCAATGCTTAGAATCTCCCCCATTTTATGTAAATCACTAGATTCTATGAGAGCAACATCAAAGAGTTTGAGAGTGTAACCTTTTATACTTTTAATAAAAATATGGGGCCATTCGCAATATGCTAAATATGCACAATATACATTAAGTGCCGCATCTAGTTGCACATACCCATCAGATTTTTTAATTTTAGTGCAATAACTCGCATCTGCATTAATTTGATTTAAGGGTTCAATTTCTTTGAAATGTGTGAGAACATACAATGCAAGTTTTGCCCCCACACAACTTAGTTGAGCGGAGAGTTGAGTGATATTTTGTTGTGTGTTTGGCACATAATGTAGCCCCAAAATTGCTCCTTTATCAAGCTCTTCATTCATTTTTATAGCACTTACTCCAAAATATAGGGGTTGAGTAAGTATCATCTGCTGAATAGGGCTTGCACCGCGCCATAGAGGCAAAATTGAAGCGTGAATATTAATACAAGGTGCAATCTCTAAAAAAGCTTTAGGTAAAATCTTCCCATACGCTACTACAAGTATCACATCAGGTTGTAATGCTTGAATATGAGCAATAAATATTTCATCAATTTTATTGGGTTGTAAAATGTCAATTCCCATTGAAGCAAAATTCTCTTTTGTGTGCGGGGCTTTGGGCTCTTTTTTGCGACCAAATGGCTTATCAGGCTGACAGATAAGAGCAAGAATATCAAATATTTTGCTTTTTATTATGGGTGTAAATATTGCCGATGCAAATGCAGGTGTTCCAGCGAGAATCAGTTTCATATAAGCGTCTTTATACCTTGAGAATCTGCAGGGCAAAAAAGTGTGCCCGAACTCTGTTTATTATGTAGAAGAAAATCTCTTAATACATCAAGTTTGCGTCCGTGGCTTAAAAACATCATACATTTGCGTTGAAGTAAAAAATCTGCTGCTATAAGTTTGGTAACAATCCCTCCTGTGGCAAAATCTCCGTGTGGGCTATGAGTTTGTTCTAATGCTTGAGAAGGAATAGAATGCACTATAGGGAGGATTTGTGCATCATCATATTGATGAGGATTTTTGTCAAAATAGCCATCAATATCGCTTAAAATAATAAGGAGTTTTGCACCAAAATAATATGTTACATAAGCACCAAGCCTATCATTGTCGCCAAAAACCATTTCATCTGTGGCAATAGTATCATTTTCATTAATAATAGGGAGTGCATTGTGTGCTAGAAGTGTATCAATCGTATCCTTTGCAAAAGTTGTATTTTTGCGAGAATCGAAATCACGCCACACAAGGAGCAATTGTGCAGTAGGAATTGCATAATCTTTTAATGCCTCACGATAAGATTCCATTAGCAAAGGCTGACCGATACTTGCTAGGGCTTGTTTGTTTTGCAAAGTATTTCTATCTATGTGCAGCGTAGTATGACCGCTTGCTACTGCTCCGGAACTGACAAGAATCACATCAAAACGCATCTTGAGCTCACTGATAATTTGTGCTAATGCTTTAATTTGGGTTTTGTCAATGATTTTGCCATTACAAAGGTTTGAAGAGCCAATTTTAAGAACTATTCGTGGCTTTTGCATATAATCTCTCCTTCAAATTAAAGAGAGATTATATCTTTAGGTCGCTAAAATACTTCTTTGAAATTATAATTTATATCGCAACTGCAAGGAATAATTTGCTCCAGCTACTTGGTAAAAATCATAGAAGCGATTATTTGTGATATTCATAAAACTTGCAGATAAATCAATGCCATTTTTAAAGTTATAACCACATTTGGCATTAAGAGTAAATTGAGATTCATAATTGCCATAGGTATTGTTTAAAGCTGGAGTATTGAGGTCATCAGCATAGAATGCAGGTGCATAATACGCCCAAATTGAAGCATATAATCCATATTGTGGGAAGTAATTAAGTGCTAGATTAGTTATATGTTTGGGTGTTGCTGCAAGTTGTTTGCCCTCTGTATCTTTTTTTGCATTATTTTTGAGAATCGTAGCAAGAGTAAGGGTATAATTACTTTCTATATACAAATCTCTAAAAATGGGCACTTGTGCGCTTATTTCTATGCCGTGAATGCGTCCTCGTCCAGCATTGACATTTTGATAAGGTTTATCTTGTTTGCCTGTGCCAGAACGATATATCATATCCCATAGTTCTGTATCATAATAATATATTTTTCCCTCAAATCCCTTATGTTGATATTCCATACCAATATCAAAGCTCAATGCACTCTCTTGCTTTAAATCAGGGTTAATCTCCCAATATGTGTTAGAATGTGTGAATTGATACATATCACGCATAGTTGGCATTCTAAAGCCAGAGCCAATGGAGCTTTTAAGCATTATGCCTTGTAAAAAATTTGGAGCGTAGTTAATGGAAGCTTTGGGGCTCAAAACAGAGGCGATTGCTCCTTGATTATTGCGATTTGTGGTAGGATTATTATTATCCAAGAGATAGCCATTAAAATTTTTCCAATAATCATAGCGCATTCCAAGAGTGGAAGAAAGATTAGGTAGCCACTCTGAATCTACACTTAGATACGCAGAAGTTACAAAGGCTTTTCCTCCATAACTACGATAGACGTCAGTGCGGCTTTTATAGTCTTTCCAATTTGTCATATTGGCATTAAGCTGTGTAAATGTGTAATAACGAAACTGCATTGCTGTGTTTAAAGAATGTATAGCATTTAAATTGATACGATAAAGCATATCAAGATAATTACTTGTAGAATCTATATCTTGTGTGCTTCCTGCTCCACCATATCTATCACCCTCACCTTGCTTTGCATCTTGCCAAAGACTAAATAGATTCATTGTTGAAAAAGAGATTTTAAAATAAGATTCTTCAAAATCGTGTTGATAGGTAAGATTCCCTAATAAGTGTGAATAAGTCCCCATACCACCAAGCCCAGAACCTACAAAATAATCTTTGCCATTGACAAGATTGGTGCTTTCTCCTGTATTTTTATCGCTTATATAACTTTTGAAGTGTCCAAAAGTGTAGTTGTGATTAGAAAAGCTAATCATACTTGAGAGTATATCAGAATCGCTTATGTCATATTCTGCCTTTAAACGGATATCGTAAATAGTGTAGTTGCGCTTTCCACCATCGCCGATAATACGATTTCCCGCTTTGTCAATGACCATATTATTGATATTGCTTGTGTTGGTTTCAGAGCTTGGAAGTATGGTAGGGAAGCTAGAATACCCATTACTATGCGTATATCCTGCACTTAGCTTTAGTCTTAATCTTTTATCTATAAATACATCGCCTACACTTGCAAATGCGCGAATTAGATTCTTATCGGCAGTGTTATTTATAAACTCATTTCCATAGCTTATAAGAAATTGAGATTGAAATTGTGTAGGCATAGAAGTAATAAAATTGACTACACCACCAATCGCACCTGCACCATAGAGGCTAGAGAATGCTCCACGAGCTACCTCTACGCGTTCTACATCATAAAGTGAAATTTGATTTAAGATTCTATTTTCACCTTCTAAATCGCTTAGAATCACGCCATCAAGCATAAGGAGTGTTCCATAATTGATGCCGCGAATCTTAATTTTTGGACGTGGATTAAATCCTACATCATTATCTACGCGCACACCAGCTATTTTTTTAATTGTATCGGTTATTTTAGCATTTGGCATATGTTGAATTTGTTTGTTATCTATCACACTTACATTACCCGGAATCTTTTCTACATCAGTAGCAAGTGCATTACCTGTGATAATTGATTTATTGAGAGTATAGGATTGCATAGAATATCCAAAGCTCACACAGAGTGTCAGATTACAAAGTGTTTTAAACATCATTATTACTCTTTAATATTTTATGTTATTATGACATAGGATAAATTAAATATTACTTAATTTATTTTTTTATGTAAATAATATGATATAATATATATTTTTGATATTAATTTAAAGAATAAAGGCATTTGAGGAAGGAGAAAATGTGCGCGCAATCGTGATAGTTTTTATTTGTATGGGTGTATTGTGGGGGAAAAATACACTGATTATGGCAGTGTCTGAAAATATAGGAGCACTTAATCCACAAGGTTATCAAGGCAATGCAATGTTTGCGCAAAATGCTATTTATGAGGGCTTAGTGCGTGTGGATAAACAGGGGAAAATTGTTCCAAGCTTAGCGCTTTCGTGGAATACAAGTCAAGATGGTTTAAGTTATGAATTTGTGTTACGTAAGGGGGTAAAGTTTTCAAATGGTGAAGCATTTAATGCCGATGCGGTAGTGCTTAACTTTCAATCTATTCTTAAAAATAGAGCAAGGCATTCGTGGAGTGGTTTAGCTATGGCGATTAAAGATATGCAAAAAGTGAGCGAATATAAAGTGCGCCTTCTTCTCAAGCACCCTTATAGCCCAACGCTTAATGAGCTCGCTGTGGTGCGTCCTTTTAGATTCTTAGCTCCAAGTGCAATGCCAAAGGATTTAGATTTACTTCAACACAATCCAAAGCCTATTGGCACAGGAGCATATATGTTGGGTAAATCTAAACTCGGTGTGAGTGATACATTGCTCAAGAATCCGCATTATTGGAATCAAGATGCTTATAATGGGATTTATTATGATGAAATTATTTTAAAGGTAATTTTTGACCCTAATGCTAAACTTGCAGCACTTAAATCAAAACAAATAGATATGATTTATGGATATGATCAGATTCCACTAGAAATATTTAAAAATATGCAAAATGATAAACATTTCAATACTTATCTTAGCCCACCTATTTATAGCACGATTCTTGTAATAAATTCTGCTTCACCTATTCTTACCTTGAGCAATGAGAAATTTTCACAGAATCTGCGCAAAGCTATCGCGCTTGGCATTGATAAAACAAAAATTACTCAAGCAGTCTATGGGGGCTTACAAGAGAAAGCAGATACACTTTTTGCACCTAACATTTTTCATTCACTTAGCTCATATGATGTTTTAAAAATACTCCCATATAAACCTAAAGAGGCTCAAAATGCTATTGTGTTGTTATTGCAAGATTCCCAAGCTGCTTTACTGCGTGATAGGGGTGTAGAAATACTCTTTAGCGGGGATAATCCAGCCCATAAGATGATAGCAGAAATTTTACAAAGTGAATTTAAAGCCATTGGTATCAAGGCGCGTTTAAGTGCGAGTGAGCCTACAATTTATCGCAATCGTTTGCTTAAGGGAGCATTTGATATTGCATTTAGCGAGACTTGGGGTGCCCCTTATGAACCTTTGAGTATATTATATTCTATGCTGATTCCTAGCCATATTGATTTTGCTGCTCAAGCTGGTTTGAGCCAAAAACCTCATATTGATAAGCTTATTAGAGAGATCATTGCTCTTAATCCTCATTCTAAAGTATTTTATAGCGCATTGAGTGAGGTAATAGCTTTATTGCAAGAGAGTGGTGTGTATATCCCGCTCACTTATCAAAGAAATAAAGTAATTGCTCATAAAAAGATTAAGGGCATTAAAATGGGTGTGGTAGGGTATGAAGTGCCATTTTGGGAAATGTATGAGTAAAAAGGTAAGGTATGAAACGTATTATTTTATATAGAATCTTATGGCTTGTGCCAATTATCCTGATAGCTTCTTTTGGAGTATTTTGTTTATTGAGATTAGGTGGGAGCGACCCTGTAATGGCATATATCATTCATTCTGGTCTTCCTGCTACTCCTGAACTTATTGAAGAGATTACTCATAACTTTGGACTTGATAAGCCACTCTTAGAGCAATATGTTACTTGGCTGTGTAATGCGTTAAAACTTGATTTTGGTATTTCTTATATGAATGGACGAAGTGTAAGCACAGATTTTTTATACTTTTTGCCTAATACTTTGATACTTGTTGCTTGTGGTTTTGGATTGACTTTTTTGTGTTCTGTGCCGCTTGGGGTTGTAAGTGTATATTACCACAATAAATTGCCTGATTTTTTCATTAGATTTTTTTGTTTTGTGGGTGTGAGTATGCCAAATTTTTGGCTTGCATTTTTGCTTATTTTATTTTTTAGCGTATATCTTGGCTGGTTGCCTGCAGTTGGTATGGAGGGTGCACAGAGCTTTATTTTACCAAGTATAAGCATTGCTTTGATGTCTATATGTATTAATGCGCGACTTATCCGAGCAAATATGCTTGAAATGCAAAAAGAGAGGCATATTATTTATGCAAAAATGCGTGGTGTTAATGGGTGGAGACTTCATATCAAGCATATTTTTTATAATGCTTTTCTTCCTATTCTTACAGCAATGGGTATGCACATTGGTGAGCTCATTGGCGGTGCGCTTGTGATAGAGAGTGTATTTGCATTGCCGGGCATAGGACTTTATAGTATCCAAGGGATTGCAAACCACGATTACCCTGTGATTCAATGTTTTATTGTTGTGTTGAGCTTTTGTTTTGTGCTATGCAATGGTATGGTAGATATTCTCTATGGATTGCTTGACCCACGCATACGCAAGCAAATGGAAGACATACAAAGTATATCAAAAGAGAAGATGCAAAGTTTTGAATCTATCCAAAAAGAAGGCGGTGTATGAGCAATAATATAAAAATGAGTTGGTGGGGCAAAAGTGCATTTGTGGGTGTGGGGATTATCGTATTTTTAGCACTTTTTGCCCCATTTCTTACTTCATATGCCCCAGATATGCAGGATTTGGAACATCGGCTTTCACCTATAAGTATGCACCATTGGCTTGGCACAGATTATTTAGGGAGAGATATATTTTCTCGACTTTTATATGGAGCGAGACTTTCGCTTGGTTGTGCATTTATCATTTTAGGTTGGATTGTGCTCTTGGGTGTAAGTATAGGTGGGATATGTGGTTTTATCGGTGGGCGAGTTGATAATATATTTATGCGCGTATGCGATGTATTTTTGAGTATGCCAACTATTGCTCTTTCATTATTTTTAGTAGGTATTTTAGGAGCTGGATTGGAGAATGTGATGATTGCCATTGTGCTCACACATTGGGCTTGGTATGCAAGAATTGTGCGTAGCGTTGTATTTAGTCTCAAAAATAAAGAATATGTCTTGCTCTCCTATACCTTTGGCGCAAGTGGGTGGCAGAGATTTAAGCGACATATTCTCTCACCTATTCTTTGTCAATGTATAGTGCTTGCAAGTATGGATTTAGGGCATATTATGCTTCATATTGCAGGTTTGTCATTTCTAGGACTTGGTGTGCAGCCACCTACACCTGAATGGGGTATTATGTTGAGCGAAGCTAAAGATTATATGTGGGATTATCCCTCACTTATTATTTATCCGGGCGTAGCACTTTTTATCAGTGTAGGCTTATGTAATTTATTAGGAGAAGCATTAAGAGATTATTTTGGTGTGCAGCATACACTTAATGACCAATCAAGCAAAGAATCTAAAAATATAAAAGATACTAAAATACATCTTGATTCTAACATTCAGTCTCTTGCTCAAGCACAGATTTTGCAAATCCACGATTTAAGTATTTCTATGGCTTCTAATAATCTTGTCTCTCATCTTAATTTGTCCATTAAATGCGGCGAATGCGTGGCATTACTGGGCAAAAGCGGAAGTGGGAAATCTATAAGCGCTCTTGCTTTACAGGGATTCCTTGCTTCTAACCTTAGCCAAACAAGTGGCAAGATTATGCTTGATGATAAAGTGATTAATCCCTCATTTTATCGCTCCCTCGCTTTTTCTTGTATTATGCAGAATCCACGCACTTGTTTTAATCCACTTTTAAGTATTGCTCATCATTTTAAAGAAACGCTTAAATCTCTTCATAAACCTTACAATCAACCTTTTATTGTGCAATGCCTGCAAGAATCTGGATTAGATAAACAAGTGCTTGATATGTATCCATTTGAATTAAGCGGAGGTATGTTACAACGCGTAATGATAGCCCTAGCATTGCTCACTCAAGCTCCATTTCTCATCGCTGATGAGCCAAGTAGCGATTTGGATAAAGATATAGCATTTGAAATTCTCAAAACTCTACGTGAATTACAACAACAGCGCGGACTTGGTATTTTGCTTATCACACACGATTTAAGAGTGGTTGCATATATGGCTCAATATGTGTATGTAATGGATAAAGGAAAGATTATAGAAGAAGTTTCTCTTTGCAAGGATTTTTATTCTTATAGCCCTAAGAGCACGACCATAAAGCATTTAAAACATATATGTGAGAGCAATTTGCCAAAGGAAAATGTGCTATGCTAAAGCTTTGTAATGTATCTTATCAATATAAATCATATAGATTCTTTCACACAATGCAAAAATCAGTGCTCAAGCATATCTCTTTGCATATTTGTATGGGAGAAAGTCTTGCGATAATGGGGGCAAGTGGTTGTGGTAAAAGCACATTGGCACAAATTGCTTGTGGATTGCTAAATCCAACGTGTGATGAATTAGGGCAAGTAGGCAAAGTATATTTTGATAATCAACCACTTAGGCTTCATTCACTTCGTGCAAGACGTTTATTTTATGCACAGGTGCAGATTCTCTTTCAAGATGCCATAGGTTCATTAAATCCACGTTTGAATTGTTTTGAAAATCTCATTGAGCCACTCATATATTTGCGTGGTGGAACATATAAGGATAGTTTGAAAGATATTGAATCTTTGCTTGAAACATTAGGGCTGCAAAGGGAGATTTTAGAAAAAAATGTGGCAATGATTTCAGGAGGTGAAGCACAAAGAATTTGCCTTATGCGTGCTTTGCTTGTTAATCCAAAACTTCTTATCCTTGATGAGAGCACTTCAGGGCTTGATTATGAGCTGTGTTTGGAGGTTATTACATTTCTTAAAGCTTGGCAAAAACAACACAAAAGCGCAATTTTGCTTATCACACACGATAAATATATAGCTCAAAAATTATGTGGGAATCTCAAGGTGATAGAAGATGGAAAATTATGTGATATAACCTAAGATTATAAAGCTAAGTCTTTTTTGAATTGGAGCAATCTCTCGCTTTGATTATCTAATGCTTTGATGATAATACCTCCATTATTTGTGCTTATGCCAACATTTAAGGAGCTGTTTTTGATTTTTTGCTCTAAGGCTTGAACCTCTATTAAGTCATCAAATATTACCATACTCAAAGCGTGAGTATATTTATCAAAGAGGCAAATATTTTGCATAGCCATTTGTGCAGGTTTAAGATTCATATTTTCAAAAAATACTAAATGATTTTCTTTATATATGCGAAGTCTTGAGCTTAATTCTGAAAAATCAAATATTTCTCCCATAGCTACTCTACCTGCGCATATTATCTCGCTGTAATGAAGTCTAGCATTTTTGCTAAGATAAATATCAGTAGTATTTTTGAATGAAGAATCTTTAAAGGGTAATATAGGCAGGGGTGCATAATCTAAAAAGGCATTTTCTTCTATTGTAATTTGAGTATGCTTGCTTGCGTAGCCATCTTGTGTATCGTGTATTTTTTCATAACTTTGCGAGATGAGACGAATTTTACTTTCTTTGCCAATGTGTATTTGAATATCTTGGCAATCATCTTTAAGTAGCCCAGCTGAAACTGATATAAGCATAATTTCGGCTATATCCTCATCTTCTAGTGGGCTTATTATCTTTAAGGGAGGTGTAAAAAACATCTCCTCAATGATATTTTTGCCATTTAAACCTCTTTTTGTTTTGAGTTTTAAGATACTCTTTTGTGCAAAGCTACTCATATATCTTCCAAAAGTGCATATTTTTTTATCCATTCCACCACGGCATCAATTCCCTCTTTAGCACGAATATTTGTAAATAAAAATGGCTTATCTTCACGCATTTTTTTGGCATCTCTTTCCATTATGCTTAAATTTGCACCCACATAAGGAGCTAAATCAATTTTATTGATAATGAGCAAATCTGAACGCATAATGCCCGGTCCGCCTTTTCGTGGGATTTTATCCCCTTGTGCCACATCAATAACAAAAATTGTAAAATCTGCTAATTCTGGGCTAAATGTGGCAGAGAGATTATCACCACCGCTTTCTATAAAGAGAATCTCAATATCTGGAAATCTCTCTTGCATTTCTTCCACTGCTTCAAGATTCATAGAAGCATCTTCTCTGATTGCTGTATGAGGGCAACCACCCGTTTCCACTCCTATGATTCGCTCACTTGGTAGCACGGAATTTTTACTCATAAACTCCGCATCTTCTTGTGTATAAATATCATTAGTGATGACAGCAAGAGAGTATTGCTCATTCATCTTGCGTGTAAGAGATTCTATAAGGGCAGTTTTGCCACTTCCTACTGGTCCGCATATACCTATTTTTACCATTTTTTCTCCTTTATGACATATATAATCTTGTGGGTAAATATTGATGTTGCATTGCTTTAATCTCGCTAGCAATAGCGTTATTGCATAAATCTTGCTTTGTAAGATTTTTAAGCTCTTGATATAAAATATGAAGCTCCTCGTGTAAAGAAGCTAAAATCTCTTGCCCATCGCTTTGAGCGAGCGGGATAAGTTTCACACAATTAGTGAGAGTATGAGAGGCTTGAGCATATAAATACTGCTTTATACATTCTTCATCATTGAGCTGATATGAGGTGCAAAATACACCATAAGCAACAGCATAAATGTGATACACACTTGCTTGTGTATATGATTGAAACAAAGCGCTTTCTTTTAATTTCATAGCATCAATAGTTTTTATAAATCGCGCTCCAAGCTTTTGTATTGCACTTCGGATTTGTCTTGCCACACTTGCTGCTGCAATAATAGATTCTATTTCAAGGATTTCCTCTAAGCAATGAGATTCTATAATAAGTTTTATTGCTAATAAATCCGTGTATAAAACTTGAGTATGTAAATAAGCTTTAAGATAATCTCTAGCCTCATATTTGTTTTTTATTCTGCCTAATTGCACATAGCTTTCTAGCCCAAAAGAATGTGTATAATTGCCTATGGGAAAAAGCGCATCATTGATTTGTAAAAGTAAAAAATTCAATTTAATCCTTTTTGGGTAATTTTGATAGAAAAATGTGGGCTTTGAATAAGTTTTGGCTCACTTGCAATAGGGTAGGTAATATTAATTCTATCTTTTGAATCTAGCACACACCATTTTTTTTCAAATGCGATAGATTGCTTTTCAAGGATTCTTTGCAGTGGTTGCTCAAATGGCGCTTGAAGTTTCATTGTGTCTTTATTGTAAAAGAGTGGTATATGTAAATTTCCAATCTCATAACATAATCTTGCCATAGTATGCCAATGTGTCGGCTTCATACAAAGCACCCAAGTGGGTAAAATAGAGATAATAATTATTTTGTGTTCATCTAGAAAAAGAATATCTCCATTATTTAAACCATATTTTGGTGCTTGGGCAAGCTTCATTGCTATAACTTGCCCATTTTGTGAGTTCAAACGCGCAATTTTTTTCTTTGTGTCATACCAAGCTATTTGCACTTCATCAATGTCTAAATGCGTCGCATCTATGTCTTTGATATTACCAATAATGTGTTCTACTCGCATTAATGCCAATATCCCATAAGGATAAGCCACGCTGGAATCCACGCGGTGAGGATTCCCTCGGCAATGGCTAAATAAGGCACAAATTTGAGTTCAATTTTTAAAATACTTTCAATCCAGCCTGTAAGCCATAAAATGCCCCAAGCAATCCATATAAGAGCAAATGCCATACCTTCTTGTGTGTTTTCAAGATAGCTCAAATAGGCTGCGGGAATAGCATTGATGGCAACAAATAAACTATACCACCCATAGGCTCTTATATCAAGATTAAATAAATTATTGCACGCTATAAAAAGATAGGTAAAGCCAAAAAGTAATCCTGTTGCAGCTGCATAAAAGTCATTATACTCGCTGTTAATGCTTCCGTGCACAATGACAATAAGATTTACAAGCACAGAGAGCAATCCTACAAAGATATTCATTATTGAAGCACTTTTTCCATCAATATGAGTGAGGCGGCAAATACCATTATTAATTAAAACAATAGCTACATACATTAATACAATTCCTAGCATATTTTCTCCTTAAAATAAACAATAAAGTTGCCCTAAAGATACCTTTTCAACAGGCTTAGAAGTAATTTTTGTATTATTTACTCTTACTTCATAAGTTTCTGGATTCACTTCAATGGGTGTGATGACATCATTAAATTTCATATCTTTTTTTGTAATATTGCGACAATTTTTTACAGGCAAAAGTATTCTTTCAAGCCCAAGTTCCTCTTTGATATGACAATCATAGGCAATTTTTGAGACAAAAGTGATCGCACAATTATACTTTGCTTTGCCATAGCTGCCAAACATTGGGGCATATACGACAGGTTCAGGAGTAGGAATAGAAGCATTAGAATCCCCTATTTTTGCTGCTACAATCATTCCATTTTTGAGTATCATCTCTGGCTTTATGCCAAACATACTTGGTTTCCAAAGAACTAAATCAGCAAATTTACCCACTTCAACAGAACCTACATATTCTGAAATCCCGTGAGCAATAGCTGGATTGATAGTGTATTTTGAAATATATCTTTTGATTCTAAAGTTATCATTTTCGCCGCATTCTTCTTTTAAGGCTCCAAATTCATTTTTGCATTTATCGGCAGTTTGCCAAGTCCTTGTGATGACTTCACCCACTCTCCCCATAGCTTGAGAATCTGAGCTTGTGATTGAGAAAATCCCCATATCGTGAAGCGTATCTTCTGCGGCGATGGTTTCTGGGCGGATTCTGCTATCAGCAAAAGCCACATCTTCTTTAATTTTTTTATCTAAGTGATGACATACCATAAGCATATCCAAATGCTCATCAGCTGTATTTTTTGTAAATGGAATGGTGGGATTTGTAGAAGCAGGGAGAATATTTGGTTCTCCTGCAGCTTTAATAATATCTGGAGCGTGTCCTCCACCAGCACCTTCTGTATGGAATGTATGGATAGTTCTGCCATCAATTGCTTTCATTGTGTCTTCAACACAGCCTGCTTCATTGAGTGTATCTGTGTGAATAGCTACTTGCACATCATATTTTTGGGCAACATTGAGAGCGTGGTTAATTGCAGCAGGAGTAGAACCCCAATCTTCGTGAACCTTTAATCCCAATGCTCCAGCTTTAATTTGCTCTTCTAATCCTTCTTCATTAGAGCTATTGCCTTTGCCAAAAAATCCTAGATTCATAGCATAGCTTTCAGCAGCACGCAACATTTGGTGCATATTCCATTTTCCGGGTGTGCAGGTAGTAGCGTTTGTGCCTGCTGCAGGTCCTGTGCCTCCACCAATCATCGTTGTTACACCGCTATAAAGTGCAGTTGGGATTTGTGTAGGAGAGATAAAGTGAATATGTGTATCAATTCCACCCGCTGTAATAATTTGTCCTTCTCCTGCTATAACTTCTGTTGCAGCACCTACAACCATTGCCTCATTTACACTATCTTGCGTGTCTGGATTTCCCGCTTTACCAATGCCTACGATTTTTCCACCCTTAATGCCAATATCAGCTTTGTAAATCCCTGTATAATCAATAATCATTGCATTTGTGATGACTGCATCAAGCTCATTTGTATAAGTGCTTGCGCTTTGTGCCATACCATCGCGGATAGTTTTTCCTCCGCCAAATTTAATCTCTTCACCATAAAGGGTATAATCTTTTTCAATTTCTGCAAATAAGTTTGTATCGCCTAAGCGCACTTTATCACCTGTGGTTGGTCCATACATAGAGGCATATTGTTTTCTTGAAATCTTAATCATTTTCTCTCCTTGAATATAAATTTAGTGTATAAAATGTTTTTGTGCTGCATTTGCAAGGCATTGCTCTTTATTTTCTTTATTTATATGCGCATTCGTTAAGTCATTAAATCCAATAATTTTTTGTTTGCCTCCAAAATCAATAAGATTCACATTTTTTTCTTCACCCGGCTCAAAACGCACTGATGTGCCAGAGGCAATATCTAAACGTTTACCAAATGCTTGGGCTCTATCAAATTCCAAAAGTGCATTGACTTCAAAAAAATGAAAATGTGAACCTACTTGTATAGGTCTATCGCCCTTATGAGTAACTTTAATACTTATAGATTCTTTATTGGCATTGAGCGTAATGTCTTCATCTTTGAGAATATACTCTCCGGGAGTAAGTTTGCCATTATCTTCAATAGGATTATGAATCGTAACAAGCTTTGTTCCATCGGGGAAACTCACTTCTACCTGCACTTCATTAACCATACTTGCTACACCCTCCATTACTTCATCGGCTTTGAGAATCTCTCTGCCTTGTTGCATAAGCTCTGCTACACTTTTGTTACCCTCGCGCGCAAGCTCCATAATCTCCATACTAATAAGGGCTATAGATTCAACATAATTAAGTTTAATACCTCGTTCTTTGCGACTTTTGGCTAGTGCCCCAGCATAATGCAACATTAATTTGTCTAATTCTTTAGGCGTTAATCTCATACTCTCTCCTTAAATATTTTATAATTTTAAAGTCTCTTAAGAGGCGCGAGGATTGTAAAAGCTTATGATAAATACTTATTAAATAGTGTGTTTATAACAATAATTAAATGCAAAAGTTTAAGTTCCATTAAACTTAAATTACCAAAAGAAATAAGTAAAATCATTTGTTTATTGGCTATAATTTTAAGAATATTTTTGAGGCTGTATATATGTGAGGAGAAAGTAATGTTAAAAAAAATAGTAAATGTTGCTATGGTGTTATCAGTATGTTTGTCAATAGGGTATGCAAAGCCTTTAAAGGAATGCAAGAGTGAGAGGGATAGGCTTAATGGTTGTGTTGAGCAAAGGTATTATGACGATGATAGACGAAAGCTTCAAGTTGAAACTCCATATAAAAATGGTAAAATAAATGGTGTTAAGAAAGTCTATTATGAATCCGGGCAGCTTAGCAGAGAAACTCTATTTGAAAATGGTAAAGCAAATGGTATTATGAAAGAGTATTATGAATCCGGGCAGCTTAGCAGAGAAACTCTATTTGAAAATGGTAAAACAAATGGTGTTGTGAAATCCTATTATAAATCTGGACAGCTTGAAGAAGAAGTTACATACGAAAACGATAAAGTAAATGGCGTTAGGAAAGAGTATTATGAATCTGGGAAGCTTAAATATGAAGCTCCACAAAAAAATAATAGATTAAATGGTGTTGTGAAATCCTATTATAAATCTGGACAGCTTGAATATGAAAGTCCATTCGAAAACGATAAAGCAAATGGCGTTAGGAAAGAGTATTATGAATCTGGGAAGCTTAAAAAAGAAATTCTATACGAATATGATAGGACCATCACTAGGAAAGAATATGATGAATCTGGGAAGCTTATCAAATCTCAACAAAATAAATAAGCACTTTGTGTAATGAGAGATTGTAAAAGGAGTGCGCAATGACATTTTATTATCAATGTGAGTGTGGGGAGAGGATAAATAAGCTCACCGGAGAATTTGCAAATTCTAAGGAAGAGATTTTAGATAACGCTTTGTATGATATAGGTAAGAATCTCACGCAATGTCCAAAATGTGGCACAAAATATGAAGTAAAAATGATGCCTAGAAAAATCTTAAATATTGCTATATTTGTATGGTTTGTTGTGGCAGCTGTTTTAAAATTCACCTTAGGGATTGAAATTTACTTTATGATCGGAATGATATTTGTTGGAATTATTGTAGGATTTGTCTTTCATTTATTTTTTAGCCGTCTTGAAAAATATGAGCATAACACCAAAGGAAGTGCAAATGAAACTTAAAGATATAATTGAATCTCAATTTCTACACCGACTTCTTAGATAAAAGAGGGAAAGTGGCATAATGCAAACCAAATTCAATGGCAACTACATTAAAAGGATAAGCTATTATGTAGGAATAATAGCCTTTGTTGCTTATTTAATTATCGCACTTGTAATGTGGATAATGGATATAAATAAAGAAGTGGATAATATTGTAAATAATGCCAAAGCTGAACTTGCCCCATTGATACAATGGTATGAAAAAGATTCGGCTAGGGAGTTAGAACGATATAGAAATATCACATACGAGGAATTAAATAAAATTGATGTAGATTCACTGATTGAACAAACATTGCAAGATATAAAAACAATTATAAGCAATATAGAAATTCTTACAAATTTTACTTTGTCTTATGGAGACGAGAATGGAGCAAAAGAGTTTTCTTATGCTGGAGCTAGAACAATAGGAGCAAAACTACAGATTATTTTATTTTTATTGGATAGGGAAAGAACATTTAATCCCGATAATACTTACTATATTTTAAACAATAAACATCGCACTCAAAGCTTTTTAGATTTTCAACATTTCTTAGAATTGCAGATAAAAAATAATTTCTTAGATTCTAACAAGCGAGAAAAGGCTTCTCTCAATAGAATAATAGCTTATTATAACCCGATTCATATATATTATTTTTCACTAGCAATATTCCTTATTTCAACGGATATAGAGGAAAATACTTGTGATATTGATGAAACCATTATACGCAATGTATTTTCACAATACGAGTTTTTGAAGAAAAATACAAGTCTCCTTTTGGATATTTTTGATAAAAAAGATCCAGAACCTTTATCTTTAGAACAAAAACTATCCATTAAAAATGAACTTAATAATTTTATGGAATCAGTAAATAAAAAGGAGGCAACTATCGCCACTATCCAATCCAACCTCAAGGAATGTCAATGAGTGAGAACATACAAGTAACACTAAAATCTGAAAATGAAATCAATAAACAAGAGGTAGAAACACTAAAAGATGTCCTTACGCAAGCAGATATAACAGATAATGCAGTAATAATGCTTAAAGAAATGGAAAAAGAACAAGATGAAGCAAGATAGATTGGAGGACATAAATGCAAAGATTTCTATAATGGTATAACAAAAGCACAAGAAATAAAATTATTCTCTTTAGTGTTATCTTTATCCTTGCTTTGGGCTATTCGTTCTTGCATAGACCTTTGGGGTTGATAATGTGGTATCATCTTAACTTTATAGAAGAAAAAGAACAAGTAGAAACGACAAGAATTTATATGGACAATAAAGAGAAATTTTTAGAATATTACAAACAATATGATATTACAAACAAGCTTTCTAAAAGACAAAAAAAGTTTTTTAGATATATTGATAATTTTTGAAATTGATTTACTTGCAAGTTCTTTTGTGGGACTAAGTGAATGGTATTTGCAAGCTTTTTTATCAAAAAGCAGAATCTACGTTGAATATTTTAATATTTATATAGGCTATCAGGAATATTACGAAAGCACCTATGCGCCAGAAAATATTAATATGTTTATGGAATTTTTGGATAAAAATCAAAAAATATCTTTTTTTATTAACAAATTGGCACTCAAAAATGAAGAATTTGAAAGATATATAGTTCAACAGAGTATGATTCAACTGTTATTTGTATTTCCTGCTATATATTTTCTTTCACAAGAGCAAGTCTGTGCTTTGCCTGATAAAGAAAAAATATCAAATGTTTTAATGCAATTTTTTGATTTATATCAAAAATTACAAGGCGAAAATAAAACATATAAAATAGGAAAAGAGAGACAGGGCGATACTTTTGATAAGAATTTGAAAGGTTTACTTAATTTACACAACATAATCAAGGATAAACTCAATGAATGCCAATGAAAACAATGACATTAACGCTATCCAAAACCAAGAAGTTTATGAGGGTATAAGAGAAGCTATGCTTCAAGAGGGGGTTATACCTAGAGAAATTACAAAAGAGATGAGAAATTATGTTTATTTTTTAAATAAATAGCTACCAAACCAAAATACTCTGCATTCTTTAGCTTTTTCACTAAAGCAAGCGTATTTTTCTTTTGCAATACAATCATCAAAATATAATTCTCGTGCGTTTTTCAAGGTAAGACTAAAGCCAATATCCTTACGTCTTTTGATAATCTCACTGCCTTTTTCATAAATAAAGCCCAAATGAATATAGTTTTGCTCCTCATTGCTATAAAAACTTTTTACAAAATCCAAACATAAATAATGTGCTATTTGACTATCTCCAAAAAGTTTTTTAGCCTTGTGAGAAGAACAATCGGGCATTATAGATATATCTTGGTGCGTGGGGATACCGCCTTTATCTTTGTAAGCACCTAGAGTAAAGATAATCTCCCCTCTCAAATAATTGAAGCAACTTCTTACATTATCTTTTTGTGTAAAATCATACACACTTCTAATCCAAAACCAACGAAAATGATTAAACATATGTTCTTTATGCTCTATGTTTAAAATAATCATTTTTTCCATTTACACATTCCTTTTATAGAATCTGTATTTCTTGGCAATGCACCCCTTTAAGAGAGTGCAAATAAATCGCTAAACTCGTTAAACGGGGTAGATTCTAAAGTTTTTTGGTCGCTGCAAAGCTTTTCAATCAATGCACATTTTTTAGAGCTAAGCTTGAGGGCAATATTGCGTTTAAATTTATCTACAAGCACAGGAATTCCCTCATCTCTACGGCGTTTATGCCCGATAGGATACTCTACTTCTACTTTTTGACTTTTGCTACCATCTTTGTAGAAAATCTGCACTGCATTAGCGATGCTACGCTTATCAGATTCTAAATATTCGCGTGTATAGCGGTCATCAACTTCTACACTCATCTTATCTCGTAATGAGTCAATGCGTGGGTCAGAGGCTACACTATCTTCATAATCCTCTGCGGTCAATCGCCCAAACACAAGCGGAACAGCCACCATATATTGAATACAATGGTCTCTATCAGCTGGATTAGCCAAAGGTCCTACTTTATTGATGATTCTATGTCCGGATTCTTGTGTAGTAATCACTATGCGTTCAATTTCATCAAGGCGATTTTTCACTTCGTTATGAAGCTTAATTGCGCATTCTACCGCAGTTTGTGCGTGAAATTCCGCAGGGAAGCTAATTTTAAAAAGCACATTTTCCATTACATAGCTACCAAATTCTTGTGGAATAGTGAGCTTTTGCCCTTTCATTTTCACATCTTCAAATCCCCAAAATGATGCACTCAATGCACTTGGATATCCCATTTCGCCACTGAGTGCTTTTAAGGCGAGATTCACGCCTCTTGAGCTTGCATCACCTGCCGCCCAACTTTTACGACTGCCTGTATTTGGAGCGTGGCGATAAGTTCTTAAAGCTCCACCATCAATAAAAGCGTGGCTTATGGCATTACGCACTTCCTCAAAATTACCTCCAAGCATAGCACAAGCTACCGCAGTAGATGCGATTCTCACAAGTAGCACGTGGTCTAGTCCTACTTTATTAAAACAATTTTCTAAGGCTAAGATTCCTTGAATCTCGTGTGCCTTAATCATTGCACTTAGGACATCTTTTACCCTTAATGGTTCTTTGCCTTGTGCGATATTTTTACGACTAAGATAATCAGCCACTGCCCAAATTGCTCCCAAATTATCGCTTGGATGTCCCCATTCTGCGGCAAGCCAAGTATCGTTAAAATCAAGCCACCGCACCATTGCCCCAACATTAAATGCTGCTCTTTCTGGCTCTAACTGATAGCTTGTGCCCGGAATCTTTGCCCCTAGCGGACGAAATTCTGCACCCTCTACCACAGGTCCTAAAAGCTTCGTGCAAGCAGGAAAATTCAGTGCTAAAAGCCCACAACCTATGGTATCCATAAGGCAATATCTTGCAGTCTCGTATGCAAGAGGTGAGTTAATCTCAAACTCTAACGCATAGCGAGCAATTTTACTTAATAGCTCATCAAACTCCGGTCGTTGTGTCTCTAAAATACCCATATCTACACTCATTGTGTTCTCCTTTAATTTAGATTAAAAATGTGCCTAGCGATTATGCAATGGCACAAATGCCTTTTTATCTGGTCCAATATATTCTGAACTTGGACGAATAAGTTTATTATTTGCCCTTTGCTCAAAAATATGTGCCAACCACCCAGCTGTGCGAGAAAAAATAAAAATCGGTGTGAAATATGGTGTTGGAATCCCCATAAAATGATAAGCAGACGCGCTATAAAAATCAAGATTAGGAAAAAGCTTTTTTTGTTCCCACATTACCTTTTCTATTGCTTCACTAATAGGATAAAGTCCCTTTGTATCACCCACATCTTCGCTTAATTTCTTGCTCCATTCTTTTATTACTACATTGCGCGGGTCAGCTTTGACATACACGCGATGCCCAAAGCCCATAATTTTATCTTTTCTTGCAAGTTTATCTAAAATGCCTTTTTCTGCCTCCTGTGGAGTTTTATATTCGGCGATAAGCTCCATTGCCGCTTCATTTGCCCCTCCGTGTAAAGGACCTCTAAGCGCACCAATTGCCCCCGTGACTCCTGAATACACATCTGACATAGTTGCTGTAATCACGCGCGCGGTAAAAGTGCTTGCATTAAATTCGTGTTCTGCATAGAGAATCAAACTTGCGTGCATTGCTTTTATCCATAGCTCTTTTGGTGGTTTTTGATGAAGAAGTTCCAAAAAATGTCCAGCAATAGAATCTTGGTTAGATTGAGTGCTGATTTCTTTGCCATTATGATGGTAATGATGCCAAAAAGTGAGGGCTGAAGGAAAAATCCCTAAAAGTCTTATGGCAATTTGATTCTGCATAGGAAAAGACATTTTTACAATGTCATAAGTTTCAGGCTCAAGACAGCCTAACATAGAACAAGTTGTGCGCATAATATCCATTGGGTGAGCGTTTTTTGGCAAGAGTTTTAATGTATCCTTAAGTGCTTTGGGCAAATCTCTTGCGGCTATAAGCTCTTTTTTAAATGCCGCTAGTTCATTTGCATTTGGTAGTTTTTCTTTTAAAAGCAAATAAGCTACTTCTTCAAATTCACATTCACGTGCCAAATCATAAATATCATATCCTCTATAATTAAGTCCGTGCCCTGTGCCAACAGTGCAGATAGCTGATTGTCCTGCAGTAATGCCTGCAAGTCCGCCTACTTTTGTATTTTTGATTGTTTCTCCCATAAGTTTCTCCTTATTTTTTATGTTTAAAAAGCTCATCAAGCTTCTTCTCAAAAGTATGATAACCGAGCATTTCATAAAGTTCATCACGAGTTTGCATAGAATCTATACTTTGCTTTTGTGAGCCATTTTTAATAATATCTTGGAAAACTGTAAGTGCTGCTTTATTCATCGCTCGTGCTGCTGAAAGTGGGTAAAGCACCATTTTTACACCAACATTTTGAAGTTCAGAGGTCGTAAAATAAGGGGTTTTTCCAAATTCTGTAATATTTGCTAAAACAGGCACTTTGATGTTTTGTGTGAATTGTTTATATTCTTCAAGTGTATGTATGGCTTCGGCAAAAATCATATCTGCTCCAGCCTCTACATAAGCTAATGCTCTCTCAATCGCACGATTCTGTCCTTCACTTGCGTGTGCATCTGTGCGTGCCATCAATACAAAGTTTTCATCAATTTTTGCATCTACTCCGGCTTTGATTCTATCGCACATTTCCTCTAGGCTTACAAGTTCTTTATTAGGGCGGTGTCCGCAACGTTTTTGCGCCACTTGGTCTTCAATATGACAACCTGCTGCACCGCTACGTGTTAAATCTTTGATAGTGCGTGCAATGTTAAATGCCCCACCCCAGCCTGTATCTGCATCAACAAGTAAAGGTAAATCGCTTGCTGCAGTGATTCTACGCACATCAATACACACATCTTCCAATGAGCTAATGCCCAAATCCGGCACTCCCAAACTCATAGCAGCCAATGCACCACCACTAAGATAGAGGGCTTTTGCTCCACTTTTTTGTGCTTGTATAGCACTATATGCGTTAATTACACCGATAATTTGCAAAGGATTATTTTGCGCTACGGCTTCTCTTAATTTTATTCCTTGTGATTTCATTTTTTACTCCTTTGTTTTGATTGGATAGCCAAGCGTGGCAAGTGTTTTTTCTATCTCTGGCATAACGCTTGAATCTTCAATAGTTGAGGGCATCTTCCATTCATTGCCATCAGCAATATCACGCATTGTGCCACGCAAGATTTTACCACTTCGTGTTTTAGGAAGTCTTGCCACAACAGCTACAATATGCAATGACGCTACTGCACCAATTTCCTCTCGCACGAGTTGAACAACACCCTCGCATAAACTTTGTGTATCACGTTCAAGTCCGTCTTTAAGCACAACAAAGGCTAATGGAATCTCCCCTTTGAGTTCATTATTAACACCTATAACTGCACATTCAGCAATATCTGGATGTTTTGAAATGGCTTCTTCCATACCACCCGTGGAGAGACGATGCCCTGCAACATTGATTACTCCGTCCATTCGTCCCATTACAAACACATAGCCGTCTTTGTCAATATACCCGCTATCACCTGTAAGATAATAGCCCGGATAGTGATTGAGGTAAGAACGTTTATATCGTGCATCATCACCCCAAATACCGCAAAGACACGCAGGAGGTAATGGAAGCTTGATAACAAGATTCCCTAATTTTCCCCTCTTACATTCCTTACCCTCTTCATCAAGCACCTTAAGATTGAATCCGGGCATAGGCTTAGTAGGAGAACCTGCTTTGATAGGAAGTGGTTCTAAACCTAAAGGATTAGCTGCTATTGCCCAGCCGGTTTCTGTCTGCCACCAATGGTCAATCACAGGTTTTTTGGTAATTTTTTCAATCCATTTGAGCGTATCTGTATCGCAACGTTCTCCAGCAACAAACACTGCTTTAAGCGAAGAGAGATCATATTTTTTAAGCCATTCGCCTTTGGGATCTTCTTTTTTAATAGCCCTAAATGCAGTAGGTGCAGAGAATAGAATATTAACCTTATATTCTTGGACAACACGCCAAAATGCACCAGGATTAGGGGTTTTGACAGGTTTTCCTTCATAAAGGATTGTTGTGCAACCATTCATTAGCGGTGCATATACAATATAGCTATGTCCAACTACCCAGCCTACATCACTTGCAGCCCAAAATACATCGCCTGGTTTGGCATTATAAATATTATCCATTGACCATTTCATAGCCACAGAATGTCCTCCATTGCCACGAATAACACCTTTTGGCTTACCTGTTGTGCCTGAAGTATAAAGCACATATAAAGGGTCAGTTGCATCAAGCGGAACACATTCTACGCCTTCAGTTTTCTCTTCTTCACTCTCCCAATCTACATCACGCCAAGGGAGCATATTTGCTCTCTCTTGTGGGCGTTGCCAAATAAGACAAGTGGTGGGTTTATGATTTGAAGATTTAATAGCCTCATCAAGAATAGGTTTATATTTGACTACTCGGCTAATTTCTATGCCACACGAAGCGCTTATAATCACTCGTGGTTTAGCATCTTCAATACGCGAAGCAAGCTCGTGTGAAGCAAATCCGCCAAATACAACACTATGAATAGCACCAATCCTTGCACACGCAAGCATAGCAATAACAGCCTCTGGAATCATAGGCATATAAATAAGCACTCTATCGCCCTTAACTACACCTTTATTCACAAGTATTCCAGCAGTTTTGGCTACGCGTTTGCGCAATTCTTTATAAGTATAAGATTTTTTTGTATCAGTTACAGGCGAATCATAATAGAGTGCTACTTGCTCTCCTCTGCCATTTTCTATGTGCAAGTCAAGAGCATTGTAGCAAGTATTCATACAACCTCCAACAAACCAACGATAATGGTCATTGACAACATCAAGCACCTTATCCCATTCGTGATACCAATGCACTTTTTTAGCAGCTTCTGCCCAAAAAATTTCTGGATTCTCAATGGATTGTTGATAAATTTCTTGATATGTGGGCATTTTTTCTCCTTTACAAGTAGATAATTGCTTAAAGTTCTATTCTAGCTTGATTGATGAGATTTGCTTTGAACAATTTTTGTTTTTTAAACACAAGATTTGAGCATAAATGCTATAATTGAACAAAAATTGTGCAGTTTATGCCTAAAACAAAGAATATCAGAACATAAAGGATTAAAATATGGCATTTGGGGCATTAGAAAAATTGATTATCATCTATCAACAATCAGGATTAAGCGTGTCAAAATTTGCCCAAATCATTGGAAAAGATAGACGCACACTTACTTCGTGGATTGATAAAAGTGTGCAAAAGCAACCCTCTGTTGAGGTGCTTAAATCAGTGAGCACCTTTTTTCGCTACCCCGAAAGTATTTGGGAGCAGTGCGATGAACAGGAGTTTTACGCTTTGCTTAAAAATGTGCCAAAGAGTGAGGTAAAAATCATTGATAAAGGCTATGAGGGCGGTTTAGAGTATATTTTAGATAAGGAATCTAAGCGCCGATTTGTCATTCACCCTCGTTTTCCCTCACCCGCATATCGTGATAAAATTGTTACCTTTCCCTACAAATTTGGACAAACCCCACACGCAATTAATTTGCGTAAAATGCGCTATGAATTAATGCTTGAGCACGGATTTGAAAGTATAGAATGGTATAGTATAGAATCTTTGTTACGCTTCGCATTTTCACCTATTGGCAATATCTATACTATTGGACAGAGGCTTGAGGTATTAGATTTAATGCTTGAAAGTCTTGAGGATAATTACAATAAAAGCCTTTATCTTTTTGATTCATACAGCACAAAGATGTTTGGCGTAGATACAACCTATATTTCTATTAACCCGCACGATAATTTAATGTTTTTCAAAATGCCCATAGATTCTCTGATTGTAGAAATTAGCAATAAAACGCTTGTGCATAGAATCCATAAACATTTCACTTCTCCCTCCAATGCTCCAAAGCATATCCCCAAAGATGATGCTCCGCAGATTCTAAAAATGTGCGCTGAATGTATTGCTCAAAAAAAAGATATAATGGCATTTTGTGCGCTTATAAATGAAAAAACTTCTTATGCTCCACTTTTTATGAGCAGTATCTCAACGGAATTTCATCATCTGTTTGGCAAATAGTTTGATTTTTCAAAAAGTGAGGCACTAAAACCCGAATCTGTGTTGGGGCAATGCTCTAGTAAATCATATTTTTTAAAGAAGTTTTGAGATTGGAGAGGGGAGAAGTCGCCATCAAGTTTGCCGATAGACTCTTCTTTACCCCACCTATCTAATCCAATCACTTTGCAATTTTTATATTCTACATTTAATATATCTTGGTAGGTTATTGTTGGATTTTCTTTCCTTTCAATTTTTTCCAAAATATCTTTATCGAAATTACCATTCACTAAATGAAAATATCCATAACTAGCCCACGCTAACTCTGCCATATCCTGAAGTTTATTGATTTGCTGTTTGTTTGTCATTTCTCCTATCCTTGAAAAAATTATTTGGCAAATTATGTATATTATAAATATAACCACAATACAATTCATTATCAAAGTCAAATCTGAAATCCATATTACCCTCGTTGCCTAGTGTTTCTATATGATATGTTTGCCATTTGACATTAATATATACATCTTGAATTTTATCAAAATCTAGCCTAGATATTCCATTGGGATATATGTCTAAACTTAATCTTATCCTCCTTGAATACTGCTTAGTATGTGGAAAGTCATCTCTATCACCTAGCTTCTTATCAAAATAACTTAGAATCTTATTATATTTTTCCTCACTATTAGGGAGTTCGTTTAATTCACACATTTTCTTAAACTCCCAATAACTCGGTTGTAATGCATAGGGAGTGTAATGCAAAGGAATACCTATAAGGTAAATTATCCATAAAACCAATAAGATTAAAATGTGTTTTTTAAACTTAAAGTATTTTTTCATATTTTTTGTTTTATTCATTATAAGGCTTTGGACTTACTTTTGCTTCCTCTGTTTTGTTTGTGCTTAATTCTGTGCCACGAAAGGAGAGGATATATTGAGAATCTTTATCTACTGCTTTTCTTGTATTGGCTTTTTTATCAACTTCTCCTAAATCTTTAAATAAAGTTGCACTAAAACCCGAATCTGTATTGGGACAATGCTCTAGTAAATCATATCTATCAAAGAAGTTTTTTGCTTGAGTGGGGGTGAAGTCGCCTTTGAGTGTGCCTAGCTCTATATCTTGTCCCCAGCGGTTTTTACCCATTGCGATATAGCCATTATAAACAGAATCTAAAATGTCAGTTTGGGTAATGATAGGGGTCGATTCTCTGTCTATATCTTTTAAAATCTTTTTATCAAACCTTTGACCCATTAAATCAAAATATCCATAAGCTGCCATTGCTAGTTCAGCATTGTCTCTAAGTTTTTCTATTTGTCGTTTGTTATTCATTATTAATCTCTTTTTCTATGTCATCGCACCATATTTCGTAATTTTTCACTTTACGCCACTCATAAGAGGTAGAGCTTAAATCGTAACGATAACGCTTTGTATTCCAAGATACAAATATTTTTATATCGGCTATATTGTTTCTATTGATATGCGGCTGTAAGGTATAAAATTCCACAATTATAGCAGTAATGTCTTTAAATTTGGGAGCATTATTTATTACAAACCTATTTTTGTCTATATACTCATATCTATACTTATCATCGGGTAGTGGGTTTCTTGATAATATTTCAAATTTATAAAAGGCATTAGATATTCTTTTAGTTTTATTCAACTCCTCCCAATCTAAACTCTCTAAATCCGTATTAAAATACTTAAGAATCTTATTATACTTTTCTTCATTGTTTGGCAATTCATTTAATTCACACATTTTCCTAAACTCCCAATAACTCGGTTGTAATTCATAAGGAGTGTAATATAAAGGGATTCCTATAAGATAAATAATCCAAAGAATAAATAAGATTTTACATATTTTTAGAATCTTTTTTATTTTTACTCTAGGCTGCTTTTCTGTCATTATTTGTGCCTATGTAATAATCATTGAGTAAATCTTGGATTTGCTCTAGTTTAAATTCTGTGCCACGAATAGCAAAGATATATTCTGAATCTTTAGAGTCTGCTTTTGTGTCTTTAAAAAGCGTAGCAGAGAATCCTGAATGGGTGTTAGGTTGATGATGAAGTAGGTCGTATTTGTTAAGAAAATTCTTAGCTTGAATCTCCCCAAATTCGCCATTGAGTTTATCAAAGTTAAAAACTTCCTTGGCACTATTTTTCATCTCTGTAAAAATATCATCGCCTTGTTGCAGATTTATTAATACTTCTTGTCCTTGATATTTTTTATTTACTATATGTTCTAAAGTAACCTCTATTTCTTTATATCCTCTAGGATATTTTTCATCTTTGATTTTATTGCCATTAGAATCTAATCCATAAATCTTTCTAGGGATACCTTGAGAATCTTTTAGCAAGTCAAAATAAAAGTAGGAGGCTTGGGCTAGTTCAGCGTAGTCTCTTATTTTTTTAATCCGTTGTTTATTGTTCATTTTCTAAATCCTTGCTATTTCGTTTCCTTAAAGTATATTCGCATACCGCTTCCTTCATTGCCCTCAATAAATATTCCATAATTTGTGTATTCGCAGTAATGGTTATTATTTAATATTCGTTCAACAATACAATAATGAAATTTTGGGTTAGCAAAAGTAGTCCTGCAACCACCAACAAAAAATAAAACCAAAAAGAAAGGAATAATAGATTTTAAAAGAAAAGAAAGTATTTTTTGGAATCTTAGAGATTCTGTTTTGTGTCTAATTCTGCTAACAATTTTAATGATTAGCAATATTGCAATAATGCAAAGAAATATTAACCAAATAATACCTAGAATAAAGCCTAAAATAAAAAGCATTGTAAGCATTATGAAACCTTGACCAAAAAAGGATAATGGATATATTCTTTAGATTCTTTATTGTAAAAAAATGTAGCACTAAAGCCACTTGATTCTGTATTGGGGCAGTGTTTGAGTAAATCATAGCGTTCAAAGAAGTTTTGTAGTTGAATCTTGCCAAATTCGCCTTTGAGTTTAAGGGTATCAAAAAATGAGCTGTCTTCTGTTTCATAGCCATAATAAGTGGAATCTAAAATGTCGTGGAGGGTGATAGTCGGATTGCTTTTCCTATCTGTATTTTCAATATCTTGAATGTTAAACTTCTTTCCTATCAAGTCAAAGTATCCATAAGAAGCCCAAGCTAGTTCGGCATTATCTTTCATTTTACTAATTAATATTTTATTTTGCATTATTTGCCTCCTTTGGATTCATATTGTATTCTGATATATCACTACAACCTAATCTTCCCTCACTCCAATAAAATCCACTGCCTTCATTGCCGTCTGGATAAAAACGCTTCGTGTGCCACCTTCCAAGAATTATAGCCAAAGTGATATTGTCTTTTCTCAAAATCTTTTCATTACTATAAAAACTTGCAGTCATTGAATATCTTGAGTTTTTTATTTTGCCTATGAAAAATTTATATTCTATTTTATTTGGGGAGTAAAAATATTGTTGCTCACTCATTGTGTCTACCTTCCCATTCAACTCCTCCCAATCCAAACTCTCTAAATCTGTATCAAAGTAACTTAGAATCTTGTTGTATTTATTTTCATCATTGGGCAGCTCATTTAATTTGCACATATTTCTAAACTGCCAATAACTCGGCTCTAAATAAAAAGAATAAGGAGTGTAGTAAAAGATAGAGAGAAAAAAAAGTATTACTATAATACTTCCTATGTTGTATTTGAAATAAAAAAACAAAACTAGAGGAATAACAACAAAAAGGATTATGGCTAACATTAAGCAAGACTCATAGATTCTAAAGGTGCATTGTAAGTATAAACTTCATTGATACTATGCGGATAGCTTAAAGCAAAGAGTTGAGCGAGATAGCCACCAAGTGAATGTCCTATAACATTAATCCTTGCAATGCCTTTTTCTCGTAGTAAAGGCTTGAGAGTTTCCTCATAAAAGAGAAGCATATCAAAATACTGCTCTATCACTCTATTCATATCACTATTATTTGTGCCTATGTAATAATCATTGAGTAAATCTTGGATTTGCTCTAGTTTAAATTCTGTGCCACGAATAGAGAGGATATATTCTGAATCTTTAGAATCTGCCTTTGTATCTTTAAAGAGAGTGGCGGAGAATCCTGAATCTGTGTTGGGGCAATGCTCTAGTAAATCATAGCGTTCAAAGAATCTTTTTGCTTGGGTTGGGGTGAAGTCGCCATCGAGTTTCTCTGGATTAATGAAAGTTGTATGCTCGGAAGTTACATAGCCTTTGTAGGTGGAATCCAAGATGTCGTGGAGGGTTATGAAGTCATCTTTTCGTGTTTTGCTTTTATGATTAAACTTTTTATCGATTAAATGAAAATATCCATAGGAAGCCATTGCAAGTTCTGCATTGTCTCTTAATTTTTGAATCTGTTGTTTATTTGTCATTTTTGAATCCTTTTGGCGTCATATTCTCTTTTACTATATCACTACAACCTAATCTTCCCTCACTCCAATAAAATCCACTGCCTTCATTGCCGTCTGGATAGTAGCGTTTGGTGCGCCACACGACAGAGAAATACATTGCATTTGTATTATACCTATTGACTTCTGATGCATTACTAAATAAGTCAATTTCCATTTCTATTCGTGAGTTTTTGTGTTTCCAACCTGTTGCTGTTTGATATTCAAAGATGTCTTTTTTATACCAACCATCGGTTTCTTTTTTTTTCCAAGCTCTCTCATTCAACTCCTCCCAATCCAAACTCTCTAAATCTGTATCAAAGTAACTTAGAATCTTATTATACTTTTCCTCGTTATTTGGTAATTCATTTAATTTACACATATTTCTAAACTGCCAATAACTCGGTTGTAATTCGTAAGGCACAAGCCAACCCCAACCAAAGAAATAGATAAAGACGATAAGAGGTGGAATAATGATAAAACTTAAAATTTTAAAAGTTTTTAGAATCTTTTTCATTAAGCTATCTTTTTATAACTATTAGGTTTAGGAATACAAATAAGTGGAACTCCCTTATCAGAGAATACTCCAGAGCTTACTAAATCTTGCATTATAGGATAATCTTCATTATGCTTTTTTAATCCACGAGAGCTAGGAAGTATGAGTGCTACTTGTGTGCAAGGTCCTCCACTTATAGGAGGATTAGGACAACCTACAATAGAGCTATAGAGTAAATCGGTTTCTAATATAAAAGGAATATTCTTATCTTGAATACTTTTACCTAGATTAGATTTTAATTGCACTACTCCTCCGTGAGAGCATTTCATCTCATTATCTTCTAGTATAGGGTGAAGCATTGCAATGCTTAAAGGTTGTAATTGTTCTTTGTGTTGTTTTTGTTCTCTTTGTATGATAGCTTTATCTTGTTTTTCTTTAGATTCTTTGTTTGTGAGTTCTAGTTTAATATTTAAACTAGAATCTAAGAGAGAATAATTTAAAAGAGTAAGAGTAGAAGCATTTAAAAAGATAGTAAGTGTGCCTAGATTATTTTCTTCATCTTTAGGGGAGAAGTGATAGATAGGAAGAGATTCATCTAATCCTGTGTTGGAGTTAGAATCTAATTCACCAAAGAAGTATGTAGAGAGAGGATTAGAAGATTCTGTGCCTCCTGTGAGGTGAAAACCTTTAAAGTGTATATCTGTATAACCTTGATTTTGTAAGTCTAAGACATCTAAAAATACTTTATCTTTTCTTTCAATAAATATATTAGGCATTACTCACTTCCTCTTGTTTTAAAAAGTTTCTATAATCTCCATAGTCTTTTTTATTACCTACAATGCATTGAGCAAAATACTTTGGATAATTATTAAAAATATTTTCTTGAATGTGTATTGCTAAAGGATAAGGATTTTCTGCAAAAAGGATAGGTTGTTCATACCATAATGCTATATTATGGCTAGGCATATTTCTATCATAGCTAAATTCGCTAAAAGCAAATTTACTTTGAGAATCTGCTTTGAGATAATGCTCTTTTTCATCATCATAAATAATCAAAGCAACTTCTGTCTGCAAGTGAGGTTCATATTTTAATCTATCTTGAAAATAAGAAGCTAGACAAAAATGTGTGTTTAATCGCATATTAACATCATCTTCTATTTGTTCTATTTCTGTATTTCTTGCTAAAGATTTGAGTTGATTATTGGTAATGTTATCTGTAAGGCGATTAAGCCTTGTATGATGTAAAAGATTACTATGTAAAAGAAATTCACAATATTGATTGAAAGACTTTAATCCTTCTTCACAAGCCCAAGTAGAATCTATATTGCATAGGGTAGAATAGTTTTGGTAGAATAGCTCGAAATCATAAAGTAAAAAAGAAATTTTATCACCTTTGGAGAGAGGTTTTTTGTAAGTGCCTTTTTGGTTGTTATAATTATTGGGTATCATATTTTGAATATGATTAATAATATCATAGGGGATAATAGCGGTTGCTTTGTGAAATTTACTAGCCCCTATTAATCGGAGTTTATCCATTACGAAATCTACACAGGAATTGCCAACCACTTTGTAATTTTTAAATACATTTCTTTTATCGCCAAAGATTTTAGGGTTTTCTCTTAATTTATCACTTGTTAAGAGAGTTTGAAAAAGAATGCTTTTACAGATTTTTTTATATTGACTTTCACTAATGCTCATCACTTCACTTTGGTATTCTTGAAAGGTTTTTAAGGGGCGTAAATCAGTAAGAATAAAGTCTTTGCTGTAAATGAAGTATTGTTTGTCGTCCGAATTTAGAGGAATTCTAGGTAGTGGCTTATCTTTGAGTTCCTCTTTAAGTTTATCGTATTGAACTTCTGTCTTTTCTTCAAAATCATCATTCCAATGATTATTTTGAAATACTTTCCCTCCTGTTTGAAAATTACCATCTTTGTAGTTTTTAAACAATCCTGTTTGATAAGGTCCAAAACCAAAAAAGCCCTCAATAGAGAAAATATTGCTATAAGGGGATTCTACAAATTCATTAAAGAGTTTTTCAAATTGAGTAAAATCAATATTGTCTGCAATGCTTTGTTTTTTAATATGCTCTAACCATTCAAAGAATGGCTCTGTAATATCAGCATAGCATTGTCTAAGGAATGTAAAGTCATTATTAAAAGTCTCTCGCAAGTTTTTATCGAAATCTTTGTTGTCATTCAAGTCAGTATCGCTCCACGCTTTAAAATTTTTATGGCTTGTAAAATTGTATTGATACTTTTCTTGACTTAATTCTTTTTTTAAATCTTCTAAAGTCTCTTCATTTATAAAACATTGCATTTGTTTTATATCTTGCTCATATTGTTTAATGCTTTCTTGTATATTACCAAAAGATAATCCATTGTTACTATAACTTGATTTCAATTTTTCTAATTGTTCTTTTTTCATTTGTATTTGCAATTCATTGCATTTTACTTTTTCTTTTTTTAATCCTAAGAATACGTGAGGATTACCACTGCCACCACTAGAAGCAAAATTCCTATTAACATAAATACCAAGAGAGTATTTATAGGAGTGGGTCATTGGAATTCCTTCAAATCAATGTAGTGGGAGCTTTTTGCATTAATAGCTTCTTTAAAGACTTGTGAGATATATTTTTGAGAAGAAGCATAATCCATATGATATATTCTATGCCTTTCTTTGATAATCATTTCATCTCCTATATATTCTTTATTTTCAAGAGCTATTTTCTCTATTATATCATATTCTTCTTTCAAATCTTTAAAAGGTCTGCATCGGATACGTTGTTTATGGTCGCTGTGCATTGAAAAGCTTTTTTTTGTCCAGCTTGTATAATATTCAAAAGCTTGTGTGTATATATATATAATTTTTTTTCCATCTGAAACGCTCACTATGTTTAATCTAATAGAATCACTCACAAGAGAATTAGGAAAAGAAAGACGTATATCCTCCAATCTAGCCCCCTCTCCTGCAGGTCTTGCATACAATACCTTGCCTATCTCTTCTTTACAAAGTCTTTGATATTCCTTATATTCAGAATCTAAAGCCTTAGGGATAAAGGCACGATAACTTGTAGGATAAGAACAACCTTTTATCATAAAAAATACTATTAAGATTCCAAATATGCCCGAAACAATATATATCATTTTATGCCTTTTATGCTGCATTCTCTATGCTCCAATGATAATGAGTAATAGATTGATTATACTTAAAATTCTTTAAAGCTTCTTTACCTAGATTAGATTTTAATTGCACTACTCCTCCGTGAGAGCATTTCATCTCATTATCTTCTAGTATAGGGTGAAGCATTGCAATGCTTAAAGGTT
>Ga0073907_1000375_pt1 | contig 69580 bp, 51 predicted proteins | sample GluameincwithD2O_FD_65483 | JGI IMG/M metagenome (GOLD analysis project Ga0073907, IMG submission 65483) | Mouse cecum microbial communities from Vienna, Austria - Glucosamine amended microcosms incubated with D2O | ecosystem: Host-associated > Mammals > Digestive system > Large intestine >... | reverse complement strand
CGGAAAAAATGCAAGCGAGCTTGCTTTTTTCTCTCGGCTTATTCGAACTTTGACTGCGTCGAAGATACTCCGCCTCGGAAAAAATGCAAGCGAGCTTGCTTTTTTCTCTCGGCTTATTCGTATCTTTGCACATTGCAAACCCGTATGACGCAGCAGCCGACAAAGCGCGGCCGGGCAGACGGGAGAACGAATGCTTAAAAACGACAAGGATGAACAAGAGGGTACTCATAACGGGCGGCGCGGGATACATCGGTTCGCACACGGCAGTGGAGCTGCTCGGTGCGGGATACGATGTGGTCATAGCCGACAACCTGTCGAACAGCGACATAAGCAGCATAGAGGGCATACGCAGCATAACGGGGCGCGAGGTCGATTTCGTCGAGGTCGACTGCTGCGACCGCGAGGCTTTCGCACGGGTATTCGAGCGCTACGAGTTCGACTCGGCCATACACTTCGCCGCATCGAAGGCCGTAGGCGAGTCGGTATCGGAGCCGCTGAAATACTACCGCAACAACCTCCTCTCGCTGATAAATCTCGTGGACCTGATGCGCGAGTACGGCCGCCGCAACATAGTCTTCTCGTCGTCGGCCACGGTATACGGCGAGGCGGAGCAGCTGCCCGTGACGGAGCTCACGCCGCGCAAGAGCGCGACATCGCCCTACGGCAACACCAAGCAGATATGCGAAGACATACTGCGCGACTCGGTGGCGGCCTACGGCACGCTCAACGGCATATCGCTCAGATATTTCAACCCGATGGGGGCGCATCCGTCGGCACTCATAGGCGAGCTGCCGCGCGGGGTGCCCAACAATCTGGTTCCGTTCATCACGCAGACGGCGGCGGGAGTCAGGGAGTGTCTGAGCATATTCGGCGACGACTACCCCACACCCGACGGCTCGTGCATACGCGACTACATCGACATCGTGGATCTGGCGCGGGCGCACGTAGCGGCCATAGAGCGCATGACCGGCGGCAGGAGCAAGAGCAGTTATGAGATATTCAACATCGGCACCGGCCGCGGGGTATCGGTAAAAGAGCTCGTCGAGGCATTCGAGCGCGTCAACGGCGTGAAGGTAAACCGCAGGACGGCGCCCAAGAGAGCGGGCGACATAGCCGCGATATGGGCAGACACGACGCTGGCCGGCGAGGAGCTGGGCTGGAAAGCCGAGCGGTCGATCGAGCAGACGCTCGATGCGGCATGGCGCTGGGAGAAGCGCATACGCGGATTGAAATAAGCGACCGGCAGGCGCGCGGGGACAGAAGACACAATAAAACCCCACGCCGCAGCGTTGCACTGTTTGAAATGGATATAATATACGTCAGATGAAACGATTGATTACACTCATACTGCTTGCGGCCTTCATAGCGCAGCCGGCAGATGCGCGCAGACGCGAGACGCCCGAGGAGGCGGCAAAGAAGATGCGCAGTTATTCGGGCTGGGAGATAGGCGCGAGCGGCAGGGTCAACTTCATATTCTACGAGTTGCAGCGCATGAAGATCGCCTCGGAGGATCCGGTAAGCGCATACCGCATACCCAAAAAGCAGCTCGTCGGCGGGCAGATAACGTTCAACGCGGGACGTTTTCTCGACAACCACTGGAAGATAGGCATCGAGACCGGCATACAGATACAGTATAACGGACCGGTGGTACCGATATACGCCACGGCGCACTACTACTACGGCAAGCGCAAGAACTGTCTGTTCAACTACCTCAACGCCGGTACCAACATACTCTTCGAGCACGGCCCGAGAATGGGCGGCACGTTCGGCGCGGGCGGCGGATACCGCCTCAGGGTCAAGGACAGCGACATGAACATCGATCTTATGATCGGCTACCAGCTCTCGATGCTCAGCCCCCGTCCGGTGGTCAACGGCAACTTCGCATTCGACCGCAAGGACATAAGCTACAAGGCATTGAACCAAATGGCCTATTTCGGAATAGGTGTCACATTCTGACAAACGGACTTTCCAGCGGCTCAGGCCGCATCGATAACTTTCGGCGACGCCGCCCTGCGCAACATGCGACAGGGCGGTTTCATTTTGTGCCTGCGGCTTTGCAGCAGGCCGTCTGACGGCTCTACCGCCGAAAACGCGGAGTGATGTCCTCCGCCGTGCCGTCCGCGAGTATGCGGTACATGCGCTGGTTGGTAGTCTCGGATGCAAGACCGCCCAGCGACTCGACCCAGCCGCCCAACTTTATATAGTCGAACGCACGGCGGTCGATAAGATCGGGCAAAACATCCCGCCCCGAGTACCACGCCACGGCCAGCGCAGGGCACAGCCGCCGTATCTCGCGCGCGGCATGTTCGACCTCGGCGGGCGCGGCGTCGCCGCCCATAAGGGCGACGCATGTCACACGACTGCCGTAACGCGCGAGCAGCGCCGCCAAAGCGTCGTCGTCGAGCGGATCGCCGACATCCTCCCTCAGATGCGGGCTGTGGCAGCCCGGGCACCGCAGCGGACAGCCCGTAAGGTTGACGGCGAGCGTCGTATGGTCGGGCACCTCGGCGAATACTATGTCGTAATTCCAGAACTTCAACATAGCTCTACTCGGCCTTGGCATAGTGGCGGCGCGAGGCCTCCTGCTGCCGCGCGGCAGAGAAATTCGACACGCGCTTCATATAGCCGATAACGCGCGTGAGATAGTCGAGATGCTCCGAGCCGCAGGCGGGGCAGTGTTTCAGATAGCGCTTGTCGATATGGCCGCAGTCGTTGCAGACCGTATTGGGAATATTGAACGTAAAGTAGTTGCACCCCTCGGCCGCAGCTACGCGCAGCAGGTGGCGGTACTGCTCCTTCGACAGATGATCTTCGAGATTCATGTGCAGCGCCGAGCCGCCCGTGAGATGCTCGATATACTTGCGGCCGTGCAGGCGGAACTTGTCGACGATGTTGAGCGACTCGTCCTCCACGACGTAGAAATAGGAGTTGTAGCAGTCGCGCGGCACGGCGTAACCGTCCTCGCGGTCCCACTTGGCATGCTTGACGCCGACATTCTCGGCCGGGATCATCTCGCAGTTGAACATCAGCTCCTTGGTGCGGTACTTCTTGTTGCAGCGCTCGATGAGCCCCAGCACCTGCTGCACGAAGTCGGCATAGGCGTCGTTGTCGTCGATCCTCAGACCGAGGAACTCGGCCGCCTCGACAAGGCCGTTGACGCCTATGGTCAGATACTGGCGTGCGAGGTTGATATAGCCCGCGTCGAACAGAGGCAGCATGCCCTTGGCCTGCAACTCTTTGAGATTCTCGTTATAGGCCGTCTGCACCTTATGCACCAGATCGACGATTTCTTCGAGGAACGTAAGATAGTGCATACCGTTTTTGGCGGCATACTGAATGCAGCGGTTGAGGTTGACCGTAAGTACGCTCTTGGAGCCGGTCGACACGCCTCCCGCACCCAGCGTATAGCTGAACCCGTTGTCCTGTATCTCGTTGCGCAGGCGGCAGCATGACGAGAGCGAGTCGGCATTGTCGCTGATGTAGGTAAAGAACGAGTGGCCGGCGGCATACATTTCGGCCGTGATGTCTCCCCACTCGCGGTCTTTGACGTCGCCGTTTTCGGTCAGCAGAGCCATAGTCTCGACCGGAAACGTCAGCACCGTTTTCAGGCGCTCGGCGTTGAACCACGTCATGAAGCGGCGCTGCAACCACGACAGCGACTCCCAGTCGGGTCGCGAGCCGTCGGGGAAGCGAAATTCGCCGAAGAGCGATTCGAAGTAATAGCGGTCGTAATAGGCTATATTCCAGAATACGGCCTGAAAGTTACGCGCACCGGTGGGCTGGTTGATCGAGTAGACGATCTGCTCGAAGCAGTCGGTTATGACCTTGTCTATGGTGCGGCGCTTGGACGAGAGATCGACGATCTTATCGGCATGTTTGAAGTAGTCAGCCCCGTACTCCTGAGCCACGAAGTAGTTCATATACATAAGGAACTCGGGCGTGGCGCAGGCGCCCGACAGCATCGACGAGACGATGAAGACCATGTTGACGAAGCCGCCGCAGAAGGATTTGAGGTTGGTCGGCCGCGTCGAGTTGCCGCCCACCGACAGAGTACCGCCCAGCAGCCACGGATACATCGTTATAGAGGCGCAGTAATTGGCCATGGATGTCTCGTCGTTCTTGTAGATGAAGTGGTTGTTGAGCAGATACATATATCTGTCCGAAAGCTCCTTGCCGTACATGGCTTTGAGACGGTCGGTCAGCAGGCGGCGGTTGAGGCGGATGAAGTTCTGCTTGGGCAGCTCGCCGATGAGCGTGGCTATGTTCTTGTTCTCGACGTTGGCGTTGGCGTCGTATTTCGAGCCGCTGGCGGGGTTCGACGCATCGCAGTAGTTTATCAGAAAGTCGAGTTTCTCGCGGTCGTCGCGCTCCTCGGAGTGCTTCTGGCGATAGAGCATATAGCTCTTAGCCACGGCGTAGTAACGCTCGGCCATGAGCGCGACCTCGACCTGATTCTGAATCTCCTCGACGCTCATGCCGTCCGAGACGTGCACGCGGCTGAGGATCTGCGTCAGGTCCTCGTCGGTGGCGTAGCCGCCCACGGACAGGAACGCCTTTCTGACTGCGCGCTTGATCTTCTCGACCGAAAACGGTTTGCGCTTGCCGTCGCGCTTGACGATGTAAATCTCCGAAATACCCATATCGTTAAATTTTTTATTCGATACGAAGCGGTCCCCCGACACGTGCCGGAGAGGTATGCTGTCGCTCGCTGAGTGATTAATAGTATGTATCGCGCCGCCGCTCCAAATCCCGAGAACGGACACCGCTGCCGACAAGGCAGGTCTTCTGACTCGCTCCCGTTGCGCGCCTTCCCGTCGTAGACAGTGGCAAAAGAGTGCACAACTCTTATCGGAGCTTACAGCTACGGGCATAGTTCCTGAGTCTCACAGGATTCCCTTTTAATTCCCGGGTCGGCCGACGCCGGCCGGAAGCCTTGTTCGCAAACAAAGGTATGAATAATCGTGCTAACGGCAAACGCCGCGGCGATATTTTATAAACAAAAAATAGACAATGCCGGGCAGGGCACGCCGCACCGCCATATCGGTCGAGCCTAACGCGCATGGCAGGCTTGCCCGGCCGTGCCGTGGCGCGGAAAAGGCCGGGAGGATTTCAGCCGGACGGTCGACGCCGGCAACGCTACCTGCCGCCGAGGGGGTCGAGACGGAATATGCGCTCGGCCGTAAGCGACGTGGCGGCGGCCACCTCGTCGGGCGCAAGCCCCTTGACGGCGGCGACCTTCTCGCAGATATATGTCAGGTAGGAAGACTCGTTGCGTCGGCCGCGCAGAGGCTCGGGCGTCAGATACGGAGAGTCGGTTTCGAGCACCATTTCGTCGAGAGCAATGGCGCGCACAGCCTCGTCGAGGCGTCCGTTGCGGAATGTCGCAACGCCGCCTATGCCGAAAACGAAATCGCCGCACGCGCGAAGCGTGCGATAAAGATCTGGGTCGGCCGAGAATGCGTGGAATATGCCGCGAAGCCCGCGGCCGCGGTAGGCGCGTATCACGTCCGTCATTCGCTCCCACGCCGAGCGCGTATGTATGACAACGGGCAGGTCGTACTGCAATGCCAACTCGATCTGCGCATGCAGAGACTCGGTCTGCTCCGTAAGATAGGCGTCGCTCCAATAGAGATCGAGCCCCGTTTCGCCTATGCCGTAGAGACGCTCGACGGGCGGCTCGCGCAGCAGGCGCTCGACGGCGTCCAGCTCGTCGCGCCAGCGGGGGTTGTCGTTGACCGAAGTCGGATGCAGCCCCGCCATAGGCAGGCAGAGAGATGGATGACGGCGCGCGAGGTCGAACATCCTCCCGCGGCTCCCGGAGTCGATATCGGGCAGCATGATGCGCCCGACACCTGCGGCCTTGCAACGCTCGATGACCGCATCGCGATCGTCGTCGAAAGCCTCGTCGTATATGTGAGAGTGGGTATCGATAAGGTACATAACGGTTATAATTTTTCGTATCGGCGTCCCGGCAGGCAGCGCACGACGCCCTTCAATTCGAGCTGCATGAGCAGCTGCGACAGCTCGCCCACCGAAAGCGACGAGGCATCCGAGAGACGTTGCAGATCGAGCGTATCGTCGTCGGCGAAGCAGCTCAACAGCATCGCTTCGGCCGCCGTAAGTGCAGCAGCTTCCGCTCCTCGCGAAGAGCGTGAGGAGTCGGTCTGCCACCCCAACTCCTCGATTATGTCGTCGGCCGTCATCACAAGACGCGCCTTATTGTTGCGGATAAGATTGTTCGTGCCGCGCGAGGCGGTATCCGTCGCCCGGCCGGGCAGCGCCATTACCGTGCGGCCGTAGGAGTCGGCGATAGCCGCCGTCGACAGCGAACCGCCCGAAGCGGGCGACTCCACCACCACGAGCCCTGCGCTAAGGGCTGCGACGATTCGGTTGCGGGCAAGGAAATAGGAGCCGTTCTGGCGCGTCTGCGAGTGCAGCTCGCTCACTATCGCACCGCCCGACGAGACGATATCTTCGGCCAGACGCCGGTGCGGCGCAGGCGTGACATCGGGCAGAGCGTTGGCTACGACGGCAACCGTCTTCGCTCCGTAGGCGAGCGCGGCGCGGTGGCATGCGGCATCGACGCCGTAGGCAAGACCGCTCACGACCGACAGATCGCCCAGACGCGAGCAGAGCCCCTCGACCAGCATCTGGCACATGCGTTGGCCTGTGGGCGTGATCTCGCGCGTACCTACCATAGAGAGTGTCCGGCACGAAAGCGCACCGACACTGCCGCGTACATATATCACGTGGGGATAATCGGGCGTAAGCCGCATGGGCTGAGGATAGTCGGGATCGGTAGAGGCCACGGCCCTTATGTCATAACGACGGCAATAGTCGGCTTCGCGCTCGGCCTGCCGCAGCGCCTCGCGGCGGACGATGCGGCGTGCGACATCCTCGCGAAGATGCGCCCCGGCCACCAGTTCCTCCTGCGAGGCGGAGAATATTCTCACGGCGGTGCCGAAGTGCTCCAACAGGTGCACGGCGCCGCGCACGCCCAGCCCGGACGTCATGGTAAGGGCTATGTCGAAGATATCCATATCGTATTACAGGCCGATCGGATGATAAAGATAGCGATATATATCGAAACCGGCAAATATCGGGCGGCGATTCCTCTGCGGAGCATAAAAGAGCCCGGCTCGGCCGCGATATAATATAGTATCGCGGCAGGGACGGGCTCTTGTCGCAAATGTGCGCTACTCGATGTCACGGACGCATCCGACGCAGTTGGCATCCGCTCCCGCGAGAGTGCCAGACCGTTGGCGGAGTAGCGGCGAAAACAGCGGATGCAACAGCCGCCTTTCGGGGTATATATTATACCACCACGATTGGGCTGCGACTCGGGAGGCTGCTTCTCTTCGTTTATAGCCGGCCGCACATATCTTTTCGCAGCTCCTGCCCGACATTTCAAATTGTCGGCATTAACAGAGAGAGTCGGGCCTGCTATGTATTGCGCGGCAAAGAACGGATACGCCCCAAATAACGTCTGAGCAATGCCGGCAGCAAGCTCCCGGCGGACTATGCCGGGACAAGGTTGGAGAGGGGGGGGGCAGATATTCGACAGCGCACTATGCCGGAAAAGGCGAAAGAGAGAAGGAAGGGCGGAAATATACGACAAAAAAAACAGCCCCCTGAAAGGAGGCTGTCCGATAACAGAGTGTATGTCGAATTACTTCTGACGTGCAGCGTAAGAGATCTTGTTGGCCTGAGCCTTACGAAGCTCCTGCTTGACGTCGGTTACGATACCCATAGTAGAGTTCTCGTCGACACGAAGATTGACCGTAAGTTTAGAGCGTTCCGCCTCATCGCGACGCTCGACCTCCGACGCGATGAAATCGCGAATGGCGGCCGTCGACTGGAAAGAGTCGTTGAGCTGGATGCGGGGAGCCGAACCGGCGACGTTCTGCTGGTCGAGCGGAACACCCACATAGATGCTTATCAGATTCTTCTTGTCGAGTTTCGTAATTTCGGTAGCTTGCGGCAGAACATTGGTCACGATCACATCCTTCTCACGCATCGAAGTCGACACCATGAAGAAGAACAGAATCATGAAGATAACATCGGGAAGTGACGATGTCGAAAGTTTGGGCACCTCTTTCTTGCCCTTCTTAGCCATTACTGCCATAACTTACTTCTTCTTAGTTTGATCGTTAGGCTCGGCCTCCGAAATTCTCATCGGCACGAGCTTTGAAATAACGGTACGCTCATCGCTGTCCAGCTCGTCGAACGGACGCTTGAACATCTTCTGCGAGTAGTCCTCGCGGATGTCGTTGAAAGCGTGCGTAAGCTCGTTCTGAACATCGATATAGACCTTGTACTGAGTCTCCTTATCGGCCTTCAACGATACGACGCCCTCACTCATGGGATAGGTCTGGCCGTTGATAAGCGTGTCCTTCTTGTCCGAGCGGTCGGGGCTTTGCAGGAAGGTTTTGGTCTCCTGCGAGAGCTTAGACTCGTTCGTCATCCTGTTTCTAATCAAATCGGCAGCCGTATACTCAGCTTCGTCAACGAGGATACGTCCTCCCTTAGATATGCTGACTTTAAGCACGTTACGCTCATTGACATCAGTATTGTCCTTTTGTTTCTCAGCGTCTACCCAAGGAGGCAGCACGCGTGTCATACCGGTGTCGACGTCCATCGTAGTGGCAACCAAGAAGAATATCAACAACAAGAAAGCAATATCCGCCATCGAACTGGCGTTGATCTCGTCGACTTTTCTTTTCTTCTTTTCCATTGCTCACATTACGATTTGAACAGGCTCGATGCCCATGAATATACAGATGCCAGAGCTGCGCCGGCGATAGCAACATACGTCACGAGAACGCTCGTATCCGATATCAGATACTGCCATGCCTTGAAAGACTCCTTCTTGCCTGCGACCTCGTAGCCGAGCTGCTCGCCGCCGGCATCGAGCAGGAACTTGCCGTCAGCCCAGCCGTGAGACGTAGCCACGAGATATGCTCCGCCGATGACCACGACGATCACTACCACCGAGATCAGCGACTTGACCAGACCCGTAGGATTCTGGACCTTGTTGAGTACGGCAGCGAACAATGCGCCCGCGATCGCGAAGACCAACAGGAAATAACCCCAGTAGAGGTTGTAGCTCACAGCACTCTTCAACCCGTCGGGTACGGCGCTCAGTCCCTCTTCGGCGATCCGGTCGACCATATCGTCGGGTGCCTTGCTGCCCTCCATGATGGCGTAGGCCAACAGCAGGACGGTAACGGCGCTGCAAACGATCAGTATTATTTTATGTAAATTTTTCATGGATTATACTATTTGTTAAATAGGTCGGATTATTTCTTGCTGTATGCGGTAAGCATGTCTACCAACGTGATAGAGGTATCCTCCAACGTGTTGACCTGCGAGTCGATCTTCGAGAGGATGTAGTTGTAGAACAGCTGCAAGATAACGGCAGAAATAAGACCCATGAGGGTGGTAAGAAGGGCGACCTTGATACCGCCGGCAACGACGTCCGGAGAGATCGTCTTCTGAACCTGAATCGTATCGAATGCCTGGATCATACCGACGACCGTACCCATGAATCCCAACGACGGAGACAGAGCGATGAACAGACCGATCCACGTCAGACCAGACTCCATGTTACCCTGCTGAACCGAACCGTAAGATACGACGGCCTTCTCGACAGCCTCCAAGCCCTGATCGTAGCGCATCAGACCCTGATAGTAGATCGAAGCGACGGGACCGCGCGTGTTGCGGCAGTACTCCTTGGCAGCCTCGACGCCCTTCTCGTTGAGCAGCTTCTCGACGTTGGCGACGAATTTCTTGGTATTGATCTGTGCGAAGGTAAGGTAGAGTATGCGCTCGATAGCGATGGCAAGACCGAATACCAAGCACAACAGCACCGGAAGCATCCACTCCCAACCGCCTTCGAGGAACTTCTTCATAAGAGCGAAGTGCATGGGCTCGCCTTCGAGAGTCTCGGCAGATGCGGCAACGTTCGTCGTGGTCGTCTCGACAGCCTCATCGACGACCTGCTCGGTAGCGTTGTCCTGTGCGGGAGCGGCTTCGGGCTCCTCCTGAGCATAAGCAGCGCCGAAAGTCATCGCAGCAGCTGCCAGAACCAAAAATAATTTTTTCATAGTTGTTTTTAATAATTAGAATTTGTAATTTTTAGTTGTTGTTATCTTATCTCGTTTTTCAGTTAATAGTTTCGCCTGCCGATACCCTGCATGCGGCCGACGACCGAACGCCCCGAAAAAAAACGGCAAACGGACATCGCGACGCATACACAATTTATTTTCAATCAATTACCGGCCGCAAGGCGCATCCCGAGGTTTCCGTCGGTTCGCATTACGGACATTTTACAGTGCGAAATATACGAATAAATTTTCATTCGTGCAACGCTTCATTCGCTAAATTCGCCGCGCAGGGGGCGGCGCATCATGTCGAGGGTCTGCTCCAACGACAAATTTTTGCCCAAAACGTACATCAGTTTCGCCGCAGCCGCCTCGGTGGTCATGTCGTGTCCCGACACTACGCCCAGACGTTGCAGCCTGAGTCCCGTTTCGTAGAGGTGCATGGCGACAGCGCCGTCCTTGCACTGCGAGATGTTGACCACGACGGTGCCGCGCGCAAGCGTCTCGGCGAGCAGATCGGTGCACCACGAGGCCGTAGGGGCATTGCCTGCGCCGAATGTTTCGAGCACTACGCCGCGCGCCCCGCTGTCGAGAAGCATCGATCTCAATGCTCGGCGGCTGATGCCGGGGAAGAGCTTGACGACGATTACCTCGTCGCTCATGCGCTCGGCGATGCGCAGCTCCCCGCCGCCGTCGGAGAAGTCGCCGACGGCCGCAAAGTCGTAGTGTATGTTCACTCCCACTTCGGCCAGCGCGGGATAGTTGTACGAGCGGAATGCGTTGAGCTCCTCGGCGCTCTGCTTGGTAGTGCGGTTGCCGCGGAACAGCCGGTTCTGGAAATAGAGCGCCACCTCCGGCACGAGCGGCCGGCCGTCGGGCGCCGAGGCGCCTGCGATCTCGATCGCCGTGATAAGGTTCTCGCGGCCGTCGGTGCGCAGTATGCCGATCGGGATCTGGCTGCCGGTGAAGATCACCGGCTTGGCCAGATTTTCGAGCATGAAGCTCAGGGCCGAAGCCGTATAGGACATGGTGTCGGTGCCGTGCAGCACCACGAAGCCGTCGTAGTCGGCATAGTTGTCGCGGATGATGCGCGCCAGATCGATCCAGTTGTCGATCGAGACGTTCGACGAGTCGATTGGCGGGGTCAGCGTCAGCACCTCGATATCGACGTTGAGCCGTTTGAGCGAGGGAAATTCGTCGTATATGCCGCTGAAATCGAAAGGCACCAGTGCACCGGTCTGCTCGTCGGTCTTCATGCCGATCGTACCGCCGGTATAGATTATCAGAATAGATGATTTCATATCAATGTCGTTTATGCGGCCTCGCCGCGTAGTACAAAGATACGATTAAGCCGAGGGAAAAACAAATTTATTTGATTTTTACCGAGGCGAAGTATCTTCGGCGAAGCCAGAGATGAGGAGTGTAGAGTGTAATTCGGAACGTGGATATGCTGCCCGAATGCTTTGCAGCCCGAACGGCCGCAGTTACGGCTTACGCCGTTATACAATCCTGACCCCACCCCAACCCCTCCCTCGGGAGGGGCTTTTGTCGCGCGCATTGCGCGCTCCGGGTGGAGCCCGCAGCCAGTATGCAAATAATTCGATTGCAGTCCGCATGCGATTTACCTTTACCCGGGTGGGATTAGGAACGTGGATACGCTACCCGAATGCTTTGCAGCCCGAACTGCCGTAGCTACGGCTGCGCCGTTTTGCAATCCTGACCCCACCCCAACCCCTCCCTCGGGAGGGGCTTGTGTCGCGCGCATTGCGCGCTCCGGGTGGAGCCCGCAGCCAGTATGAAAATAATTCGATTGCAGTCCGCTTGCGATTTACCTTTACCCGGGTGGGATTAGGAACGTGGATACGCTGCCCGAATGCTTTGCAACCCGAACGGCCGCAGTTACGGCTTACGCCGTTATACAATCCTGACCCCACCCCAACCCCTCCCTCGGGAGGGGCTTGTGTCGCGCGCATTGCGCGCTCCGGGTGGAGCCCGCAGCCAGTATGCAAATAATTCGATTGCAGCCCGCATGCGATTTACTTTTACCCGGGTGGGATTAGGAACGTGGATACGCTACCCGAATGTTTTGCCTATCGGCCTGTCGTGGCTGCGGCGCAAGGTCATAAAGCCGCTATCGGCGTATCGAGCGATTGGGATTGACAAAAGGAGTTACAATGCCGCAACGACAAAATACCCTCCGGCACCGCCGACCGAGCCGCCTTTCTCGGCGCGGCGGTTATGCCGTCGGCCATGGCTTCGGGGAGTTGAAGCCGCACAGCCTCGACGCTCGGAAGCCGGCGGCCGGGTATATGCAGCCGCCGAGAATATATATCGTATAACAGTACCGGCCGCGAACTGTCGCGGCCGGTACTATTTGCAGACAGAGACGTAGCCACTATCTGTTCATATAAAGGTTGACCGTCACGGGCGAGTCGGCCACCTCGACCGGCCGGCGGCATGCCGTGCCCGAGGCATCCTCGTAGAGCAGCGTATAGGTGCGGTTCTTCTCCACCAGAAGCGTGAGGAAATCGTTCATATCGCGCTGCGGATCGGCCGTGCGGCCGCCGCCGATCTGCTCCTCGCCGCAGAATATGTCGAGATTGGCCGCCACGCGGTCGGCCGAATTATTCGTATGGCCGCTGTCGCGGAACATGGCTATGCGCAGTGCTACGTGGCGCCCGTCGGAAGCCTTGGAGTCCTCGACCTGCGCACAGACATCGACATAACGCTGCGTGACGTCGATGCCGTGCACCTCGCGCGACTGCTCGCTCCACACCATAGGAAACCAGTCGCCCGTAGGCATGAACGAGACGGCATACACGGCATGGTCGCGGTCGCCCGCAGTGGCGCGTCCGGCATCCGAGAGGAACCATGTGCGATCCAGCGCGCGCGGCGGCGCATACTCGGTAAAATACCAGCGGCCGTCGATCATAACCTCCGTCCAGCTGTGGTTGCCGCGGTCGTCGTGCCATGCGGCCGTACCGGCGAAGCGAGCCGGGATGCCCACCGAGCGCAGCGCATCGACCAGCAGGATCGACAGACCCGTGCACGAAGCCATGTGCTGGCGCATCGACTCAGAGGGGCTTTGGTTGGTCTTCTCGCGCAGGGTGTTGTACTCTACGTCGACCGTCGAGGCTATGCAGGCGTTGACCGCCTCGACGGCGCTGCGCATATCGGCGCACCGGTCGGCAACGGGGGCGAAGCGTGCGAACATATCCTCGCGCCACGAGTCGCGCACCTCATCGACCACGGCATAAGGCAGCACCTCGTTGAAAAATACCGAATCGGGCAGCGCCGCGCACCACGCATATCTCTCGCGGGCACGGTAGGCCAGATCGATGTTCTCGGCAAGCAGCGCGAGCGACATGGTGTCGCGGTCGCCGCGCGGCATGTTGGCCACCAGAAAGGCAGCGCCCTCGCGACGCTCTGCGGGCAGCGCACGCAGCAGCGAGTCGAGAGCCTCGCGCCGAGGCGACGACGACAGCGCCTCGTCGAGCGGGGCATGGTAGCTTTCGGGAATACCTTCCGGATAGGTGTTGCGCTCCGCGGCACAAGCCGCGAGCGAAGCTGCCGCAAGCAGCGTAATCAGTCTCTTCATATACGTGATACGTTTTCGATTATCGACAATATGCTGTTTTCGTCGGCCTCGGCCAACATGTATTCGTCCCTGCCGCCGCCCATGTCTATGTCGGCGCAACGCCAGCGCATGGGGCTGGGATAGCTGCACCGCGCACTGAAATGGAGCGCATCGACCCCCGCCGAGGCTATCCGTGCGGCATTCGAGGCATTGACGCCGCAGCCGGCCATGATCTCGATACGGCCGCGCGCAATGTCGAGCGCACGCCGTAGGTCGTCGAGCCCCTCCAAGGCCGTGGGGCGTCCGCCCGAGGTAAGTATGCGCGTGCAGCCGCAGCCAGCGACATCGTCGACCGAACGCAGATAGTCGCGCGAGACATCTATCGCACGGTGGAACGTAGTCTGCATAGGCGCAGCCGCCTCGACAAGACGCGCCGTGCGCTCGACGTCGACATAGCCGTCGGCCGTCAAAAGACCGAACACGACGCTGTCGGCACCGGCCTGCCGCGCGAGCTCTATCTCGCGGAGCATCTGCTCGTACTCACGGTCTGTATAGAGAAAATCGCCGCCGCGCGGACGTATCATCACACTGAGCGAGTATCCTCCCGCCTCGCGTGCCATAGCCACGGCCGCAGCCGAGGGTGTGGTGCCGCCCTCGGAGGGCGACGAGCAGAGTTCGACGCGGTCGACGCCCGTGCGCGCCGCTATGCGGCAAGCCTCGATGGAATATGCACAGAGTTCGTATGTCATAAAAAACGTTTTAGCTTTACGGAGCGTGTACACGCTGCCCGATTGTTCTGCAAAGTCGACGGCCGTTGTTACGGCTTACGCCGTTGTACAATTCTGACCCCACCCCTGACCCCTCCCTTAGGGAGGGGGGGGGATTGGGAGTGTTCGCAATTCTTATCAGCGTATTACGCTGTCCGAGAGCCTTTGCGATGCTTGGCCGCATGCATACGCCGCCCGAATGCTTTACACCCCGAACGGACGTAGCTACGGCTTGCGCCGTTGTACAGATTATACCCTCCATCTAAATCTCCCTCCTCGGGAGGGAGACTTGCTGTCGCTCGTTGCACTCGCTTCTGGTGGAGCCAGAGGCCTGTCTGCCAAAAACCGGATTGCAGCCCGGCTGCAATCGACGTCTCCCCTTTTGGGCTTCGGTCGTATTACACCGCCAGTGCCGTTACCGAGATCGTATCCGTCCTCTGGAATATCCCGCCGGCTCTTAACATATTGCGCGGAGCTTCGCAGCTATCCGCAACTGCTTAGGGCAGAGCCTGCAATATGTCGTAGAACCGGCGAAACCGATCGTGCGCCGCGCTTTACCGCATATATCGCAAAGCGAATATAATAAAAATTACTCTATTCGGAGTTATTTTCCGGCCGTGTCGTCACGCTCGACGATGCGGCAGCGGGTCGATGCGTTGCGGCCGCACCGTGTCGGGTAGTACATCAGTTCGGCGCGCGCGGCCTCGACGGCATACGAGCCCGCATATCGCGGCACAAGATCGACCGTGAAGGTGTGCCGCCCGCGCGGCAGCCGCGTGCAGAATATCGACGTGCGCTCCATATAGCGCTCGCGATAGGTCTCGTAGCGCGAGCGAGGCTGCTCCGAGGCATAGGCCATACCCGCAGGGATCGGTATCTCGATCATGACATAGTCGGCATCAGCCTCGACATCGATCCGGGCTTCGAGCCGCACGGGGCGCCCCTCCTCCAAGGGCTGCACCTCGCCCGAGGAGGCATCGACCAGACGCGTGTCGACGGCAAAGCCCTCGGACGCGGGTGCGGGGTTCTCCTCGCGCCTGCGCTGCCATGCCGTGAAGAAGATCGGCGAGACGCCGTCGGAGACGACCTCCGTCACGCTGCCAGCCTCACGCGCAAGCCTTACGGGAAACTCGTCGTAGCGGCGGCCGTCGATCTCGACCGAAGCCCCCGAAGCGGTGCTGTCGGCGGCGAGCATGTCGTCGAGAAGCGTCGCGACAACGCGCGAGCCCAGATAGGTGTTCAGGCGCCCCTCTTCGCCGCAGAGAGAGAGCAGATAGGCGCGCACGGCGGCCATATCGGCCTTGCTGCCGCCAGAATCGCGCAGCAGGGAGTATGCCGTCAGCGTAGCCTCGACATCGTCGTCGGCAGGGCATCTGAGCAGCCACGACGGACGATAGCCGCCCCAGTGCAGCATGCCGGTCATCGTGCGCCGGGCGCGCGAAAGGATCGAGTCGGTATCGACCGGCATACGAAGGCCGCAGTCGCGGGCGACGCTCAGCCCGTGCAGCCACACGCCCACGGTGGTATCGCGCACGCTCAAAGCGGCTTCTGCGAAGCGTCGGCAGTCGGCATTGGCGTCGAGGCGTCGCACGGCGGCTATCGCCCGCAGCATATCCGCGGCGGCGGCACCCTCCTCGTCCCGACCGACGACGATGCGGTCGAGACGCCTTATCATGACATCGGCCAGCTGGCGGCGGCTCCACCGCACCTTGTAACCCGCACTCTCGGCCCGGGCGAGGGCATCGACCACATGCTGCGTGATCCACATCTCGCCCGCAGAGCCGCTCCACCAGCCCCACAGGCCGTCTGCGTCGCGGCGCTTGTCGTCGACCAGACGGTCGATTATGCGGCGCACGTCGTGCCCGCCGTCGAAGCGTATGCCGCGCGCCTTGCAAATGCGCTCGTGCGCCAGATGCGCCAGCAGCTTCGAAGCGAGCTGCTCATTGCAGTCGTAAGGATAATCCGTCAGGCGCCCGATCTGTGTCGAGAGGCATTCGATGCCCGAGGCATCGGCATATATCGTGACATCGCCCCATTCGGCCGACGACTCGAAGCGGCGGACGAGGGTATCGGCAATGATCTCGAAGCGGCCGCGTGTGACGAGCGTACCGCGCGGCAGTATGGGTATCGAGCGCCGCTCGCCGTCAGTAAAGCCGTCGTCGGTCGAGAGTCGATAGACCACCGATATGCTGTCGCCGGAGGCTGCCGCGAGCGGTATGCGGTCGACGCTGCTCTTGTCCAGCACGATGCGCTCGGTAGAGATATCGCCTGCATCTATCGTCCGCTCGACGGCTACCTTGTCGCCCGTATGGTTGGTCATGCGGCCGAATGCGGTAAGCGTATCGCCTACGAGGGCGAAGCGCGGCATCGAGAGCCGTGCGCTCAGCGGCATGAACGAACGCACCGAGAGTCTTCGGTGTGCCGTCGCGCGGCGCCTGCCCACAGCGACGAAGTCGGCATTCCAGGCCGTTATGTCGTCGGGATAGGTCACTTCGAAGCGCACGCGGCCGTCGGCATCGGTCGTAAGCGACGGCTGCCAGAAGGCGTCGTCGCGGAAGTCGGCACGCAGCGATCCGCCCTCGCGCCACCCTTCGGGCATATCGGCGGCCGACGACGATGATCGAGTCTCGACGACGACAACTCCGCCTGCGGCACGCGAGCCGTAGAGCCTTTCGGCCGATTCGTCGCTAAGCATGGAGATCGACACGATGTCATCGGCAGCCAGATCCGACAGCGCACCCTCGTAGAGCACTCCGTCGACAACGATCATCGGCTCGGCCGCATCGGCCGTCTCCTCCTCGGCGATCCGGCCTGCTCCTCTGACTTTAACACCATTTGCAGCACCCGTCAATGCCGCCTTGCGCGTCGTTCCGTAGGCTACGACACACACCTCTTCGAGCGCCGTCGAAGACTCCTGCAATACGACATTATAGTCGTAGCCGCGTCGCAGCTGCACGACGAAACTCTCATATCCCAGGAAATCGACCGTGAGCATGGCCGCCCCGTCGACATACGGCATGCGGAAGCGGCCGTCGATATCGGACGTTACCGCATGCTCGCCCGCTCTGACCACAGCACCTATAACAGGCTCGCCCTCATTGTCCGTTACCCTGCCGGTAACCACATCGGCGGCAAGGTTGAGAGAGTTGCAAACACCTACATCCGAGGCGGCGAACGCTCCGCCGCGCGGCCGCAGACGTCTGCGGGGCGCATCGATTGCAGGCATAGCGATCTCGACGGCACGCCGCAGCGCAGAGAGTGCCGAGAGCGCATGTTCATCGGGCGGTGCGGCAGCGGCCTTATCCATGCGCAGGCAGTTGTCGCCGCGGGGGCGCAAATCGATATGGGCCGTCACGCAGGTAGTATCGCGCATGATGACGTCGATGCGGCAGCGTCCCGCCGGAAGCCCCGCAATGCGACGGGTACTGCCGTAATAGAGAGAGTGCAGACCGGCAGAGTCGGAGATAGCTATGACGAACCGGTCGCCCGGATGCCCGCGGCTGTCGACGAAGCTGAGCGTCAACCGGCAGTCGCCCTCGGTCGTATCGCGCCGCAGGATACGTCCGTCATAGATACCGATGGTGTGGCACAGACCCTCGACGAACTTGTCGTGAATCCCCTCGACACTCTCGGCGCGGCGCCGGAAATCGGTCGAGGGCGCATCCGCGGACATATGCTTTCCGACGACATTATCCGCCCACTGCGTGCAGCTCTGCCAGCTGCCGCCTATACGGTAGGTATATCCCGGCTCCGCCGCGAAGTCGGCCAGAGGCACCGTATCGATCATAAGACGCGCCACGCCGCCGTCATCGAGCGCACCGCAGCGATAAGGAACGGCGCCGACACGATGCGGAGGACGATAATAACGCCCGTAACCCGAACGTCCGCCGTAACCCAGCGGATAGACTGCATCGCCCGAGAGCAGTGCGGCGGGCAGCCCCGAGAGGATGCGCCGCGTGCCGTTGACACTGTCTGCAAGAGCTACCGAACCGAAGTTATCCTCTACGAGGATCATATTCCTCTCCACCAGCAGGCGCTCCTCGTCGGTCAGCACTCCGCGCAGCGTCGGGGGACGCATCGCGACCTCGACTCTGAGCCTCACGGCAGAGTCGGGCGAGACGACATCGGCCGAGCGCGACGCATCGACCGACAGCACCGTCATGCACCCCTCGGCGATATCGATCGCATCGACCTCGACCGAGCGGTCGCGCAGGAGCATACCGAGACGGTGGCGCCCCGGAGCTACGCGCAGAGGGCGCATTTCGCCCGCGGCAGCCAGATAGCACGGCTCGCCGTCGAGCCGGATGATCTCCACGGGCTGCACTTCGCCACGGCAGACGGCGAACGGAAGCAGCTGCGTCGTGCCGTTGCCGGAGGGCATCGCACACCTGTATATTACCGAATCGGGGTAGAGGAATCGGTAATACTCTATCGAGTCGAGCCCCAGGCGCTCGCGCCAGCGGCCGTAGTCGAGGGTTATGCTCCCCGGCTGCGAGAAGCGAGCCCATAGATCGTATCCGCGCGGCGAGAAGTCGCGCGCGACATGCTGTCGATCGTAGGACGGTATGGATACGGCGTCTTCGCCGAACTTCGAGGTGCGCGCCCACGCCGTTATGTCGGCACCGCGGACGGGGCGCCCGCGGCGGTCGCTGACCCGCGCTTCGACCGTGACGCTCTTTCCGGGATAGACCGTCCCGGGCGTCTCGACGTCGAGCGTAAGCCGCTTGTCGATATACGGCAGCGAGCGGTGCGTCATGTATGTCTCGTCGCCCACGGTCCATGCCGCCTGCAACGCATAGCCCTTGCGCGAGCGGTCGAGGCGCGCTATGACGGGTGCAGTGCCGTAGCCGCGGTCGACGATACGTCCTCCGCGACGGAGCGTATACCAAACAGGTATCGCAGCCGGGTTGTCGAACGCGACGATTATGCTGTCGCCCTCGCGGCGCAAATCGCAGCCGACAGCCGTGCTGGCATACTCCGAGCAATCCGCCTCGGCCGAGACATCCCCCGACGAAACACGGTAGCTCTCGGCCACGGCATCGATCGGAGCACGCCACGGCAGATCGACCGAGTCGCGCACGACGATCCGATCCGACGCCGTGAAGGCCTCGACAAGGGCTCGCCCACCGACGCTGCGACCCTCTTCGAACATACGTGCCGACAACATGCCGCGCTCGACAGAGAGACTTATCGTACGACGGCGGCGGTCCATATCTATCAGGCAGCTGACCTTATGACGTTCGTTCGCCGCATCGAGCAGCGTACACTCTATCTCGTACGGCAGCGAAGCGCCCTCGACGAATGCCGAGTCGGGAATCGCTATACGCATTGTGCGTCCCCCGTTCCATGCCGCACGATGATGCCACACCGTATCGGGGATGAAGACCGCATCCACGACATGCTCGACGCTGCCGCCGCGCCTGCGCATAACGAGCTCGACATGCGAATCGTATACGGCCATGCCGTTCTCGTCGGAGGCCGCAAGGTCGAGATATACGGGCTCGCGGCGGGAATAACGCTCCTTATCGGTCGAGGCGGAGAATAAGATCGATGCCAGATCGTAATCCTCATATCGGAAACCGCCGCCGACCCGAGCGTCAGCGCCGCTCTGCGTCACAAGCGACAGACGGCACTTGGTGTCGAGACGCAGGCCGAGCGACTCCGTCAGAACGAACTCGCCGCTGTAAAACCCGTCGCGGTAGGGCGTCAGACGCATGATAGTCGTATCGCACCCCGGTGCGGTAAGCCTGACCGCCGCATCGCGCCGGCACGGCCGGCCGCGGCGGGTCATACAGGCCTTGAAACGAACCGTATCGCCGGGGCGGTAGCGCGGCTTGGAAAAGACCACGAAACCATCGCTCCGCGGCGTGCGGACCGTATACGAGCGTCCGAACAACGAGCGGAACCAGCGCTTGGTACCGTGCCACATACGTCGGAAAAAGCCCTCCTCGTCGTACCGATAGACATCCTTGTCGGCCTCGAAAAAGTGCATCACGCCGCCGTTGTCGACCTCGACCGAACACTCCTGCCCGATGCGGGCGGCGGTATATGTCCGGGTATCCTCGTCGAAGCGCATGCGGCGACCGTCGCAACGTACTTCGGCCGTCGGTATCACGCGGCCGAGCGTATCGGTCAACAGCAGCCTTACATTCTCGTCGTCGACCAGGAGCGCACGCAGATCGTCGACCGTATGTATCCGCCACGAGAGCGACGCACCCTCGGCACGCACCACGACATAGTTGCCCCTGTCGAGCGCAGGCAAAGCATCGAAAGCATCATATGAGCCGACATAGCGGCTCAGCATATCGTGCGTCAGCGGCTCCTCGTCGGCCAGCGCACGCATATCGTCGGCCGTAAGGCGGTATACCTCGACCACGGCCGAGCCGTGCAAGCTCTTTTCAAGAGGCCGTCCCGCCCGGGCCGCGACCGCGAGCGTCAGCAATAGCAGAACAATAACCGATCGCTTCATAATATATACGATTAGGACAACGACAGGATCATCGCCGGTCGTCGTCAGGGTTGATAATATATGCTATATCACTCGCCGCACTGCGTCTCCTCCTCGGTACGGCAGCCGCAGAAATGCATGCGCTCGCGCGCGACCTTCTCGGAAAAGACGAAATAGACGACCTCCGCCTCGGTCGCCGTGCGTCCCTCGCAGTCGAGGATCTCGACACCCACGCCGACAAGGTTGCGCCTGCGGGATACGATGCGGGCGCGCAGCTCGATCTCTCCCTGCGAGACGAGTATGGGACGGTGGTAGCGCATTTCGAGCCTGGATGTCACGCCGGCGGTCTGCAACTTGCGGAACACGACCCAACTCGCGATCTCGTCGGCCAGAGCGGCCTGTATGCCGCCGTGCAGCGTATCGACCCACCCCTCGTATTCGGCGCGCGGCAGCCAACGGCTGACGATGTAGTCGCCCTCCTCGTAAAACTCCATTCTCAGACCCGAGGCATTGTGCGGGGCGCAGCCGTAACAGCCGTACCCCTCCATGCCGCTCCACGGATTGACGATCCTCTTCATAGACATGCGTTTTTACAAAGATAGTCTACTTTGCCCCATATTGCGCATGCAGAGGGCAAAAAAAACGACTACCCGCATGCTCGGCCGAGCATGCGGGCAGTCGTTTGTGGAAGTATATATCCCGGGCGAGACGCCGCGGAGATCAGTCGCGGACGGGTCGCACGGATAGTCCGTAGGAGTTGTTGGTACCGACGTTGACCGCGATCGTACCGTTGGGACGGGCAGAAGTAGGATCGACGGGACGGCAGTCGATATAGAAGAGCATACAGCTGTTGCCGCTCTTGGTATATACCGATGTGGCCACGAACGTAAGGTCGGCATGCGCAGGCCACGACGTATCTTTCAAGTCGTCGGGAGCGCCGTCGTAGCCCATGTCGCGAAGACCGGTCGAGGGAAAGAATATCTTGGGCTCTCCGCCGCCGTCGACAAGCGACAGCTTCCAGCCGATGATGCGGCCGCCCTCACCGCGGACATACTCCAAATCGTTGGCACGCTCGATCATGTCGACGCCAGCATACTTCGCAAGCTGAGAGAAGGCATTCGGCGTCGGGACATGATAGCCCGCAGGGCATGGATCGTAGATGCTCTTGGCGACATCGGCATCGTTGACCGGATCGGCGTGCGACAGCGCAGAAGCCTTTTCCAAAGCCTCCAAAGTGAGTTGCTGGCCTGACGATTGTCCGGTATGGCACAGCTGGGCATTCCAATAATTGATGATCGTCCTTATGGCATAAGGAGCATTGGTACCGTCGTGCCAATGGCGTCTGAGGAACTGAGTCTCCCCATACATCTCGCTGCCTGTATGGCCGTGCATGAAGAACGTATAGGGATTACGTATACCATCGCCCAGCGTAACGCCCGACACGCCGGGGCAGAACTCGTAGGCGCCCTTGTAATAGGGCTTGTTTATCATGTTGTAGTGCGTGTCCTCGCCGGCCTCGGCAACAACCTGCGGATTGTAAATGCCGGGCAGCATCGGGTCCTTGCGTCCCCACTGGTAGTAGGTGTTGTCGCCGGCCATTGACTCTATGATCTCGGGCTGCGGGAAAGCCTTGTCGATCGCGACGGTCTTCTTCGTTCCGTCGGGCAGGGTAAATGTGAAGCGCAGTTTGATGCTGCGTGCCGAATCGCCCTTGCGGGGATCGCAGTAACCGAGATTGCACGGCGAGAAGAGGTAGTCCTTGCCGCCGTCGGCACCTTTGGAGTGCGTCGGCAGATCGGCCGTACCGTCCCACCTGTAATAGGTTGCCCATATATGCCAGCTCCACAGTATCGCACCCTCCGCATTGCGAACGGCGATAACGGCGTTGCCCTGCGTAAGCGTCTCCCGGTCGACGCGGAACACGATGCGGTCGCCGTCGAGCTTGATGTCGGTTACCAGATCGGGGGCATCCTGCCATACCAGCACGGCATCGGCCGCACCTTGTATTTCGGGCGAGGAGATCGGCAGATTGTCGTGGCCGACAAACGAGGTCAGCGTTCTGGTCGTCTCGTCGTCGGGTACGCCGTCGAAGAGATAGGCCGACGTATTGACTCCGCCGTCGGCGCCGCGGGCATTGCCGTAAAAGAGCGGAATGCTGTAATAACCGTGGTCGTCGACAATATAGCAGTTGGCCGTCTCGCCTCCGCGCGACAGGTCGTAGGGCGCCTCGGCGGTACCCTTGCCGGCCTCGGTCAGAAGACCGTTGTCGATGAAGGGCTTGCGGGCTGCGGCGTATGCCGGCTGCGCAGCCGTGCGCAGCCGTCCCGACACGGGGGTGTCGGCAGAAGCGTCGGCATCGGGAGCCTTGTCGGCGAGCCACTCGGCCTTGCTCCATGTCGTACCGCCGTCGATCGAACAGTCGACGGTAAACGGTGCGCTCAGAGCCACCGGATCATAACCCTTTTGCACGACATTGACGTATGCGGCAAGATCGGTCGTAAGCAGGCCGTTGAGATGCACTTCGGCCGCAGTCCGGCTCAGCACCGCCTTAGGCTCGAAGACTATGCCGCTGGACGATACGGCGTACACGATTTTCTTTCCCATAGGCCAGCTCATGCCGCTCAGATCGGCCGTAAGCACCCTCGCCACGCCGGTCAGATCGTCGGTAAAGGCGATCGACAGCTTGGCGCCCTTAGGCAGGGTCTGCGGAATCATCATCAGCGTGAGCACGCCGTCGGCGATCGTCGTGCCGGAATCGACGTAAGCATTGTCGTCATCGGCCAGCACGGCGGACAGATCGAACGTGAATGAACGCGCGCCCGACGCATCCCACTTATCGCTTCCGATCGAGTGGGTGCCGGTGCCGTATACGCCCGAAAAGGTTACCTTCGTGACCTTGCCCGTAAGCATCTTGTCGCCCGCGGAGATCGTAACGGCCGTGAGCACATGGCCGAACGAGAGCGTGGCAGGGGTCTTGCCGCTGCCGGCGCAGTCGGCCGTCGCTGTCATCAGGTCGATCTGCTTCTTCACGTCGGCAGGCACCGTATAAGAGATTATAGGCGCTCCCGGCTGACGCATCTCGCTGATGCTTATGGCCGAGGCTGCGGCCTTGTCTGTCGCGTGGGGGGCATAGGCATGGAATCGTATAGTGCCGCTGCCTGGCCACTGCACCTCGTTCTTAGGCTTCCAGACATCGCCCGAGACCGACACGTATTCGTTGTGCATAAGGTTGGGCGAGAGCTTGTCGTCGGCCGTCGCGGACGGATAGCACGTCGCCGAGACACCGAACGACGAATGGAAGTTTCCGATGCCGGTAATCGGGCTGACGCGTGTGGAAGGTGCGCTGTCCTCCGCTTCGAGACTCTGCTCGAACACATGTAGATATGTCTGCTCGCCGTCGGCATCCAACGGCAATATGGCAGCCAGCCTGCGCCCGTCGCCGGCACCGTCCGCCGACGTATCGCCACCCGACCATGCCGACGCATCGGCCACCCGGAAAGATACGCCCGACGTGACGACCGGTCTGTCGATCGCGTCGTCGTAGCGGCTGCACGACGCAGCCGCAAGGCACACGAGCGACAATGCCGCTGCAAATCTGTATGCAATTCGTCTGTTCATCGGAATCGAAAATTAAACATGATATAGACGGAAAGCCGCCCGACCCTGACGGGTCGGGACAGCCTGTGGCAGAAGCGGATTACTGCATGCCGACGTTACCCTCGGTCCACTCGTCGTCAGTACCCCACACATCGACCTTGACCTTGAACGATATGGGGTTGTCGAGCACCGCATCGCCGATCTTCTTGCCGTCGGGCAGCGTCTGTATATACTTGAACTCTCCGTTCGACGAGGGCAGCGAAGCTACGATATCGGCCGTGGGAGGATAGATGCCGGCACCGCTGTGCGCACCGCAGAACTCCAACGTATAGATATATTTCTTACCCATTTTCCATTCGGTGTCGATCGGAACGCAGGTATAGCCGTACTCGTTCTCGTCGAAATTCTTGGTGTAGGGGAACATCTGGTGGATATGCTTGCCGTCCTCGATCTTGATGCCGTCGTCGGTACCGCCGTCGTGGATCGTACCCTCATGCACGGCCTCCACGCGGCACAGCAGGACGATGTATGCGCCCTTGGCTGCATTGACCTCCTTGTCGGTAGAAGCCAGATCCCACTTGTCGAGTTTCTGGGGCAGCAGCATAAGCGACGAGTTGGCGTTGTTGACGCTCAGCAGAGGACGGTCGGCCGAATGCAACTCGGCACCATCGGGGAACTCGTAACCGTAGACGGTCTTGGTGGCGTCGTCTGCGAAATTGTTCCAAGACCATGCACTCTTGTCGGTATCGAATGCCAGCGTGTTAGACGACTTGACGTTGACGATCCATGCACCCTTGATGAAGACGTTCTTGTTGCCCGAAGTACCCTTCTTGGCGTATACGCCGACATGGCAGAGGGCGTGCTTGAACGTAACGTCGATCGAGGTTCCGTTGCTGCGCTCGGCATTGGTGTAGGCGACCAGCACATCCTGCTGGACGGCTCCGTCGTTCTTGTTCGCCGCGTCGGCAGACTTCTTGGGCGAGTAATTGGCGATGCTCTGGTTCGCATAGCTCATCGTAACGCCGGTAAGGTCGGCGGGATAATAGGCCCACGTCTTGATCGAGGGCACGTCAGAGGGCCAGTATACCTGAGCGCCGTCGAGCGCCCAGAGGTTTTCGACCGTCTGCGACTTCTTGGCGGTCATGTTATCGATCAGCGGGGTCTCGTAGATATCGCCGTTGTGCGATACAGAATGCGCATGCACCTTGAAGTCGCCCAGAGTCGACAGTACGACCTCGGTGGCACGCGTCGGACCGCCGACGCTGGCGTTGAAACCGATCTCGGTACCCTGATTGACCTGCTCGGTAAAGTCGTTCGAACACGATGCGGCAATCAACATTGCCGACAAAGCGATTAGATTGATTCTCCTGTTCATTGTTTCAGATTTTTAATTCATATAATTTCTTACCTACTTTTTGCATATATGGCGGCATCATCCCATTTCGATGTCTTCGCGCTCCTCGTCGACCCAGTCCTCGATGCCCGGCGCCATGCCGGCCGAGTCGGGGTGGGGCAGGCGCAGACCCTCGATCACGATTTCGATGTGCCGCGGATCCTCCGCCTCGTGCATGCTGGCCGTGACATCGAAATTGTAGTAGTACTTGTTCGACGTGTATACCGTGAGCTTGTGTATATCGATACGGTCGGGGCAGTGGCCGAACACGCACAGCTCGCCCGAGAGCTCCGTTTCGCCCGTGCGCGTGAGTGCAAACGGCATCATAACGGGATCGCCAGACGCCCGTCCGGCACTCGGGATGTAGGTCTCGGCAAGACCTGTAAGCACGGCGCTCAGCTCGATCTCGTCGGTCAGGTTCTCCACACCCTTTATTTTAAGCGATATGTCGATCGTCGACTCGCTCGGCTTAAAACCTATGCGCTGTCCCTCGACACCGGGCAGCACGGTCAGCCCCTCGGCGCTGTCGCTCCACAGCGTCTCGGGAGCCTCGCGCACGGGATCGTCCGTCGGACTCGGCGTCGAACGGTCGGAATAGATGCCCATAGGCGAGAGCAGCGACGTCTCCTGAGTATATATCTCGTATGTATCGAAGGTCGTACCGCGCGACGAAAGCACCGCCGAAGCGCCGTTATGGCATACGGCACGATAGCTGCCGGCGGGGATGCGTATCACGCCGCCCGCACGGTCCGTAAACTCCACGCGGCGCACGCCCTGACCTCCGTCGGTCGGGAACAGACACAAAACCATAGTCGAGGGCTGGGCCGAGGGCGCGAGCGACCAGTCGAAATCGACGCGCAGATCGACCATGTGGGTATGGTCGTAGCACAGATCCTTATGCCGGCACGATGCGGCGAGCATGATCGCCGCCGCTACCGATATCCTGAACACAGTTGTAAGCAACGTTCTCATCGTGCACCTCCTTTCGTGCGGTTGTTACCGCCTATGATCCATACAAGAGATATGCCCGCCTTGGTCGGACCGAACCAGTTGAGACGGCGCGTCGCCTGCCAGACATAGCATTCGTCCATAGGCTCGTACTCCTTGTAGCGGCCGCCGAAGTAACCGACGCCGATCGAGAAATCGAGATTCAGACAGCGTCCCAGCGGCAGAGAGTAGCCGTACTCGATACCGCCGCCGAAGCTCATGCCGTCGCTCTGGCGCCCATTGCCCGAGAACTCGAAGTCGTAGGTCAGGCCCTGTCCGTAGACACCGACATGATGTCCCGAGAACGGTTTGTCGCCGAAGTAACGCCGCAGGCTAATTTCGGCGCCGTAGCATCTCCAATAGCGGTGTTTCGAGTTGCGGCTCCACCATGCGTGCATCCAGTCGGCCGATATCGTCCAGCGGGGTGCGAACGAGTATTCGAGGCCTATGTTGGGTATGAGCGCCGCATCGTAGAGCAGATTGGTTCTCAGTGCAAAACGAGGATTGCGAGCGCTCTGCGCAAGAGCGGTCGAGAGTATCGGCTCCCCGGTCGCGAGCACAGCACCGCCCTGAGCCGGCAGGGCCTCGTGCGTATCTACGGCGGTCGCCGGCGACGACGGCTGCGGCTGCGTCGCGACGGTCTCACACGACGGCGCTTCCGCCTGAGGGTCGGACGAGACGGCAAGCGCAAGGTCGCACTCCGAATCGCCGCCCGCATCGACGAGATCGTTTATGCGGGGGGGGGTCGGAAGATCGTCCGGCACGGTTTCGAAATTGCAGACTACCGTATATAAATTGCCGCTTCGCAGAGCAGGGAATATGTTTCGGTACATGTATTCGTAAGCACGACCGCCGTGCAGCATGCCCAGACGCCGCTTGCGGCCGTCGACGACCTTACCGTCGCGGCATATCCATTCGGGAGTGGTGCGCAGCACATGCAGCACCTCGTCGCGATAGGGCATGTCGGAGCGCTCGACCAGCTCTTCGAGCCTCTCCCAATCGACGCCGACGGCGTCTATGGCAAACAGCGAATCGGGCAGCGATGTATTCTCGCTGAGATAACGGGCGATATTGGCAGCACGCTTGCGTGCCAGCACGGCATTGCTTTTGGCCAAGCCGTCAGGCGAAGCCGAACCCCTGATGCGTATGCCGGTAATTACGGCCTCGGAATCGGTGCCGAGCCGCAGCAGCGACTCCGACAGGCGCTCCATTTCGGAGCGGTTGTCGCCGAACGAAAGATCTATGACGGAGTATCCGCGTTCGAACTCGACGGACACGTGCAACGTGTCGCTACGCATATTCTGTGCGGCGACGACGTTCAGCGAAAATAACAACAGACAGACAAAACAGTATCCCAATCTCATAAATTATCGTGCTCCATAATTTTAGAATCATCCATAAGGCACATGTCTGCAAGACTATGAGTGCATGTAGGCTGACTATATGAATGAAGATATACTACCGTTTCAGCGTTCAAAGGTACAAAACATTATTTATATTAAAGAAAAATGCGAACAAAAATCATGTCTGCGTAAATACGAAAAGCTATTTTCTGCTGTTTCTCAATAAAAATAACATGCTGCCCGGAGAACTTCCAATTCGTAAGACGGCAGGGCGGCGCAAATCCGCACGGACGCCCGGAAGCCCGAATGTCCTTACAAAGCCCTTATGCGCTCGAATGTCTTTTGCAAGAGAGCCTTGCCGTGCACGAGCCGCAGAGAGTCGGAGCTGCCGCGGCTGCCGACGATCATATCCGAGGTGCAGTCGTAAACGGTCGCACCCGAAGCGTCGATGATGCCGAAGCCGTCGTTGAATGTCCAGTAGCCGAAGCGCGAAGCACCGCCGCGCGACAGGTCGCGGCTGAACGGGAAGTCGTCGTGCGGCAGCGACATCTGCCCCAGAAGCGTCGCCGCAAGGTCTGTCTGCGAGGCATAATCCCCGACGACGAGCGGCCGACGCACGGCACCGCCGAGCCACAGCATAGGTATATGGTGGCGCTCGGGCGAGTTGTATGCTATATCGGAGGGGTATTGATATCCGTGGTCGGGCACCAATATAAGCAGCAGATCATCCCACACCCGGCTCGCGCGCAGACGCTCGACCATACGGCCTATGACATCGTCGGTAAAGGCGAAGGCATTGAGCCGCTCGTCGGACAATCTCCGGCAGGGCACCTCGAAAGGCTCGTGAGACGATAACGTCAGCCACACGTCGAGCCGCGGCTGGCCGTCCGAGGCCGACTCGACGATGCGGTCGACGACATACTCCATGACGGCATCGTCGGCATAGCCCCACTTGGAGCGTGCGCCGAGCTGCGGCATCGAGCTCTGGTCCGCCACTTCGTCGAAGCCCGTAGAAAAGAGATAAGCCCGCGTATTGGTAAAGTTGGCGTCGCCGCCATAGAAGAATCGCGTGGCGTAACCCGCCTCGGCGGCGAGAGTGCGGGCTATCGAGGGCAAGGCCGAAGCCTTGCGCACATCCTTCATTATCGACATCTGCGGCTGCGCCGGAAAGCCGCTCAGCAACGCTACCGTGCCGCGGTCGGTGCGGAACGACGAGGCGTACAGGTTCTCGAAGCGGATGCTCTCGCCGGCCAGACGCGCAAGATTGGGCGCCACCGGCTCCCCGTCGCACTCGGCATCGGTTATCGTGCGTCCGAAGCCCTCCATTATGACCACCACGACATGAGGTCTCGGGGTAACGAGCCAGCCGCCGGCATCGGCCGCGAGCGAATCGGCATCGACCAAAGGTGCGGCATCGGCAGCCGCACCGGCGCGCATCGCCTCGGCGAAGAGACTTTCGGCCTGCTCCTCGCCGAAGAAGCGGTAACGGTCGTATTCGTCGCCGCCGAAGAGTGTCGACATGAACGAAAACGTGGGGTTGACAGCCGCATGGTTGAGAAACATCTCCTTACTGAAATAGACCTTGCTGACATTTGCCGTCGCGGGCGACAGACCGCCGCGTATGACAACGAACAACAGGGCGGCCGAGAGCAGCAGCACCGATGCCGACGATATGCGGCGCCGCGGCCTTTCGGAGGGCATCAGACGCCTGCATATGACCGCATAGACGAAGATCATGGCCGCCGACATCGCCAGCCAGCATACGACGGCCGCAACCGTCTGGCCTACCGTAAGGCTGGCCAGCATCTCGGCGGGCGAGTAAACGAGTATCTGAGAGTCGATGCGAGTCTGCCAGTATTCGTACAGACCGGCATCGGCAGTGAATATCCACGAGACGAACAGCGAGACGAAAACCAGCCACGCCATGACGATACGGCGCACGATGCGACCGCCGCGGCGACCCAGATCGGCGCATGCACCCGCAAGCATGGCCAGCAGCGGCACCGACGTCACGTATCCGGCCGTCGAAGCATCCAACCGCAGGCCGAAGACGAACGTCCGCAATATGTCGCCCGCGCCGAACATACTGCTCTGCGCATGATAATAGAGCAGCCAAACGCCGCGCTGCACGACGAAAAAGAGTATCGTCGCGACAAATACGCATGCTATGAATATCAATCGTCGTTTCATGAATATATCGATATACGTCCGGGAGATCTATCCCTCCGGACGGGGATGTTTTTTCCGTGAAATCGCCGCCTCTGCGTCCTCTGCTCGTCGCTCGGCAATGGGCAGTACGCAGAGTACAGCCCATCGTTTCGCACCCTCGCAGAGTTGCTCATGCAGCAATATGACGAAAAAGCAGTATTATGCAACGCAAGCGATGTCGAGACGGACGGGACATACAAGAGGTATTTCCCGTTCGGCGAGACGAGTGCGCGGAAGCAGAATGCCGTGTTTCACGGAAAACTTACAAAGAACCTAACCATATTTTGCGTCAAAAGCAATCAGTTGCAACGCAACGACGGAGGGAGACGATGCGGCATACTGGCGTATTCCGCATTGTCGAACGACGAGGCGCGGCAGCAAATGGTTGCTTTTCAAAAAAATGCTACAAAGAGCCAAACTGCTTTTTCGTCAAAAACGGTATTATGCAACGCAAGCGATGTCGAGACGGACGGGACATACAAGAGGTATTTCCCGTTCGGCGAGACGAGTGCGCGGAAGCAGAATGCCGTGTTTCACGAAAAAGAAAATCAAAGTTTTTCGCCATAGGCAAGATCCCCCGCATCCCCCAGGCCGGGGACGATATAGGAGCGCGAGGTCAACTCCTCGTCGACGGCGGCGCACCAGAGGGTGCACTTCTGCTCGGAGGTGTGTTGAAGAACGTAGTCGACACCCTGTTCGCTGGCTATGACGGAGGCGAAATGGGTGTGGGCGGGTTCGCCGCCGCGCTGGATCAGAGCCTCGTAGGCGAGGATGAGGGAGCTGCCGGTGGCAAGCATGGGATCGACCAGCAGGAGCGTCTTGCCCTCCAACGAGCCGCACGAGATATACTCGACCTTGACGGTAAAGGAGCCGTCGGCCTTGCTCTTGCGGTAGGCCGATACGAAGGCGTTCTGGGCATCGTCGAAGTAGTTGAGAAAACCTTGGTGGAAAGGCAGTCCCGCACGCAGGATAGTCGCTATGACTATGGTGTCGTCAATAGATTCGACCGACGCCTCGCCCAGCGGAGTCTCGACGATGCGGCTGCGGTAGTTCAGCTCCTTCGATATCTCATAGGCAGATATCTCGGCTATGCGTTCGAGGTTGCGGCGGAAACGCATCGAATCGGTCTGCACCCTCTTGTCGCGCAGTTCGCCGATGAATTTGTTGAGAATAGTGTTCTTACTGTTGAGAATATGCAACATGGTCTATCGTTTGGTTTTGGTTGTCGTCGGTCGTCAATAGAGGAAGTTGTTGAACGGATAGCGTCCGGCGTGTATCTCGCGCACCATGCCGTAGAGATCGGAACGCAGGCGGTCTATGCCCTGACGCTCGCGCGCCGAGATGAAGATGCACGGGGTATTGGCGCGTGCTATCCAGCTGCGGCGCAGCTCGTCGAGCGAGATGTTCTCGCGCGTGGGCGGTGTGAGGTCGTCCTCCTCCTTGGGGGTATAGCTGTAAGCGTCGATCTTGTTGAATACCAGAAAAGTCGGCTTGTCGCCGGCGCCTATGTCGCGCAGGGTCTGCTTGACGACGTTGATCTGTTCCTCGAAGCCCTTGTGCGATATGTCGACCACATGCAGCAGCAGGTCGGCCTCGCGCACCTCGTCGAGGGTCGACTTGAAAGACTCGATAAGCTCGGTGGGCAGCTTGCGTATGAAACCGACGGTATCGGACATCAGGAACGGCAGGTTGTCGAAGACCACCTTGCGCACGGTCGTGTCGAGCGTGGCGAAGAGCTTGTTCTCGGCAAAGACCTCGCTTTTCGAGAGCAGATTCATCAGCGTCGACTTGCCGACGTTGGTATAGCCAACCAGCGCCACACGCACCATGGAGCCGCGGTTGGAGCGCTGCACCGACATCTGGCGGTCGATCTTTTTAAGCTCCTCCTTCAACTTCGATATGCGCGTGCGCACTATGCGGCGGTCGGTCTCGATCTCGCGCTCGCCGGCGCCTCCTCGCGTACCCGTCGCACCCCTCTGGCGTTCGAGGTGGGTCCACATGCCCGTCAGTCGCGGCAGAAGATATTCGTACTGAGCCAGCTCGACCTGCGTCTTGGCGTATGCCGTGCGGGCGCGCGAGCGGAATATGTCGAGAATAAGACGCGTGCGGTCGAGGATGCGGCACGGCAGCGCCTTTTCGATATTGCGCGTCTGCGCAGGCGACAGCTCGTCGTCGAATATGGCCACGCCGATCTCGTTGTCGGCACAGTACGCGGCTATCTCTTCGAGCTTGCCGGGGCCTACATATATCTTCGACGATGGTTGCGGCAGCCGCTGCGTGAAGCGGCGCACGGTCTCTATGTCGGCCGTCTCGGCCAGAAACTCCAACTCGTCGAGAAACTCCGTCGTGCGTTCGACCGACTCCGAGTCGCGCACCACGGCCACGAGCACGGCCCGCTCGGGGCGGATGCACTCCTCGGCCGGAGCCGCGGGTTGCCGTTTATCGTTATTTGTCATCTGCGAATGAATAATCTTTCGGGTTATACTTATAAAAAAGGGTATCCGTCAAAAAGGATACCCTCGTTATATCGTCAGACGACGGATCAGTTCTGAATGCGGAATATGACGGGCAGCGTGTAGGTACAACGAACAGGTTTGTTACGCTGGCGTCCCGGCTCCCACTTCGGAGACTTCTGCAATACGGCGATAGCCGCATCCGAGAGGCTCTTGTCGGGAGTTTGCAGCACCTGGAAATTCGACAGCTTGCCCGTAGGCTCGACGACGAACTTGATGATGACGTTACCCTGAATGCCGTTCTCCTGTGCGATCTGGGGATAACGCACGGTATTCTGTACCCATGCGCGGAACTTTTCGAGTCCTCCGCCCTGGAACTTGGGCATGACCTCGGCATTGACGAAGATCTCCTCCTCCTCGATCTCCTCCTCCTTCTCCTCGATGACGATATCGAGATCGTCGAAGTCGTCGCTCTCGTCGATGAAGGTAATGTTGCTGTCGATCTTCTTATCGTTCGAGACGATGTTCAGAACGTCGGTAATGACCTGAATCTGCGTCTGCTGCGGAGGGGGCGGAGGCGTATCGTCCTGACGCGTAACGTCGATCTCCTCCATCTCGATGACTTCGGCAACGATCTTGTTGACCTTGATCTTGTTGTCGGACTTGTGATACCAGAACGCGAGCGCCATAACGGCCAGAGCTATCACCAAACCGATTTCGGTAAAGAGCACCTTCTTGTTCTGCAAATCCGCCTTGGGTGATTTTTTAATCTCCATTTATGAATAATTTTTAGTTTTAGTTACGTCAAATCGGGCGGGGACGAAATCCTTCCGACGTTTTCCGCGCCTCGGCAAAACCGATATAAGTTCGGCTCTGCGCCCGGCTTAACGAAACCGTTGAATTTCTTTCGACGATTTCCCGCCTCGGCATAGCCCGAACAAGTTCGGCTCTGCACCCGGCTTAACGAAACCGTTGAATTTCTTTCGACGATTTCCCGCCTCGGCATAGCCCGAACAAGTTCGGCTCTGCGCTCGGCTTAACGAAATCGTTGGGATATATCCGCACTCCGCTATGCAAATATAGATATAAATTTTCAAAAAATCGTATAGGCATGCGAAAAATCTTCATTTTTCAACTAATTTTGCAGGTAGTTAAATCGGACGGAGTTTGGAAAGCGCGAAACATATTCTCTACGGAATGAGCCTCGACGAGCTCAGGGAGCTGTGTGCGGAGATGTCTATGCCGCGCTTCGCGGCCGCTCAGACGGCGCGCTGGCTCTACCGCCGCTTCGTCGATTCGTTCGACCGGATGACCGACCTGTCGGCTGCCTCGCGCGCACTGCTGGCCGAGCGCTGCTCGACCGGACTCAGAGCGCCCGAGAGGGTAAGCGTATCGGCCGACGGCACGCGCAAATATCTCTACCGCACGCTCGAAGGAGCGTACGTCGAGTCGGCCTACATACCCGACGGCGACCGCGCCACGCTCTGCGTATCGTCGCAGGCGGGGTGCCGCATGGGGTGCCGCTTCTGCGCCACGGGGCGTCAAGGGCTGCAACACTCGCTCGCCGCCCCGGACATACTCAACCAGATAGTCTCGCTGCCCGAGCGCGACACCCTTACCAACATCGTGTACATGGGCATGGGCGAGCCTCTCGACAACATCGAGGAGGTGCTGCGCTCGCTCGATGCGCTGACATCGGAGTGGGGCATGGGGTGGTCGCCCACGCGCATTACGGTCTCGACGGCCGGCGTGGCCCCGAATCTCGAACGGCTGCTCGACAAATCGCGCGTCAATCTGGCCGTGTCGCTGCACAACCCCTTTTCGGAAGAGCGGGCGCAGATCATGCCCGTCGAGAAGGCGTGGCCGATACGCGAGGTAACGGACATACTGCGCCGATACGACTTCACGCACCAGCGCCGCGTGTCGTTCGAGTATATAGTCATGGAGGGGCTGAACGACTCGCCGCGTCATGTCAGGGAGCTTTGCCGGCTTTTGGACGGCATCAAGTGCAGGATCAACCTCATACGTTTCCACCGCATACCCGACTCGCCCTACTTCTCGCCTCCGGACGAGCGGATGCTCGGCTTCCGCGACGCGCTGACCGCACGCGGCATACATACCACAATACGCCGTTCGCGCGGAGAGGACATAGAGGCCGCATGCGGCCTGCTCTCGACCGCTGCGACACGGACATCAGGCAAGACAACCAAAACCCGATCATAATGAAAAGAACCATTCTCGCGGCCGTCGCCGTGCTGCTCGCACTCGCCGCCGACGCCGCAGCCCGCAGCATCGAGCTGCAATCGCCCGACGGGCGCACGAAGATTACCGTCGTCTGCGACGAAGCGCTGTATTGGAGCGTCGAGCGAGGCGGCGAAACGCTGCTGGCGCCCTCGGCCATAGCGTTGCAGACCGACCGCGGCGTCTGGGGCGAGAAGCCCCGCCCGACCGGCATAAAGCGTATGTCGGAGAACAAGTCGATACCCTCGCCTTTATACCGGCAGTCGCATGTCGCAGACATATATAACGCCGCCGTAATAGACTTCGGCCGCGGAAGAGATCGCTTCACGGTCGAGTTCCGCGCCTACGACGACGGCGTATGCTACCGCTTCGTCGACAAGGGCGGCCGCGGGGCATACAGAGTAACGGGCGAAACGGCCGAATTCCGCTTCGACGGCGACCGGACGGCATACATACCCTATGTCAATGCCAAGAAGGATGCCACATCCGACTACCGAACGCAGTTCTATACGTCGTTCGAGAACACATACAGCAAGACGACACTGACGGCAATCAACCCCGACCGTCTGATATTCGCACCCGTAGCGGTCGAATCGAAGGGCGGTGTGAAGCTCTGCATCACGGAGTCCGACTTGGAGGATTATCCGGGTATGTTTCTCTCGAACGGCGATAGCGACTGCTCATTGGAGGCTGTCTTCGCCCCCGAACCGGACCAGGTGCGGCAGGGCGGCCACAACATGTTGCAGGGCGAGGTGGTAAGCCGCAAGCCGTGGCTGGTCGAGGTGGAGGGTGCGCGCACCTTCCCGTGGCGCGTGGTGGCCATAGCCGACCAGGATCGTCAGCTGGCCGACTGCGATATCGTGTGGCGTCTGGCCTCAGAGTGCCGTCTGGACGATATATCATGGATCGAACCGGGCAAGGTGGCCTGGGACTGGTGGAACGCATGGGGCGTCTACGGCGTCGACTTCCGCTCGGGAGTCAACAACGATACATATAAATATTATATAGACTTCGCAGCACGGACGGGCGTCGAGTATGTAATCCTCGACGAGGGTTGGAGCGTCAAGGGTGCTGCCGACCTCAGGCAGGTAGTGCCAGAAATAGATCTCAGAATGCTCATCGACTACGCCTCCGAGCGCGGCGTGGGCATCATACTCTGGGCGGGTTACTGGGCGCTCGACCGCGACATCGAGGGGTTATGCCGCCACTTCTCGCAAATGGGCGTCAAGGGATTCAAGGTCGACTTCATGGACCGCGACGACTGCCGCATGGTGCGCTTCTGCTACGATGTCGCGCGCACGGCAGCACGATACCGCCTGCTGGTCGACTTCCACGGCACATACAAGCCCACCGGCCTGTCGCGCACATACCCCAACGTGGTAAACTACGAGGGTGTGCACGGGCTCGAACAGATGAAGTGGAGCAAGCCGTCGGTGGATCAGGTGACCTACGACGTAACGATACCATTCATCCGCGCACTGGCCGGGCCTATGGACTACACGCAGGGCGCCATGCGCAACGCCGCGCAAGGACGCTACCACCCCGTCAACGACTTCCCGATGAGTCAGGGCACGCGCTGTCATCAAATAGCGATGTATGCCGTATACGACTCGCCGCTGAATATGTTGTGCGACTCGCCGACGGCATATATGGCCGAGCGCGAATGCGCCGACTTCATAGCCTCGGTGCCGACCGTGTGGGATTCGACCGAATGCGTCGACGGCCGCATAGGCGAGTATGTAGTAATGGTGCGCCGCAAGGGCGACAAGACCTATATCGCCGGACTCAACGGCCGCGAGGCACGCACGATAGACCTCGGACAGCTGCTGCCGCAGTATGCCGGCGCCGAGATCGAAACGATGTTCGCCGACGGAGCCAATGCCGACCGCTTCGGCGAGGACTACCGCTCGACGCGCGGCGGCAAGCTGCCCGCAACCGTGGACATGGCTCCCGGCGGAGGGTTTATAATAAGGTTGTAGAGACCCGTTCCGCACCCGGCTTCGAAGCAGACTTCCGGCGCCGCATATGCAGGCGACGACAATGCAATGCCGCCCGTACTCCTCTTAGGCAGGAGTACGGGCGGCGTTGTCGGTAGCGCAGGCCGGAACGCTCTATCGCGAGGCGATGCCCAGAACACCCTCGCTCGACTTGCACCATTGGTCTTGCGCGCGGAGGGTCTGTTCGATGATGTCGCGCACGGCGCCGTGACCGCCGTTGTACTCCGACACGTAGCGCGACGCCTCGATGACCTCGGAGCAAGCGTCGGCCGGGCAGACGGGCACGCCTACGCGGCGCATGCAATCCAGATCGGGGATGTCGTCGCCCATGTAGATTACCTGGTCGGGGTCGAGAGCGCTGTCGGCCAGAAATTCGTCTATGGCAGCGATCTTGTTCATGCAGTTGAGATACATGCGCGTAACGCCCAGCATCTCCAAACGCCGGCGCAGCATATCGCCGCGGCCGCCCGAGATGACGCACACCTTGTATCCGCAGCGTATGGCGTATGCTATCGCATAGCCGTCCTGAGCATGGTAGCGGCGCACGAAATCGCCGTCGGGCGTCGGTATTATACCGCCGTCGGTCATCACGCCGTCGACATCCAGCACGAATGCCCTGACGCGAGCTATGTCCTCTTTGAAGTTTCCCATATACTTTCAGTTATATCCTTGTAAATCTTTTGTCTGGGCGGGTCGGCGGCCAGCATGGCCTCGTGAGCGGCGCATACGCTGCGGTCGTCGCGCACGGCGGGTCCGGTCTGCACGTCGTCGGGCGAAGAGACGGCGGCGGCCTTGGCGGCCGTCTCGATTATCAGCGGCTTCAACACATCGAACGACATGCCCTCGCGCTCGACGATCTTCGCACCGATACCGTATAGATGGTTGGAGAAGTTGTTGACCACAACGCCGGCCAGATGTATGACGCGGCGGCGGTCGGAGTCGGCATAGTCGACCTGCGTCGAGAGCATCCTCGCCAGCGTGAAGAGCCGCTCGCGCGTAGGTTCGTTCTCGGCCTCGATGAATATCGGAACGTGCGAAAGGTCGATGCGGCGCCCGGCAGAGAAGCTCTGCAAGGCGTAGAGTATGCCGCGGTTGCGGATCTTCGCCGGCAAGGTCTGCAACGACACGCTGCCGGCCGTATGGACCACTATCGCATCGTCGGGAAAGGGCAGGCGCTCGGCAACCTCGGCGATAGCCTTGTCGCTGACGGCTATTATATATATGTCGGCCTCGGCCAGCTGCTCGGGGCGGTCGGTGGTGGATGTAGACGTGAGCGAGGCGATGCGCATGCCGCGCACGGGGTTGCGGGCGAATATCTGCCGCAGCTCAGCCCCGCCGCACGAGGCGAGCATGACGGCGTACGACTCGGCGACATTGCCGCTGCCGACGATAACGACGCTGACGGCCTTGCCGTCGGGCAGCAGGGGGCGCAGGTTGCGGCGCCGTTCGCTGTCGAAACGCACCATATTCTGCAAGGCGAACGACAGTTCGCAGCCCGCAAGAACGATCTGCCACGACACCTGCAACCATACGATGAACAGCGGCAGAGCCGCAAAGCTGCCGTATATGGCATTGTATGACGTCATATAGCCCTGCACGTAGACATAGCCCCACTGCCACAGCGAGAGCGCGATGCCGGCAGCGATACCGGCGCGCCACGCGTTGGATGTGCGCACGGCCGTATGGGGTATATACTTGTACAGCAGTGTCGTGGCAAGACATGCGACGGCCAGCGACAACACCCTCGTCAGCAGGAAGTGGGTATGCGAATCGAGCCCGATCGAAGTAAAAGCGTTATAGGCTATCGATGTCGACAGAGCCCACAGCGGCGGCACGATCAGCGCCACGGCCAGATAGGCCGGGTAGCGGAACATGAGTTTGCGGCGGCGCGGCACCTCCCAGATGCTGTTGAACGAAGCCTCGACCGAGTCGAATACGCGGAACACGGCCCACAGCAGCGTCACGGCACCGAATCCGGCCAGCACGCCCGAGTGGAAGTTGTCGGCGGCGTTGCCGGCTAAATCGATTACCATATCCAGCTCGGCGCGGGAGTCGGGAAAGAGCTTGTAGAGGCTCAGTATCATGGGGCGCAGGCCGCCCAAGGCTCGCACTATGACGAACGCCAGGGCCAAAACCGGTATCACGGCAAAGGTCGAATAGAGCGTCAGCGCGGCGCTCTGCATGATCGTGCGGTGGGTATTCATGCCGCGAAGCGTATAGAACAGCAGCTTGTAGGCGCTGACCAGAGTACGCGTCGCGGCACCCGACAGCTCGCCGCGCTCCAAGCGGAACACGGTGTCGGTGAAGAATCTCCGTATGCGACCGTAGAGTTTTTTCATAATCTGTCCGATAGCTGTTCGAGGCGGATGACCCATGTCTCGCCGCCGATCGTCGTGAAGGCCAGACGCACGTCGCCTCCCTCGCGCAGGCCGGCCGCACGCCGTATCGCCTCGACCGACAGGCGGCAGTCGCGTTTGAGCACCTCGACACCCGCGCCGCGATACTCGCGCCTCAACTCCCGCGGGCGGTAGCGCTCGATCGATACGATCCGGTCGATACGCCCCAAAACCGCCCTGCCGGGCAGCTCGCGGCAAAAGGCATATCCGTCGCGGCTCCACATCTCCGCTATACCCGAGAGCGAGCGCAGCGCGGCGCGCGACTTCTGCAACGCCACGTCGGGGGTTATCATATAACGCCACAGACCGCCGGCGAAGCTCTCCCCGCTCACGGCGCAGTGCAGCTCGTCGCGCGAGAAGCTCTCCTCGCCAAGCCCGAGCGCCACGGCACGCAGCGTATCGCATTCGGCACCGGTATATATATCGACCTCCTTGCACTCGCCCCCGAGCGAGACGACCTCGACCGTGCAGGGCGAAAAGAGCCTGAACGCCTCGTCGCAGTCGAACAGCGGCGAACACTTGACCGCCACGCGCGGCGCCAAGCGGCGCAGGGCGGGCATAAGGGCTATGATGTCGGGCGAGCAATCCTCCATGCGGACGAGCTTGCGACCCTCGGCCGAACGGCGGTCGGGGTCGACGAATATCCAGTCGAAGCGCTCGCCGCACGCAGCGACGAAGTGCTCGGCAGAATCCTCGACCACGGCAACGTTATCTATGCCGAGCCGCAAGAAGTTCTCGCGGGCTACGGCCGCGAGCGTCGCGTCGCGCTCGACCGCAACCACCTGCGCGAAGCGTCGCGCGAGAGCTGCGGCATCGACCCCCAGACCGCATGTAAGATCGAGCACGCGACCGCCGCAGAGCGGCTTGCGCGCGGCGCAGGCCTCGCTCGACGACTGCTCGAAGGCCAGCGGCGGCAGTATGCAGCGGGCGCTATACATCGCGGGCAGCTTCTCGCACGCCCGCTGCAAGTACTTGACCTGCGTAGCCACCCTCGCGGCATGGGCTATGCGGCCGTCGAGAGCGATGTCGGTGGGTCGGCGGTCGAGGTTATCCTCGACGGCACGGCGCACAGGCTCCGAGAGCAGCACTTCAAGATCGGACATAGTCATCATATCGCGGCAAAGTTACCCTTTTTTTTCGATCCGCACTCCAACAGAGCAGAGTAATCGCCGCAAAGAGTGCGTATACGGCAAATACCGCGCCCGCGCCCATGCGCCACTCCGCAACGCCCCAAGCGGCAGCCCACCTAACGACGGCATTCTGCGCTTCGGCTGCGAACGATGCCGCAATGGCCGGCGCAGCAGCCGCCCACCCGGCCGGCATCACGACGGCAGTCAGAGCAGCCACAACGACGACAGCGGCCGAGACCATAATGGCAGGCGAGACGACGATGCCGCTCCACGCCATATAGCCGAACTCGTGCGATATGACGGGCATCGTCCACAGCGTCGCCGCGACACCGACGGCGACGGTCGAGAGAATGGCGTCGACGGCGCGATATCCGGTGCGAATACGACGGGCGAGGGGCACGCCCCACAGCAGAATGCCCGTCACGGCGAGCATCGACAGCCGGAATCCCGTATCCCACAAGTACGACGAGTCGAAGACGAGCATGACGAAGGCCGTGGCCGACAGTGCGTTGAGCGAGACGTACGAGGACGAGAATATCCGCGAGAGCTGGAATATCGAGAACATCACGGCCGCCCTGACCACGCTCGCCGGCAGGCCGCACATTGCGGCGAAGAGCCATATCGCCGCGACACCCAAGATCTTGCGCAGGATATGTCCGCCGTGAAACAGCGCCAGCCACGCCAACAGCATATCGACAGCCGCGGCCACAAGCCCCAGATGCAGCCCCGACACGGCCAGCACGTGCGCCGTACCCGAACGTGAATACATCCGCTTCAGCTCCTCGTCGAGGGCGTCGCGCGAGCCGGTGGCCATGGCCTGCACAACGGCGCCGCCGCGCCCCTCGATGCCCGTGGCGCGCAGACGCTCTACGGCACGGCGCTGCAAGGTGGAGACGGCATCGCCGCAGCGGGCGACGATATCGGCTTCGGAGAGCGACAGCGCTCCGACATAGCCCCGGCGTCGCATGCTGCGGGCGTAGTCGGCATGGCGAGAGATACGCTCCCTAAGCGGTGCCACGACCGTAAGCCGGTCGCCTGCGGCAACGGAATCGCACCGCAGCCACAGCACGACGCGCTCGTCGGCCGTCATGACGCCGCCGCCCTCCGACCAGGCCGCGATGCGTCCCCGCGCCGCAGAGTAACCCTCGCGCGGCCGAGGCTCGGTATCGACATCGACGGCCATAGTCAGGCTCCTGCCGTAAGGCACCGTCGAGCGCACCTCGTGCAGTGCAGGCAGCATGGCGCCCAGCGCAAAGAGCGACGCGGCGGCATGAAGAATTGCTACGGGACGGCTGCGGCACAGATACATGCAGAGGCACCCGGCAGCGAAACCGGCAGCAAGCAGCCACAACGGCAGCTCGAACCACCCGTCGAACAGAATGCCGGCGACAAGCGGCACGAGCGCGAGGCACATCGGCATAGAACCCAAACGCTTGCGGGCGAGCGAGAAATCGAGCGGCATAATCAAATAAAATATTCGAATCGAGTATAAATATAAGATTATTTTCGTAGCGGATTCGATTTTTCTCACGAAAAATTTTGCGGGGGGGGGAATTTCCTATATTTGCAAAAGAATCGTTTTCGTCAGGTCGAGCGCACAGACCCGACAGCCGAAAGCGAAGACAACAACTTAAATAACACGACTATGAAACAGATCTTTTCACATCTCATCGCCGCGACGGCGCTGATGCTCGCGGCATGCACCGGCGACAATGCCGAGGGTGGCTCGAAGCAGCCCGGCGGCGACAACCCGGAGGGAATCGTCGCGGTAAAAGAGGCACAGACGCACGACGGCGAAGCCACCGTACTGACCGACGATATGATATGCGGGCTCGTAGTAGAGACACAGCAGCTCCTCCTGGCCGAGGGGGTCGAGCCGGGCGAAGCGCTCGACGAGGGGGATATCGTAGTATTCATGCTCGACGGCCGCGAGCTGCTGCGCATGCCGTTCGTGCGCGAACTGCCGCAGAGCAAGGAGCAGCGCGTATTGTATGCCCACTTCGACAGCGCTTACGGATATATGTACTTCATATTCGGCGGCCTGAGCGACGAGGCGTGGAGGATGCTGGTCGACCATTTGGCAGCGACGGGACGTATCGTCGAACTGCCGCAGGCACCCGAGCAGCCCGCCGACCCCGACAACGGCTACGCAGACTGTCGCACGCACCTTTCGCCGTGGGAGGATACGGGAGAGATAGCCCTCGTGCGCCTGCCGCTGACAAAAATAGTATCGGACATAAAGCCCAACCGCCTGCATGTAATACGCGATGCCGCGACGCTGGCGGCAATAGCGGCTACGGACGCCGATATAGACTTCGACACCCATACGGTGCTGGCCGTGAGGCTGGTTACGCCCAACGGCATTCATGCCGTAGAGTCGGGGCTCGACCGCACGGAGGAGGGATATACATACCGTGTCGAAGCCGAGACCGACTGCACGGAGGTAATCGGCGACGAAATGCTGCTCGTCGCGGCCCGCATCGATGCGGATGCCCGGATAGAGTTCCTGCTCGAACCCCAGCTGCCCGCCTGCTACTATGAGTGATACGATCATCCATACCCGCCGGCTCACTCTGCGCCCGTGGCGCGAGTCGGATGCCGAGACGCTATACCGATATGCCAAGGACCCGGCCGTGGGCACTCCGGCCGGGTGGCCTGCGCATCGCTCGGCAGCAGAGAGCCTCGACGTGATCCGCACCGTATTCTCCGCACCGGAGGTATATGCCGTAGTCCCGAAGCCCTCGGACGAGCCGGTCGGCAGCTGCGGCATAATGACCGGCGATACGCTGCATAGCGCCTGCATGGGCTCCGACGATGCCGAGATCGGATACTGGATCGCCGTTCCGTACTGGGGACAGAGGCTGATACCCGAAGCAGTCGACGCACTTCTCGAACGCTGCTTCCGCCATCTCGGCCGCACGACCGTATGGATCGGATATTACGACGGCAACGACAAGTCGCGCCGCGTAGCCGAAAAGTGCGGTTTCGAATACCACCACACCGCTCCGCCGGCGCCCTCGCCGCTGGGAGACATTCGCACCGAACACTTCATGCGCCTTACCAAGGAGCGTTACGAGCGTTCGAGACGATGACCGCCGGCCGCCGCGACGACCGTCAGAACCTCAGACCGAAGCTAAGGCCGACACCGGCATACGGTTGCGGCCCCTCGGGCGTGATGCCGTAACCGACCTGCGCGCCGAGCACGATGCCCCACCTTTTGCGCGTTGCGACGCGGCGCGTGTCGGTTATGATCTGCCGGCTTTCGTAGCATTCGATACTCAGCAGCTTCGGCCGCCACCCCTCGACAACGGCACGATAGCGGTCGGTGCGATACTCCACTTGCTCGATAGGCATCTCGACACGCACCGTGTCCCGAAGCATGAGCGAATCGACCCTGACCAGATAACAAGTGTCGACACGCACGAAGGTGCGCCACCTGTCGACGGGCACCGTATCGCGCACCGTATCGCGGACAACGATCGTGTCGCGACGCACATCGTCCGCACGACACTCTCGGCGGCCGACGCGGCGGCCGGCAAGAAACGAAATCGAGACAAGCAGCAACGGCGCCAGCGCCGCCGCAGCGAATAAAAAAAGTCTTTTCATGAAAAAGGAGTTTAACGCCTGCAAACTTAAACTCCCGTTGCGTCAATATCTGACACGATCGCAACTATCCGAGCGGCCGGTGCTGCGGGCGAACGGCATCGACGCAGAGACAGATGAAACCCGCAAATTCTTTAAAGTTTTTAAAACTCTTTAAAGAAATTTTAAAGAATCGCAGATCTCAACAAACGATAATCGACATTACAACATTATGTAATACACCTATTTAACCTTAAATTATATTCAAGTAAAGAAAATAGCCTGCGCAGAAAAATCCCCGGTTTTAGATAAGAGAAGATACCAAGTGCAGGGCATCGGCAAAGCACAAAAGGAAAGAGGTCATCTTCGAAAAGACGACCTCCGTACTTATGAGCTGTTGATGAGGCTTGAACTCACGACCTCTTCCTTACCAAGGAAGTGCTCTACCACTGAGCTACAACAGCATTCGCAATGCCCCCTCAAAAGGGAGTGTGCAAAAGTAATCAAGAATTTTGAATCCTCCAAATTTTTCGCGACTTAAATCGTATCCGGCATACCCGATTCCTCCGAAAACGGCAATCAATCCAGCTCAACAGCTGGCAGAGCCGGCAGAATAGGCATAAAAAAACAGGTTGCACCCTGCGCTCCGGACGAAGCGGGCAGCAGGCAAAAGCATACGAAGAGCTTGTGGCGGCAGCAGGCTCACTCGGCATGCCCGTGCGAGAAGGCATGCGTCAGACGGCCAAGCAGCCGCGAGAGGTAAGCCGAGATCGCATCGCGGGCGACCAGTGCCGTAACGGCGGCAAGGATCAGCATTATGCCGCAGGCTATGCGCGGCGTCATGCTTTCGCCGAAGACGAATATGCCGACCACGATCGCCGTCAGAGGCTCCAACGCACCCAGCACGGCTGTCGGCGTGGAGCCGATACAGCGTATCGCACGCGAGATGCAGACGAACGACAGTGTCGTCGGAAAGAGCGCGAGTCCCAGCAGATTGCCCCACATCGCGGCTCCGTGCGGCATCACGACACCGCCGCCGGCGAACGACCTGACGGCAAAGAGCAGAAGGCCGAACGACAGCACGTAGAACGTCATCTTCTGCGGAGGAATAGCTCCGACGCGCGATTTGTTGACACCGACAATATATAGCGCATAGGCCAGTGCCGACACCATGACCAGCAGCGTGCCGTGCAGGCTCAGCGGAAGGCCGTCGCCGCTGCGGTAGAGCAGCGCTATGCCGCCCACGGAGGCAGCCAGACACAGCACCGAGAGCGGCGATATTCGCTCGCCGTAGCGCAGCGCCATTATCGCCGCGACCATAACGGGATAGACGAACAGCATCGTAGAGGCTATGCCGGCATCCATGTAGCGGAAACTCTCGAACAGCGTCAGCGACGATAACGACACCAGAAGCCCCATGGCGGCAAGCCCGGGCAGCCGGTCTCGACGCACGCTCAGCGAGCCGCCGCCGAGCCGAACGAGCGCCCACAGCATAGGCAATGCCAGCAGATAACGGAACAGCAGCATAGAATCCGCATCCATGCCCATATCGTAGAGCGGCAATGCGAACAGCGGATTGGTACCGTACGATACGGCCGCGACGGCACCGAGAAGATAACCCTTGAAACTCGTCTTCATAGCTCGAATCATTTCGGGAGCAAATATAATCAAACGCGGACATAGTTGTCCACGCCGAAGACATATTATAACGCCGCAGTGCAGAAGCGGCAATTCACTTCGGGAGGCGGCTGCGCGCCGCTACCGACAAATCCGCGGCACGACCGTTACGGCCGCAGCACCGTTACGGCCGACGGCTCGCATTAGCCATAGTCGCGCGCCTCACGCAGCAGCCGGAGATGTTTTGCATGTTTTTTGAACCGGCAAAACGAAAATTCGTAAAAACTGTAATTATGAACAACGAAACTTATGAAAAGGCCGAGTATGCGATTCGCCGCTGGTGGCTCGTTCTGCTTACGGGACTGCTGTCGACGGCTGTCGGCATAATCGTACTGATAAACCCATCGTCGAGCTACTTCGCATTTTCGCTGTGGCTGGGCATAGCGATATTCGTAAGCGGCGTGATGATGCTCACAGTGAGCCTTTCGTCGCGCAATGTGATAGTACGACGCGGCTGGATCATCGCAGCGGGAGTGATAGATGTCATAGTCGGCATCGTGCTGATGTTCAACATAGCGCTCTCGGCGGCTATGCTGCCCGTGCTGCTCGGCGCATGGATACTCTACCGAGGAGTGTCGATGCTGGCGCACGGAATCGATTTGAGGAGTTACAACGTCCGCGACGCGGGGTGGGTTATTTTCGGCGCAGTGCTGATGATCGCCATCTCCTTATGCGTGTTGTGGCGCCCTCAATCGTTCGGAGTCGATATCGTAGTATTGTTCATCGGCATGGCATTCATCATATTCGGACTGTCGGAGATAGCGCTCTCCTACCGCCTGTACGATGTTCATCGTCGAGCCCGCGAACTGCGTGCCGAGCATTGACGCCCGGCCGGATACGGCCTCGAACACTTCACAGGACTGCCCAGGTAAATCCGGGCAGTCCTTTTTTATATCGGTCACATTTTACGCCTGGCCGGCCTCGCCGGCTGAAAGGATTATGTCCGTCATGTCGCATATCGTGATCCGCACTTGCTTTTATCGGCCGAAACGGTTATATTTGCAAGTATGAAAAAGAGTCTCTTTACGGCGCTTCTGGCCATACTGGGTATTGCCGGCGCCACCACAGCACAGACAAACGTCTTTCCAAGACCGCAATATATCGAGACGGCCGACGGAGAGTACGTAGTGACGGCATCGACTGCGATCGTGGCCGAAGTGAGTACGACGGCACCGGCAGAGCGTTTCTCGGAGGATATGCGCGTATTCTTTCCAGAGGCCAAACGCCCGATGAAGATCGCGCGGCACGGCAAGGGCATCAAGTTACGCGAGGACCCGTGCATAGCGGCCGAAGGGTATGAAATGACCGTCACGCCACGCGAGATAACCATAACGGGCGGCTCCGAGGCGGGCGTATACTACGGCTTGCAGACTCTGCGCCAGATGATCGTGACGGGAAACGGCCGGGTGCCGTGCTGCTTCATAGCCGACGAACCCGCATTCGCATATCGCGGCGCAATGCTCGACGTATGCCGCCATTTCTTTACGGTCGAGCAGGTCAAGCGCTATATAGATATCTTGGCCGCACACAAGCTCAACCGCTTCCACTGGCACCTGACTGACGATCAGGGCTGGCGCATCGAGATCGAGCGCTACCCCGAGCTGACCGTCAAAGGCGGCACGCGCAAACAGACGCTCGTAGGCCACGGCAGCAACTCCGACCGGTACGACGGCACGCCGCACGGAGGATTCTATACCAAGGAGCAGATACGCGAAGTCATAGACTACGCCGCAGCCAGATACATAACCGTCATTCCCGAGATCGAGATGCCGGGCCATGCACTGGCCGCCATGGCGGCATACCCGTGGCTCGGCTGCCGCGGAGCGGACTATCCCTACGAGGTGTGGACGCGCTGGGGCATCACGCCCGAAGTGATGTGTGCCGGACGCGAGACGACATACGAGTTCCTCGAAAACGTGCTCACGGAGGTCATCGAGCTCTTCCCGTCGGAGTATATACATATAGGTGGCGACGAGAGTCCGCGCGACCGCTGGAAAGAGTGCGAACACTGTCAGGCATTTATCAGCGAGCATGGGCTGGACGGCGAAGACGGCTTGCAGGGTTATCTGGTCAACCGCATCGAAAAATGGCTTATGGCGCACGGTCGCAAGATGATAGGCTGGGACGAGATCCTCGGCTGCGGCATATCGCAAACGGCCAACATCATGTCGTGGCGCGGCGCCAAAGGCGGCATAGCGGCTGCCAAGCGCGGCAACGACGTCATCATGACACCCAGCTCGCACTGCTACTTCGACAGCTACCAGACGCGCGAGCGCGTCGGCGAGCCGCTTGCCATAGGCCGCCACGTGCCCGTCGAAAAGGTATATGCGTTCGACCCATACGATAAGCTCGAAGCGGACGAGAGAAGACACATCCTCGGTGTACAGTGCAATATGTGGACAGAATATATCGCCGACTTCGATCATCTGCAAAGGATGCTGCTGCCGCGACTGGCCGCGATATGCGAAGTGCAGTGGGCTGCCGACCGCCGCGATGCCGCGACGCTTCGCGAGCGCATGGAGGTGCTGAGACGCTTCTACGACGCATGCGGGTATCCCTACGCGCCGTACTTCTTCGAAGGCAAAGAATAACAAATCCTCGACTTCACGCGTTGAGGGCCGTTCGGCGAATGCCGGGCGGCTTTTTTATTGTACGCACACATGGCGCAGCATTTCAATCCGTTACCCGCAGGCTGGCGAAAGATTAAACATCGTAGCCGACGAGGCGTATTTACAAACAAAGTTAAAAATGGCAACCCTATAATTATCGGATAATCAATGATGATGCAAATCGAAATTCTGCAAAATAATCCGCATTTTATTTTGATTTATAGAAAATTGGACATATATTTGCATAAGAACATACAGGAAACGCCAAATTACAATCTAATATTTTAGCCTATGAGACAGCTATCCAACCTCCATTTCCGACTAATGTCGATATTGTTGTTGTCGGCAGCATGTACCCGCGAGTACACCCCTCTACCGCAGCAGCCGGAGCTGTACAACGACGCGGATTCATACTCCGTTACGGTCGAGGAGGCCTTGCAGAATCTCGACGCAGAGCTGGCCGTGCTGTACGAAGGGGATGAGACCCGCTCAGGCAGCACACGCAGGCTGGTAAGGTCGGTGCGGAGCATAGGCTATGACGATCTGTTACCTGCGACCAGATCGGAAGAGCGCCCCGCCGATGTCGAGGATCTGCTCTATCTGGTAGAGTTCGCCGACGGGTGCGGCTCCGCCGTGCTCGGAGCCGACCGGCGTGTGGAATCGGTCTTCGCCGTACTCGACGAAACCGTACTCTCTCCCGCCGACTTCGCTGCCGCACCCACCGAAGGGGAGTGCGAAACCGAGGAGGAGCTGCGCGGTTTCATCGCCACGCTCATAGCCGACGAAGCCGTGGCGCAAGCGATCACGTTCCCCTCTCCCGGAGATTCGACAGGCTTTACCCGACCGCACCCCATATATATTACCGAAGGTCCCGACCAAGACATCCTCGTCGTTGCCCGTCAGGCTCCGCTGCTGCGTACAAAATGGCATCAGCACTCACCTTACAATGATATGTGCGGCAAGCAATACAACAGATTCGGTTTCTTAGAGCAAAATTTAGCTGGCTGTGTCCCTATTGCTGTTGCCCAAATAATATATAACAACAATAAGCCATATAAGCTAAGTATAGGAAACGATTCATTCGACAGGTGGCTGCTTTCCGGTTGTGAATACGGGCATACTCCGAGCTACAATTCAAGAGCCGAAGTCGCAAGATTCGTTTACAAATGTGGAACCTATCTGGGGGCTAAATATGAAATTTCCGAAAACGGAGGAACAGGAGCAACCGATCAGGGAGCAGTAAAATTATTCCAACATATAGGATACAGCTTGGTAAATTTACAAAGCTCGTCACAGTCAACCATTAAAGAAATGATATGCAACAGACGTCTGCCTATATACATGGGGGGATATAGCTCAAAAAATGGAAGCGGTCACGCATGGGTAGTTGACGGAATCAATTTTTACAATATCCGATACTGGCTTGTAAAATACGCCCCTCCAAAAGATCTGAATTCAAGCCAGCGCGGCGATGAGATATCGCGAGAATTATTGCGTTCGACTCCTGTCAGAAAAGTTCACTGCAATATGGGCTGGGGAGGACCATGCGACGGTTATTATAGCTATAATCTATTCGATACTACTAGGCACCTCGATCCAGAAGATATAGATACATCTGTCGGAGACACAGAGGGTAGCCATACGGTTGATTACGATACTGGGTTTACAATAATTTCATACACATTGCCTATACAATAACAACCAATAACATTACAATACCATGAAACGTTTATTACTTTTGGTCGCAATATGCTTGGCGGGATTGCAGGCATGCGACAATATCGAGCAGGAGCAACTGACTCCTATGGAAATCGAGATTTTGGAAATCGACGATCTTATTGCATCGCAGGCAGAAACGGGATTCGATGAGCAGGATCTTTTAAGCGATCTAAAATCTGGCACTGTAATTAAAACATCTCTCTTCGATTACAAAAATGGAGAAATAGTGGCATCATCGTATGATTACGACGATCCCTCCAAAGGTTGGAAGGGCATAGTATGGCGCAAGACCTATATTTTTTCAGAAGACGGTTTATGCCGGAAATGCAGTAGAGGTAATGCCCCGGATATGGATGATTACTTTTATACCTCTTTCGATTGGAAATATAATCCGCAGACGAAATCGATCGAGACGAAATTTAATGAACTGGACGGCGACTTCTCTTTCTCGGCAAAGGTAGTTTACTATAACAAAGAATCAGGAAAACTCATTCTCGAAGGAGACCTTTGCGGCTGTATCGGTGTTTATGGCGGAGGAGAGCCGGTTGCGGATTATTCAAGAATGGCATTCCATATAGATTTGAACCCTGAAATACGTAAAGAAAACATGGATAAATATAAGTTTCACTCAATACTTGCAAAATAAATAGACAATAACAGAGCTAAGTTTTTTTTCGGATCGGATCAGAGGAAAGGTTTGCCTATTTGTGGCAGCCCTCTCCAATTTTATTTATTTCATACAAAATATTTTGCAAAACGAATGTAAAATATTATATTTGCAAAGAGACATAAACAGAGTCTCAACAGCACCAATTATCAAAACTAAAAACTACAAGATCATGAAACGAGCATTACTTTTGGTCGCAATATGCTTGGCGGGATTGCAGGCATGCGACAATACCGGGCAGGAACAGCTGACACCGATTGAAACGGAGATCTTGGAAATCGAAGGGCTTATTGCCTCGCAGGTAGAAACGGGCTTCGACGAGCAGGCTCTGTTAAGCGATCTGAAATCCGGGACTGTAATTAAGACAGCTCTCTTCAATTATAAAAACGGAGAATTCGTTATATCATCATTTGATTACGACGATCCGTCGAAGGGTTGGAAGGGCGTAAATTGGCATTGTAATATTCTTTTCTTAGAAGATGGAAATTGCCGGGAATGCAAACAAAGTATAATGCCTAACCAACATGATTTTTATAACAATTATGATTGGAGATATAACCCTCAAACAAAGAGCATAGATACTAAATTTTGTTGGGTCGACTGGGATCATGAAGAATTTTCTTTTTCCGCAAAAGTATTTTACTATGATAAAAAGTCCGGCAAGCTAATCCTCGGAGGGAACTTATGCAATTGCTTATCTGCGGTCTACGGAGGCGGAGAGCCAGTCGCAGATTATTCGTTAATGACATTCCACATAGATTTGAATACTGCAACGCGGGAAGAGTGTATGACTAAATACTCCGATAAATTGGATTAATCGAGAAAGCAGAGTCAAGTTTTCTCGGATCGGAGGAGAGGGCTGCCATAAGTAGGCAGCCTTATCCAATTTTCTCCATAAAATATAAAACACTTATATATAATATATATTTCCGCCGGCTTCCGGGCTCACACGAAGCCCTACCCGAGAAGAGGGGAGGAGAGAAGGGGCAGACTTGCAAACAGAGCGTAACGCCGCGAGTGGCAGCCTGCCGAAAGGAGAAGCGGAAAACGGGGAATGGGGAGCGAAATAAGGATCGAAAAACGGAAAGCGGGAAACAGAGAGAGAGAGAGAAAAACGAAGATCGAAAAACAGGAAGCGAGACACGAAAAGGAAACCGATATAGATATAATATTAGTTACCAATTATCATCACGTACATGAAAGACATCGGCCGATTGGCAGCAGGTACATTTCCGTTCGGGCACTGCTGCCCGGTTAAAAGCATGTCCGACTTCGCACGCGCCATTGCATTTCGTTAGACCATACTCCGCTTTACCGCTTGCAGACATAATATCCTACTGTCGGCAAGCGAGGATGCAGACCGCATGAACTGCGCGGCAAAACGCCATCGAATACATCGCTTCCGAAATGCGCAAGTCGCAATCCCGGCACGCGCAAAGACACGGACAGCAGCAGCGGCAAGCTCGGTTTATGCTGCATACTTGCATATTAATGCCAATATGCAGCATATAAGGGGATTTGCATATGCAAAAAAATAATCTATTGCACACAATACGAAAGATTACGCAACCGCAACGAAATCAAATATTTTGTAAGCCTCTAAATCTAAAAAGCGAATTGCATAAAACAAAATGTTGAAAAATATCTAAAAAAATCATCCCGATTTATTTTGCATGGGGGAGGGAATTTATGTACCTTGTAGTGTCACTTCTAAAAAACTTATGTATTATGAAGAGAAAACTACTCTATCTGTGTCTGTCGACAATGGCGCTATTCGCCGCCTCGTGCGACAAGGATCCGAACGAAAATCCCAAAGGAGCAATCGTTCTTGCCCAAGGACAAGAATCTCGATTGACTGTCGAGAGCTCGGCATCCCAAGCCACGATCGCCTTCAAGGCAACTCTCGACTGGTCTGTCGAGCTCGCATCCGACGACTGGATCGACGTTGCGCCGCAGAGCGGCAAGGCGGGGGACTGCACTCTGACAGTGACTATAAAGGAAAACGCAGACAGCGAGTCCCGAAACACAGCATTCGATATAGTTTGCTCAAATGCGCGTCAGCCGATCGAAATCGTACAGGCCGGCCACGAGGATGAAGGCGAATATGTACATATCCCCGACCTGGTATTCAACGCATACTGCATAAACAACTTCGACAAGGATCGCGACGGCAAGCTGTCGCTGGCCGAGGCCGAAGCCATAACCGAAATAGATTGCAGCAATCAGGGCATCAGCTCGCTTACCGGCATCGAGAAGATGACAAACCTGCGCTCGATCAACTGCCGCTACAACACCATAAACGGCGTGATGTCATTCGCCGGCATGACGCAGCTCGAAACCGTGATCTGCGACCACAACCTATTCGAGAAACTCGATTTCAGCGGTTGTACCGCACTCAAATCGGTTACGGCCAACGACAACTATAAGATTGCCGACGACGGCTATACGTCGATATTCTCGCTCGAAGCGATCGACCTTACAGGCTGCTCGGCACTCGAAGAGATCGACCTGACCGACAACATCCTGACCGAACTCGACGTAACGGACTGCGTGAACATGCGTTCGCTGAACTGCCGCTACAACCGCATAAAATCGCTCGATGTGAGCAAATGTACCAAACTCAGGGAACTGAGCTGCCGCACCAACCAGCTCTCGGGCATCCTCGACGTAAGCAAGTGCCCCGAGCTAACCTATCTGGCGTGTTACGAGACCAAACTATCGGGCATAAATCTTACGGGATGCGCCGAACTGGTAAAATTGGAGGCATACCACACCGACATCGAGTCGATCGATCTGTCGAACTGCACCAAGTTGGAACATCTGTCGATATTCAGTACATATCTGCATTCGATAGACGTGAGCGCATGCCCCGAGCTGGTGGAACTGGACATAGCATTCATCGGCAACATCGACCGTCTCGACCTATCGAACAACCATAAGCTCGTGACACTGTCGGCCAATAGCAATAGCATTGCGCAGATCGATCTCAGCCCCTGCCCGCTGCTCCAAACCGCAAAGCTGGACAATAACCGTATAACCGACATCGACACTTCGGGACTCGGCGCATTGACCATCCTGTCGCTGAACAACAACCAGATCGAAAGCATCGACCTGTCGACCAACAGTGCATTGTCGCAGATATCCATCAACAGCAACCGACTGACATCGCTCGATGTCGAGGCATGCCCCGACATTCTGCACATCAATGCTGCGGACAACCGTATAGCCTCGTTCGCGTGCCGGAATTGCGCCGTTCTACGCTATATCGACTTGGAAAACAACCAACTCGAAAGTCTCGACCTGACTGTAAACAAGAATCTGATCGAGATTTATCTGGGCAACAACAGGCTGACTAACATCGACATGCGCGGTCTCGGCGCATTGGTCGCATGCGAGCTATTCTCCAATCAATTGGAACGGCTCGACCTTTCGGGCGCCGCATCGCTCGACGAGCTGCACATCTACAACAACAAACTCGCCTACCAGAGTTTCTACGGTCTGCGCTCCCTGCGCTACGTCGACATCCGCAACAACTGCGTCAAGTCGCTCGACCTGAGCGGCAACACCGCCATGAATTTCCTGTTCGCCACCGAGAATCCTTCACTCGAAACAGTGCATATCAGCGAAGGCGCAGCATACAGCGCGCTCGAAGTAGCCGAGAATGTCAAGATATACTACCGCGTCGCGAGAGAGTATAACGACGTAGGCGGCACGAGCTGGGGCGATGACGAAGTCGATCCCTGGAAGAAATGAACGAACGCATTATGATTAAACATTAAAAAGACCCTAACATGAAATCGACATACAAATTATTGCCGGCTGCGATGCTCTCTCTGGCAGCATGCAGCACACCGGCAGACGACGACATACAGCCCGCAACGCGCACCGTCACGGTCAACCTCGTCCCACAGACACGCACTACGATAGGATACGAAGGCTCGGACGTATCGCACCTCGAATGGTGCGACGGCGACAATATCGCCTATGTGACCGATATTGCAGGCGACACGTTCCGAAAGGCAATCGTCTCAGCAAACGCATTCAAGGCCGAGATACCCTCTAATGCGACATCCGACAACACGATCGTAGCACTGTGGCCTGTGGCCGAAAACGTCGGCAAGACGCTTGCAGAGGCCACGGTAAGCCTTGCCGCCGAGTCGACACAGACGGGCGAGAAGAGCGGATTCGACGGCAGCCTGCTGCCCATGTACGCCCGCGCAGAGATCGTCGACGGCAATATCGACGCCGAATACTGCACTATGGCCTCGGTGGTACGCTTCGCCGTCAAGAACGGTTCGCAGCCCGGCGAGGTGCTGAAATCGGTTACCCTTGCGACCGACCAGAATATCGTCGGCAGTTTCCACGTCGACCACACATCGGACAAGGGCTTTGCTTTCAGCGGCGAGTCGAACAGTGTAACGGCAAACATCACGGCACCCGAAGGAAAGATCGCGACGCTGGACGAAGGCGAAACGCGATATGCATACGCAGTCGTTCCGAAAGGCTCATACACGGGGGTTACCGTAACCGTCCGCACCGACCTGGATACATACGTATTCCCGGACGGAGCCATGGATCTCTCGCGCGAAGACCGTGCGCTGTGGCGCGTCGAGCTGGATCTGACCGCTTCGACGCAACTGCCGCCCGAGCAATATTTCACTCGGGTTACGAGCGCCGACGAGATAACCGACGACGGCACTTACCTGATCGTAACGGCCGAAGCACCGTACTACACTCCCGGCGCTCCGTCCAAGAGCGATATATCTTACCTGACTCACGAACCGGTCACGGTAACGGACAAAGGCATCCTTAAAGATGAAAGCACGCTCATCTTCGCGTGGAACATACATAAGGATCCGGCTACCGGGGCATACGAATTTTACAGCCCCTATAATGAAAAATACATCAGGGTGCCCAACAGTTCGAGCCGCAACTATGCGCATATATACCTCAGACCCGAGTCTACATACAAGGATCCGGGAGGAGACTACCTGTTCAATATCGATCCGGGATCGGGCACGACCATAGCGCACCGCAACACGCAAGAGAATACCGAAATGTCCGGCGCCGGTCTGAAATTCTACTCTTCGGGCTCTACCAAGATGTTCTGCGTATGCCGCACCGTATGCGGCGATGCGGCGCACGACGTCGACATCTACAAGCTGCGCGACTAATACCGCAGACTGCTGCGCAACGGCGGCCTATGCCGCTGCACTAATGACAATCGCCCGGGAAAGATTCCCGGGCGATTCGTTTAGCGAACGGCGGACTGCATGCCGGCGTGCACCGCACGCACCAGACAAAGCCGCAACGGCGAACAGCCTACTCCTGCCCCGGCGAGCCGCCGCGCACAACCGCAACCGTATCGGCCGCAGGGACCGTGTCCATATCCGAGCGCGCTTCCACAACAGCAGCGCCCGAGAACAGCACCGAGCGATACTCGCCCCTGTGCAACACCGTAAATACGATGACTGCAACGACCGCTGCGGCGAACAATAATCCTATAATCCTCTTAATCATGTTTCGACTGTTGTTTATCTGCCGTCTGCGCAGCTGCGTCAGCGCTGCCCGAACTCCGCTTGCGCGACAGCTCCTCGACGGCACGACGTGCCACGGGATCGACGGCATATATGTTGGCATAGAATCCTACATCCTCCAACGGCGTGTTGCGTCCTATGTATGCGCGCAGCTGCGCCTCGATAAGATTTCGCGACACGGCAATGTCGCGGTAATCGGGCTCGACACCGCGGGCGCGGGCATAAGCGACGAAGTCCCCGATAAGATCGTACCCCGACAACATCTCGTCGAGCTCCTCGACCGTGCGGATCGAGTTGATTTTCTCGCGATGGCGGTCGCTGAAATCGAGCGTATAGCGATATAGTATATTTCGCCCCCAGACCTCGGTATAGTATCGCGACATGCCGGTCGTATCCATCGGAACGAATATATCGGGCATGATACCGCCGCCGCCGTATACGGTACGTCCCCCGGGCGTGGTATAGCGCAGCGAGTCGGCGAATCGAATCGAGTCGGCCGAGAAGAACTCGTTATTGTAGAATCGGTTGACCATATCCATACGGTACGACTCCTCGTCGCCGTTGACATAAGGCTTCTGTATAGATCGCCCCGTCGGGGTATAGTAACGCGCCACGGTAAGACGCACGGCCGAGCCGTCGTCGAACGGTATCTGATTCTGCACCAATCCCTTGCCGAAGGTGCGGCGACCTATGATAAGGCCGCGGTCGTTGTCCTGCAACGCTCCGGCCAGAATCTCGCTCGACGATGCGCTCCCCTCGTCCACCAACACGGCCAGATCGACGTCCGTCGCACGGCCGAGCCCGTTGCTGAACTCCTTGTTGCGATGCCGCCTCCGATCTTCGGTGTAGACTATAAGACGCCCCTCGGGCAGGAACTCGTTGGCTATCATTATCGCCTGGTCCAGAAAGCCGCCCGTATTGCCCCTCAGGTCGAGTATCAGACGCTTCATGCCCTCGCCGCGCAGACGTGCCAGCGCCCTGAGCAGCTCGACATGCGACGTGCGCGAGAACTGCGCCAGACGCACGTAACCGATATGACGCTTGCGGTCGAGCATAAACGCCGCATCGATGCTGTGCAGCTCTATGGCATCGCGCACGACCTCTATCTCGACCTCGTCGCCGATGCCCTGACGGCTTATCGACAGACGCACGTGCGAACCGCGCGGTCCGCGCAGACGCTTTACGATATCCTCCTGCGGTATGTCGCGCCCTGCCACGAGCGAGTCGTCGATACGCATGATACGGTCGCCGGCACGCACTCCCGCGCGGTCGCTCGGCCCCTTGGGAATGACGTTCATGACAATGACCGTATCGGTGGCCGCATTGAACACTACGCCTATGCCGTCGAACTCGCCGTCGAGCGATTCGTTGACCTCATCGAACTCCTCGGCCGGAATATATACCGAGTGAGGGTCGAGCTGGTACAGCAGCTCCGGTATGACCTTCTCGTATATCGAGTCGAGCGCAACGGGGTCGACATAGTAATTCTCTATGCAGTCGATCGTCTGCAACAGCTTGTCGTCGGCATACACGCCCTCGGGCAGCCACCCGTCCTCGGACGAGGGCATCATCAGCCGCTGCATGACGGCATTGCGGCGCATCTGGTTGTCTGCGCCGATCTTTATGCCGAAGCCTATGCCCGCCACGGCGGTCAATGCCAGCAGCACGGGCACCCAGACTATATATTTCGGGGTTTTGGACATCGCTTATCTGTTTACGTAACGCCGCGGGCTACTTGTTCTTGAAAGTATATGTAAGACCCACGCTCAGCATAGTCTGCATCTGCAAACGGCTGCGCTCGGCATCGTTGTAGTAGAGCTGGAAATAGATCTGCGTCGAGAGGAATTTCGAGGCCTTTATGTCGATCGTATTCTCCCAGCGCACCGTGGGCAGCACATGACGATACTTATCCTTCTCGGGTGTGGGGACGAAGTTCTGGCTGCTCGATATGTCGGTTATCCAACCGTAGAACGAGAATGCTGTAGAGCGGTAGCGGAGCCAGCCGTTCTTGCCCCATGTACGGTCGAAGTCGAGCTGCACAGAGAAACCTCCCTCGTACTTCGACGTCTTGCCCTCCTTGACGCCGTAGCGGTTCGACACCGAATCGTCCTCGACATATACCGCACTGAGGGCTATCGGTGCGAGGTTGACCTTCAGCGGGAACCTCTCCGAGGGCAGCGTATAGGTAAAACCGCCCGAGATGTCGAGATATCCCGGAGCCATGAAGTTGGAGATCGGAGCCTTAGAATTGCGCTTGTCGGTGCGTGCCGAATAACCCTCGGCGAACTGTGTACGGAACTTGATGATAGTACCGTATGACCAATTCTTGGTCATCTTCCACTGCGGCGAGGTAGATATCGAGATCTCGTCGACGTTCTTGAACCATACGCCCTCCTCATACTTAGCGCCGGCCTCATCCGTGAACTCGGCCTTCATGCGGTTGTAGCCGAACTTGGCCACGGCGGCCGTGGTTATCGAGAAAGCGCCTTTGGTAAATACGTGCTTGAAGTTGACGTTGGCGAGAATCGCTATCGCATTATCGCCGCTCGCCTGCCACGACTCGCTGAACGCCGTGAGCGAACCTTGCAGGTTCGACGTGAACTCCAATGCGTTGCGCTCCTTGCGGATAGCGGCGCGCTCGGCACGGTAACGCGCCTCAGAGTAGTAGTCGGCGCCCACCTGCTGGGTCTTGATATCGTTCTCGAAAACCCGATCCTGCTTATCGGTCCTCACATCCTCGACCGACACCTGTGCCGCAACGCGCCCCGTGACGCACACGGCCGCGGCAGCCAAAACAACCAAATATCTTCTCATATAACCTGAACTTCGATTTTGATTTACGTTCATTCTCATGCACCGTCTCTTCGTATGGGCATCATCCGAATAAATTCGGCTCTGCAAAGATAGCAATTTCGCCTAAAATAGCTACCTTTGTCGAAGCTATAAAATCTTCTAACGTACAATAATCGGACACAATGAAGTATTTCGGAGCACATGTCAGCGCCTCGGGCGGATTGGAAAACGCCCCGCGCAACGCACGGGCTATCGGCGCGACGGCATTCGCATTATTTACCAAAAACCAGCGGCAATGGCACGCTCCCGCCCTTACCGCGGCACAGATCGACGCATTCGGCAAGGCATGCGCCGAGGAGGGGTACACCCCCCGGCAGATACTGCCGCACGACAGCTACCTCATCAACCTCGGCCACCCCGAGCGCGAAGCCCTCGAAAAGTCGCGGGCATCGTTCCTCGACGAGATGAAGCGCTGCGAGGCGCTGGGACTCGACCGCCTCAACTTCCACCCGGGCAGCCACTTGCAAAAAATTACGCAGATACAGTCGCTCGACCGCATCGCCGAGTCGATCAACATAGCGCTCGACGCGACACGCGGCGTTACGGCCGTTATCGAAAACACTGCGGGACAAGGCTCCAACCTCGGCTTCGCATTCGAGCAGCTGGCCTATATCATCGACCGCGTCGAGGATAAGTCGAGAGTGGGGTTCTGCATCGACACCTGCCACGCCTTCGCCGCCGGCTACGACCTGAGCTCCGCCCAGGCGTGCGAGCGCACCTTCGCCCTGATCGACAGCACGGTGGGTCTTCGCTACCTCCGCGGCATGCACCTCAACGATGCGACCAAACCGCTCGGCAGCCGCGTCGACCGCCACATGCCCCTCGGCGACGGCCATATCGGCTGGACATGCTTCGAATGGATCGCCTCCGACAAACGTTTCGACGACATCCCCCTGATCCTGGAAACCCCCGTCGAAGAGCGCTGGCCGGACGAAATCGCCCGCCTGAAACAATTCGCAGGAGTGTAACCTAAACCGGCGATCCCGATTACAGGATCGCCAGTTTGCCAAACAGACACCTCCTATTATCAGTCCCGCATTAAACATCGACTCCTCTATCAGCTTGACTGGCAGCAAAAAAAACGAGAGCATGTATGTTTTCTGCGACTTCCGCCATTGGCGTTTCGACGTTCTTGTGCGTATTTACCGATACGAATATGGAGTAACTAAAAACAATACCGCACACAGGTCCGGCATGGAAATCACATATCTGTTCTTTGCGGGCGATGACGCTCCGCCGTCGGGACACACGGCCGGTCGCCGGGCATCGGCCCTGCGGTGGGATATCACGACAATACGGCGCAGGCTGGCGGAGGAAGACCGAGGCGCGCGTGCAATGATAAAAAGGCGCACGGGCGGGATGCCGGCTCTTTTTTACAGTCGGGCGGTATACTTCGGCACGACATTTCGAAAAATTGAGTAACTTTGCCGCGCAAAGTTTTATGCGGCGGTATGCACCGCCGTCGGGCGGCGCGGCAGAGATCCGGAATGTCAGGCATCATGGATCGGCAAACGGACAAAAGCTCTAATAAATATTTATAAAACAACAACATTATGTTCGCAATCGACAATTACGATTTCAAAGGCAAGCGCGCGATCATCCGCGTCGACTTCAACGTACCCCTCGACGCCGAGGGCAAGGTAACGGACGACACGCGTATACGCGCGGCCATTCCCACGATCAAGAAGGTTTTGGAGAAGGGCGGCTCTGTAATACTGATGTCGCATCTGGGACGTCCCAAGAAGAACAACGACATGAAATTCTCGTTGGAGCAGATCATACCCGCTATCGAGGCGCGTCTGGGCGTCGAGGTAAAGTTCGCCGGCGACTGCATCGGCGACAAGGCTGCGCAGATGGCCGCAGCGTTGAAGCCCGGCGAGGTCATGCTGCTCGAAAATCTGCGTTTCTACGCCGAGGAGGAGGGCAAGCCCCGCGGCCTTGCCGAGGATGCCACCGACGAGCAGAAGGCCGAGGCCAAAGCTGCCGTTAAGGCTTCGCAGAAGGATTTCGTCAAGCGTCTGGCCTCGTATGCCGACTGCTACATCAACGACGCATTCGGCACGGCGCACCGTCGCCACGCCTCGACGGCCATAATTGCCGACTTCTTCCCCAACGACAAGATGTTCGGCTACGTAATGGAGAACGAGTTGAAGGCTATCGACGGCGTGATGCAGAACCCGCAGCGCCCCTTCTGCGCCATAATAGGCGGCTCTAAGGTATCGACCAAGATAACCATCATCGAGAAACTTATGGAGAAGGTCGACTCGATCATCATCGGCGGCGGCATGACCTACACCTTCGCTGCGGCTCAGGGCGGCAAGGTCGGTAACTCGATCTGCGAGCCCGACATGTTCCCCGTAGCTCTCGACATCCTGAAAAAGGCCGAGCAGAAGGGCATCAAGATCGTAACGTCTCCCGACGCGCTGATAGCCGACGCATTCTCGGCCGAGGCCAACACCAAGGAGGCTCCCGCCAACGACATCCCCGACAACTGGGAGGGCGTCGACATCGCCTCGGAGGGCAAGAAGGCATTCCGCGACCATATACTCTCGTGCAAGACCATACTGTGGAACGGCCCTGTGGGCGTGTTCGAGATCGACAAGTTCGCAACGGGTTCGAAGGCCGTGGCCGAGGCCATAGCCGAGGCCACCGAGAAGGGTGCGTACTCGCTCATCGGCGGCGGCGACTCGGTTGCCTGCATCAACAAGTTCGGTCTGGCCGACAAGGTGTCGTACGTCTCGACAGGCGGCGGCGCACTGCTCGAATACATGGAGGGCAAGGAGCTGCCCGGCGTAGCAGCAATCCGCAAATAACAGCCGACGGAACAACCACACGGGCGGGCGCCCGGCGTCCGCCCGAATTTCAAGGATGAAGAAAACGACAGCAATCATGAAAAAGACTGTTTACATACTTATGGCGACACTCGCTATGACTTCGTGCGGTTCGGGCTCGAAAAAGAGCGGAGCCGACGCAACCGTCGTCCCGGCGATCGACACGACCAACTTCGACCGTTCGATAGCTCTGAACGACGACTTCTACCAGTGGGCCACGGGCGGCTGGCAGGCCAAGAACCCACTCAAACCGGAGTACTCGCGCTACGGCTGCTTCGACGTGCTGCGCGAGAACAACGAGATCCGCATCAACGAACTGTTCAGCCGCATGACCGAGCAGCAGACGGCCGAGGGCAGCGTGGAGCGCAAGATCGTCGACCTCTATAAAATGGGACTCGACCAAGAGCGTCTCGACCGCGAGGGCGCCGAGCCGATACGCGCCGAGGTAGAGAAGATCCTCGCAATGGAGGATCGCGCCGCGCTGACGGCATATCTCTCGACGCTGCACACCGACGGCATATCGTCATTCTTCGGATGCTATCCCGAAGCCGATCTGGCCGACAGCAACAACCAGATACTCTATATCGAGCAGGGCGGCCTGGGCATGGGCAACCGCGACTACTACCTCGACCAGGAGAATGCTGCCATAAAGGCGGCCTACGCCGAGTATCTGAAAAAGATACTGACCCTCGCAGGCATCGAGGGCGATTCGGATGCGATCGTGACAAAGACCGTTGCCATAGAGGACGACATAGCCTCGAAGTCGTGGTCCAACGTCGAGATGCGCGACGTGCAGCGCGGATACAACCCCTTCACGCTCGAAGAGTTGCAGGCGCGTTACGACGCTATCGACTGGCGTGCGTATTTCGACACTCTGGGCGTAGGCGAGTTCCACCACCTCGTCGTGGGTCAGCCCTCGGCACTGGACAACGTGAACCGCATACTCAAAGAGACCCCCGTCGAGGATCTGCGCGCATACGTGGCGGCACACTACGTCGCCGATGCGGCACCGTACCTGAGCGAGGATTTCGCCGTGGCCAACTTCGAGTTCTTCGGCAAGACCATGTCGGGCAGCAAGGAGATACGTCCGCGCTGGAAGCGCGCCATGTCTGTGCCCAACTCGATACTCTCGGAGGCCGTGGGCAAGATGTACGTCGAGAAGTACTTCCCCGAGAGCGACAAGGAGCGCGTACTGGAAATGGTCAAGAACCTGCAAACGGCTCTGGGCGAGCACATCGCGGCGCTCGACTGGATGGGCGAGCAGACCAAGGCGCGTGCACAGGAAAAGCTGGCGACCTTTACCGTGAAGATAGGTTATCCCGACAAGTGGAAGGACTACTCGACTCTTGCGATCGATCCCGAGAAGTCGTACTGGCATAACATCGTCGAGGCGAACCGCTGGTATACGGCCGACCAGATGTCGGAGGTAGGCAAGCCAGTCGACCGCACCAAGTGGTACATGTCGCCGCAGACGGTCAACGCATACTACAACCCCACGACCAACGAAATATGCTTCCCGGCAGCCATTCTGCAACCGCCGTTCTACAACTCGAACGCCGACGATGCCGTTAACTACGGTGCCATAGGCGTAGTGATCGGTCACGAGATGACCCACGGGTTCGACGATCAGGGCAGCCAGTTCGACAAGGATGGCAACATGAACGACTGGTGGACGGCCGAGGACCGCAAGGCCTTCGAGCAGAAGACGGCCGTGCTGGTAGATCAGTTCGACGAGATCGAGATCCTGCCCGGCATACACGCCAACGGCAAGCTCTCGCTGGGCGAGAACATCGCCGATCAGGGCGGTCTGCGCGTAGCCTACACCGCCATGAAGAACTCGTGGAACGGAGAGAAGCCCGAGGGTGCCGACGGTTTCACGCCCGAGCAGCGCTTCTACATCTCTTATGCGACGCTCTGGGGACAGAACATTACCGATCAGGAGAAGGAGCGACTGACGAAGCTCGACGTGCACTCGCTCGGACGCAACCGCGTGAATGTCACGCTGCGCAACATAGCGACATTCCTGGATGCGTTCTCGATAAAGGACGGCGCAATGTACCGTCCCGAAGAGGAGCGAATAATAATCTGGTAGCGGAGCTGCCGGCCGCATATACGGTGCCGGCCGGACAGCGCGAGCGTCGCAGCCGTTGCAGCGGCTTGCGCCGCTATACGGTCCTTGCCCCTATCCCCTCCATGTGGAGGAGATAGGGGTTTTTATCAATACTCAGGCCGCCGCAACGGCCTGCGCGCCGGTTATGCCCATCCTCCCGAGGGTGGATGTTTCGTCGTATGCCGCACGCGATTCGGGCATAGCACGCAAGAGCATCTCCGGCTGCGATGATGCCGGCTGCGTATGCGCGCATGGCGGCATGCGAATATATCTACGCCTATACTTTCGTGGGGTGTCTGCGGCTTTGCAGACACCCCTTTTTCCATATTTCCCGCCGAAAAAACAGATGATTAAATCCGACCGCCGTAACATTTTCGTCATAAAAGCATTGACATTGCGAAAAAAAATATTATATTTGTATACAAACCTAAACATCAACAACCATGCTTAAACGAACGATCGCCCTACTGACTGCCGCAGTTATCTGCATGCACTCTTTCGCCGCCGACGGCAACAAGTCCGGCAACCCCGACCCTGCATCGCGCTCGGGATTCAGCGTCCGCGCCGGCATCGGCCTGACCGCTACCAGAGGCAACGCAAATCTCAATTCTACCGCCTGCGCATGGGATATCGGAGCAATGTACGAATGGAGATTCGCCAAACGCTGGGGCTTGGAGACGGGGCTCGCGCTCGCACACAAGGGCGGCGCATACAGATTCGACAGCGACGAAAGCATCGTGCTGCGCATGCACTATCTCGAACTGCCGGCACGGCTGCGCCTGCACTGCCCGCTCGGCCCGGTCGACATCTCGCCGTATATCGGCGCTTTTTACGGCTATGCCGTCAGCGGCCGCCTGTATATAAAGGATGAGTACGGCGGCGATTACGAAAACGTATGCCGCGGCGAAAACAACGAAATAAAGCGCTCCGACGCCGGTCTGACGCTCGGTTGCGGCGTAACGTTCAAAAACGGTATATATATCGGCCTCAACGCCGAAATAGGACTGCTCAATATCGATACGTCCGAACAAGACTATTACTATCCCATAGCCGTCGACAGCCGTGCATATTACGGAAAATCCGGCAACCCGGACAAATACTTTCCCTATTCGGTCTCGCTGCAAGTCGGCTTCCGCTTCTGACGACCTACAACCGAGCCGCAAACTACTACGACAGCAAACCTGCCTTACGACGCCAGTAGAGGGATATCGATAAACGACGTCATTGAACCGCTATTTCCCCAATTGGAAGCAGTTGAAAGAGGAGTTGAATGAATTTATCGTGTAATTTGTACGGCCGGTATTACAAATTTATGACAAACTAAAACCGCGTTGCTGGTTGCTGCAACGCGGTTTTAGTGAGGTCTGAAGCGAACGCCATAAAAATTAATTGATATTAATCTGTCTTTATCTTATTTAATTTGTATTTCAGTATGTTATGTGAATATTTTATTAATTGCGAGGTCTGGAAATTTTAGAAAATTTCGTTGATGTATGACAAATGTATTACAAAAATAGCTACATTTGCAACGGATAATATCGACGATTATGGCAACCTTTTGTTATCGCATTCGCTCGACGCAGAAAAACAAACTGATCAAGGTTCAAATACTGTTTACGGTCGGACGAGGAAACCAATTCTACGTTGACAGTCAATATTTGGTTTTGACTGATGCGTGGGACAGTAAACGACAGACGGTTAAAAGCCGTTATGCCTTTACGGGTGATTTCACCGAGCAGCAGGGGCGCGAACTGACGAGGAACCTGTCGGAGCTGCGCAGTTTCATCCTCGGAGAAATGGCGAAAGACCCCGAACATGCGATGACGAAAACAAAGCTGGAAAAGATTGTTTACAGCTTCCATCACCCGCACAGTGCATCCGGCGGCCGCAACATACGCAGTCGGGAATCGCTGACCGACTACATAGCCCGTTATACGCGCGAAATGGAGGACGGCACAAGGCTCAATATCCACAAGCTGCGCTACGGGGCGTCGACAATCAAGAACTATAAAGGGTTTATCATTCAGTTCGACGAGTTCTGCAAAGCAAAACGAAAGCGGTTCGACTTCGGCGATATCGACCTGAAATTCTACGACGATTTCGTGGCGTGGTTTACGGCGAAGGATTATTCGATCAACACCATCGGTCGCCATGTCAAGGAGTTGAAAATAATCATGCGGGCAGCGCGCGAAGAGGGACTGCACGACAATGGCTTGATTGAGAGCCGCAAATTCCGTGTACTGACTGCCGATGTCGAGAATATCTATCTGACTGAATCGGAGATTCGAGCTATTGCCGACCTCGATTTATCGAACAACAAACACAAGGATATTGCCCGTGATATATTCTTGGTCGGTTGCTATACGGCGCAGCTATTCAGCGACTACTCGACCATCAACGAGGGCAATATCCGCACGCTGGAAAGCGGGCAGCGGGTCATCGACCTCAAACAACAGAAGACAGGCAATCACGTCGTCATCCCCATTCGACCCGAATTGCAGGCGATATTGGACAAGTACGAAAACCGTTTGCCGAAGGCCTATGAACAGAAAGTAAACAAATTCATCAAGGAGGTCGCACGCGAAGCGGGTATTACGGAGAAAATCGAAGTGTCATACGTCGAAAACGGGGAAAAGAAGACGCATCTGGTTGATAAATGCGATTTGGTAAAGACCCACACAGCACGCCGCAGCGGTGCGACGAACATGTATCTGGCAGGCATTCCGACCATCGCCATCATGAGAATCACGGGCCACAAGACCGAAAAGGAGTTCATGAAATACATCAAGATTACGGAGGAACAGACCGCAATGGAGTTGATGAATCATCCGTATTTCAGCGGCCGATAGTTCGGATTGTTTCCACAGTAAATTTTACGGCGGCAACAAAACATCAAACAAATTCCGGCACAGACGATTGCAACTCCGATTATTTGCGAATAATTTGTAACTTTACAGGAGATTAGAAATATATGACGATTGAAGAATTAACAAACATACTCGATTCTTTGCTAATCCTGCCTGCGGAAACGGAGGTGGTAGAGTTCAAAAGAGCAGAGAGAAATTTCGACGATAGAGATTTGGGGCAATACTTTTCGGCATTGAGCAACGAAGCCAATCTGAAAGGCAGACCGTGCGCATGGTTGGTTTTCGGTGTGGAGAACAAAACGCATGCGGTTGTCGGCAGTCAATACAAGAATACTCGTCCGGCACTCGATGCAATGAAGAAAAAGATTGCCGATCAGACTACGGGCCGGCACACATTTGTCGAGATACATGAATTGCAGTACAGGAACGGCAAAAGAGTTGTGATGTTCGAGATACCGCCTGCCCCACAGGGTATTCCGATTGACTATCAAGGCCATTATTACGGTCGAGACGGAGAATCCTTGCAGGCGTTGAGTATGGACAAAATTGAAAGAATCAGAAATCAGGTTCGTTTGAAGGATTGGAGCGCGGAAATAATCGAAGACGCCTCGTTGGAGGACTTGGATTCGGCGGCCATTGTCAAGGCAAGGGAGTTGTACACGAACGCCCACAAGGACAAGGCCGACGAGATTGCATCGTGGGACGACACGACCTTTTTGAATAAGGCGAAACTGACGATTCGAGGAAAAATTACCAATACGGCAATCGTGCTGCTCGGCAAAGAGGAGAGCGAGCACCTGATCTCTCCCGCGGTAGCTAAAATCAAATGGATTCTGCGCGGACAGGACAATATCGAGCGCGATTACATGATTGCCTCCTGCCCGTTCATTTTGGCCGTCGACAGAATATACGACAAGATTCGCAATCTGAAATACCGCTACATCAATCCGGAATATAAAACACTCTTTCCCGAAGAGATCGACACCTACGAGCCGTATGTCATTCGCGAGGCATTGAACAACGCTATCGCCCATCAGGATTATACGCTCGGCGGTCAGATCAACGTGGTGGAATACGACGACAAACTGGTGTTCTCGAACAAAGGCTCGTTCATTCCGGGCAATATCGAACGGGTGCTTATCAGCGATGCTCCCGAGGAGCGATACAGAAATCAATTTTTGGTAACGGCCATGGTCGGGTTGAAAATGGTCGATACGATCGGCAGCGGCATCCGCAAGATGTACAATTATCAAAGACAGCGACTGTTTCCTCTGCCGGACTACAATTTGACCGACAATCGGGTTGAAGTTACCATAACGGGTAAAATTCTCGATATGAACTACGCCAATATTCTGGCGGGAAATACCGATTTGAATCTGCTCGATATCGAATTGCTGAACCGCGTGCAGCTGGGGAAACCGTTATCCGATGACGAGATCGTCCGATTGAGAAGCAAACATTTGATTGAAGGCCGCAAGCCCAAAGTCTATATTGCGAAACATATCGCCCAAAAAGTCGGACAAAAGATTGAGTATTCGGAGCATAAAGGACTTGGAAATAAAAGTTGCGAAGAGTTTTTGATGACAGCATTGCGCGATCACAAATCATTGTCGCGCAAAGAAATCGATAAGCTACTGTGGAATCTCCTTTCCGACCTGCTTACAGACAGACAGAAAAAAGATAAGATTACGAATCTTTTGGCAAAATTAAAGAGGCAGGGCAAGATAAGAAATGAATCGCAAGGCCCGAATTCAGATTGGTTTAATGTTTAATTTTTACACGCTTTTACACGCTTTTTTACATACTTATTTCTTTTAATGTTTTGCTTATATGCTGTGTATTAGGCGATTAAAAGCGTGTAGAAATGTTTGGGTAGAGAGAAAATATACCCCCCCCCTAAAAAATATAGATAATGCCCCGCCGTCGCAAAATAGAAATCAAGGCTTCCGAACTGGCATGCTTCGACATGCTGGTCGAGGCATTGCGCTCCCGGCCGGAGTTTGCAGACTTCGACCTGGCAAGTTTGCGCGTGTGGGCATACGAAAGTTATGAACAAGAACTGAAAAACGTGGATAAGGCGCTTCGGCATCTTGACCGCTGGCTATATATCCGCAAGGACAAAAACGAGTTGCCGGCATTCGACGGCGGGCGGTTGATGAACAAAAAGGAGTTGGCCGCCGCATTGGGTATCACCCGTCCGACACTCTACCGTTGGTTGAGCAGCAGGTGGTTCGAGGGCTGTCGCGACGAACGGATGTCTCGGGATGAATATTACTCTTCATCGGCTATTCGCGAAGCGCTGCAAAAGTATCTTGATAGAGAACAAAGCGAATAACGGTTAAAACCTCCAACCGTTTTGCAGGGAGCGCGAATCGTTGCTCCCTGTTTTTTTATGATTTTTTAATCACTTTACACGCTGGGATTTTATGGCGCAAATCTCCGCAATTTATGGAAATCCGCCTCAAAAAACGGGATAATTATCCGTGGA